>ERZ794946.340-NODE-340-length-19379-cov-4.660267_pt1 | contig 19379 bp, 8 predicted proteins | sample MGYA00433072_ERZ794946 | MGnify/ENA primary metagenome ERZ794946 (study PRJEB30137, sample SAMN04331413) | food metagenome | isolation source: Y3 must sample point D1 replicate A | place: Australia: South Australia | collected 2014 ...
ATTTAGGTGATCTGGCAGATGACAGGTCATAATTGACAGGTAACAAACAGGCCACCAGACTGTGTACAGATATCGTAGTGTCGGGCTTGTGCAGAAACTCGATCGCTGTTGACTATTGGTTATGCACTCCGCAGAAGATCGATCATCCAGCAACCAGGTGTCATGATGAGGTAAATTCAAGTGCCGGACGTGGTTGCTGTCTAAGACGGTGGGTGCAATTTTCTCTGGCCCTTTCCATGCCATTCACTATTGAGCATTATGCAAGTTTCGTGGTTCTTTCCTATCATCTACAATCCGTAGATTGTATTTCTTTGTCGTTCTTTCCTCATTCTGTGCATCTTCCAAATCAATACCTGATCAATCGAGAAGGCAAAAACGGACTTGTCTGCCGACTTTACTCACGCATGCCGATGCGCCGAGTGGGTCTTGTCTCTCCTGCAAGATTGAGGCAAAACACACCGTACTTGCCACATGATGTTGGCTTTGGCTTTTTGTAACACGTTACACAGAACATTGACCCACCTTCTGACTGTGCGAGATACTCCGGATGAGTTAGGGAGTAGACGTGTGCGATGTTTGGAGATCGATAGTCTGGAAAAGAATACAGATGATCATGTCTCCACTTCCAGGTTCACGGATTTTCAATGTCTGCGAGATGAGGATAGTGATCACGGAACTTCAGTCTTGGGCTGAGGATGAGAGGTGCAAAAAGTTGTTCAACGCTACATGTAAATAGATAAGTTTGAACATGTCTTGATGATCATAATTTTCGCATCTTCCTTCATTCAATATGTAATCATAAGCGAAAGGGTATACCTTGCCATCTAACATGCTAGATCGGCGTGTTTCTGTCCTGTAACTCCAGTGACCATGTCCAATCAGTCCTGCTGGTAAGAACTTTGATAAACCAAAAACAAAGAAAAGAGACCCGTGTTCTGTTTTTCCGGTGCTGTCGAATAGTATGTGAGAGTGTAAATATGCACAATCTGAGATGTTTGAAGAAGAATGTGTCGATGAGCCGCCGTGTCTCACTTCCTGCTGCTGGACTTGGACTTGTGGCCATATCGTGGTGCAGGTGGTTTGCAGTCACCTGTGCAGAGTTTGTTGTCAGCGTATTCCATACATGATATGCAGTGAGTTTGACACTGAGCATGGTTGGGCGTACCGCATGGTTCTTCAAATCTGTATTCTCTGCAAACATGGAATTAGAGGAGCTCAAAAAGCTATGTGATCATCGAGATAACTTACACAGCAACGACATTGGGAGGACAGCGTTTGTGTGACTCTTGATATCTGACACACCAGGCACGAACTGTGTATCGAAGATGGCCACAACAGTATTCAACCTTGGTGTAATCGCACATGTTGTCTGAATCGTATCGCGATTGGTGATGAGATGTATAATAGGACTTGATTAGAGAGATTGACGAGAAGGCAATGATTGAGTTGACTGAAGCGATGTCGATGATGATGAGAGGGGAAGAAGCAAGATGATATATGAACCCTCTGAGCTGTTCAACAGCAGAACATTCAAATCAGTCGAATGTCTATATGCTGCCAGCCTCTGTCCCAGATCGAGTCAAGCTTGATGCTTCAACTGGTTTCAAATCATAAAAATCACATGAGATCCAAGCAAGCAAGATAAAAAGACGAGTAGCAAGCAGAAAATCCCACCAACCTGTTCCTGATAGAGAATTTGAAACATTCAAATCTTTTGACTGTACCACCGATGTGCCCCGGAGAAGCGAGAAGCAAGAAGGGAACCAACCTGTGTTCCCTGCTGCTCTGATGCAAGAAATCTAGACTAGCCTAGGTGAGTTGTTCCTTTGAGAGATTGTTCCAATCACACATTGAGGAATTTGACGCAACTACACCGTTAACCGATGGTAGGGGACAACCAGGTTGACGCCAATGCAAAGCAAATCATGCATCCCTGACCGCTGCACCGAAACCCGGGCCTGGAGATCCTTTGCTGCATGTAGCGTGCTTTTGGGCAAGAGAGCAAGCATGGCGTACTAGATCGTGTTACCGTTTTCGTGCCGTACCGTCGAACCAACCACGGATTTTTGACGTGTTATTGGGACACCTGTCGTGTCAGTCTACCGTCTGTCGTTCTCAAGCCTGGGTTCGCGATAAAGCCGCCAGAAACAGGCGCGCGGACGTATGTCTAAGCGCCAAGGTAACTCGACAATGACAATGAGCGGGAACCTGGTGTGACCACTTTGTCAAGACAAGTGTGTCTTGCGTGTGTTGACGTAGCAGTCGTACGAGAGTAGAATTGTCATGTGGTGAAACTCGGGCTTTGGCAGCAGTGCAGCGGCATGGGTATGCTTGGAATTAAGAAGCTCAGTGTGACATGTTGTAAACCATCTGAGCCCACGAGCTGGGTACAGTGTGCGGGATCTTATGTTTGATATGGTTGGAGATATATTAACATGCAAGATAGATCCACTCAGGAACCCGTTCATGTCGTTTTTTCTCGAGTGCAGCTGGGGGCGTTTTTAAGGTTTGGAGTGGAAGTCGAAGCCGGTGTTCCCCTCCAAAGTTGCGGATGAGGCGCCGGGAAGGTCGACCCGCAGCGGTATCATCCTAAAGCTTCTTCTCTCTGATCAGCCACGTTACAGGCGACATCGGCAGGCCTGAATGTGAAGCTGGTCATGTCTTGAAAACATTCAGATGTGAAGCATCGAGCATCTCGGGTAAACCGATAGAGACTGCACAAGAAACACAATTGAAAAGAAGACAATCTATTTTCTTCTATTGTGCGTAAAGACTTCGACCAATCATCATGTATATATGCAACTCCAAAACTTCCTACGACAATGCGAACCCATGACAAGGGTATCGAACAATATGCCAATCCGAAGCAAATCCTCAAAAAATCGAACAAGATATTATCGTAACGTTCCTCCTCATTAAAAGTGTTCTGTGACTTAGGTCTCCGTGACCTCGTCAACATCGAGCCAGCCACGGCACATGCTGACTGCACGATCCCACTTCTTGAACATCTTTTGACTCTCTTCGGGTGTGACCTCTGGTTCGAAGACCATGCGGTTCTTTTGGTTGATGGCCTTGAGCTCGCTAAACTCTTTCCAGATGTCGACAGCAAAACCGGCGGCGATGGCGGCACCCAAGGCGGTAGTTTCGCGCATGGCAGGACGGTTGACGGGGATACCGATGATGTTCGATTGTGTCTTTGTTGAGAGTCAGTCTTGTTTTTTACAATGATGATTTCTTGGTGTGACTTACCTGCATGCAAATGTTCGAGTTACTCATACCACCATCGACAGCCAAGTCTGACAGAGCGTGTCCACTGTCCTTCTCCATGGCGTCGAGGATAGCCTTTGTCTGGAAGCAAGTAGCCTCCAATGTGGCACGTGCAATGTGTCCTCGTTGTGTGTGCTGGGTGATGCCGAAAATGGTGCCCTTTGCATCATCGATCCAGTATGGTGCGAAGAGACCGGAAAAGGCGGTAACGAAGACAAGACCACCGTTGTCGTCGACAGTCGAGGCGAGTTCTGAGACCTTTTCGGCGTGTGCAATGAAACCCATGTTGTTCATCAAGAACTTGACACCGGAACCAGCGACAGCGACCGAACCCTCGAGGGCGTATACGGGCTTTCTGTTGCGGCCGAAATCGTAGGCAACCGTTGCAAGAAGACCGTGGGTAGAAATGGTGGGCTTCTCGCCAACGTTGTAGAGCAAGAAACAACCAGTACCGTATGTGTTCTTGGCAGAGCCAGGAGTGAAGCCTTGCTGACCGACCAGGGCCGAAGACTGATCGCCGAGACATCCAGCAATCTTCATGCCCTTCAAGGTTCCCTTGGCAAGGGTACCGTATGCGTCTGCACAAGACGAAGGAACAATCTTGGGCAGCCTAAGCTTGTTGCGATCGAGGTCGAAGAAGCTCAACAAATTGTCGTCGTATTGACAAGTGTGCAAGTTCATGAACATGGTTCTCGAGGCATTTGTAGAGTCGGTGACGAAGACGTTCTTTTCCTTTCCACCGTTGAGGTTGTAGATCAACCAGGTGTCGACAGTGCCGAAACACAAGCGACCCTCATCGTAGGCTTGTTGTACCTCGGGGATGTGACGCAACATCCAAACGAGCTTGAGACATGAGGGATATGTCGAGAGAGGGATACCACAAATCTCGGACAAGTTTTGGTCGCCCTTGCGTTCCTTGAACTCACGGACGAGACCCTTTGTTCTGGTGTCTGGCCAGGCGATGGCGTTGTGCAGAGGCTCTCCAGTCTCGGCATCCCAAACCAGAGTTGTTTCTCTCTGGTTGGTAAGGCCAATGGCCTTGATGTCCGAGGCCTTGTGGCCCAACTCAATGAACTTCTTGGTAGCCTCTTCGATACAAGTTTCTACCGAGTGAACGAGCTCCCAAGGGTCGTGCTCGTGCCAACTGTAAATGTGTGTTAACACTGTTGCTGCGGGTGCAGTGTAGCAAAGTATGGACTTACCCAGACTCAGGGTACTTCTGCTCGAACTCAATTTGGTGCATTGCCACGGGTTCACCAACTCCGTTGAAGATGATAAATCTTGAGGAAGTGGTTCCCTGGTCAATTGCACCGATGAAATTCTCTTGGAGCACATTTTCGTGACTGGTAGTGAATCTGTTCAACGGCGGTCTCTGCGCGCCAGACTTCGACTCGGTTCTGACTTTGGGCTTCGCATCGGCGGAACCAGAGGCCTTTGTCAAGGTAGGGTCCGCTTGTTGTTGCGGGTTCTGGTCGATGTCGGGAATTTCTTTTGAGCCGTCCATTGTGATGTGGTACTTGCTTTCACGCCGAGTAGAACGACGAGAGAGTCTTATTAGTATGCTTGCAGTACGCAGAAATAAAAATGCGTGGGCGTCGGACTGTCGAAGCTGCGTGAAACCAAAGTTGCGTGTTTGTGGATGGGTGAAGGTCGCTCGGTGAGCGGAAAAAGACGGAATAATTCGAGGGGGTATCAGAGGGTACAGCAATGGACTGAATGGCAAAAGAGAGGAAGAGGAGTGTGAGGGAACCAGAGTTAAGTGAGTTTTTCAGTGATGGACGTGCTGGTAACGCTGGGCAGTATGACTTCACACGCTTTCAACACGTCCATGGCGAACCCCACCATCCCCACCAACCATTCCGCCTTCGGGACAACAGCCTCTCGGGGCTACACTCGGTGCCTCTACGATCCCACGGGGATGCCGGGCAGTGAGTCCTGCACTCCACCGCGGTTATTTACCCGGCGACTTTCGATAAACTTGAGGCTCTACCTTTTCATGCCATATCTTTTGTGTCGTGCAGTAGGTTTGCAGTTATAATCTCCTCCATTGGTCAAAACAAACAATCTGGTTCTTCCGGCGTATTGTCGCGTGCTGGAAATAAAGACGTCGAAGCGACGATCCTACCATGCACGGCCGCAAGGCACAAACTTGAAAAAAGTTCGAGTGCCGATCAGTCTGCAGCCACGGTCAATCGAGATCAACTGCCCCGGTTTGAAGGGTCACGAGTACTGCTGGGCATGCAGGCCTTGTAAGCTTCGAGATATGGAAATTGCTCCTCCGTATTGATTGTCAGTATAAAGGGATACCGGATGATTTCTGCAACCGGATTCCTAGAAGCTTCTCCGCGCAGGAAGAACATCTTGAGAAACGTCCGGATGTGCCCCCGTTAGTGTGCGGCTCGTACACTGCTGATCTATCATTGGTAAGGGGTTTGATCTGATGCAGTTTCGATATCTAAACGCCCATCTTCTTCGAAGCTCGGGTCAGATAGGAAGCTCATGAGCCCAATTGTCCAATTGAGATGCATGGCCTCCAACGAGACAGTGAATTAACGGGCTTCCATTGCGATCCACAAGAAACAAAATAAAAATGGTTCAGAAATCAGCGACGCAGAAGCAAAGAAATGGAAGGACAACGAAAAAGAAGGCACGACTGAACAACACCAAGACTGTGAACATGTCATGTGGTTCATCAAAACGTGCAGCATTGGCTTGCTAATTATTAACTAGTCATTCGAGTACATACATTGGAAAGCATCCGGAAGAAAATGTTGTCGTTGGAAGACAGCCCATGTCGTTCTAGGCGCGCTTCTTGGTAGCGTGAGACGAGTGTTTGTGATGTTTGGATTTCTACTCCTCATCATCCTCCTCGTCCTTCACGACCTTGGCACGTTTGGCGGCCTCCTCCTCGTCGCGCTGCTGGCCCTGGGCCTCACGGAGAGCGCGGACTCTGTCGGCAGGACCAGGCAGCTTGTTGATACGGTCGGCGATCTGGCCTCTGCCAATCAACGAGATGACAATACTGGCACCGACGATGAATGTCAGGACGAAGCGGTATACGGCATACCACGAAGGGGTCCAGCCCCTCTTGCAAGCGCGGCTGTCCGAGTAGTAGAGGAAGTTGAAAGCGACGAATTGGGTGATCAGGGCGTATTCAACCGGGAGAAGGATTGTGGGCCATGCGACTGCGGGGGTCCAGACGCCGATTGCATAGCGCTTGTAACCTTGATATCCGCCGTAGCCAGCAAACTCCAGACCCCAGTGGATAGCGCCAAGGAATGAGATGATCTGCGAATGAGGGGGTAAGAAGCTGCTTAGGACGATGCATAATCTCAATGCAAACTTACGACGGCGCCATATCCGACTTGAAGGGGCTCCAAGACGTGGAGAGCTGCTTCAGCAGTTTGCTCGCTCATCAAGAATCCAGAGCCGGTGTTGTGTGCATGGTTGATTTCCCAAGCGCAGTAGACTGTGGAAAGCGAGGTTCCTAGGTAGGGAAGTACACCAGCCATTCCCAAGGTGTAGGCTTGATGAGGGACGCCCTCGAGCGAGAAAGTATCCTTGATGGTTTTCTGGATCAAACATTAGCATACTATCACACGAGCTATGGCGGCATTCGAGACTGACCAAATCGTTCTTGACACCGGCCATCATGTCGGCGTCCTTGTGCGGGTCCTCGGCCATGCCAACTTCGCCAAAGACAGGATGAGTCGACGACGTGGTGCTAACAGTGTCGGGATCCGCCTTGAGCTTTTGCTCTCCTAGTTTTGACTCCACCTCTTTGTTGATCTTGTCCATTGCTGATGGCTGGGTGGCATAGCGAGCCATGGCCAGTGTCATGGGCTTGCCAACCGCGAGCGGGCGAGTAACTTGCGAGAGAGTGCATAGCTTGGACGAGAATTGAGAGCTACGAGGGGCGCTCGCTGCGAGGCCACTGAGGGCGCGCAATTGGCGAGCAGTACCGGCGCGGAACATTGTGTGTTTGAGTGGAGAGGAGAGGAATAGGAAAGCAAAAGGCCTCAACGGACTGTGGACGCAGATGGAGGGGCAGTAGGAGGAATGATGGAGAAGCTGTCAGGAAGTACCTCCGTAGCTGAGGTACTCTTGGGGGCAGGTACGACCAAGCTCTTGTGCTTATCCTCTTGCGTAGGTGCTCGTCAATGTGGAGCTCCCGACCGCATACTTTGTGTCGTCACCGTTCCTTCCGATTCCGCTATGATTGTCCATCACTGCCACAAAATTGGCAAAAATCATTCCAAACATTCCATTCTCTGAGATCAGTTGATTGATTGCTTCCCAGAAGCTTCTGCTTGGACTATCTGCCTTTTACGGTTTATGTCGAGCTAGGAATAGTGTGTGCACCTACTCGAGTAGGCAGTGAGCTCGGAGGAGCTTCAAAAGATGGAGGATGACGTCATTCATCGCACCTTCCCTTTCCCACGTTCCGCGTGGACGGGCTGCGGGCACGATCAGCGGCGTTGTTTCCAAGAAAGCAGCTGCCAACAAGTGGGAAAGAGTCGAACGTCGCGTTCTCCACGATCCATCAAACCCTGTGCACACGAACTGTTACGACGACCACGATCTCTTCTGTGATTTGTGCTTTCTCAGGTTTTCGTCAGTTCAACGATTCAGTTGTCATCCGCCTTAGAGACGACCGCTCGCCTTGCGCCCAATCAACCACAATCAAGGGTACTCGCACAAGTACCTACACACGGCTTACCGCCAACCCAGCCATCTCATGACCTGATGACCTGTATACGATAATCAAATTCAGCACTCTTCGTCCTTTCCACCCTTCACATACTCCCTGCCTGGGTAACGGCACACGTTCGCCGTCATGTTGGAAGGACTCGTATCGAATCTGCTCAACAGGTTCTTGGGCATGTATGTCCAAAACTTTGATCCGAAGCAGCTAAATGTCGGTATCTGGTCTGGCGATGTCAAACTACGCGATCTCGAGCTCCGTCGTGAAGCCCTCGACCAACTCCATCTACCCATCAACGTCGTCGAAGGTCACCTGGGCTCCCTTACCCTCTCGATCCCCTGGTCCAACCTTCGAGGCAAGCCCGTACAAGTCAAGATTGAGGACGTATACCTGCTGGCCGCTCCAAGAGAAGACCAAGACTACAATCCGGAAGACCAAGACAAGCGCGATCATGCTGTCAAGATGGAGAAGCTCGACAGCGCGGAATTACTCAAAGAGCGAAGCGCAGAAGGCATGAGCCAGGAAGAACAGCAGAAGAATCAAAGCTTCACTGCCAGTCTTGTCACTGCCATTGTAGACAATTTGCAAATCTCAGTCAAGAACGTCCACATCCGCTACGAGGACTCCATCTCAGACCCTGGACATCCTTTTGCTGCCGGTCTTACCCTCCAAGAGCTGAGCGCCGTCAGTACAGACGAAAACTGGAAACCAACCTTTATCCAGAGCACGGCAGCAGGATCCACTCATAAACTCGCCACTCTTGGTGCCCTCGCCATATACTGGGACACCGATGCCAAACTGCTGGGCTCTGGTAAGGGTTCCCAAACTGCAGAAGAGCAAGGAATAGATCATAGCACAATCATCGACAAGTTTAGAGACATGATTGCCAAGAAGGACGATACAGACTTTGGCGCACATCAGTATATACTCAAACCAGTCACTGGTCGTGCTGGTCTCGAAATTGACAAAACTGGAAAGATTGATCGTCCCAAAATGAAGGCCCGTCTCCTCTTCAACGAGCTGGGCTTTGTAATTGACGACGATCAATATCGCGATGCTCTCATGTTGGTCGATCTCTTCCACTATTTCATCCGACACCAGGAATATCGCAAGTTCCAGCCGAAATCATCTCCCAAAGAGGACCCTCGAGCCTGGCTCCGTTTCGCAACCAAATCAGTCCATGACAAGATCCACGAACGCAACCGCCGCTGGACATGGGCATACTTCAAGGAACGCCGTGACGATCGTATCAAGTACATCAGTCTCTTCAAAAAGAAGAAAAAGGAGGAGAAGCTTACTCCAGAAGAAGGAACCGAGCTTGATCAGCTCGAGCGCAAGCTGAGTTACGAAGACCTCCGATTCTGGAGATCCCTTGCTCGTAATCAATTGCGCAAGGAGAATGTTGGTGTCGCGAAGGCCCCGCAGAAGCAGACGTGGTCTTCTTGGGTCTGGGGAAGCAAGAAGACGGAAGAGCATCCCGGTGACGAGACCCAGTTGACCGAGGAACAACGCAAAGAATTGTACGACGCCATCGACTTCGACGAGAAGAAGCAAATCGCCGATGCCGTTGATATGCCCAAGGAAGCCATCAAGTTGCAAGTCGACATGAGCCTTAGAGAAGGTAGTTTCACTCTCAAACGAGACCCTCATGGCAAGGCCATCGAAATGTTGCAGCTCGTTTTCCAAGGTTTCGACACCAAATTCTTGCAACGCACAGACTCTATGCTTGCAGAAGTCAGTCTCGAGACTATGAAACTCTTCGATGGCACCACCGAGGGCAATCTCTTCCCTCAGATGCTCAATATCAAGCAGTCAATCTCGGATGACAAGCGAATTGAAGAAGTCAAGGATGATGATGAAGAGGATGATGAGCCCGCAGTAGATCCATTCTTTGCATTGACATTCGAGAACAACCCTCTTGATGGTCATGCCGATACAGACCTGGTTGTAAAGCTTAAAGGCATGGAATTTGTCTACAACCCAAAGTTTGTCGTCGAAGTTGCAAACTTCTTCAAGCCTCCGGAACGTCACATGGAGTCAATTGGCGCCCTCATGGAGTCGGCAGGTGCAACAGTCGAAGGTCTTAGGCAACAGACTCGTGCTGGTCTCGAGTATGCCCTACAAGAGCACAAGACGATTGATGCCAAGCTCGACTTGCAAGCTCCTCTCATCATCATCCCCGACTCTGTTACCAAGAAGGAGTCTCTCTGCATGATTCTCGACGCAGGTCACATTAGTGTACGAAGCGAGTTGATCGACAAGGAGACATTGAACGAGGTGCAATCGAAGCAAAAACAGCAGTACACCGAGGAAGACTTCAAACGCCTTGAGCAGTTGATGTATGACAAATTTCTGGTCAAACTACAGTCGACTCAGCTTCTTCTTGGACCTTCGATTGAGGAAACCAAGAAGCAACTGGACGAAAACAATACATCCAGACACTTGCACATTGTGGATCGCATCAACATCGACTTCACAGTTGAGACATGCATTGTTCCCAAGGCTTCAGGCTTGACCAAATTCCGAGTTGGAGGCCATCTGCCAGTCTTGCATGCTTCTATTTCCGATTCGAAATACAAGAGTCTGATGAAGCTCATTGACGTTGCGATTCCCAAATTTGGGTCAGATGAAGAGAAGACGCAGAAACCCGTGCAACCCTCGCAGAAACAGACTCAGCGTCCCAGACAAAAGAGCATCATGGATTCGGATGTGATTGGAAGGCCAAGATCCAAGTCGTTTCAATTCTCTGCCCAAAAGCACGAGCTTGTTATGGAAGAGGAAACTGATAATGAAGACGAAGAGTTCAAGGAAGCCAAACAAACCACCAAGGAACCCGCAAAGGACGTCAATCAACGTAACTTTGAGTTCAAGTTCAAGGTTGACAAGCTTCAAGGTTCTCTTTATCGGTCAGACCCAGATGGCAAAAAACAAGATCAGTTGCTTGTTGATCTCATCGCCGAGAACTTCGACTTGCTCTTCTACCAGCGTCAATTCGACATGGTAGCAGAGGTCAGTCTTCGCACCCTTGCTGTAGAAGACCACGTCGAGGAAAATCCATCTCCCGAGTTTAGGAATCTCATTTCTTCCGAAGACTCAGATGCCAACAAGCAGCAGGACCTCTTCACACTCAAGTTTGTCAAGGTCAATCCGGAACATCCAGAATTCATGTCGACATTTGAAGGCATAGCCACGAATCTAGATGTATCAGTATCAACGATTAATCTGCTCGTGACTCGAAAGACACTCCTGACCTTGCTTGACTTTGTCATGGTCACCTTTACGAATCCGGGAGAGCCTCAGGCCAACCAATCACAGGCTGTAGAGTCGACTGAGACTGTGGAAGTTGCCAATGCACAGCCTGCAGGCGACAAGATTCGTATCAAGGCCGAACTGAAGCGCATTGCTATCATTCTCAACAATGATGGAATCCGTCTAGCTACTCTGAGTTTGACATCTGCCGAGGTGGGCATTTTCTTGATGGGTAAGACCATGAGAGTAGGAGCTAGACTCGGTAACTTGTCTCTTCTCGACGATGTCAATCAAGGTGTTTCTGAGCAATCTTCTCTGCGTCAACTGGTCTCCATTCAAGGCGATGAGCTTGCCGATTTCCGCTACGAAACATTTGATGCAGAATCTGAAGCCTATCCTGGCTATGACACCTCCATCTACCTTCGATCTGGCTCTTTGAAAGTCAACTTTGTCACTGAACCATTCCGTAAAATCATGGAATTTGGCGTCAAGTTTGGAAAGATGCAGGCCATAATGAATGCTGCCAGACAAGCTGCTGCAAATCAGGCCAACAACATTCAAGAGCGTGCTAGCAAGATGCACTTTGATATTCGCATCAAGACACCAATCATAGCCTTTCCTCGCATGGTTATCACCGACTCTCCTGAGCGTGATGTTCTTACTGCGTACTTGGGAGAGCTGTATGCCAGCAATGAATTCCTTCCTTTGGACGATGCCAAGGATTCTGAGACTGCCAACAAGTTGACGGCTGGTGTACACAACACTAGATTGACTTCGACATTCAACTACACTGACGACAAGGTTGAAGAGCTCGATCTCATTGACAAGGTTGACCTTGATTTCAGAATCACCAGCGCAGAGCACAAGCCCGGCTATAAGCGTCCTGATACAGAGATTGAAGGTTCCATGTCTAATGTCAACCTGCGAATCACAGAGGCTCAACTCAAGTTCATACTCGAACTCTCTCGATCAATCCCCGAGGCATTCGCTACGGATCCCGATGATGATGTTGAAGAGACTGTCAAGGAAGAGCTGCCAGCATCCACTGTCCAAGATGCCAAGTCAATCACTGATGGCTCTGAAGATCAAAAAGAAGAGCAACCTCAATCCCCTACTCACCTCGGTCCCGAAATCGGGTCAGACGATGACACTTGGACCAAGCTTGATCTTGTATTCAAGGTTGGTACAATTGGCCTCGAACTCATCTCAAGCAAGCCTGGAAAGCCCGTCGAGGACCTTGCAGCTTGCAGTCTATCCAAATTCTCACTCAACGAGACTCACATCAAGCTGCGCATGGTCAGCGACGGATCACTAGAGTCTGAGCTTCTAGTCCAATCCTTTACCATTACCGACACTCGCACACATGAGAAAAACAAGTTTAGGAAGATCATGTCACTCATCAATACCGATGTCAAGCAGCAATTCATGGCAAGCGTCTCCATTTCTGGAGGCAAGGAGCGTAATTTGATTGCTCTTCTAACCATTGATAGTCCAAGAATCATCTTGGCTCTTGATTACTTGTTTGCGATCCAGCGATTCGTCAATCTGAGTCTGGCTACAGACGAGCCTCTCATCATCTCTGACGAAGAGGAAGAATCATCAGCTGGAGATGATGAAGTCAGCATCTCTACAGGTACCGATATTGCAGGCACACAACAGCCCGATGCAAAGCCTACCGAGGAGCAAAGCCCAATGAGCATCTCGTTCCGCGTTAACATCGTCGATGCACAAATCATCCTCATTGCAAACCCTGCCATCACTAATTCAGAAGCCATTGTACTTGGAAGCAAGCAAATTCTCGTTTCTCAACAACACGTCACAGCACTCCAGGTTGACAAGCTTGGCATGTTCCTTTGCCGCATGGACAAGTTTGATTCTACTCAGCTTCGAATTCTCGATGATTTCAGTATCCAAACTTCGGTAGACATGCGCTCCGAAAACAAGCAGGCTCAACTGATGAGTATCATGGTTGAAATTGAGCCATTGGTGCTTCGTTTGTCCCTGCGTGATATCCTTTTGGCCATGCAAATCGTCAACAAGGCTTCTGCCATGTCTGCCAATGATGACGAGAAGCAACTAGCAAAGGAAGGTCCTTCCAAGATTGATCAACTTAAGGCTCCTTCTGTCAGACCAAAGTCTGGTCGGGCAGCATCATCGGCACAGAAGCCTCGAGCCAACACTATTGCCACCAAGAAGTCGCATGCCACTACTGCACCCAAGACACATGCCGAACCCCAAGGCTCTGCTATGTTGAAACGCGAAGAGATGAAGATCAACCTTCAAGGTATTCGCGTGGTTCTTATTGGCGACCTCCACGAATTGCCAATGCTTGATTGGAGTGTCAAGAACTTTGCCGTAGAGGTTCGCGATTGGAGCGGTGCCATGACGGCAGACACTAGCATCGAGACATTCTTCAATGTCTACAACTTCTCTAAATCTGCTTGGGAGCCGCTTGTTGAGCCGTGGTCACTCGGTTTCCACATGGCAAAGAGCATGAACCCAGATAAGCTCTCGGTCGAGCTCTACTCGCGTAAATCCTTGGAACTCACAATGACTTCTTCGACAATTGCTTTGGCATCCAAGTCGGCTCAATTCTTGTCCAACGACGAGGATATTCTCTCGAAACCTCGTGGAACAGACGCACCTTATCGTATCCGCAACCAGACTGGATTTGATTTGAATGTCTGGGCTCAAACAGAGCACAACCAGGAAGGCGCTGCCGAGAAGCTGAGTGACGGAGAAGAAGCTCCTTGGCGCTTCGAAGACCCCAGCACCACCAGAGAAACTCTTTCTCCAGAAGGTGCTACTGGTGTTGTTGGCATCAAGCTCGAAGGCAGTGGGTTCGATAGTATCGAGCGTATCCCGGTCAGCCGTGAGGGCGAGACACTCTACAATCTCAAGCCACGCAAAGACAAGATTCAACATCGCATTCTGGTAGAAGTGAAGCTTGGAGCAGACAACGTCAAGTACATCACGTTCCGCTCACCCTTGTTGGTAGAGAACAACACACAAATCCCGATTGAAGTCGGCGTGTATAGTCCAGACGAAGGTCACTTGCTCAAGATTGAGAAGGTTGCCCCTGGCGATGCAAGATCGGCACCTGTGGGTGCTGCCTTTATGCATTCCTTGGTCATTCGTCCTGATCAAGGATTCGGCTACACTTGGTCAAATGAGCGCCTGTTCTGGAAGGACTTGCTGAAGCGTCCTACACGCACAATCACATGTCAGGGAGAGCAGCAAGATTCATCCCCGCCATTCTACTTCCAGATGCAAGCCGTGTACGACAAGAACAATCCCATCTCTGCCACTTACCCATACATGCGCATTCGTTTGTCTGCTCCTGTCGAGATTCAAAACTTGTTGCCATTTGATTTCAAGTACCGTATCTACGACAAAAACACAAAGAAGGACTGGACAAACTTCTTGCGCAAGGGAGGCGTCAGTCCTGTGCACGTTGTCGAGCTTTCTCATCTGCTGTTGATGAGCGTTGATATGCAAGACACCCCATTCAAGCAGAGCGAGTTCGCAATCATCAATTCCACTGGTCGGGATGACTTCCGCCGCGAGAAGACGCTCGTCGTGAAGGATAATCAAGACCTTACTCTGAGACTCAAATTGCACTACTACAACGTTCCTGATAGCGGAGGTGCTTTCAAAATCACCATCTACAGTCCTTACGTGGTCTTGAACAGAACAGGTCTAGGACTTGACATTCGCAGCAAGACCTACTTTGGTGCTGCCAAATCTGCTGCTGGGCAAACTACGTTTAGCAATTCAGACGAAGCAAGAAAGGCAGTTCCATTTATGTTCTCTTACCCTACGGATGACCAGAAGAACAGAGCGCTCATCAAGGTTGATGGTTCAACCTGGAGCAAGCCAGTCAGTTTCGAGGCCATTGGTTCAACCACGGACGTCACTGTCGCTGCAGAGTCTGGTCGCTCAGAAATGCATGTTGGCCTGACTGTCGAAGAAGGTGAAGGCAAGTACAAGCTTACTAAGGTGATCACTATTGCCCCTCGATTCGTGGTTCGCAACAAGCTTGGAGAGGATCTCAACATCAGAGAGCCCGGTTCTTCCGATGTGACAACCTTGAAGCCACAAGATCTCCACCCATTGCGTTTCTTGAGACAATCAGGCGGACAACAGTTGTGTCTTTGCTTCCCTGGTGTCAATAACAACTGGTCGTCTCCCTTCAACATTGCCAATGTTGGTAGCGTACATGTCAAACTCGCCAAGGCTGGTGAGAGACAAAAGCTCATCAGAGTGGAGATTTTGATGGAGGACGCCACAATTTTCCTCCACATCAGTCACGAGACAAAGCATTGGCCCTTTTCTATTCGCAACGAGAGTGATGTTGAGTTCATCTTTTGGCAAGCCAACCCCAATGTTGACGAAGACGAGGATGAACGTACTTCAGGTTGGAAGCCTATCAGATACAGGCTGCCACCTAGAAGTATCATGCCATACGCTTGGGATTACCCAGCTACCAAGAACAAGAATCTTGTACTCAGTGCTAAGGGCAAAGAGAGACATGTTAAGCTTGCAGAGATTGGTAATCTCATCCCAATGAGACTGCCTGCAGCTGAAGGTACCAACCGTCAGAAGATCATTGATCTCAATGTTGCCGCCGATGGCCCTACTCAGACACTCGTCTTGTCCAATTACAAGCCATCAAAGAGTTTGTACAAGCAAAAGGCTGGTTCTGCCTCTCAGTCGACCTCGACCGGCTTCGAGGTCAAGGACTTGGACGACCACGTCACGTTGAGTGCACAAATCAGATTTGCTGGACTTGGCATTTCTCTCATCAACCGTCAACTCAAAGAACTTGTCTACGTCACACTGCGCGACATTGACTTGTCCTACAAGGACTCTCCCTTGTACCAGACAGTGTCTTCCACCATCAAGTGGATTCAAGTCGACAATCAACTCTATGGCGGCATCTTCCCACTGATTTTCTACCCCAGCGTGGTTCCCAAGACTGGAAAGGAGATGGAAGCTCACCCCATTTTCAAGGCCGCAATCACACGTGTTAAGGATGATTCGTATGGTGTGCTTTACATCAAGTACTTCACATTCTTGATGCAGCAAATGACTATAGAGATTGATGAGGATTTCATCTTCGCCATGCTCGACTTCACAAAGATTCCAGGTGCTTCATGGTCCGAAGAAAAGGAGGGTCAACTTTGTGACGAAAACCTCGACATTCCCGAACCCAAGCAAGAAGAAGGAGGTCAAGACATTTACTTCGAGTTGTTGCATCTACAGCCCATGCAATTCGATCTGTCCTTTGTCCGAACCGAGCGCATCAACGCCGAGGATACTGGCAGTTCCTCATCCAACCCCTTCATGTTTGCAGTCAATGTTCTCACCATGTCCATTGGCAACGTCAACGATGCACCTATTCGTTACAATGCTCTTATGCTGGAGAATGCTAGAGTGTCTGTTGGTGCTTTGGTCGCTGCGATTAAGAGTCACTACGTCCAAGAATCTCTTCGTCAAGTCCACATCGTGCTCGGTTCTGCAGACTTCTTGGGCAACCCCGTTGGTCTATTCAACAACATCAGTTCTGGTGTTGCAGACATCTTTTACGAACCATACCAGGGTCTTGTCATGACTGACAGACCCCAGGACCTTGGTATTGGCATTGCCAAAGGTGCTAGCAGCTTCGTCAAGAAGAGTGTCTTTGGCTTCTCAGACAGTATGGCCAAGTTCACCGGCAGCATCAGCAAGGGTCTTGCAGCCGCCTCGATGGATAAAGAATTCCAAGACCAGCGTCGCATGTCTCGTTCTCGCAATAGACCAAAGCATGCCTTGTATGGTATCACTTCCGGAGGTAACGCCTTTGCAAACAGTATGGCAAGTGGAATTGGCGGCCTTGCTAGACACCCGTTGCAAGGTGCGGAAAAGGAAGGTGCTCTTGGATTCGTCAAGGGTGTAGGAAAAGGCTTCCTTGGTCTAGCCACCAAGCCTGCCATTGGAGCCTTCGATTTGGCTTCTAACATGGCCGAAGGCGTTCGCAACACGACAACCGTCTTTGATCAAGAAGGTCTGGATCGCGTGCGTTTGACACGTTTTATTGGACAGGACGGCATTGTCCGACCTTACAGCCAGCGTGAAGCCTTGGGTCAATTCTGGCTCAAGACTCTGGACAATGGCAAGTACTTCCACGAAGACTACATTGCACACATGGAGCTATCGTCCGGTAGCGGATCGCAATCCACCCAAACTCGCACCAAGAGCACGAGCGCCGAAAGCCCTCGTATGGTCATGCTGACCTACAACGGCATCATGTTGGTGCAGACAAAGAAGCTCGTTACCGAGTGGGACGTCCCCCTCAAGGATATTCAAACCATCACCAAGGAGCGTACAGGTATGAGCATCGTGCTCAAGGGAGGAAACAATGGACCATTTGTTCCAGTCGCAGATGAACAGAGTCGCAACTGGCTGTATCGTCAAGTTGCGATTGCTGTCAATGCGTACAACGATAAATATAATGCCAAGGGTTGAGAGAAGGAAGTCACGTAATGAATAGGTTATCTTAGTCTTTCGCATTGAACATTCAGCAATTTGTTTTTCCCGACTGTTTATACAGCATAGCGTTGATAGCAATCCAGTGATGTCCTGTTACCTTTCTCGTTGTTTACCTTGTGTATCGAGGTGTTGCTGAATATTCGTCTCCAGATGCAGTGGTTGGAATCCAGGCCCAGCCCCCAGCCCGCATCGTCTCCACACGGGTGAGGATGTACGTCATCAAAACGTGAATCGACAAACACGCCGTCTGGTGTCACTTTCTGTCACCCGTAAACAAGGAAATATCCTTGCAAGCTGTCTTCTGGCGGCAAATCACCCGCAACTGTTGCATTAGCTAGCTGCATGATTGCGTAGTGTAAATGGTAAGGGTCGACCCTTTGATAGTCGAACTACAAACAGCTTTCTCGAACCCCTCCATACACTCGTCCGTTGTTTCGCATACATTCTTGTTGATCCTTGACCTTGTAACTCATCCGAGACATTCTTGAATTTCGTTTTCAGCTTTGAATCGGCAAAAGACGACTCGATAATCATGTCGTCCACAGACGACCTTCAGACCATTCCCGCGCGCCATGGTACAGCTACTTTCGTGCCAAAGGGTAGCACGATCAAGATTGTGAATACCTCTGGTACTCAAGTCATCGACACATGGGCCTTTGCTCTGCCCACTCCACCCAAGAAGAAGGGACCCCAAGAAGACGCTCAAGACGAACAGGATAAAAGCTACCAAGAGCAAGATGAGAAGGAGAAGCTAAACCTCGCCGAAGAGGAAGACAGGAAGCAGCGCGAAGAGGAAAAGAAGAAGCAGGAAGAGGAGGAGAAAAAGAAGAAGGAACAAGAAGAAAGGGACAAGGCCAGTAAGAAGAAGGGCAACAGAAAGTCGCGAGGAGGTTTGGACTTGCCTTCGCAAGAGGAAGCCGAGGCGGCTACCTCGCAGCAACAGCAGGCCGCCGAAGCAGAAGCTAAGCAGCAATCTACCCCCACCAAGAGCAGTTGGTCTTCATACCTTCCTTCCCTGCGCGGTAGAAAGCAAATCACCGATGGAAACGCCAAAGACGACAGCAAGGCTTCCGAACAGAAGGAGGACCCTGCCGACTCGACAGAAGTGCTGGACAAGAGTCAAGAAAAGGAGAACTCGAGACGATGGGGCAGTTATCTGCTCAAGGGTCAGGGCGTCACCAGTTACTTGCCTAGCAAGGGAGCCATCTCTGCTTTTGCTGCTCAGGTGAGTGTATGTTTTATAGGCGTTTCGTCAATGCTGTCATGTCTGGGCATCTACTAACTCGAAGCGACGAACAGCATGCTCGTGACCCCAACAAGACTTATGCTGAGCAATTGGCCGACTTCTCGAGGACGCCTGTAGGCGCTGCATCTTTGTCAGGTTGGTCTTGCTTGTGACAATGCTTTGTGATGTAGTTGCTGACACTTGGTAGCTATCACGGGATCTGGCTCCGTATCTTCGCTCTACGCTGGATACAGTGCATGGAACGCCATGCACGGCGACACTGCCCAGATGGAATATCTCAGCATGCCTCACACCCGTGCCTCAACCCTCCACATGGTTCCCCGTGTCAACGACGTACTCGTATCCAACTTGAGAGAGCCCATGTTGACCCTTGTGGAAGAT
>ERZ794946.341-NODE-341-length-19371-cov-4.306948_pt1 | contig 19371 bp, 17 predicted proteins | sample MGYA00433072_ERZ794946 | MGnify/ENA primary metagenome ERZ794946 (study PRJEB30137, sample SAMN04331413) | food metagenome | isolation source: Y3 must sample point D1 replicate A | place: Australia: South Australia | collected 2014 ...
AGGAGGATGCTCCAGCCAAAGCGACAAAGCGACCTGCTCGTGCTGGTGCAAGATCAAGCGGTAGAGCCAACAAGTCCAAGGTCAGCTATCAAGAGGCGGACGTGAGCATGGATGAGGATTGACTCGAGGGGCAAAGGGGCTTTGATCTTGTTCAGCATGCTATTGCTGCTGCCCCGCCTGGTACTGTGTAATTGAAACTTTGACATATAATAATTATCTGACCTTATTTCTCACTGCCCCAGAGCCCGCTATCGTGCTCAAGTGTAGCCATGAAAATGCAAGATGATCTTCGACCCCGGATGACTGTTTGTCGATAATAAGATCGAACAGCTGCTCGACTCTCCCACGTCTGACTCCAGTAAATCCATGCCTGTTAAAATGCAAGATACCTTTTGGATCAATCAACACGTCCCAGCGGCATAGACCCTCCTTGTTAAAAACAGAGAATTGCAAATAGCTCCGTGCAATTTTAAACAATTATTCGCCGGCCTCACACTCCATCGGGCCCTGCACATGGTGCACCAGAATCAGTCACCAGGGCATCCACGAACACTCGACAACAGCAATTGCTCCTTCCCCTCCTCCACCAGCACTCTCGCTTGAACCAGCCCGGACGATCGATGTAATTGTCCACGGAGAGCGGTAGTTACCCAGGCTCTTGTTGAACAGATCATCGATAGCAAATACCTTCTTGCGTTCTGACCGCACTATCTGCTAGCTTTACCTACTGTCGATGGAAGTGGAAAGAATTGCTGCACCAACGTTTCGGCAATTGTCCTTGGAATGATTGGAGTGACGATGAGCTCAATACAGAGCATTGATCGGACTATAGCACGTGATAAAGACAGCATGAGCCATGGCGCTAGCTCGATTCGTTCCAAGTCACAGGATCTCTCGACACGTCCAGAAGTGTACAAGAAGCAGGCAGGATGGCAATTATGTCCAGAGGGAGAAGAAATCTGACAGCACGTGAAATATGATAAAACCCTTTCATTGATTGATTGCTTTTTGATAGTTGTAGACTCGTGATTGAAACATTAGCGACATTGTACGTTAATCTTGGAACCCTATGCGCCAACAGACACATTTGAGCTAGCCGGTGTCATATTTCCCCTGCCTCCTTGCAGCAATCCGAGCAGACTTTCCGCTGCTTCTCTTCTACGAGCAAGATCGTCCTTGATACGCTGGTGTTTGGCCGCTGCACTGCGTTCTGTAAATCTGTTGGAAGTGCTTTCTTCCACGAACTCGATCGAGTGAATCATGTAGCTGACACCGTCGTGATCGGAACCCCACTCCCGAGAGCGCAGGAAGTTCTGCGTCGATGCCATGTAATTTGTAAGAGCAGGCAGTATGAGGAGTGTAATGTGCAGGTCAGCCTTGGGTGGTAAACGCAATGGCACTTTGGGCTTCTCTGTGACGACTTTGCCCAGTTCTGGAGTGTCTGAGGCCTCTTCGCCTTGCTCTGAGAATAGCTCGCGGAGGTCCTCATTGAACTCGCCAAAGTCACCACGGATCCAGCCAGAGTGAACAGCAGCAGCGACAGGGTCAGAATCGTCAGAATAAACTTCAGAACCCCATACTGCGCGTGTTTTACAGATTTCCTCGAGACCGCCAGCGACAGTGTCACCTTCGTCGGTAGTACCAGAAGCGGCAAGATAGGCGCGTGGTACACGAACGGTAAACGTGCAATTGTCTTTGCCTTCGAACCTAGGGATCGGCTTGACAGAGCTCTTGAAATGATACTTGGAGTCGAGAGGAGTGGACTCTCTTGGAGGCAGACTGAGCTTTGTAGAGTAGAGCTGGCTTCCGAGGTGCTTTCGTTGGAAATCTGAGATGGATGCGAGCAGTTCCTGGTTTGAGACGGATGTTTGAGGTTTGCGTGCAGAAGGCATCAGCGGTGGCCTTACATTGTGATGATGGTGGTGGGGCGGATGCGCGTGAACGGCATGGTGATGATGATGGTGGTGATGATGAGCAGCAGCTGCAGCCTGCTGCGGCGTACTGGCATTAGACGGGAAGCGGAGAGGATGGAAAGGTGCTTGGGCTTGAGGGATTTGTTCTTCCGGCATGCCATGGTGATGATGGTGGTGGCTAGGGGGTCTTGTCAGCATCAGCGTGGCCGTACAAAACGGCAATTGGATTACTTACTGGTGTGCGTGGGCATGATGGTGATGATGATGCGGTGGTTGATGTGTTGTTTTGGGCCGCTTGCTGCCTCTCTGGCTAGCCGTCGGGGTGTTCCTACCATCCACGCTATCACTGTCCTCGCGATTGTCTTCTCTCAATCTGCTTCGTGCTTTTCTACTATCTGTGTCTTCGTTGACATCCACCTGCCTGGCTGGACTGCCGCGTGAAGGGGTTGCAATACCGGCTGTGGGAGTATTACTACCAACACCGCTACCGAGGCCCGAGAACATTCGACCAAACTCACTTTTAACGCCAGGGTCCGCTCCAGGGCCTATGTGTCGTGGTTGTGCTCCTTGAACCGCTTGAGGCAGTGGTGACGACCTTCCATTCTTGTGTCTGATCTCTGATGCTACGCCCAAGAAGGCTCGCTGAAGAGGGTGTTCTTCTCCTTCTCTTGCTTCATAGCCCGGCGGGCCGTACATGGCGTAATGTGCTGCATTCGGCCTTTGCCTATCATCCATGCCGTTCATGGCGGGCGATTGCCTGTGTTCAGGTCGACCGATCATCTCGTTGTGTGGGCCACGTTGTTCCATCTCTTCTCTGCTCGGCATCTGCACCGCAGGCCTAAACAGACCTGGATACTCCTCGCGCACTGGGCCGAAGTTCAGGCGACCATACGATTGTGGTGGAGGCGCTGGCGTGGAGCGTGCTGTATGTGACATTGTGTGAGGCAGCTGATGATGGCCATGACCGTTGAGATCCGGCCGTTCAAGATCAGCCCTTGAAGGTGGTTGCGACAACGGTCCGGGTCTGCCCATGTGGTCGACGTATGGTGGGAAAGCGGAAGGGTGACGTGGCGGCGGTCGGTCGTGCATGTCTTGCCTGTTTCGCAACTCCTGATCGAGGTGAGCATGCATGGGTTGACTGTTAGGTCGGGATGGCGCATGCCCAGCGTAGTGATGTTGCTCCTCAGGATGGCCTGAAGGTGGAGATGACTGGAAGGGGCGGAAGCCTGGAGCAGCGTTATGTTGAGACATGTGGAGTGGTTGGTGTGGACCAGGTTGATGGAAGGGCTGAGACTTTGATTCTGCAGGTCTCTGAGCTTGCATCATACTGGTCGGGCTGTGGGGCCGTGGGTAATGGCCAGGCGGGGCTCTTGTGCTGGCCGAACGAGCTCTTTGCGGGGACGACGGGTGTATAGGCTTCATCGGAGGGGAGGGCGCAGTCGCGACGGTCTTTGGCGAGTGGTTTCCATGGCGAGACGACGGGTCGCCGCCGATGAGCGAAGAGATGGACATGGTGGTGCCCGGTCGGGAGCTGAAGCCTGGCAGTTCCCTCGAGCCCACATAAGGCGAAGCGGATGGGGTATGGCGAGGCGCAGGCATGGAAAATCCAGAGCCTGGTGGGCCCGAGGTAGGGGAGGGTGGTGGCATATTGCGAGAGGAGTATGCGAGATGTGGTGGCGGAGGAGGAGGGTCGAGCGGCGCTGCGACAAAAGTCAGCCCAGGTTCTGTTTGACAAGCTTGAGAGAAGGCGGAAACGTGCCTCCTGGATAGCGCTCACTCCCGACGGAGCGACGCCGCGCAGGATCGTAAGGGAAAGGCCCGCTTGACATTTGCGCAGAGGTGGGAGCAGATGCGGCGGTGGATGAAGGAGGATGAGAGGTGGGATGCGGAGTCTGAGACAGGTGCTGGTGTTGAGCTTGCTGGTGCTGCTGGGGCTGTTGACGATGATGTGCCAAGAGAGCTAAAAGCTGGGGTTAGAAAAAATCTTGACCTTTCTCGACTTTAGCGCAGTGGGCCAGATTAGACTCCCGAAGCCGCTGCAGATTGGTGCACGGTCGCGTGGCTGCTGAACCCTGCCATTCAAGCTGTCATGCCAACTGTGAAACCAACCCACAAAAGACGCGCTCATGTAAAAGACAAAGACTCAATTGTCGTACCTTGTGGCTGTGTACTCCATGCTCTTTCGTACGGTGCGCCCAATCCAGGTGCCGCAGATGCTCCGCCGGGGCCAATACCATAACTGTCTCTTCTGCTGTGCTGCGTCGACGAGGGCATGAAAGGGTCGCGCGTGTGGAATGGATCCGAGAATGGCATCTGAACAGGCGGTTGCGCGGTTTGCGTATGGTATGGAGGATGCGACGACGATGAGACCTGAGACGTTGCGGATTGCGCGGCCGCAAAGGGCTGAGACGAGGGTTGTGGCAGTCGATTATCCATCTTGACACAGGCATTGCATGTTAGTCCGAGACCTTGGCTTTGAGAGTCGACACTGTGGATTTTACCATGGACGGCCGCGGGCTTGTACATGCTGGCTTTGGCCTTTTTCCTTGTCAAGAGACGCGTAGACCAAATGTTGAGAATATGCGATAGCACCGGGAGAAAAGCGAGAAGTTGAAGAGAGGAGGGGGTCAAGCGCAAGACTCGAGCTTGCTTGGTTTGCGCTTGGGCAGGCTCAAGACTTCAGGCCCGTGCTGCTTTGGATCAATCTTGACTGCGTCACTCCAAAGTCAAAACTCCACCTACAAAGTCCACACCTCGTGCCAACGTGCTTTACAAACTCGCGCCGGCCAGATCATGCTCCCTATGCCTGGTGCTCCCTCATCGTCGCTCGCTCTGTTCCGCCAAAGATTATTCAACATGTTCGAGGGAGCCGACAAACGTGTGATAGCTTCGTTTTGGTTGTTCGGTGAGCTGCATCTCCTGACCACCCCCTGCCTCTACCTACTTTAAGTACCTTGCATGTCCAGACTATTAACTCATCAACCAGGTCTCATTAACAATGTACTCTATGTGATCATTCTCAGCAGCGCTCTGGATCTCGTCGGTCCTGCCGTTCCAAAGTCGCTCGTCTTACTATTCGATGTTGTACCGTCATTCCTGGTAAAGCTCACCGCGCCATACTACATCCACCTCGTTCCGTACAACTTGCGGATTCTGGCTTTTGTCGCACTCTCATCGTGCGGCATGTTACTTGTTGCCCTGAGTCCTGGTTCCGCCGACTCATCTGTAAACGCCGCTTCTATCTATATCAAGATGTCGGGCATTGTATTAGCATCCATCAGTAGTGGTGGAGGTGAACTCAGCTTTCTTGGTCTGACCCATTACTACGGCCCCTTCAGTCTCGCGGCCTGGGGGTCAGGCACTGGCGGCGCAGGACTGGTTGGTTCAGGTGCCTATGTCTTGTTCACCACTGCCATAGGCTTCAGCGTTCGAACTAGTCTGCTTGCTTTCTCCTTCCTCCCCGTCATCATGCTCTTCAGTTTCTTCGTCTTGTTGCCTGGCAGGGATTTGCTCAAGGCGAAAAGCCATGTCTATGTTGCTGCTGGGCAAAACGACCTGGATGCAGACACTGAATCGCTACTCAACGACATCCCAGATGACTCTCGTCCACTCTCGTTACCGAAACCGAGCCAGGGCACTTCATCATCATCTGATGCATGGCTCAATCTTAAAGTGAACTTCTTACGGGCCAGAAGTCTATTTTTCCCATAGTAAGTCACAAGATCCTGATACCGACAGAACAAACGGTAAGCTGAACACTATCCTCCTACCATAGTATGTTGCCTCTACTTCTCGTATACGTGGCCGAGTATACGATCAACCAAGGTGTCGCACCCACTCTGCTGTTCCCTCTTAACGAGACACCCTTTGAGCACTATCGATCATTCTATCCAACCTACAACGCCATATATCAACTCGGCGTCTTCATATCTCGTTCTTCATTGCCTTTCGTGAGGATCCATGCACTATACCTTCCTTCGCTCCTGCAATGCGTCAATCTTGTGATGCTGGCGACACATGCCATGTTCCCGTACTTGCCGAACATATGGTTCGTCTTTGCCATTACATTCTGGGAAGGATTGCTTGGAGGAATTGTTTACGTCAGCACCTTCCGCAGGATTGGAGAGGAAGTAGCCGAGAGTGATAGGGAGTTCAGCTTGGGGGCAACATCTGTGTCGGACTCAGGTGGAATCTGTATTGCAGGGTTTTTGGGAATGGCAGTCGAAACGGGACTTTGTGGGTGGCAAGTGGCACATGGGCGAGATTGGTGCAGGAGGCTATAATAGGGTAACATGCAGCTCACAAGTATGAGACAGGCACTGTGTTGTTGCATAGATGAAGAGGTCCGGAGGCTAAACGGAGTTAAGCGGTCAACACGCAATGCGGAGAGATGATCAGCATGTCACTAAGCATAGCGCATGCCCCAAAATTAAACAAAGACATGTTACAACACATGGCTCTTTAGCTGACAGCTCCGCAGCATGAAGCATGGCGACTCCGTCCAAAGTGCGCGCCTTTGTGCAGTGGAAAGAAAGCAGCGTCTTTGCGGGCGAGGAGATTGAATGCATCATCAGCTTCAAGAACACTTGCGACGACGGCTCGCAACAGACGGCCGATGAGCAGACGACAAACACTCGACACAAGCCTGCTCCGAGGCAGCGTACCGTGACACACTCGACGCAACAGCTGTCTACCGCGCCTTCGGTAGCTCCCTCTGTCGCCGGATCAAGGGCGCCTTCACAGTCACAATCGCGTGGCCATCGACCCACCCTCTCCCTGACCGTCTACCCTCCGCCGCCGACCAGTGCCCATGCCCGCATACCCAGTCATGCTGCCACCAACACCACCACGACGACAACGCGCCATGCAAATACCCATGGCCGCTCTCTGTCAATCATGTCAATGGGCAGCGACAAGGCCGCAACCACGACCCCCGTAACCACCCGTCGCCCTCCTGCTCGTGGCCATGGTCGCTCTGCTAGTATGCAGGTCCTATCACGTACTCCCTCATACCAGGCGCCAAATCTGTCTTTCAGTTCCTATAGAAACCCTTCGCCGCTACAAGACCAACACCCTCCATTAACACGACGTACTTCGGGCATCCGTACTGCTCCTGGCACTCCTGCTTTCAACTTCCCTTCACCTACCACAGCCCAGCCGCCCTATGCCACCACCACTTCTCCCTCGAGACCTCCCTCTGCATCTCACATGATGCCTCCGCCACGCCATCCATCGGCTTCTTCAGCCTCCTTCCCACCACCCAACTTTTCATTCCCACCCGAGTCTCCCGGTACTTCACGAAGAGGCACTCCTACGCTTGGTCGCTCTCCCATACCCGAATTCCAGTTCCCTCCCAAAAGCCCCGCTCCACCACAAAGACCACATCACCCTCCCTCTCCAAAGCCTCCAAACATGTCTGATTCTTATGCCAACCCTCTTTCACGCATAATATCCGAGTCTGGAGCCAACGACACTCCTCGCACTAGCAGTGACTTTTATTCTCTAACAAACCACTCGTCTGAGACTGTCTCCTCTGACGCAGCCGCTCCACCGACCGGTAGGATCCTCCCCAAACCGCTCAATGGACGCAATCAACACGCCCCACCGACCAGTCTGCCGAGAACTCAGCTCCCCGAGACTTTGATGATGGGATATATCCAGACCATGGGATCTTTTGTCCTTGATGGCTCGCTCGTAAATCAAGCTCCTTTTGAGGACGTCAAGAGAAAAGGCGTTGTGGGTGGCCAAGGTGGTGGTGGCGTGGTTGGCGTGGAAAAGTCGAAACGTGAGAGTGGCATGTTTGGCTTCGGCTGGGGCAATATAGGCGAAAGTTTAGGTGGCCTCCTGGGCGGTGGTGAAATGAGCAGTATCAAGGAGATGCGTAATGTCGCAAGCTCAAAGACCATTCCACTGCTCAGCACTCCACAATCCATCCTTTTCGTGGACTTACGGCTTGCACCAGGCGAGACCAAGAGCTACTCATATCGCTTCCGCTTGCCGCGAGGGCTGCCACCTTCTCACAAGGGACGAGCTATCAAGGTACAGTATCACCTGACTCTCGGTATCCAACGTCCAGGAGGAAAACAGCAGGTCAAGCACATAGAAATTCCTTTCCGCGTGCTTGGAAGTGTTAATCGTAAGTTGTATCCACCCCAATCAATGCCATATGCTCACAACCTTTAGATCAAGGAGAAACTCTAGGTCATGATTTGATGTCTCCCTATGTACTTCTTAGTGACAAGGCAAGGAGTCAGAGCATCGCTCTTAGCGGTTCAAATCCACGATTTCCATCAACAAAATCACCCTCAGATCGAGAGGTATCATCTGCTTCATTGGATGACTTCTTATCGTACGCGGATCAACTGTTCGCCCATCCAGTATCTGATTCTGGTGCATTGTTATCGCCCACAGCGGAAAAGCCGTCACGAAGGCGATCCTCGCTCGAAGAAGCCGCGCCGAATAATATGAAAGAAGCTATAGACCTGGCCATCTTGAGGTCAAACATTTCTTCCGGCTCGCAAGACCAACTATCGCAGTCTAACAACCGCTTTACGATTGCAAGAGGTGGCCAACTTGTCGCCGTGATTACGATTGTGCGACCAGCCTATCGCCTGGGCGAAACCATAATCGGCACAATCGACTTTACTCCACCAACACCCGAGAATGAGTCCGTCACAGATCATATCCCGAGCTATGGAATCAATGTTTGGCTAGAGACCACTGAACGTGTAGACCCAAGCCTGGCTTTGCGATCGTCGTCTTCTGTGCAGCGAGCAACGAGGAAGACGCATGCTCATGTTAGTGAGAGCGTTCTTTTTGCTCGCAAAGTGTCTTTCAGACTCGAGATTCCTACTACAGCCACGCCTACGTTCGAAACTACAGGTGTGCAATTGGCATGGAGAGTTAGAGTGGAGTTTGTAACCGCGAGGGTACGACCAAAGGCAGCTCGCGGATTGGGCATTGATGATTCAGAGATTGGTGGTGAAGAGGAAGAATTGGCACCGACCCCAGACAAAGAAGACGATCTACTCGAAGAAGTCGGTCGGGATGAAAGAGGTGTTGTCAAGATCGCAAAAGAGCGACTAGTCGCCGAGACTTTCGAAGTCGCTGTGCCTGTTCGGGTGTATGGTGTTGCTGGCACAGGAGTTGACGGGCACGAAGCCGAGACTGATGGTCTCGAGGTTTGATCTTTAACTAGGATATGACATGTACCGATATACAGACGGGGAACAGACCAAAAAGTGAGAAATGTCCATGTACTGTATAGCATTCGGTGTGACTAGTCAATCATACTTCCTTCTTGCTACTGCAGTTATTCGTCATGCGTCTTCTTTGATACTCATGTTGTTGTTTTCTCATGCGACCAAATTGGCAGTCAGATCTATCCCATAGCATCTAAAGCAATCTTTGCGGTTTCACGGGTGCTTCCAAGTAAGTTGGAATCATTTTGCAAATGCTGCAAGCGTTCTCTCCAGAATTTCCACCTCTCGATACTTGTGCCCCCCTCTCCCTGCCAGAGATCACGCTCATTCTGCTTGACAGCGTGGATTTTTCCCTCTTTCACTTGTCTTCTGAAGTCTTTGCAAGAACGGAGGAGGTAATGTTCATGTGGCGTCCGTGACAGATCGTAGAGTATAGGCCCTGCATGTGAAAGCCACTCTTGTACGGTGGGCAGTTCTATGTCGAGCAGTGCTTTGCTGTCCTCCAGTGTATCGCAGATTCGTGCGAGGCCTTCGAACTTGAGGCCTTCTCCTAGAACATCGGCATCAACCATGACAAACAGCGCTTCAGTGCGTGCGATGTTTGCGATCTGTGCAAGTTTCTCCGGCGATCTGTAGGTATCTGGATGATTACGCCAATGGTTCTGATAGTACCACCAGTTTCCATCGTACCATTGATGGCCAAAAGATGGCAAATTGAGCCAAAATCGAGGCGAGGAGTTCTTGACTGAACCCGAGTCTGGTCGCTGTTTGATGCTGCACATCAGCTCAACGATTTTTGACTGCGAATTTGGAAGTTGAATCAGAGCGTCTTGTAACACGCCCCAGAGATTCGGAAGGTCTTCTAAGGGGTTCTCGCATTCTTCAGTCGGCCGAACGATTTCTTTGGCGGCTTCGATCACAGTGATTTCGTCACGAAGATAGGCTCTCAGAGCCTGTGCTTCCTCCGGACGGCAACCGTCTTCTTGGATGCCGTCAGGTGCGATAGCGTACTCAAACCAAGAGTCAGACATGGTTCTTTAAGTAAATAGGAATGAACGATGAAGAGGAACGAGATGTGCAATGAACATGTGGTATCGGAATCATCTCGGCATGTGTGATGTGGGATTGACCATAAAAGCATTCGGAAGTCGGAGGTTCCGAGAAAGTTGACATTCCGCCTGCGTCACTTTGTCGCTCCTACACCTCGACCAGCAATACTATGTACTCGAGTACACAATTCCATCACCGCTGTTCTAAGCAAAACACTGCTCTCAATCGAAGGAGTCACGCAAGTAATTGTGACAGGAACAGGATGTCTTATCGATCTTTACAAAGGTAAGTATGAGGCACATAAATACACTCTTGGATGCATCTGCAAGACCCAGCCTTGTCGTCTATTGAGACTCCGACTTGGCCAGATTCCCAAGGAGTCCTACAGGCTCGACATCCGAAAAGTTGACTAGGTCGTCCTTCATCTCTTGTCCATGCTCGCCAAAGCCCTTCATCATGCCGTCTTGGTTCTCCCATTCCATGATCGTGTGGAAGGCATAACCTTGTGATGTTTCCGGGTTGAGCTCGAGGATTTTGTACGACTTGAGGCCGAATGGCTTGAATCTCTCCATGGCCAGAGGCATGTGGTGGTCCTTGTAGTAGTCGAGCTTGAAGTTCTCGGTCTTCTTGTAAAGTGCAGAAACGATGAAGACCATCTTGACGGACTTATGGAGTTGCGAAATATGCTCCGATATCTCTGATGCTTCTGATCAGTACAGGCAGACGGAAGGTGAAACATGGTATGCTGACCTACTCGAGTACGAGAGCGCTGGCTTCGACTACAGTGTATTCAAGAAACAACTCGTGAGCACAGCAAAAATACGAAGAGTAAGGTCATACATATCCTGCATGCCACTCGTGGCATTTATATCTACACCGGAGTTAATGTTATGGTTCCGGCTTATATCCTATGTCCTTCGGCCGATGGGATTGATATCTGAAAGAGAGTTCATCCTGGGTACGGGGATACGGGGATACGGGGATACGAAGATACCGAGGACGTCGTTTGATAATCGATTCACCTGAGCGCGTGCTCGTCGGATATCTTAGCATTTGAGCTCCAAGAGCTTCGGAAACCACGTCTGCCGGTGGACGAACCAGCAGCCGACGGTCGAATACATGGCCGACGAGTGAATGTGTCCCATGCTTTAAAGTGGTCGTGCTTGAGGCTATCCACTCCGTTCTCAGACTCGTCGCTGAACATTCTCATACCGCCATTGTTATCCTGTTTCGAGCTCAAGTCCTTTTCCAAGATGCAGGCTTGGCAATATTCAACAACTGGCCAGGACATCGTCGCAGCTCTGGAGCTCAAGAACCTGGATATCCCGGCCAAATCCTCGCTTCGCAAAGATGAATTGCTCATCGAAGTCATCTCCGCATCCATAAATCCTGTCGAGTACAAAATACCCGAGGCCAGCGGTGTCATGTCCTCTTTTTTGCTGTCACTCCCAGCTACACCGGGTCTTGATTTCTGTGGTCGAGTCGCAGCGAAGCACAAAGACTGTTCAGCTTTCCAGGAGGGTCAAAATGTCTTTGGCGCGCTCAGTAGTGCTTTCATCAAGGCTGGGACACTCGCTCGCTTCGTTGTCGTCAACTCGAACCAATGTGTGCTTTTACCACCTGGAGTTGATCCGGATCAGGCCGCCGCGACAGGCACAGCAGCGCTTACAGCCTACCAATCGCTGTTCCCTAACAGCACGACACAGCCCGGGTCACATGTGTTGATCAACGGAGGGAGCGGCGGAATAGGCACTTTCGCCATACAGATGGCCAAAGCCAGAAACATACAAGTCACTGTCACATGTTCAACCCCAAACATCGAACTCTGCAAAGCAGTTGGAGCAGATGAAGTCATTGACTATACAAAGTGCGACCTTATCTCAGAATTGACTCAACGTGGACAGGTGTTTGACTCAGTCCTCGACAACGTCGGTGTGCCAGACAATCTCTATCACAAGAGCCATCAGTTCTTGAAACCTAGCGGCACCTTTGTACTGGTTGCCGCGAACCCCAACGTCTCCGGCATGGCTCGAATCGCGCGATTGTTCATGCAACCATCATTATTGGGGGGAGGTCAGCGCCGTCTGATGTGGACAATGGTGGAAACAAAGCAAGCAGACCTTACGCAGATCGCTGAATGGCTCGCCGACGGGAGCCTGCGTACAATCGTCGACTCTACGTTTGAATTCGAGGATGTACCAAAAGCTTTCCAAAAGCTGAAGCTGGGTCGTACTAAGGGCAAGATCGTCATCCATGTCGCAAAGCAGCCATAGAGTAAGACCGTTTCCATTGCAGTTTTGTCGGAAGACGCTGCTCCACAGAGCTTGGGAAGACCTAAAATTTCCTACTCACATCCTATCGACGAGCGTGCGCCATGTTTTGAAGAAGAAATGTATTCATTTTGCAATCATTATTTAAACTAAGCAGACTTTGCTGGCCACTTAACTCTTCTCTCCGCACGTGCCATGAAGTTTGTAGGTCGGATGAGCTGGAAGAAGGGATCATACTCGACAGCCTCATCATCAGCTTTTGACCAGTGGTAACGGTAAACAAGTTTGGGCAGGAAGATTTTGACTTCCAGGAGAGCGAAGTTGAATCCAATACAGCCACGAGGTCCTTGGGCGAAGGGTATGTATGTGGACCGGTGGCGGTTCTTGACCTCCTCTGTGTCCCATCTATCAGGGTTGAATCGTGCCGGGTTGTCCCATAGCTTGGGATTGTTGTGGATGTGATGTAAGGCTGGGATACATATGCCGCCCTTTGGAATCTTATAACCACCTGGCAGGATTAGATCGTGCTGAGCTGTGCGGCCGGGCTGGTAAGAGGGGTTGTGTTTGCGCTGCATTTCCTTGACATACTTGTCCAGGAAAGGGAGCTTGCCGATGAGATCGGCGTCAAGTACGGTGTCTTCGTCGATGTCATTATCGATGAGCTCCTGCAGCAGACGTTCTTGCATGCCCTCGTAGGTGACCAATCCGTAAATAAGCCATGAGAGAAGCGATGAGGTAGTTGTGAAACCGGCTGCTGTGGCTACCATGATTGAGTGGCTGAGGTAGCGTTTAGGTAGCTTCTCTCCTTGGCCATCAACGGCACGAACAGCATAATCTGAATTGTTGAGTCAGTCAAAAGTTGCAAGGATGTCATATCCAAATAACTCACCCGCAATACAAGATGCCTTGAGCGCTGCATCCTGCAAGTCCAAATCTTCAACACCGTTGGGAGTCACTGCAGCGATAGCAGCTTCCATCTGGTGCTCAAGTTCGTTTCTGACGTGTCGCAGTTTTGCCGGGTCGCCGAAAGGCAGATATGAGTACCACGATCCCATGGTAGAAACCTTCTTGTTCAACTCCAAGAGTTCCGCAATGTCGCGTACCATCTTGTGCATTGGCGCATAGACCGAGGAGAAGTGGTTGAAATCGAGCCCCAGAGTAAGTTGACCAACAGCTTGAGAGCCGAGCTTCAGCATGTACAGATATACGTTGAATGCATCGCCTTGCTCATCCAGTTGATCAAAGACCTTGTACGCCGACTCTACAGTCTGCTGCATCTTTGGGCTGTAGTGACGGACGGCCTTTGGGGAGAAAGCTGGAGGAAGGAATTTGTGCGTAAGTCTCCAGGCTTCAGTATCTGTATCTGCGAGGAACAAGCCTGCTTCTTGATCCATGATACCGAAAAGCGGATGTTCGGGTGTGATCTGTTTGGTAAAGAATCCGTTTTCGTTGAAGACATGGTTGGCGATCACAGGGTCGTTAGTCTGATAGATGGTTGAGCCAAAATTGGTCGTCTTGAAGACAGGACCATATGTATCGAAAAGTCTCTGGTTGTTACCGAGATGGTCGGGGTAGATTTCGTAGTAGTTGCCGATATAAGGAAAGCCTTTAGGACCCGGCACTTCTCTGACCTGCTTGCCGTCTATCGTGATTGCGACTGGTTGTTGACTGCTGATGACCTCTGACACCTCGGTGAGGGTGTTTCCATCGACGGAAAAGTCGATGCCTGAATTGAATCAGTAGCTGCTTGTGTTGGAAAAACGACATGCTTACCACTCGGCTCCAGGATAGCAAAGTATCCTGCCACCAAGAGACGAAGCGACTCATAGTCAGATACTGCGCTTGAGTCGACCTCGATCTCATGCCCCGTGGTAAGATCCTGGCCCAGAAGATAGAACTGTACTGAAGGCATGTTTGCTATGGTTGATCAATACTATAGTCTGTACTTGCCCATGGAGTTTGAGGGAGTCTGTGTTATATATTGAGCATCCACTTCATAAACGGACAGCCTACCCAGTTGCTTGTTGCTGACCCATAATGCATCACGGACCATCAAATACCCTGCCGCGGTTCGCAATTCGTCTTCATCAAAAACTCATTACAAGCGGGTCGAAGTAGGCGAGAAGTCTCGAATCTCGGCCGCGACATTACACCGCTACGAGTAAGTCCTCGCATCTTTGCGACAATCATTTGAGTTTGCGATGAGTTTCAAGGAATTGCGTACGGCATCATCTAAGGAGGCCGAACGTGTACGAGCGAGCGGCAATCGAGCAGATGAGGCGACCGATATGATGTTTTCACATGTCACATACTTGCGAGGACGGGCCGGGGACGCGTTCTGGAAAAGTTTCAGGAAGCGCAATTACGAGTCGCAACGATATCCAGATGTGGTTGCCCCCGAATTTGCCGATCGTATGGACACTTTCTAGCGTCGTCAAATTTAGATTAAGCTGCTTAGTAAGCTGTCATGACAGGTGGATGACCCTGCCTCATGGTTCAACCACCTCGATCTCCATCCTCGGGAAGCATCATGGCAAAAGAGCAGAAAGACTGAGGTTGAATCGTTTAGTGCGATGAAGTTTTCTATGGAATCCGGACACAAATAATATGGAAATTGGCAAGCCAGGAGGAACTTTTCTCACAATCTTACACGATTAGATAGACCGCTGAGACTCTGACACAAGGCACAACGATTGTCGTCATTGACTGTTTGTTCAAAGAAAGCTGATGCTCCTACATCATTGGGAAAATCACAAATTGGAAGCTCAATGTACGGGAAAAGACAGTGAAGTGAACACGAATGGTATATTGAGATCATCGGAGTATAGTACATTAGAACGTGAAGATATCATCGGTCATCTTGCCGACAGCACCAGGCTTCTTCCATCCCAGCTCGACTAGGTTCTTCTTTGTGGCATTGATCATGCCAGGAGGTCCACAGAGAAGGATTTTGGTCGAGCCATCGTTCGAAGGTGCAGGCATGTGTTGCTCCAACACGTCCTTGGTGATGAAACCACTTCCATATTGCCAACCCTCGGGTGGGTTGTCGAGCATATAATGCACCTTGAGGTTCTTCGGGTAAGATTTTGCCCAAAGATCCAGCTCCGATCTGAGTAGGATGTCATCCTCAGTGCGATTGGCGTACACCAAAGAAACCTCTGTGGTGTCCCTTGGGTCTTCGCAGATTGATCTGATTAGCTGGTAGTGAGGAGTGATACCAGTACCTCCAGCAACCATGCCGATCTTCTTAGCATAACCCTTTTGGTACTTCATAGCACCCTTAGGACCACGGAAGAGGACTTGATCGCCGACCTTGAGCTTTGCAAGGTATTGTCCGGTCAACATGCCGTCGTCGTAGAGACGGATGAGAAGGACCAGCTTGCCGAGATCAGTGTCATTCGAGGTTGGTGTATATGAGCGTGTGATTGTCTGCTCTCCAATTTTAGCCTGGATCGCAACGTGCTGACCGATGGGCAATCCAAGTCTAGTCGTCGGAGTGGGAAGCTCGAATGTCAGGCGGACCAGACCCTGACCAGGTAGAATCTGCTTTGACACCAATGGCAATGGCTGGAACTCTGTGCTTTTCAGGAAGCCGACAAAATGCCTGGTGGGCAGCTTGGGGACCTTCTTGTACATTGCACTTCGCCCGAATCCGCCAGGAATAGTCGTGATCTTTGAAATGTACGATGCGAAGCCTGCTCCGAATGCTGCTGACAGCACGCTTGCAAGCAAGAAGCCTTTGAGGAAACCATTTTCGGATTGCAAGAAGTTTATCTTGTGAAGGTATTGCTGGGCGCCAGGAATGTGAACTTTGCCGTGCAGCTTGTATACTACTGTTGTGACCGTACCAGCAACCAAGCTTGCGGCGCCAATTGTGCTGAGAGTCTTTGTGCTGAGTAGGTTGCTCTGGCTTGAGACCGGCTCCTTGCGAACGATTTGAACAGTCTGCTTGCGTGAAGTTTTGGCGCTGAATCCTTGGACCGTGCCGATCAAGAAAGGAGCCATGATCTCTCTGGCCTCATCCGAATGCCCGACGTCTTCGAATGCTTGGGTAGCATCTTGTCCAGCCACTTCAACCAGTGATTCTACACCACCGGGATGATCTAGGGTGTACTTTGTAACGTCGTATATGTTGCCATCGACTATGATCCAGAGGTCTTTTTCGGTGTTGTGCTCTGCAACCTCCTTGAGGGTGTATTCTGTGATTACTGTCATGGCGAATTTGGTATTTTGGCCTTCGGAGACGGTGTGAGAAAATGCTTTGCACAAGTTGAATCAAGGACGGCAGGGTCTAAAACGGATCTTCGAAGCGCACAAGTTTTCTTATATTGCTTACCGCCAATAGCAATAACATACTCTCTGCTCGCCTGAGCATGAAGGCCGAGGCCTATCACCTCTGCCGAGCCTGCACGGCCGCACTCAACAGTGGATCGAACGCGACATATTGGTGCGTAAACAAAATCCTGGTGATAGGCTCTTGACTAGTCTTCCTCCCACATTAGAGATCCTAAGGGGGCGACCATAGCGAGATGAGGTATGTCGGGGTCGTGTCAAACCGGGAGGTCAGGATCGGTCCGAAACCGAAGGTAGATGAGAGGGTTGTTCACGGCTGTCAGTTTCAGAGAGCCCGACTTTTGTCGTCCGTGCGCATGGGCCGCTCGTATGTCGACTTCTGTTTCTTCATAGAACAACGTTCATGAATTATGATTCAGAACCACTCATGATGAACGTGCCCTACCACTGCAGTGTCTGTTCCGAAATTCGACCCTCGCGGCTCATCGTTGCCGGTCGTGTTGTGCATACTAGTATGCAGCGTCATCGCCATCTCCATCGCAATCGTTGTTGCGGCAGCAGCATGCCGGTCGTGTTCAGTCGTTCATGTTGGTATCTATGAACAAACCATTGTGATGTAAACATAGACGCCTAAGTAGCGCCCATATATACCGTTACTGAGACCTGTAGATAGCAAGCTTCACATCACAATATTTCCTATCAAAATTTCTCATCTCTCACAAGCATGTGGACTCCACCTCAAAACTATGCCTCAAGGCCAGTAGCCGTACTCGGTGGCGGTGTCCTAGGAAGACGTATCGGTGGGTGATGAGCGTATGATCCAGATTGGATGGATTCAAGCTGACTAGTTTATGCATAGCCTGCTGCTGGGCATCCGCTGGTTATAACATCCGAATCAGAGATCCTAGCGAACAGCAGCGTAACGATGCTGTCGAGTACTTCAATGCAAATGTGGCATCATATGCCGAAGCCACTGGAAAGACCCCAGGCAAAGTCGCTGTCTTTGTAGATCTCGAATCTGCTGTCCAGGACGCTTGGCTTGTGTTCGAAGTCGTTCCTGAGAAACTCAACATCAAGATCGAAACCTTTGCAGAGCTCGAAAGACTTGTGAGTGCATCTCTTTGAGTTTCGAGTGGCTCTACGGCCCATTCAAATGGCCACATTACTGATTTCTGTCCTCCAGGCTCCCAAGGATTGCATACTCGCATCTAACTCATCATCATACAAGTCCAGTGAGATGATTGAGAAGGTCAACGACGAGACGAAATGCCGTATTCTGAATACTCACTATTTCATGCCGCCGACAATCATGATGGTCGAACTGATGACTGATGGATACACACACCCGGAGATCTTCCCTTTCCTCGCAGAACGCCACAAGGAAGCAGGACTCGTCCCATTCGTTGCTCGCAAAGATTCGACTGGGTTCATTTTTAACCGAACATGGGCTGCTATTAAGCGCGAGTTCTTGACGATCTTGGCAGAGGGTGTTTCAACACCCGAGGAGCTGGATCAGATGTGGACCTTGTTCTGGGGCTCGAAGCAAACTCCTTGTCGCATCATGGATCGTGAGTCATTCTCCTATTCAGCGTGAATCCAAATCATATGCTGACACTCACGCAGAGGTTGGTCTAGACACTGTCCAGTTTATCGAACAGCACTACGTTGATGAGAGAGGACTGCCCAAAGACAAAACTGTCGATTTCCTGGAAGAGAACTATATCAAGCCGGGAAGGCTCGGAGACAAGTGTCAAAAGGGCGGTCTCTATCCCTCTTCAGCACCCGATACATCCAAGATCGTTCTTTGCGAGCTTGGTGTGTCGAAGTCGCTTAAGGGAAAGAGGAGCACGGAAGAGGTCCTCAGCAACGGCCGTCTGTTCCAAGTCTCAAAGGACGGCAGCAAGCCTTCGACATTGTTGGAGAAAGCCGGCTTGCCAGATGGTATCGAGTACTGTAAAGCCGACAATCGTCTGTACACTACTGACATGGGCACTTTCGGCAACAATGACGGAAGAGTCTTTTCCTGCAAGCTTGATGGCAGTGATGTCAAAGAGATAGTACCCCGTGGTAGTGTTCACACGCCGAAGCAGACTGTCATCGACGAGAAGAACAGCAAGCTATACTTTTGCGACAGGGAGGGTCTTCGTGTGATGTGCTGCAACCTTGATGGAAGCGGCCTTCACACACTGGTACAGACAGGCGACTGGCGAAAGCCCGAGGAAACAAACGACCAGAGCAAATGGTGCGTCGGTATCACACTGGCTCCTAATCTTGGCAAACTGTTCTGGACACAAAAGGGCTCACCAAAAAGCGGTAAAGGTCGCATCTTCAGCGTCAACATCGGTATGCCTGCCGGTGATTCAGCAACCAGTAGATCAGACATGGAGTGTGTCTTGGATAAGCTACCCGAGCCAATTGACCTCGAATTCGACGACACCAACAACATGCTTTACTGGACGGACCGAGGCGAAGTACCTTACGGTAACAGCTTGAACAGAGCACAGCTTGATGCAAATGGCCGTGCGCGCCCGATGGACAACGGCCTCTTCCCAAAGCATGAGATCCTCTTCAACGGCTTCGACGAAACGATTGGACTAAGACTGGACATGTCGAACGACACGATCTATGTTTCTGATCTTGGCG
>ERZ794946.342-NODE-342-length-19334-cov-37.508325_pt1 | contig 19334 bp, 8 predicted proteins | sample MGYA00433072_ERZ794946 | MGnify/ENA primary metagenome ERZ794946 (study PRJEB30137, sample SAMN04331413) | food metagenome | isolation source: Y3 must sample point D1 replicate A | place: Australia: South Australia | collected 2014 ...
TAGCAATGAAGATAAGTAACATTAAAAAAAATATTGATATCAACTTGCTAGGTTTATTCCGGGCGGGATCTCATCATGTCATTTTCTTGGCACAATCTCGCTTGACACATCCACACGGCACCATTTTTCAGAAATTTCTCACTCATCGGAATTTTTGGTATCGTGCCCCGAGATCGTCCTTTCTTTTTTATCTTTCCAGTGCTCGAGAATCAAACTGTGGAAAACTGAGAAAATGTGTCACGGAAAAGCGGATAAGATTGCTACATTTTACTAAAAAGTTGTAAAAACCGCATGATGCTGTCAAAATCGCTTTTCTAAAAAAGTGTCGAATCTTATCTTTGATAGATGTAGAATTTCAAAGGTTGCAGGTCTGTGATGTTTGTTTTCCTTCCTAGGGGCTTTTGAGTGCGATTTTGCGAACTCTCAGTCTCGTTGACTATCTGTTATCTTTCTAGATTACAACTTGGTAAAAGCGATAATGAGCACACGATATCTAAGGAAGTGGGGCAGCCAAGAAGAAAACAAGACACTGTGAAGGATGCTGTCAAAAAAGGACAAGATAACGAGAAGATACAGCCAAGACAAAAAAAAAAACGATGAAAGGTGTCAGTATAAAATGTGTCAATAATCGTATATACATAAGCATTATTCCATTAAAACTAGTCACAAATATACAAGAACTAAACAGCAGTGTAGCATCCTCAATATACACAATAATAAGCTTAATCGCAATTTCGAAACTATAATTTTTCCGTAACGACAATACGACGTTCCATTCGACTGAAAAAAAAAATATTTATCGCTGAAGATGTCAAAACTTGTCCCTATCGCTAGTCCTAACCTATCGATGATGACATCGAGGGCCTACGATGAGGCGAAGAAAGAAAAAGGATCTCAAGGGACCATTGATCATGAGAAAGGAGAATATGTTGACATATCCGGCCGTGAGATCATTTCCAGTGAGAGCGAGAAGCATGGACGCCAACTACCACTGCAGGCTTATGTTCACTACGCTGAGATCCAGCGTGAATTCGAGAGAGAAAGAGATGAAGATGGCCTGTATGCTGTTCAGAGAGAACAGATGTATACAGACCCTCACAGCAATGTCTCACCATCGAAGCTTGATTCACAGAGAATGCTGCGCATAGCTAAGGCATATTCCGTGTTCTTTTTAATCACTACCGATATTCTGGGCCCATCTAATGCTCCATATGCTGTTGCCCAAATGGGATGGGTACCAGGAGTTATCCTTTATGTCATTTTCGGTGTCGCTGCTGCGTTTGGCGGTTGGTTGTTGAACTTCTGCTTTTGCAAAGTCGACTCTAACAACTATCCAATTCGTACATTTTCTGACCTGGCTGCGCGTGTTGTTGTGCCTTGGTTCCGGTATCCGTTCGGGCTTCTACAGTTTATTCAAATGATACTAAATTGTGGATTACTACTTTTAAGCACCGCTCAATCTGTGTCACAGATGCTAGTTGTAAACAGAGGCGGAGATCACTTCTGCTTTACCGTTGACATTTTAGTGTGGGGTCTCCTATGTATGATCATGGGCCAGATTCGTTCTCTCGGCAGATTTGCACATATTGCAAACTCTGCCGTGTGGATGAACATCGCAATCTGTATTATCACAATGGTAGGTGTTGCTGTGGGGGGTCCTTACTACGGTATTTTTGAACAATATGGGCAAGGCGCCCCTTACTTCCAACCTAGTAGTTACATCCCATTGCCAATTAAACACTACGCCATCGTGCCTGGTAATATTAGTGATAAAATTGCAGGTATGAACAATATGGTTTTTGCTTGGGGTGGTGCCACGATTTTCTGCGAGGTTATGGCAGAAATGAAGCGTCCAATGGATTTTTGGAAAGGTATGCTCTGTGCGCAATCTCTAATTTTGGTCGTTTATCTTTTCTACGGACTTTTCGTGTATGCTTACAATGGACAATTTAGTTATGTGACTGCAAACATGGCCATTGGCTCCATAGGATTGCAGAATGCTGGCAATGTGCTTTCCATTATATCTGGTATAATTGCTATGGTGCTTTACGGTAATATTGGTATTAAAGTTGTTTACCAGGGTTTTCTGGTAACAGATTTTAACTTCCCCAGCCTTACCTCGCGCAAGGGAACATTCGCATGGGGAGGATTTGTTATTCTGTACTGGGCTGTCGCTTATATTCTTGGTACAGCCATTCCATCTATCAGTGCATTGGTTGGGATCGTCGGTGCTTTCTGTATCCTGAATTTCTCGTACACATTCCCATTTCTTTTTGGATTCTGCCTGTTATGCCGCCAAGATGCGGCATTGGCCGACAACTTCGATGCTAAGACTCTAACTGTGGAGAAAGCTGACTCATATCGCGAGTGGTCTAGGTGGAAGCGTGCTTTAGGGTATGGAGGCATTTACCGCACTTCGATTAAAGTTTCGCTCTTTTTGCTTTTCCTAGCCTCGCTCGCAACTTGTGGCCTATGTTCCTACTCGGCAATTTCGGGAGCTATCGCAGTCTATCAGACCAACCCTGCGCAACCATTCACCTGCACTTCTCCTGTGGCCTAAGGCAGTTGCCATCACAGGACGACGGAAATCCCATGGTGAGGGACTTGAATGGATATATTGTGCAAGATGGCAAGCAGATCTATAAAATATAACTAATATGTATAAAGTAGGTTATGTTTTGCTCGTTTAATTATAAATTAACCTATATGGAAAATGTATCGATTTCTATTCCACCTTTTTCAAATTCCACTTGAAAAATTTAAAATGCTAATTCACCAATTCGTTCATTTTGATACACCTTCAAATTCCTAAACAATTTCCACAGGAGTTTGAGTTGGTCGCACTTTAAGGACTATTGAAAAGAAAAACGTCATCAGCTACCACTCATTTGCTATTAACCTACAAGAACTATTGTTTTTCTTCATCCCCATTGATTAGTGCATTTTGCTAAGAATTATTTCGGACAGGGAAATCGAAGCTGGGCTTCAATAAAACATCATAAAAATTTAGGATACCAATAGAAGATGATCGCGTCAGAGACTTGAGAAGAATAATGAAGGGCCAAGATTTTCCTATATTACGAAGACAGGAGACATCGCATTTTAGAGCCACACGCACATGAACATTCAAGAAAAAAAACAAATCCTGGCCTTCGTGTCTGCATCTTCGATGGTCACTTTTCAATCGTGCATTTCCTGAATATCCATTAATTTAGAAGAGGTAGCCAAAAAAAAAGTAAGCTTTGAAGGCTTGAATTCTAATCACGAAGGAAGGGTCTTCATTAGTGGCTGATAGTCCTAGCGGGACAGTATATTGCATTATTACCTCTTTATCTATTTTGGCGACATTGTTGGTACCACTTCACAATCAACTACTACAGACCCCTAGATGAATTTTTCCAAGAGTAAGAGTGAAGAGTTTCCCAAAGTGTGCAGGCCATTCGAATCTTGATAATTATAATATTCGAGCTTCTTCCTCATTTTCACTTACACGCAGATCTCGAAGGTTTTCTAAGAGTCTCCGACTTGCAACTACTCGGCAAGACCGCCAACTCTTCTCCAACTACTGGCTGTGGATTTTCTATCTTCACGACAGGGGAGCACCATCTGCATGCTCTCTTAAATTGAAAATCTGTCTACCACGCTCCCCGGGAGTTTCCATTGGTTCTTTTTAGCTTAGGAGAGTGCTCCACATCAATCATCTTGAAGGGGCGGATCACATTGGTGTGTCTAGTAACAGCTGGGATTTCCGTCGCAGCGTTAAAGTGAAACTGAGATACTCTACCTGAAAAATTGATAGAACAGGCAATCGCAGGTGTGGGAAGGGATATGGGATGAGCTAAGGAATCGGCTTTTATAATCTGGCTATATTCAGTTATTTCAATTTCTTTTACTATTCTTTTGGCTCCCCAGAATAGTATATTTTGACCTCTCTTTCACAAATTCGGTGATAAAGGTATAGCGAATGGCATAACAATCGCAAGTTAACTAAATCAGACATCGCCTGGCATGCAGACTGATCCAATTTAAAATTGGAAAGATCTTAGCACGAAAGCTTTCTTGCGGTTTTACCACCTTCCCTGGATGAGATGCATCTTGCAATTTTCGGCTTTTTGTTTCACGGGGTTTATCCGGTTCTGGCCCAAATGTGGTTTGGCAATTGTACAATCGCTGTAACAACGGACCGACATGTCGTGCACTGTGATTCGTAGCGCTGTTGGTGATGCAACCATTGACTCGGAACCTCAACAACCGCCGGCTCTCCTTACCCAAGATTCCTTTTGAATTTGGACTTCTCTAAATAGTCTGTCAAACGATAACCACCAATGACAGCAGTTACGCCATCGCTCTTTCTCTTCTCACATCTTGATGTCCTTCGTCGCATATAGCGGCCATTTCTTCACTGCTCACTAGACATTTATAGCATATCAACTGGGGCGCCACCACCAGTATTTTCAAGCTGTAATGGGCGGATCAAATAAATAGCCGGTTTCTTCAAATGAGTCATCCAAGGTTAGGAGGCTGGAATCCTGAGGAATTATTACATCATTATTTCCGAATGACTGGCTAGTACTTGCCCTTAGTTCAATTCAAGAACAAGTTCACGTAGACAATATGGCATAAATATAGCAACATTCACTTACAGAAACCTACCTCATGGGGATGTAGCACCACGGATTACTCCCTGTACCCAATTGCTACTGTAACGCTTATTTTGTTTTAATTTAATGACCCTTCCACCCCATCTAACAATGTTTCAGATAACTGCCTTGAAAGCGTTGTGGGTAGTGCTTGGATCGTTACTAGCCCACTCATCTAAACCGACCCGAATCGACCACATATTCAAGTCGTTCCTTCATTTCACATCATATATGACTTCATATTTCTCGCTATGAATTTAATTTCTCTTATTGCATTCATAAGGATTTTCTTCTACAATCATTACCTTTGAATTACAATTGATGCTCACAAAACTTAAAATTTAACTTGGGGATAGGCCCGCTGCGCATTTAAGGGACCCTAACAAAGTAAAATATTAAACAAAAAAAATACTAAAACTACATAAAATCTATGAAAAGAATCTTTATGAGTTCACTACTTGTATTAAAGATATATCAAATATTTAGTAATTCTCTGGATCCTCTATATCGTGCGAAATTGAAGGGCTTTCACCATTGGCTGAATTATAGAGTATAATTCCATTATCTAACGCATTTTTTCTCTCTTCACGTTTGTAAAAGTACAGAACGACAAAAGTCCAGATAGTTAAGCAAAAACTTGAGCAGGCTGTCCAAGTGAAACCTTTTAGATACCTCGGAGCCTCCGTTGTTTTCCACACTAAGACACTAATAAATGCCGTGCTAGTTTGGGCAAGCATATTCATGACCACCAAAGTGACCGCCCGTGCTTGCGAATCTTTACGGCATATGTCATTTTGCCAAGAATATAGAACAGGTGCCATGGCCCAACCAAAACATTGCAACATGAAGGCGAACCACTTACCTCCCTCGCTGACGTCCCATACTGCAAGTATAACGTTTCCTGTTATATTAAAAAGCTGCGTAAATACAATTGCAAACCAACGAGAATGGGATTTGTCGGCCAGTAAACCAGTCACAGCTAAATAAACCATTCCTAAACCAGGGGTTATCATAGATAGTTGATTTAACTTTGGAACTGAATAACGTTTTAGAGATTTCAACCACAGTAAATAAGCACCAGATGACACATTATTGTTGTTCCAGCAAAAGATATTCCACAAAGTCAAGACGTATATTTTCCAATCAAATATAATTCTTTTCCAAACTTTGATATCAAATATTTTTGCAGAGAAGTCAGATTTTTCGGTGTTATTCTCTTTCAATCTTTTTCTAGCCAATCTAATTTCATCATCCGTGAGAAAGATGGAATAGCAATTGTAAGGATCACCAGGCAAACTATAGAATCCGATAATACCAACTGCTACAGATATTATAGCATCAATGATAAAATTCCATCTCCAGCCTGACATTCCATTTCGACCGTTCAGGGAAGAATACACGGCCGATTGAATCCCACCAGCCGAAAGAATACCTATGTATTGACCCAAATAATAAAATGCGGAACGACGAACCATTTCATCATGCTTGTAGAAACAACCAAATAAATATTGATATGCCAGATAAGCTGGTGCCTCGAATGCTCCAACAAAAAATCTTATAGCCTTTAAATGAGGAACGTTGTTGACATATGCCTCTCCTACGGTTAATAGCGACCAGCACAAATCTAGTACTGGTAAGAGATAATTTAATGGAACTCTATTCAATAAGAAAAGGAATGGAATTTGAAAAATAATATTGCCCACAGTGAACATCACTTGAGTGTGAACAAGATCATTTCCTTTGAACTTCAACTCCTCTTGCATACCAGAAACGTATGCGTTATTCAAGTTAACAGTATCCAAGTATTTAACCCAGTAGGCCAGACATGAATAAAATGCTAGTAACACATCAAGCTTCAACAACAATTTTTTTTCTTTAGTTGATGTTCCTGCATTGAACCAGCTGTACCATTTATTATTGGAAGCTTGGGATTTTTTGATACGATACTCTTGCTCGTCAAAAAATTTGTACCATTTCCTATTAGCTTCATCTTTGTATTCATACTCGGAAATATCTGTGCTTGCCGTATCCAAGTTTTTTTTGGTCTCCCTGAACTCTTCTTTGGTAAGTTCACCATCAGCGGAACTTGTGCGGTCTCCAGATAATTCTAAGGACGTACCTTCTTCTTTTTCGACTTCTGATGGGACCAGTTCCTTTGCTTCACCAGCATCAAGATCTGTAACCTCTCTTCTCACCGGAATAAACCCCCATTTCAATCTGCGCCAAGGGTCCACTAATAATTCTTTAGCCAAAGAGGACATATCTAGTTTGCAGCTGCAGCTTTGAACTCAATTCTTTTAGAGATCATGTTAGAACAATAATAGAAACTTCTTATATATAATCATAAATTCGGCATAGAATATTTGAATGTGAAATTATCCCACAACATCCTGAGCTGTTCTTATACCATAGATCTGCAAATTTTAAACCCTGCCAAGTGCCTGTCAAACTCTGCCGTGCAGCACTTGGCAAGCACTGAGATTAGGTGTGACTTCCACAGTCGCCACAATTTCACCTAGTCCGGTTAATCATCTTCATGTTCCCGCTATCGCACTGGGAGCAAATATTATCAACACTCCAAAGACTTCTTCAACCCACGTGAGCCACAATGGTGGCTTTCAATTGTCTTCGTACACGATGATTCACTAATTTAACCAGCTTTACCCTGAGGGTCCGTCTAAGTCCCTGCCAAAAAATAAACTTTCATATGCAGGGAGAGATGAGCAGCCTTGAATACAAATCTAAAGATTTTCCAAAACTATTGGTGGATGCGTCAGACCACTTCTGGTTGCATGAGTTTAATATTACCTCAAAAAGATCTTCATTGCAATGCTTACAAATAATTGCATTACCGGAGTTGAATAGGGTGTGGAGCCAATGAGCAGATGATATACGTGGTGCAACTAGGGTCAAAGTATTGTATACATGGAGAGGCATTGACTTCAAAATAGTGCCAAGCTGCTTTGAAAGTCATAAAATCATTTCTTATCAAGACTCGAGTCGATATTTTTCAATGAAACTGCGGATACTCGTCCGCTATTCGAGCGCATTCCTAAACTAACCTTTGATTAAAGCTAATATTCTATTATTGGCGTAATTTGCACATTCTCCCGCGAGTATGTTTCTTAAATGCTGTCTGTAAAATTATGATATTGCCGAGAAGGATCATTAAAACTCGGCATCAAGTGCAATATAATGCCGAGCACCACCAGTATGTCGCAACAGTGTTTCAAAAACAATTGTCCCAATAACATATTTCAAGCAAATTGATAATTATCCAGCATCACTGATGAATTGTGCATAACCTAATATTCACACTTTAGTTGCTAGTTGCCATTAAATAAAAGTTCCATTGCTGGGAAATTACTATTTTTATCCTTCTCTGCACAAAATTACGAACCGAATCCTCTCAATCGTAAGTTCACTTGATAAATTGTAACTACAATCCGATAAACAAGTCTCAGTTTGTGTTTTTTTTTTTGTCTATGAAATACAGAGAAAAACGTACTTGTAAACATTGTTAAAACGTTCGGATTTTTAATCTTTGAGTAAAGCCGTTCAGCAGGCTCTCTGATTGGGATATTCTACCCAAATAAATATAACTTGATTCTGCTATCTCTCCGAGGACCATTTTTGAATGCCATAATTCTGGCTGCTGCATTTTTTCTTTTCACCATTAACATTCAAATTTGTGGAGCTAAGAATGTTAGTGTTAATAATCAAACGTTTTTGATTCGGAATATTGATCTTATAGAAATGAAATGACAACTTTTCCAATTGATGAATTATCTTCTATTATTAACGGTCCAAAACCACAATCCCCTGTAAGGAGTGAAAAGGTTAGCCCATAGAGTACTTCCTTTTGGTACAGCTAATTAGTGGGGTCCTTAATTATTACAAGTTTTAATATTGCATATCAGCACGCCCAAAATACGGTCCCCTTTTCACATATTTGCCAATCGATTTCATTACGTTCATATATGCTTATCAATTATCATGAGTAATGGAAATTGGCTAATATACAGCCCTAATTTGAAGGGAATATTTCTTTCATAATTTATTCATTGAGCTCATATGTCTGTTTGAATCGCAGAATCCTTTTGCTAGAAATTAAACCAAGAATTCCATTGCCTGCTTGCATCGATAATGTGTTTGTATAGATGATAAGAGACTCGGCGAGCTCCCCAGGCGCGGTTTCCCTTCTCGGTAGAGATAAGCTAGCTGAAAAAGCAAATGGCATGGAAAAACACCAGTTGTTGCAAAATAGGTCTCAAAGGATCTGATTTAACTTAAGAGCACAATTCTTGTAGTGGAAATAGATGTACAAAGCTAGAAAGCGCTCCAAAGTAGCATGCTCGCGATGTAGCTGTCGCAAAGTACGGTGTTCAGGGGATCGACCTTCGTGCAGAGCATGTATAATATCTAGCAATGGCAATAGTTGCACCTACCCTTTAAAATCCAGGAAAATTTCAGTGCTGGACACTGATATCAAAAAAATGGAAGAAAAAATGAATGCACTTGAGGCTGAATGCTGTCGTTTGAGGAGCATCCAAAGAGGACATGATTGCTCAAGTCATCCGGGCAAACATATGGAAAACCTTATTGATTCTAATCACTTCTTCCCAACAATGAAGCCATCAGCTGATTCCTCGAACTGTACCACAGACGAGCTGATGCTAGGATCGCTGGAAATTAAGCCAAAGGTTCCTGGCAATTCCTCTTGCCAACGGTTCGTGGGAGCACTACGGTGGCATTTAATCAGGAATGCATCTGGACACGATTCTGCAGGAGGGGTTGCTGAATGTTTGAAATACAATGTCAATGAAGGGAGGGAAAGTCTTACAAAAAGGCTATATTTGGATGATCAAGAAAGAGGTGATAATCAGAAAGCTATCTTACCTGAAAGAGCATATGCATCAGAACTGATCCACAGAGTCTACCAGTTCTTTGCAAAAGAGTATGGTTTATTCTCAATCACTGAGTTCCATGTCCGACTTGAAGAAACCTATAGAGATGTCCAATCGCAAGATCCTAGCTGGCTTGCATACCTCATGGTAACCTTTGCAGTAGGGGAGCAGTATACAAACGATGCTGCAGGCGTTGGTATCAAAAAAGTACCTGGAAGAAGCTTTTTTTCGACAGCCCTCACATTATTCCATGAACCGATTGAAGAGCCCACCTTAGATACAGTCAGAACATTGCTTTTGTTTGCTATATACTCTCAAGGATGGAATAGAGTAAATTCTGGTTTCACCTACACTGGGCTCGCCTTATCGACTGCTATAATGTTAGGGATGCATAGAGAAGTAAGCAATGTTGGACGACCGAAGGCAGAACAAGATGCAAGAAAGAAAGTATGGTGGACTGCATTTTTTATGGACATCCTATGGGCTACTAGACTCGGCTTGCCGCCTCATTTTAACGTGGATTATATGGACCTTGATGTACCAGATAAAAATATATCTAACGAGGACGGGTTTGATCCAAAAATTTTAATTGCGAACACGAAATTAGCTCTTCACATTGGCTCGGTAATGAAGAAAGTTTATGTCACTTCTGGGGACAATGATTTCATAACAAACATAGTCGACAGTTTAAAGCAGTTAGAACTTTTTCGAGATAGTCTTGACCCAGAATTAAGGGTTTTGCCTGATATTATTGAGTCAAATAGGTCCATAGCGGTTTTAACTTTGCGTTACCATCAAATAATCATAGTGACTGGTCGGCCGCTTTACCTTTCACTGTTGAAATCTACTATAAGAGTTACTGATGAACTTCAGGATGCCAAAGTCAAATGTGTTCTCGCTGCTGTAACAAATATCTGTATTTTGAACAACCTTTGGAATTCTGGTTGGTTTTGCATTTTTGGGTTCCTCGAAGCGCAATGCTGCTTTTCATCCATTTTGATGCTGGTTATGGAAACATTGAATGGGGACGCGTTTCCTGAGCTACAGATAGCGTTGTCCTTGAATGCCTCAATGTGTAAAGCCGGCAATATTACGGCATTGGATAATTACAGTCGGCTGAAGGAACTCGATAGTATTCTGTTCGAGGCAGAAAAGGAGAGACAGAACAGGGAAGAATCTTCGATGAAATCTTTACAATCTAACCGCACCACAATTACTGAAGACGGTGAAAATTCCCTAGTAGAAAATGAATCACTGCATGCAAAAAAAATTTCAACTCTTCAAGATAATGCTCCACTTTCTGAAGAACTGCGTCAGGACGAACTTAATGCGAATTTGCCATCCTTAATTGAATTAGAAAGCTCTGGTGCAGGATTTGAACATTTTTCACCAGAGACCTTTCGTAACTTATCTATGAACTTTGAAAGGTGGGATGCTTCCCTCGATTTGTCAACAGGAAGTTCTTTGTAGTAATTATTGATTCATAAAAGTGCAATTTTTTTCACTTCTCATCCTTCAGAATAGCAAAGCCCGCAATATGCCTATAAGGCCGTCTGCAACTACTGTGATTATTTAAGCCTGCAAAAAAAGACGTTTTAGGGTTTCCGTTACGTAAGGGAATGTATTGTTCCTAATATGGTATTTAGTGCCACCCCGATCAATCACTGCCATAATTATAAGGAGTAGGATTAAATGTGAGCACATGGCAGGCCCTTTACCGACGTCTTCAATATTTAGCGACAGTATGGCATTTTTTTTCATGAAGCTGAATAAAAACTCTAAAGCGTACCATGTCCAAGCAGTATCATCCGAAAGGAAAGATTGTTTGTATGCCCACTTCTAAATGAACAACGTATCTATTGCACACTTTCAAGTTGCGGATTTCAAAATTTCCGTACTTACCCAAAGATCTGAAAGGGCTGAACTCTAACTGGATTCTTTTAAAAACAACCTTTACTGGTCCTTTATAGGCAACTCCGAGGTATTGGAACACACAGATTTCGACGTCCGCAGTCAATCCTTCCTAAGTCATGATTTTCAATTCATAATTACTAGAGGTACTAGAGCATTGAATCAGAGTGAGATCTTCTAGAGGCTACATCCGTACGTGGTAAATTAAAGAGAAGCGATTAAATGGATTTACCCATAACCGGTGAGAAGAAAGCATTCCACAAGTTGCTCACTACGTATTCAAGACATATGTCTACAAAGCCTTTGTGAGAATGAACTGGTCCTCAATGGAGTATTGCTTTAACCTTTCAAAAGTGAAAAGAAACCTCTGGCTGTTGAAACATCGTTGGTTGGTTGAGTTTAATTATGCTTTAAGACACAAAGCATAGAGAAAATCTTCAATATACATGAAGGCAATATGCCCTAAGAAAACCAACGAGGGCAAAATCAGGCTATAGAATATCACTGTTTCTTAGGGCGATTTTAGAAAATAGTGCACTCTATCACTGCAAAACTAGCAGTAAATCTTTCAATAGACAAGTTCCACAACTGCATCAAACCCAACCTCAAATTTATCACGAGTAACTGCGACAACGATACGTTCCATTAAAGGATGTCCAAAAAGTTATGGCAGGTTCCTTGAACATGTGTTGAAAAACTCATTCCCAACCGAAATTGACCTCTGGATTTCTGTTTTAACTTTGCTGCAGAAACGACCTGTTTACGGATTTGCGCCTGAGAAATATTTCGTTGAGGTGTTTTGTCTCTTTTGTTCTGACAGTTCACTGAATGCAGCAATGATATACGTAAAAGTTCCATGAAGCTACAATAAAGATTTTGTCCCTATTGTGGGATTACAAGACAAGTTTGGTGAGTGTGGGGTTAATAGAATCACAATTTCAAGGACAACAAATATGAGTACGTGACCAACATTACTAACAAGATGGGGTTTCTCCTTCGGGAAAGATCTTTCGACATCAAGGGCTCGATTTCGGCACGGCTGGGTTGCGATTACTATTTTGATCCGAAAACGAATGTTGCCGGATTTCCGGAACTCATTTGTCTGTCCGGCTGTGCGACCTGATCTCTGGGATAATTTTTCCTGGATGGATTATATTTTTGTACGGGCACTTGATAATTATCCGCGCTGACAGATTTGCAGTGGGGTAGACCCCAATTGATGTTATTTCTTACAACGTCAGGACATTGTTAATAAAAACTATTATATTCACCAACGAAATCTTTGATTATTTACTGGGATACGTAATGGATTGTCTTATTTGTCCATACGCTCGTCGCCGTCAAGTTGGTATTCTTTCTACGGATATGTAACCCCACTCAAATGGGTGCGTACTGCTCTCTTTGCGTAAACGTCGATTGGATATCGAACAATTCTCAAAATATGGTGGGACTTCTATGATCCCTTCTTTTCCAAAGTGATTATTTGCATGACGTCGTCTTCCTTTTTCGTACAATTTCGGCCACATTGTGGTTATTGGGGTCACGGAAGATATTGAAAGCGGCAACTCTACTGTTCACTCAAGAATACCGCCGGATTTGTGGAACTCATTAATCCATCCGGCTGTGCAAACTGATCTGCGCTTTTGTTTTTCCTGAAAGGATAATCTCTCTATACGTATGACAGGGTTCCTCCATATTGCAATCCTCTCCCACAAATTTGTGGTGGGGAAGACCCCAATTGATAATATTTACTCAACATCGCAGAGCACTTTGTTAATGATACTAATTAAGGCCACCCCGCTTTTTCGATACTTGAATATGGTTCCGTTTTGAAAGTTGCTATATAAAGTGGCACCGTCCCAAGGAAGTTCAACTGATATACTCTGAAAGCTCCATAGTGGATATTGACATTTAGCTTTTTGTCTACCATAAAAATAGTTACGAGTACTCGATCGACAGATACTCAAGAGAACAACAAATACAGATATGGGTATTTTACAAACGCTTTTTGGCGCTGAAGAAGAAGTTCAAGGCTCCAAGCTTCGTGCAATTTTTATTGGTGCCTTCGTTGCTTTTGGAGGGGTTTTGTACGGCTATGATACCGGTACAATTTCAGGTGTCATGGCAATGACATACGTTAAGGATCACTTCACCAAGGTTGGTGCTTTTAGTGCCACCGAGACTTCTTTGATCACTTCCATTCTTTCTGCTGGTACCTTTTGCGGTGCACTTCTTGCTCCGCTAGCCTCCGATACTTTAGGTAGAAGACCCGGCCTTCTGGTTTCTTGCGCCATCTTCATTGTTGGTGTTATCCTACAAACTGCTTCCAACACCCAGGGTCTGTTGATCGCCGGTAGAGTGATTGCCGGTGCGGGTGTCGGTGTGTTGTCCTCAATCGTTCCTCTATATCAATCTGAAGCTGCTCCAAAATGGATTCGAGGCGCCGTTGTTTCCTGCTATCAATGGGCGATTACCATCGGTTTGCTTTTGGCGTCTTGCGTCAATCAAGGCACTCATGACAGAAACGATAGTGGTTCCTACAGAATTCCCTTCGGGTTGCAATTCTTGTGGGCTTTGATTTTAATCATTGGTATGATCTTCTTACCAGAGACTCCCAGATTTCATGTCAAAAAAGGTAATCTGGAAAAAGCCCGTGCGTCATTATGCAAATTGAGAGGTTTGCCAAGGGATAACAAATATATTGAACATGAATTGGATGAGATCGTTGCCAACTACGAATATGAAAAATCGTTTGGTTCCACCTCTATCTTGGACTGCTTCAGAACTGCAAACCATCAATTGAAACGTATTACGATTGGTATTGTCATTCAAGCTCTACAGCAACTGACCGGTATCAACTTCATTTTTTACTACGGGGTCCAATTTTTCCAGAATTCTGGTATCAAGGATGCCTTCATTATTCAATTGACAATGAATATCGTCAACGTGGTCATGACTATTCCCGGCATTGCATTGGTTGAACTAGCCGGTAGAAGAAACTTGTTATTATGGGGTGCAATAGGTATGTCTATCAGCGAATTTCTAGTGGCTATTATCGGTACAGCTCTCCCCAACAGTCAAGCGGCAAATAAGACGTTGATCGCCTTCAGTTGTACTTTTATTGGGTCATTTGCTGCCACCTGGGGTCCCCTGGCTTGGGTTGTTGTGGGTGAAATCTTTCCATTAAGAGTGAGAGGTAAGTCTGTTGCCATTTGCGCTGCCTCAAACTGGCTGTTTAACTTTGCCATTGCCTTCGCCACTCCTTATTTGGTGAATGAAGATAAGGCCGATTTGAAGTCTAAGGTCTTCTTCATTTGGGGTGCTTGCACTTTCTTGTGCATCATCTTCGTCTATCTGTCAGTGTACGAAACAAAAGGTCTCACTTTAGAAGAGATCGACGAGTTATTCGATACTGTTCCAAGCGCCCGCCAATCCAAAGGATTCGTTCCATCTGCCACTTACGCTCGTACAGCAGCTCTTATGGAGAACCAAGTCTCTTACGAAAACGACTCTCAAGAGGGTGTTCCAGTCGAAAAGGCATCTGTCGATTTCGTGGAGAAAGTCTAGTTATATAAACGACTGCTTTATAATTATTAATGAGTATTATGTTATGCAAATAGTTGCGGCACCTCCGTGCATCATCTATATTTGTATATTTGAAATGATATACCTACCTATAAGTGCGTTATAATAAATTGCAGAAATCATATTTTCTCAAGTTACAACAAATTTGGCACTTGACGCTTTCAACTTGGGGATATTCGCTACACCATAAGTCAGTAGTTCATCAATATTAGAAAATTAGAAAAAGAGTACAGTACATACGCGACATAATGTACATAAGACTCGATGCGCCGATATATATGTTCTTTAACCAGTGAATGACGACTTACTGCGTAAATAAGGACCATATTTGTAGAGTAGGAACGGAATTATGGCTAAGCCAATCGAAAAAAATCCCAAAAGGGATGAACCCCAAGCCACCGGATAACCTTCAATTGCCAGATTGTCATACATAGCTTTACCAAAAAGTGGGAAAGCACAGGCGAATCCACCACGACAAACACCATTGCCCGCAAATACTGAAGCTAGGTACTTCGGATAAGATATAGCTAGATAAGCAAAAGTTGCCTGGAAAAGGTTGAAGACACATATTATGAAGAACGCTTCAGCAATAATGGGCACAATCCAATGAACGGATGCTGCCCAACCAAATAAAAACAGAGAGAGAGGTAATGTCCAACAAACTGCCATTGCTAAAAGCATGAAGGTCTCCGGTGTAAACGTTCCATTTGCAAATTGTTTGCCTACCACTTTAGCTAAAAACACCACACATAAGGAATACGCAATTACACACCCAACACAAAATCCCATATAAGCCAACCCAGTTTCAATTAATGTGAAATTATAGATCCCAACAAAAACAATAGGAAAGGCTTCAAAGAATAAGTAGAATGTACCATAGCATAATGCAATATAGAGGTCCAGCGCCAGGACAATTGGTTCTTTGATAATAATTTCGAATGGTCTGTAAAGTGCAATGGTGGCAATTTCTTTCATAGTTAAATGATCTTCACTTCTAGCCTTCGCTGTATAATATCTATCATCACCAGTGACTTTTCTCATTCTTCTGGCACGGCGATACAAGATGTTGTCTGCACTGGTCTCAGGGAAAAAGAATATCAATACTATCAGAGTAAGTGAGCTGAGCCACAGCATTAGCCAAAATATGTACCTCCAGTTCTTTGCCACTACCATCGAAGCTCCTACTAATGGACCAAGTACAGGACTTGCTACGGCACCAATTGACCATAATCCAATAAACAAGGGAACATACTCCGGAGTGATGATATCACCAATGGATGCGCCACCAGTGGCCAGCGATGGGGAACAAAGTACACCTGTGATGAAACGAATAATGATCAAACCTACTATATTTGGGGCAGTAGCGCAACCAATTTGTAACATAGCGAAACCAAAAAGTGTCCAAATATATAATTGTTGACGTCCGATTTTGGCAAATTCAGACAGGGGAGAAAAAATTATTGGACCTAAACCATAACCCAGGACGTATAACGAAAGATTTAGAGTGCCAACCACATGGCCAACATGAAATTCCTCTTGAATCTGTTCTTGTCCAGGGGTATAGATCGAAGATCCCATATAGGTAACACATGTAAGAAACATGATTTCAGCAACTACTATCGATTTTTTCGTGATAGACCAATTCTGTGGATGTTCTGGATCGTCAGGCCCAGAATATTCGACAAGGAATGGATCCTTTTCTTCTGGTACCAATTCGGGCTGGTCCTTAACTTCTCCAATACCAATTTCTATGTTTTCATTACCGCTAGAACTACCACTATTGTCGACACTACTGTCACTCGCATGATCAGACCCTTCAATATCGTAGTCATTTCCCTTTACAGTTTTAAGACAGGGGTTCGCCATTTCCATGTCATGACATGTTTTCGTCAAATTAAAATACTCCAGCACATCTACAAAGAAAGTGTTTCTATAAGTATCGGTGTACACCATTGTATATGGTTGAATGTTTTTTCTGGCGGTTTCAGAGTGATTCAGAGTAATTCAGCTGAAAAGTACATCCAGAAACTGAATTCAAGCCATTCTTTATATACTGATATCTGTAAGATCAAATCGACTATCAATGTATGCTACAACTTGCTATCATCCACGTTTGAAACAATGCATTGCCAAAAAGCCTTGCTTTGCTTTGTCATCCATACCTGAAGTCCGTCAAATTCCCTTTAAACTGTGTGCGTTTAATATCCATTATACCTCGTGTAAAGTTATAATCCTCAGCGGGGCTACAACGGACATTTGCAAAATAGTTTAAACTGGAAAGGTATATCAAATTTTACCAAAAGGAAAGAAAAGACCTAAATTGATGAGCGTGGCAGAAACTACGTCAGGATTGTTGTTGGTTTGTCATACGCACGGCATTCCAACTGAACATGACGGGCGTAACATGGACGAAAAAACTCGACAAATTTCTGCTGACAAATAAAAATGATCCAAATCGAACGTTTCGTGAGGGTAACGGCTAAAAGGGCTGCACGTGATTGGATGTTTAACTTGTAATGAGATTGGATCCCAAGGCCAAACATATTTTACATGATAGGTTCGTGTGGTATTGCAAGTTTATGATGTGAGTGTATTGCCTTGACTCAAACAATATGATTAGGTCACATCTGGCAGTAAAATACCTGTCAAAGACGAAGGACATCCTAAGCCAAACCCTGGCGGTGAATAATGCTGCACTCGTGTACTGGGAGGGCAAATTGAAGAAACTCGAATGTACTAGAGGTATAATATAAGTGAAGATGTGGTTAACAATGCGCTCATATGTGCAGCTGTTCCATAGTCATCCCGTTTAATGTACTTGTGTTGTTTCTTACTGTTCACATCTCATAATACACTAAGTCAATCTTGCACTTTCGAGATTCCTTTATTTTAAACGTTTCTCCAGCTCCATCCTGGTCTTAGTAACAACTTGTATAGTAAAATGATACCTTCATTGGTAGAAAGATGATTGGGAATTTTTACGCTAATGGCTGGATAGCTTGAAAAAGTGATTGTGACACATCATTTTGAAAACATTTATAGTACTGTTTTCAGCATATGTGAGAAATAGAATCTGGTCATTTAAACTTTGCGTACCCCATGGCAGCAGGGCACTACACTTTTTGAGGTGTAAAATAAATGCACGCAAGCCTGCCACCTATGGTAACCACTACCGAAGTTGATGATTCCATTCCCACCCCACAAAGAAAAAGAAATATAATACGCTTTCTCAGGCGGAACAACATATTGTCCTGTCGTTTGGATACTCGCTTATAGCCATCCCCACACACAGGAATACCAGCTCTCGCTAATGTGTTGTTGAGTTTAGAATATATTTTTAATTATCCGAGGCAGCTGCTGCTCTAGCCATTTTTGCGTAAACCGTTTGAAACCTGCATGTCGTGGTTCAAAAGCGTATGTATCCTGTAAAAAGTTGTAGTTCTGTTACACAAATCTGAGCATTATATGGGGAGATTTCGCCAAATAGCCTAAAAGGCTTCCCCGTGGGGTAAAATCCCACCATCCTTTTTTAGGTGGTAGTACTTGGAAAATACGTTTTTGGGACCCCGCTTGAGGAACCTCGGCTTCATGTTCCGGCTGGTCAGAATAAACCGTGCAAGGCAAATGTTTTTATGGAAAATTCACGAAAATTTATCCTTCTACGGCGAAACAAGGGGATTTTCCGAATAGACTGATAATTTTTTTGTCCACCACGTAATCGAAACACCACGCGACTACCAAACAGAAAGGAATCGTTCCCTCTCACTCTCTTCGAAGCACCGGTTCAGCTTGTGCTCGCCACCACTACTCCTGCTAAGGGGCAGCGAAGAAAAATAGGAAGCTGATGAATCTTCGAAGTTTGAGTACGCTATTAATCGAGGGGTGGGTGGGGGTGAAAGTGGAATGCATTCCTGAAGAAAAAGTAAAGTCGTCTTTTTCTCAAATTTCATATCATGGTTATACTTCGCATATATATTTATGAGATAAACGTATATGTTGGACGTTCTGTTCTGTGTTGAACGCTTATAGATTTTCTGTAAATTTAATTTTTTAAACTCTTACTTTTAAGGTACTAAGTCAAGCAATTGGGAAGTAATATCAAGGTATTATTATCTATTGATTCTTTTATATACATTTTCAAAACTAAACTACAACAGCTAATCAAATCTGAAAAATGGTTCATTTAGGTCCAAAGAAGCCACCTGCTAGAAAAGGTTCTATGGCTGATATTTTAACACGCTTTTTTCAATGTCGTTTACAAAACAAGCTAGGTTTGCAAGATATCCTGGAC
>ERZ794946.344-NODE-344-length-19275-cov-4.644069_pt1 | contig 19275 bp, 16 predicted proteins | sample MGYA00433072_ERZ794946 | MGnify/ENA primary metagenome ERZ794946 (study PRJEB30137, sample SAMN04331413) | food metagenome | isolation source: Y3 must sample point D1 replicate A | place: Australia: South Australia | collected 2014 ...
AAATCGAAATCGAAATCCGAGACACGGGACATGGGACACGGGACTGATCAATATTGCAGGCAAAAGGTATTTCGAGATCGAGCCGGTGAGGGCGCAGAAAGAAAAGCAAGGATCGGCATCGAAGAAGTATGTCTGAAATTCATAAGATATTAACACACAACTAAAACAACGATAGCCCCCAAATAGCCGAGTCCAGGGTCTCCGTCCTTGTTACAGACCAGCTGAGTACAGACAGCCTTCACGATTGGGTTTTGGGCTTTGAGGGCGCCAAAACCGACACCAAACCTCAAGAGCACGAAGGACCGGAAGCACTCAGAGGCTGGCCGATCAAGCGAATATCCCAGACACTGCCTCATGAGGAAACAATTCGAGTCCTCGATCGCAAGATCGCCGCTCCAGTACGGCCTCTATTCCTCGGCACGAAGGCTCGTACAGAACAGTTGGGAGCGGACAGACATGTTCGCGTGATACGTGGTAGAACGGCACCGCTTCGAAGTCATCCTGTCGTCCCTGGACCTGTACCAAGCATCGCACCTCCAGCCTTGCCTGAGAATAAGGCTAGCCCGGTAGTTGCTGATCCAGTCAAAGCAGCGTCTCTTGTTCAACCGAGCCCTCGGAGATTGCACGACCACCCCTTAGTGCTCCAGAGGACTTCGAGTGATGTTACTGGACTTCGGTTTTCGCATCTATCGCAGGACGGAATAAGATCGGTGTCGGATAGCCCTGGACCCCCTCCTCCACGTAGTCCTCTACGTTTGTCAATACCATCAGAGTCTTTGGGTGAGATGCTGGGCAAATCAACGGGAGGGACCAGTCCTGAAAGATGGGCGAGAGACAGAACACCAATCAACGAGGAACAAGCAATCCGAGTTACGAAAGAGGCCGCTGTGACATATGTCGATCGAGAGGAGAGAGACGACGACCTACCTTCTTTTCTCCGGCCTGGCAGCAGTGGGACAAGCAGCGACGTGTTCTGTACGAATGCAACTCAGTCCAAGACAGGCTCTTCTAAACCTCTTGAGCTCATCGATGCTATGGTCAAAGCATCGCAGCAGAACACATCACGTCGCCGACTTCGCAGAGCCAGACCTGAAGGACCTCGTCCGCTTGACCTCGGCGGCTCGCACTTACAAGGCTCCATTGAACGCGATCAGAGGCTAGATGGATATTGTACCAGTCCACTCTCCATGAAGCGTACCAATAGCATAGGCGACTTGTCGGAGAATTATCGAATCATCGCCACAACTGCCTCTCCATCGCCTAGGATCAGCCATGTGCGTAAAGCTCCGAGTGCAAGAGGCAGGAACAGTCCAATCCCACGAGTGAAGACAACCAAGCGTGGCCGAGGCCCTAAAAGCATGACTTCGACTCCTTCGAGGGCAAGTAGCCCATCCAAGAAGACTCGACAATCGACTACTCCAGAACTCCCATCGCCACCCCCCCAAAAAGAGCTGCCGCCTACACCGCGTGCGAAAAGCGATCGCCTCTCTAGAATGGAGGCTACGTTGGAGATAGGACTGGCAAGAACCAGCTCGACCAGGAACCTACCTGCACCGCCTGCTGGAGAGAACGGGCGCAGTATGATGTTCCCATCTCCACCCTCAAGTGCAAAGACAGCCAGATTCAAGCTGCAAGCGGGCGAAAATAGCCCATTGACCATCGAGGCGCGAATGGAAGCACTGGAGCGCCGGAACAAGTTGTTGGAGGCTGCTCTATCAGCGGTGCTCAAAACCGGAGGTACACTGAATGGCTGTCCTTGTCAGGCATCACACGCCGAGGGACATGATTGTCAGGAAGCAGTGGCAAGTGAGCCGTTAGTTGCAAGAGGAAGTGTTCGTAGCAGAGTGAGTTCTGTCAGCAACGGATCGAGCGCGCTAGATGTATATCTCAACACGAGAGGGAAGTAAGCAGAGCTGGATGGACAATGAGGAGATGAATATAGTGGATAATCGATATATATGTATACACTTTTCGGGTTTGTGTTGAATAAACGTGCGGTGTCTTCTGTCTGATGTTGATCCGTATGACGGTGTTATTGGAGAGGCAATGCGAAGAGTGACAAGATGGGGTTGCACGGTATTTCATGCTCGGAAAGAGGCAAGGCAGATGACGATGGCGGGGAGTGGTTGACGGATGTGGAGGTGAAAGGCGGAAACGGAAGTCGCGAAGCGCCAAGACTGTGGAAAATCCTCGGCTAGAGCACAACGCACTCGCCATTTTCAAACGCAGCTTTGCAACACGACGCCGCGCCCAATCGACGAGACGACAAGAACCCACCCAACGACACAACCGACAAAATGAGAGTCTACGAGGACAGTTTCTCCGGCCAGAAGATCTACCCTGGCAAGGTGCGAATTGCTGCCATTCCGCGCGGATGAAGAAGAGCTTGGAGATAACATGAGGCTGATTGGGTTACGTGCAACAGGGCAAGCTCTACGTTCGTGGTGACAGCAAGATCTTCCGTTTCCAGAACGGCAAGTCCGAGTCGCTCTTCCTCCAGCGCAAGAACCCCCGCAAGATCTCCTGGACCGTCCTTTACCGCAGACAGCACAAGAAGGGTATCTCAGAGGTCAGTCGCCCACACGCCCGTCTGCCAACCAGCAAGCCCGCGCGCACACGTACACGGCCAACCACGATTCGACCTGAAGCCTTTCGCCATCGACCGCCGCCGCTGCTTGGATTGCGCAAAGAGACAACAACCAACTATGAAAAGAACAGTGACTGATGGACTTTCGTTATACAGGAGGTCGCCAAGAAGCGCACTCGCCGCACCGTCAAGAACCAGCGTGCCATCGTTGGTGCTTCGCTCGATGTGATCAAGGAGCGCCGTTCGCAGCGCCCCGAGGCTCGTGCCGCCGCCCGCGCCGCCGCCATCAAGGAGGGCAAGGCCAAGAAGACCGAGTCTGAGAGCGAGAAGAAGGCCAACAAGGCAAAGAACGCCGCCTCTGCCGCCAAGGGCCAGGCCGGCAAGATTGCCAGCAAGCAGGGCGCCAAGGGCGCCACACCCAAGGTCCAGGCCAAGTCCCGTTAAGAAGATGGATTCTCGCGGTTGATGTGGTTTGATTGTCGTTTAGGCGCAGGCTGAGGCACGGCATGGGAAAATGCATCTTCGTTACTTTATACCGACTTTTTTCGCACTTCTCATGCCTTAGGGAAAATATCAAAAAGCCGCCCCCGCAAACGTCTGGAGGCGCACCCACAATGCGTTCATGATAGGCCTCTGAAATGCATTTCGAAAATTAAATGACCCAATGTTTTTTCTTCACCATTGCTCTCTGGCGCCTGTTTTGCATAGGGATGTCTGTTTGCTAACGGCATGTGACACTAATAACTGCTATGTATGGCTGTCTATATTCGTCGATCAGACCAATGTTTACTAAAAGCTCAACACGGGCCACTTGCACTGGTAAGTCCCACAACCTCGAAAGTGTCATGCCCTCCAGCAGATTGCTCAAACTGTTACGAGGCATGGATATCTATGCAGCTGCAGTAGGACTTTTACAGTACCTTACAACGTCCCAGCACAGATCATTGGCCCGTGGACCTCATCTTTCTTAGCCTTGCCAGCCAACTGCTCGACGATAGTAAGTGAGAACAGCAGAGCAGTGCCGGGACCACGGCTCGTGATGATCTTTCCGTCAACTACAACTCTCTCGCTGTCATCCGCATAAGTCCAGCCAGCGTCCACAATTTCCTGCTTTACTGAGGGATGCGATGTGACTTTACACTTCTTAGCAGCCTCACCATCAGCGCGTGGTGACTTGACACTTTCGACTAGCGCCGTTGTTCCAGCACAAATCGCCGCGACCCATTTCCCCTCGTTCCGGAACTCTCGAATCAGGCGTAGGACCTCTTCGCTTTGACAGAAAGTCTTGGCTCCGGGCGCACCTCCTGGAAGAATCAGAATGTCCGCTGCATCGACCAGACGATCAGGAATCTCATGCGGGGAGGGAATGTCTGGGATGATCTTGATCCCGCGAGAACACCTGTGGGGTATGTTAGAGGCAGAAAAAAAGGACGGTCTCTACGTCGATTGTGTGAGGCATCGAGCATCTGAGATCCCAGCATTCCTAGAATGCCAGTGACATATTCCAGGGCGCTTCTCCCAAGTTGAAAAGGTGACCAAGGGTCTCCATTGCAATGCATAGAGCCTTGCAGCAGGCAATCAACCCCAACGAGAGCGTAAAAGTTGGCACATCACAGTGGCAGATGGCAATGCCGAGCCGATACTCTGCACTGTGATGGCTAAGAATGGTGCCTGCTCTCGAGGCCGAGCCGAGGGATACCAATCGACATGAGATTCCCAGCGCAAAGTCTCGCTCAGCTAGAGCCCAATTGTCATGCATGAGATTGAATACTTCGCAGCTACCCAGCCATTGCAAGATCTCGTTATCTGGCAATTGCAGACGAACGGGACAAAACAACCATGGATCGACAAAATGATAGCGGGAGATTAACCTACTGGGCGTAAAGAGGATTTTTTAGGCCGACTCCCACAGATGTGACTGCTGCAAATCCGGCTCTCACCAAGACGCTGTTTCCTCAAGTCAGCCGAGGCACTTTTCAGATCAATATTCCGTAGCTCACTCGAGAGGTGTGACTGTCTCAATCTCCTCGGAGCCGTCGGCGATGAGTACCAGAGCAGAGAGTTGCTTTTCTGCCGACATTTTAAGGTATGGAGTGTTTAGAGATTTTCTAAGTTGAATTTCAGGTGTTGTTGGAATAGAAGGTGTGTTCAAGGTGGTTGATGAATTGCTTTGCCTTAGCGATCGAGTTCCGACGTTGATCGCTGCTCTGTGCCAAGACCCCAGCGTACATCTGGTTGCTCCCGTCCAGATCAACATAAAATTCAATTGGTGTGATGTGGTGTCTTCTTGCTTCGAGGAGCTTTAACACGTTTCGTGGAGAGGTCTACTTGAAAGTATATTGTAGGGCGGCTACCGTGCTTGAGCTGTCATTGCTCCGAGGGTTTATCGTCAGAACCCGTGTGGGATTGCCAATTTGTATCCTCTCCGTGCAGAATTCTGTCACTCCACGCTTCTCCAGCGATCTTGCTTGGAAATATTGAAGCTGTAGAGAGGCAGAATACTTTCACAGTCAGTGCAACTTCCCGGAGCGATGAGTCTGTTGACGAGCTCTCAGTGGCAATGACTAGAATTGAAAAACATTGTACACTTCGACAGCTAGAAGCGTGACCAAGTTTAGCACGTGGGGAGGTATGCCTCGGCCCCAGACTGTTGTTTCCCCGTCCCAAACTCTAATTGATGTCTTGCGGGGAGATTGGTATGCGGGGTATTCGACTAGAGATATTCGACTAGAGATATCGTTTTGGTCTCTCATCCCCACCGTTGCCTGTTCGTGTCGGGTTAGCCAAAGGAAGTCGTTGATAGTCCTAAGCCAACGAAAGTATGACTTTGGCGTGCGCAAAGATCAGTTGTTATGATTGAGCTTTGATTCGGACACGAGTTGTCATAGTTGGGCAAGCTGTGAATGTGAATGTTGCTCCAAAGCCCATCCAGTGGCGTTAATCCTACCAAGTCTTCTATTGATTAAGCTCATACTATCGGACGATACATCTTGCTTGGCTCAACCAAGCCTCGGCTCCGACAACAAAATGTTCGAATAACGGCGGCCTGGATAGTCGACCACATCGTTGATAATCTTCCAATCAGGAGCAGCGTCCCCGCATGTTCATCTATGTTCCTATCTCCTCCACGTTCGAGGTTTGATCGTGTGTTGCATCCTCACAGTAGTCGTGAACCTAAATTGAGTAGGGCATATCCAATATAAGAAGGCTCTTGTTCCTCTACGTTGACCTCTCATCCCTAGCACTACATTCTCTGGGTCGTTTACCATCCTTCGACTTCAACCTACCGACATCATGGCTGGTCCTGCCGAATCTGACAGACACTCCGATGGGTCTAAGTCTCTCCGAGGAGATAAAGAAGCCACTCAACACGTCGAGCGAGTCCAAACAAGAGACTCGGAGCTTGGTCATGCTGGATACCATGACAAAGGCGGTCTTCGCACCGACAATGACGACCAAGGTGTGTTTCGTCGGAAGGGGAAAGCATGATCCATACTGACCCCACCAGACCATTACACCGAGCCTCCGATGTCGTTCAATCGATGGATGAGTTTGGTGTCAATGGCTATGCTTTGGACTGGTTCCCAAATCCCCGTCTACCTTTTCGGAGGAGTGAGTTGCATGAATGCCCTCGTGCTTTACATCGTGCTGATAAGTAGATCCCCCCATACATCTATGCAGACATTGGAGGTGCAGATAGATGGATCTGGCTTGTACTCGCCAATCTTCTTTCGCTGGCCGCGGTCTGTCCATTCGTCGGCTCTCTCAGCGACATATTTGGTCGCAGATACGTCGCCATCATTGGTGCTGCCTTTGTCGTAGTAGGCATGATCATATGCTCGACTGCTCACTCCATGAATGTCTTCATCGGAGGCATGGTCTTCGCGGGCATTGGTGCAGGTATCAACGAACTTACGGCGTTGGCCGCGACTTCGGAGTTGGCTCCCACTGCTAAGCGAGGAAAGTACGTCGCGATACTCATCTTCAGCATTCTCCCTTTCTGTCCAAGTGTGCTTTGGGGGCAACTGATCGCTGCCCATTCCTCGTGGCGATGGGTAGGCGCACTCTGTGGAATATGGGCTTTCATCGGACTCGTTCTGACCGCATGCTTTTACTTTCCTCCACCCAGGGTCAACTCGGAGGGTTTGTCAAAGTCAGAGGTCTTCAAACAAGTCGATTTTGTTGGTGGTTTCCTCAGTGTCAGTGGTATGATTCTGTTCATGGCAGGCATGCGTAAGTACCAAGCACACATCCTTTATACCTGACCAAGCTGACATTTCGAAGAATGGGGTGGCTACCAGTACTCGTGGGGTAGCGCTCATGTTCTGGCACCCTTGATCCTGGGAGCTGTTCTTTTGGTTGCCTTCGGCTTTTGGGAGGCTTACGGTGCCAAATATCCAATGTTCCCCAAGAGGCTTCGGCAGGAGCCTCGAATTTTGTCGCTGACCCTTGTCATAACATTCATCTCTGGAGCAAACTTCTTCAGTCTGCTGATGTTTTGGCCAACCCAGGCATTGTAAGCTTTCTACACCAAGCTCCAACTGGCTTGTGATTTAATGCTGACTTGCGACAGCAACGTCTACGGTCACGATCCCGTCGGTGTAGGCATCCGCGGTCTTCCTGTTGGGTTCTCCATCCTAGCTGGTGCTTGTATCGTCCTCTGGCTCCTGTCCGTCTTCCGTGGCCAGAACAAGGCCTTGATGATTGGATCATCTGTCCTCATGACGGCAGGGTGCGGTGCCCTTTCCATCGCACGTGTGAATAATCTGAGCCAGCTCTGGGGAATTCTTGTAGTCGCAGGCCTCGGCATTGGTGGAATCGTTGTGCCTGCCTCAATTATCACGAGTAAGTCCATGGATAGTTTATGACCAAACTGCTTGCAAGAAGGGTGCTGACATTTCCAAGCAATCATCTGCCCCGACGACCTCATCGCGACAGTAGCAGCGCTCACCTTGGCCATTCGTGTGATCGGCGGGTCGATCGGATACTGCGTCTACTACAATGTCTTCATCAACAAGTTTGTGCCCTCAGCCACGCACTACATTGGCGGAACGATGGTATTCAAGTTGAATATTACCAGTCCAGCTGTCATCAAGGCTGCGATTGAGCTCACGGGCGCCAGTCTCTTGAGCGAACTTGAGATACTCCCAGGCATCAAGGGCGTACCCGGGGCGTACGAGATGGTCGTGATTGCTGGAAGGTTGGCATACGCAGAAGCATACAAGTATGTGTACTACGTGTCGATCGCATTCGGCGGAGTTTCAATCATCGCGGCCTGCTTCTTGGGCGACATTAACAAGTACATGGATGACCACGTAGCGGTTGTCATGCACTGATAGATATCTCTCTCATATCCTCTCTACCTAGCGCAATCAATATCGTTCGACAATGAGTCGCGAACTCACAATCATCAAAGTTGTTGAGAAGCTTCACCTGGTTGTTCAATAGGAAGAATTTGTGTGTGAAGGTGACGAGTGAGTACCTTCAGTCTGAGGGTGTGCAAAAAGGAGGCAGCCACAGTGACGGAATTTGGAGAAATGCTCCTTCCTTTTTCGCTGGAAATTTAGAGAAGATCAAACAAACAGCTTCACTGCTTTAGTGAAAGGGTTTAGTCGCCAAAGAAATAACACGTTTGGCCAGTCACTCGTGTTAACTTATTCCTCTCTACTCTATAACTATCACCTCGGACTCGGTTGTCATAGTACCTACTCGGTACCTCGCCTAGCACAGAAGCGCCAATATCCATTCGCATTTCGTCATCACGCGCGCGTCAAGATGGACCCAGTCGTGTCAGCAACCATCCAAGCAGCTGTTCTGAGCGCCATCTCGAACATTCTTGCTCAGCTCATCTCTTGTCACCGCGAAGGCGTACGTCTAGAACCTATCACACTCGTAATTGATGCTAACATTGACCTGCAGCATGGCTACACCATCGACACGACCCCGCTGGTCATCTCCGTGGTCTACGCCCTCCTCTCGTGCCCCCCCAACTACCTCTGGCAGTCCTGGATGGAGTCCAAGTTCCCCGGCTACACCTCGCCCGATGATGCTGGTACCGTAGCAAGCATCACCCAACAGCCACAAGTCAAGGCCGCCCTCGACGCTGCTGGCCCAACTCTGCAACGCATCGAAGAGACAACCACCCCTGCTCTGCAGAAAGCTTCGGCAGCCGCCTCGGCAGCCACTACTGCTTTGGCAGACAACGACACTGTCAAGAGTGCTAGACGTCGCGCAAGCGAGGGCGTCGATACCGTCAGAGCAAAGACCCAAGAGCTCGAGGCTCGCGCCGGTGTCAACCACTCGCCTATGGCCAAGAGTCCCGCTCGTTCCCAGACCTTCAGCACTTCCGACGGCCAGACGATCGAGAAGAAGGTCGACGGCGCCTTTGCTCAACCTCCACCTGCCTCGGCACCCAAAGTTCTGAGCGTCAAGAACACAGCTATCAAGTTCGCTCTGGACCAGACATTCGGTGCTGCCATCAACAATGCCTTGTACATTCTCGGTATCGCTTTCCTCCAGGGTCAATCAGCCGATGCCGCCTTCTCTGCATTGCGCACTGTACGTATACTGTTTCACTTGCGCTTTGCTGAGTTATATTGACTTCCACACAGGACTTCCTCCCACTCTTGTTCGCTGGCCAGAAGCTTTGGCCTCTTGTCTCCATCATCAGCTTCACCCTCGTTCCTCTCGAGTACCGCACTATCTTTGGTGGTGCCATTGGAATTTTCTGGGGTGTTTATCTGAACCTGATGGCTATCGGCAAGAAGTAGTCTGCGCCATCTCTGAACCTGCTGCATGCCTTCACGACCTTTACTGATGCATATGATACCTATGACATGATGCCATAAAAATAACCCTAGGGTGAATACTATCTTTTCGCCCACATCTTCTGTCCTATGCTGCTGCCTGTGCTGTGATGTTGGTGACTAGTGAGAATTGGTGCCACGACTTCCTCGAGCGCTTGAAGCATGCAAATCAGCGAGAATTGCCGAGAACTCTAGCAACTGCGCGCGCGAGAAGGCAGGAGCGACCAAGACCACAGCTAGCTACATGCAGTTACTTGTTCTCGTACCTTCCGCTTCTGATGCTTCCTACTTCTCAATACATAAGTACATGTAGAGGGACAAAGCCGGTACCAGAACTCGGCTCTTTTCATTCCAGCTACGTGTCTGAACAAGTCATCGCAAGGCACGATAGTTGTGCGACTCGGGCTATGTCCATTGAGAGCGACAACCCCTGCACACTATCTGTGCAGGAAGACATCGTGCTTTCTGACAGTCGCTTTCGGCCTGATTGGAAATCTTGGCCACTCTCTCATGGACCAACCAGCTGCCACGATGCAAATTACTCTTGAAATTGCTCTAGTTGTCTTCTCAATGGACACATCTCTAGTTCGAAAGAATTGTGCAATCTTTTTAATATGAGGCGTACCAAAGTTTAGCATACAGGGAAAAGGGAAGGTTGATAGTTGAATACACGGGATGGATTTTGTTAGCTAATGTTCGGGCAACACTAACCGCTGCTTCAAGTCAGGTTACCGAACTCTATCCATCGCTCTCTGTCTTTCACTCTCGGGACTCAGATGCGTCTTCTCTTGCCAGCACGCTCCTCTGTGGCCTCTTGCGGACCGGCACCCTTCCACTCGGGACGCAGTCCATTGACGCCAGTTGCGACCACGGCAGCATCTTCCGATTCAAAGGACGATGAGCGTTTCTTCTCATCGTTGACTGAAGATGAACCTTTGGAGGTAGCAGGAGTGAATGAGAAATGGAAGAAGCCGACGTTGTCCTTCTTCTTTGCAGCCTGCTTGCCTCGGTCGTCCTTGTCCTCGCCATCGCTCTTCTCATCGCTGCCGACGCTCTTCGCGAGTTGTTTTTCGAGCTTCTTTGCATTGCGTTCGGTCTTTTCGGCCGAGAAGAAGCTCTTGCTCCACCAAGAAGTACATTCTTTCTTGTCACCATCCTTTTTCTCTGCGTCTTTCTTGGAGTCCTTCTTCTTGTCTTGCTCTTCTTCCTCCTCATCGCTTGCTTCTGAGAAAGCCCACATTTGCTTGATCTCTCCTCTGACCAAAGCGGTCAGCCATAGACTGCCCAAGACACCAGGAACCAGGTAGAGCAGAGCAGGTTGTGCGTGCTTGAAGACTTGCATGATTCCAAGCGTGACGCACATTCCGAGAATGTAGCCAACGATCGAAGCATAAAAGTATGGTTTCGAGAAGGTAGGGATGGGGTTGCGAGAGAGCTTCTTCGAAGGTTCGTACTCGGGGAGCAAGGAGCGGCCGATCCAGGAAGTGGTCCAGAACTTGTTACCCCAATGGCCAGTGACTGATCGGTAAGGCTCCTTGTTGACATCTTCTTCAACCTCCTTGTTGCTTGCCTTTTGTTCTTCATTGTTATGGATTGGTCCAGAGGGAGTAGGCTTTGAGCGCTTCGTCTGCCTCTTCAAGTAGTACATGTGGAGATCGAATCTCAAAGCGAGTCCGATCATCATACCTGGGATCACAATATCACCCAGACCGAGCATAGCCAGCTTTCTGTCCGCAGCAACCTGGCCCTCCTCCAAAGGCCTAGGGAAAAGTAACTTGATAGGAACATCAAGCTTAGTAGCCACAGTAACCATCAGAGGAGTGTAGAAGACAAAGTAGATGTCATAGAAGAACAAGGCGCAGAGGATAAGAGATCCGGTGCCAAATGTGGTAGGAGACATGAGCTGAAGTGCGCTGTACGAAAAGGCAAAGCCTTGGAGATTGGTGAGCCACCATGCGTCAAAGACAAAGTTGGAGCAGAGGATGGTTGCCAGTGCAAGAATAGTCGAGAGAATTGTGCGAAGGGTAAGCGTGACCTTGAAGGACACCAAGCTGGACAGATGGAAATTCAAACGGTACTTGCGTCTGAGCAAGCCACGTACTGCCCAAAGAGAAGCCAGAAGGCGTTGAGGAAGGATGATGCGACCCAAAATACCAGGCAAAGGCGACGGTCTCATACAGATAGCTGAGTGGATGGCTTTTCTGTCAGACTGGCTGACTTGCCACAAGACACCTCCTTCCGTATAGTAATGAGGGAAGCAGAAAGATTCTGCTACTCCCAAACCATCATTGATAAGTTTAGCAACACTGAAGATGGCCATGGCCGAAAAGTACCAGCGCAAAATCTTGTTCAGCAAGGAAGCACCCATGTACTTGATGAGTAGGTAGAGACCACCTAACGTGCATCCGGCGAGGACGGGAAAGATAACAGCATCACTGGGGCTCAAGCCTTCCATCTTCTGGATACTGTCCTCATCATCGTCTTCATCGTCCTGCTCGTCTGATCTGCGATGGTCCTTTGGCTTTTTGAGCGGCTTGGCTGCTGATGAAGGTCGTGATAGTGAAGAGTAAGCGCCCGTGACGATGGGGAACAATGCCGAGAGAACAAGATGGGTGTAGAGAGGTAGTAACGGTTGTACTTGTGCGAACGCGTAGGCCAACATGCCCAAGAGCTCGCTAACAGGTCCAGGGCCGCCTTCGCCGCCGTTAGTCGTCATGATGGTATTCTTCCCAGCTGCTGCAGAGTTGTATAAGTCGCAGCAGGTTCTGTCGTTTGTTTTTCACAGCGACAGCTCGCTCTTAGAAAAGGAAAAGAGTGAACAAACACAAATTCAGTTTGGCATGCCGGCTTGTCTCGCTCGTGTCACGTTGCGTGTTGTCGCAAAGCGGGCTGTTTGCACACCAAAACAATTCATGCCAAGACATCGAAGAACAATTCTGAAACTCAAGTGAAGGATAGATAGAAAGATAAACTCGGTGATATTCAAAACCTATCAACAGGCCAAAGCGAACGCTTCGTCTGAAAGAATGACAGCAGGGAATCTTAAGTAGCTAAAAACAAATCTATGCGGAAAAATCCAAATCATCAAAAACCATGGCCGAGGAAGACGCCATGCAAAACAGACAGTAATCAAGACAACCGAATCAAAACGCCCACGCTTCTGACCTTTTGTACAACCTCCCCACTTCTTCTCTTATTACATGGCGTAGCCAATGTCCTTTCGGTCTTCGTGCACGCCAGGCGTACCAGCAGGTGTGTGACTACTTTCCACCCTTGATAAATAGGCCGCGCTGGTGAAATCACGAGAGCTCTCAAACGATGGTCGTGTTCGTTCAAAGTCCATGCTGGCCCTCAGCCGATCGAAAGAGGGTCTTGGTCGGTCGTAGCTTGGTCGAGGCGCGGGTGATTCGAAACCTCCAGCAATGACAGGTGGTCGGTAGAAATCTATCGGACTGTGACCAAAGTCTTCAGATGGACGGGATGTCACTTGTCCAACTGCAGGGAACGTCCGCTCGATCGAAGATCGGTGCCCGGTGTAGTCAGTACCATCACTTCCGTTGTGCGACCTAGCGTTACGTGTTGTCGCGGTCGCTGCTATTGAAGGTGGGTATATTGGTCGCTCGTCTTCGGTAGGCATCCTATTGTGTGACAATTTGTGAGCAAGTCTTTGCGCACCTGAGGGCTTGCTGATTTCCGAACTTGAAGTAGAGTCCGAGCCCTTCTCTGGGGGAGGAGGGGTGACACCGTTCGGGCCATCCGGGTTGACATTCTTAAGGTAGTCGAATTTGCCTTGTCTGATTTGCTCGCGGATAACGTCGATGTCGCGAGGCATGAAGATCTTCTGGAATGACTTTGCGGCGAAACGGGGAAGCAGAGCAACGATGATGACCATCATCGTCAGTGCCCAGAAGCTCAAGGATCCATAAGCTTCGGCGCCTGCCTTGTAGAAAGTGAAGCCGACGGTGAAGGAGGAGTAAATACCGGTCCAAGTCCAGATGAGAAGAATGGAGATTGTGGTAATGAGAGTGAAGAACCAGTCCCAGCGGTAGGTGTTCATCAGAATATATACGTTGGCCACCACGACAGTGGCATTCGCAATGTAGACACCAATGCGCTGGTAGTCGTTGACGTTTTGTCCTGATTCAGTGTTGAAGTTGGCTGGTCGGAAGAGAAGATACGGAAGAAAAAAGCAAACGAGTGACTGGTAGAGACCATCAATCATGTATGTCCTAGATGCATGATTAGCTTGACGATCCACCGAAATATTGCACAAACATACCAGAACTTGATTTGTGTCCATTCTTTCCTCTCGATGCCACGTCTGTAGAGCTGAGGCACTGCCAGGGACACTTTGTCATCAACATCCTGGTCCAGGATACCCATGAGAATGACCGGCAAGGAAGTGAAAGCCAGGTTGTACAGTAGAATGTACGAGTAGTCGAAGATGTATGAGCAATCGAAATTGGCAAAAATCTGATACCAGAAGAGAGCGAAGGTCCAAATGATGTTCTGAAATGAACGTTAGCAACATGTTCGTCTGAAATATCCACACGAGCGACTTGCCTTGTAGAAGAAATTCGCAATCGTTTCCGCAAGTCGGCGGTATGACCAACGTCCATGGACCAGAACAAGCCTCGTAAGGAATCTGAATTGACCAATGGCGTAATCGGATGACATAACTGCTTGTCGACCTTCCTCACCAGCGATACCGACACCAACATGAGCCTTTTGAATCATGGCGACATCGTTAGCACCATCACCAATAGACAGGGTCATTACATCTAGCCCGTTCTTGACCATGCCAACGACAGCAGCCTTTTGACTCGGACTGACACGACAACAGAGGACGGATTTGCACTCCTTGCACAGAAGCAGGAACTTCTGTCTCAGTTTATCGTCCAGCATGAGCTTGAGTGTCTCACCATCGACGACAACAGCATGAGTAGGCGCTGGCGGTTCATGGTTCTTCTTTGCGGCCTTGAGCTCCTCATCGGATCCGGTCTTGCCGAAGATGGCCAAATTCTTATCAAGTTCGGCCTCGGCAGTAGCCAAGTTTTCATCCTGAATGTTCAATACGATGAGATCCATGTCGTTGCCCAACAGGTTGCAAGAGAATCCAATGTTGATAGCAGTCTCGACCTTGTCTCCTGTCAGAACCCAGAGCTTGATACCAGCCTGGGCAAGAAGCTGGATCGCGTCTGGTACACCATCCTGGAGTCTGTCTTCAATTGCAGTTCCGCCGAGCAGCGTGAGGTCGCGTTCAATAGCGTCCGAAACTTCTTCAAGCTTCTCCTCACGATTCTGAATAGCTGCTGCTGCGATGTCGTGCTGCTTGTTCCAGATCTGGTATTCCTCTTCATCTAGCTCTCTCTGTGCGATGCACAACGTACGCAAGCCCTCACGAGCGAACATTTCAAGATGGTCGGCAGTAGTCTTTCTCAACTCTTGCTGTTCTCCCTTCTTCAACCTCGAATAGATAATGCTGTCGGCACCCTTGCAGAACAAGACGATCTTTCCGTTTGGCATGCGCACAATCGCACTCATACGTTTTCTTGAAGAGTTGAATTCGAGGATGTTGAGCACGGTATACTCGCGCTCTTCTCCAAGAACGTTGACAATAATGCCGTCGTTCGAGCGACCCAGAACAGTAAACCCACAATCTCTGGCTGTTGCGACAAGAGCAGCTTCATCAGGCGATTGTGCTTTGAATTCGAGTTTTGGCGGATCTCCAGGAGTACGTTCGGTGATGACGGTATGACAGAGCGCAAGGACGAGCATGAAATACTCGTTGGCTGCTTTTTGCTGAGGTCCGGAAGCACCGGTCAGGTCAGAGATGTAGTCAGGCGCCACAAATGTCACGTTCTCATCCAGGAGGTAGGGATTGTTGTGAATCTTGCGGAGGTCCTCAAGCATCTTGACCTTTCCACGGGCTATCTGTTCACGGGCCTTGGCTCCTTCGACATCAGTATCGATTCCTTGTCGTTTTTGCATGCCGGCCAAAGCCTCGGTATAAGCTTCTCCATAAGGTACACCGTTAATTGTAACCTTCTTGAATTCCATGACGTTTTGTGTCAGCGTTCCGGTCTTGTCAGAGAAGATGTACTCAATCTGGCCAAGATCATCGGAGATGTTCCAAGATTTTGGAGTGCACGGATAGTCGACCGGAGCGTAGTACATGAAGGTGTCGCTGTAGATGAAGAAGGCCTGGGCAGTGCGAACGATCTCGAGTGAGATGTAGAGAGAGATAGGGACCAAATTCTGGAAGAGAATGATGGCAGCCCAGAATGTGATAAAACCATTGAGACCTGGTGTACCACCGTAGGAGCCGAATTCGAAGAAGTCGAGTGATTCATTGCCTTTACCCCAGGTAGTGCCTTGCACCAGAGCGGAAATGAGACACATGAAGAACAAGATGATGAAGTTGTAGATGACGTTCCAGTTCAGGTCCTTGGAAATTTGTGCGCGCTTGGTGGGAGTGATACCAGAGTTGAGCATGATCTTCGTCTCTTCTCCAGTGAAAACAACAATACCCAAAACCCATTCGGTGTTGCGGATTGAACAACCTCTGAGCAACATATTGTTGATAGAAACGGGCTCGGCCATCTCGGCCGCTTGAACCTCGGAATTCTTACTGCCTTGCTGCTTCCATCGAATAGCTCCACTGTAAGAGTAAAGATTGGCGTGAGGCGGCTCGCTTTCCAGAATGAACTCGGCTCGTTCGCAGTCGCGCGCTCTTTTAACTTTCTGACTACAATGCAGAGCCTGGCGCACCTTGAGGTTGGTCTCTCCGTCCAGGTTCTTAGTTTCCACATAACAAGCGCCATCAGGATCAGAAGTCGACAAGACCACGATATCGGCAGGAATAGACTCCTCGTTGTAAAGTCTGACAAAATCTCCTACCTGAACGTTCTTCCAGCAATCTTTCTTGAAACGTGCTTTACCAGCAGGCTTGTTCGGATTGATGACATTGCCGTAAAATCGTTTGGGGATAGGAGCGTTGGATTCGGTGGGGTCTTTTGCGACTTCGACGACTTGACGCGCATCTCCTGGTTTGCTGGCATCGTTCTCAAGCGATGTTCTAACATGGTCACCAAAGTCCATCTCTTTATTGCCTTCCATGGCTGGAGCTGGCATTGGCGAATGGACCGGTGTCATCTCCATAGCTCCAGGCTCTTCGGTAGCTATCGACATCGCAGACATGCGCTGAGAATACATGGAGGGTCTCCTGGTGTCTGTGGAAGGCCTGCCCTCATCCAAAGCTCTATCCGTCTGGGACTTCCTCTTTTCGTCCTTGGGTTCTTTGCGGTTTTTCCAGAGGCGCCAAACAGAGGTGATGGCCCGAGTGTTTGCCTTCTTGAATTTTCGCCACAATGAGATTTGATCCTCGGCAGTGTTGACGTTTTCCCAGTCAACGAGGCGGTGGGCAGGCGCATTGTTGAGCTCGTTGTCAAGAACAGTTCTTCTCCAGTCCTCGATTCCGTCCTTGACAGCGGTGATGAAGACAATGACGATCAGCGGTACAGCACTCAGTCCGGGATTCGTGGCGCCGAAGATTGGGAAGATCTAGCAAGAGCTGGTCAGTACACAACGAAGAGCGAAATCGAGGTCGATGGGAGTGTTCGTACCGATAGAATGATGATGAACAAGAAATAAATGTTGGCGATGTTATGAAACTGAAACCACAAGTTCTTTGGAATGAAACTAATAGGGGTATACTTTGCAGTACGAATCTTGTTTCGCACGAACTGCGTATTGGGATGCCCTTCTTCGTCGCGCGCGTCCTCGGGCAATGGCATATTGAAGAAGACGCGACGGCCAGGACCAGATTGGTCGGCCGAAGCTTCTGAGCCCTCGGGCACGGATTCGAGGTCGGTTCCATTTGATTCTCGTTTGGCCGAGTCGTCGCTTGTGCGCTTCTTATGCGAAAGGCGTCTGAGGATAGATTGCCGTTTTGTACCCCCTTGAGAGCCAGCTACCCTTTGCGTAGCCCAGCGTAATCGTTTCGCAGGAGCTGTGTCATGAGGTCCAGAGGAAGCCTCATTGTCTTCCTGGTACGGTTGAATGGCCATGGTAGAGGATGGATAGTCAAGGCAGAGTAGTCGAGTTGATTATTGACCAATGTTGACCATAGGAGACGGGCGCCGAGGCGTCCAGGAGGTGAGCCTCAAGAGCCAGGATCAGGCTCACTGCGCAGAGCCTAGAAGCATACAGTACGGAAGCAAACGAGCGAAAAGAAAGACGGCAGTCGAGAGTGTCTGTACAGGAGGTGTTGGAGGGTGATTCCAATGAGTGCGAAGAGATTAGTTAGGTAGGAAGGCGGCGGATGTGAATGAACAACGCGGCAGAAGTTAGAACCGTCCCGAAACGCGCGAAACGAGTCCAAAGAATGTTGTAATGACGACTTTCCTCCGAATATCTACACGTAGATCTTGTACAGCGTTGCACTCGACAAACACTTTTCGGTGAGGAAGTTTTTGGATAATCAGCTACAACTTGGGTCTGTGAGACGTCCGCACGAGTCGGTTCACGTTATTGTTGTAATTGTACTGCTTTGTAATTGTGGCATCGCTCCTTCCTCCTGCTCCCTTGAAAACGGGCACGGCAGCTTCAGAGATCCCGGATCCGAGAAGCCGCAGTGGCCCTGCGGCTTACGAGAGCAAGCACTAAACTCCGCTCCTTCCAAAACCTGTCTCTTCAGTGAAGACTGTCTATTCGCCCTGAATTCGTTTTTACGTCTTGTGAATCTACATGCGAGTGATACGAGACCTCGGATGCCGAAGCATTTCGTGCGACTGCTCAAATGCCAGCCCCTCATCTGCAACGTCTCTCCTGCAGACACGAAATAAATCTCATCAACCGTGGCAGTTACTTGGCACGTTTAACCCTACAGCTCTATCTCGTACTGAACACGAACCTCGCGCGTTGATCTCGGTGCTCATTGTGGCTGGCTTTGCCAATGAGGATCCACATTCTTCGCCTTGGAAGAAGACGCTCACACATAACTTGACAAGAACCATTCTTAGTTCCAGTACAGGGGTACCGGGTACGTTACTGCTGATTAGGAAGACCCGAGGCATGGGTTGCTTACTCGAGTAGAAGAACAAGCAATCCCTTGAACGGCGGGCCTGGACGGGTCCGACCACACACATTGACCATCCTTCAGCTCCAGATCGACTCGTGAATTGCGTCGTAAGAATTGTCAAACAAATAATTTGATGTGTTGCTGGGACGAGGTTGATCGTCGTGTTCTTAGTGTCCTCGCAATTTGCTTGCTCCGCCTTCGTGTACGCAATTCGACCTGGAGAAGCTGATCATTATTCGCGGTTTGTGTCTGAAACTCCATCTACTGTATTCAGAACCTCTACAGATCCCAACGTAAGTTTCGGTGACATTGTTTGCTCTGCCTAGAAGAATGGATCTCACATGTCCGTGGAGCCTGAAATACGACCCTGACCTACAATTTGGAGATTTCACATCATTTCTCATGGCCTTCGAAGCACATGGGCGAAAGACATGATGTTTTTGTCGGTCAGAATCGCGCTTGGAGAGAGCTTCGGACAACTTCACTCTCAGTGGACGGTACTCCCGAATGGCGAACAGTATGCCCTTCGGCAGAACCATGGCCTGGTTTCGATGGAGACCAGGAGCGTCGTCTTCAGCTTCACGCCTGCATGCTTCCGAACATTTCACAATTTCATAGAACTGCACGACACCTATTCTCTGGCTATCTCAAGTTTTTTGATTGCTAATCGAAATGTTTCGAGAGTTCCTTCTCCTAGTTTTCGTCTGCGTCGTTATTCTTACTACCAAGATTAGTAGTAGTAGCTTCTACCCACATATCTGTATGTAACTAGCAAAGTATTGGTCTCCTCGAGAACCGTC
>ERZ794946.345-NODE-345-length-19272-cov-4.453817_pt1 | contig 19272 bp, 21 predicted proteins | sample MGYA00433072_ERZ794946 | MGnify/ENA primary metagenome ERZ794946 (study PRJEB30137, sample SAMN04331413) | food metagenome | isolation source: Y3 must sample point D1 replicate A | place: Australia: South Australia | collected 2014 ...
CTTGGAAACAGCAGACACATGGAACAGATAGGATATCAGGTGAGGTGCTTGGACCCTGGCCCGCGAGCCCCTCCAAAATTGGGTGTCCGTGCGAGGGACATTTCGACCACCAAGGCCGAAGAAGTTTCCAACACTCCTTCAACCTGCATCATCAAGTGCCATGTGCCAATCAGGGCTGCGCTAATTAAGACGAGATGGGTATCTCTTGCCTATTGACCCGCCTTGTCGGGAATCTTTGCAACATGCGGTCATGCGACGGTCCGGCTTGGTGACTTGGTCAGTGGATGGGCTAATTTCTGCTCCGGATATGTCCACGGTCAGAGCCAATAGCCCAATCAATTCTTTTTCATCCATACTTGCCCGCGCCTTTTCTCCTATCCCTTTCTTAAGCTTGTCTTGTTCCGTGACCTTGGTTCTACGTTGCTTCGTTGCATCTACCGCGCTATCCAAACCGCAAACCGTTCAGATCGATCGTCTTATACATAACCATCCCTGGCGGATATACTAGACATACTCTAATCACACTATATGGACACTGCCGCAACCATGTATGCAGACCCGCCAAGAACCATGGAGCGTGTTAGCCGTCGCGACATCTTCACATCACTACCTGCTAGGATCCAATGGTTGCATTCGTTCCTGGAGTTTGGCACTGGTTAGTCACACCGAGGATAACACTACCTTGGCTTCTCTAACTTGAGTACATCTCAGATGACGTACAAGCCTTGATATCTGGGCAAAAGTACATCAAAGCAGTCATTCCTGCTATTGTCAACATTGTATACAAGAAGCTTCTCAAGTACGACATCACAGCCCGTGTCTTTACCACAAGGGACAGCAGAGATGAGGGCCCGGTCGAGAGTTGGCCTACGGAAGATAGTGCTCAGATTGAGCACAGAAAGATGGTTGGTCTTGCTTGTTGAAGCCCGGGTTCGATGAACCTAACAAAGATACAGTTCTTGAGATGGTACCTGACAAAGCTCAACTCTGATTGCACACGAATGGACTACTGGGTGAGTGCTTCAACATACTCACACTCTGTTCTAGTGCTGACTTGCTTTAGGAATACCTCGACAAGGTCGGGTGAGTTGCTTGCACATCAGATACTTTGACTCTACACGCCACACGAACAATACCAGCTTACACTCATAAAACAGCTTGATGCACATAGGCAAAGGCCGTCAGAACCCCCTCCACGTCGACTACGTCTTCCTCGGCGCCTGTCTAGGCTTCATCCAAGACTCCCTCTTCGAAGCCATCCTCTCCCACCCACGTCTAGAACTCCACCGCAAAATCGCAATCGTAAAAGCCCTGGGCAAGGTGATCTGGATCCAAAACGACCTGATAGAGAAATGGCACAACACAGACGGCGCCGAATACGCACAAGAAGAAGAAGCCGACACGTTGCTTGGAGAAATCGCAGAAGACGAACGCGAAGGATACCTCCACGGCAAGAAAATTCTGGGCGATCATGATGGTTCTTCCATCTTCACGAGCAGAACGGGAAGCAGCAAGAGTTCCGACAGTGGCAAAACATCACTGGGTCGTCCTATCGAGGAAGCAACACATCTGGGTGATGGCATGAGTAGATGTCCATTCAGCGGAATGGCCCGCTCCGGACCCAATCCTGCGGATTTGGAGCGTCAGCGTGCGACGTCGACGAGATCTCCAAGGGTCAACGGCACAGCGCCGGATGTGCTTCAGCAGTATCACACCCCGGGCACCCCTAGAATTCGCATAATTGATGGAAAGACAGTGCTGAAGGAAAACCTCGAGCCGAATCCGTTCGAAGCTAAAAAGTGAGTCTTGCCAAATCCCTTTTCTTGTATGTTCTGCCCCCCTGTATTTCTATCCCTATCTTTGTCGAAAGCCCACAAAAGCTGATGGTAAGCAGGCAACAACACGTTGGCCAAGCCATCTGAAGACATCTACAATATCGGGCGACATGTATCATACTCGCGAAATCATAACATTCCAGCAACAAACGCTAAATCATATCAGCTTTGACGAGAAAGCCCACAACCGACCACAGCACAGTGCTATACGCAGACAGTCCTCGAGTTGGAGATTAGAAGCCTTGAAGAACAGGAAAGAGGGTTACATGCAGTTGTAATGACGAGACTCGGCTTCAAGTGCTTTGGACGGGATGAAGACTAAGGGTAGGGGATAACGGAGTTAGGTCAGAGGTTCGGCCTTTTGTGTTTTCGAGATACCAGAAATTTCAAACCAGTACTTTCATCCTTTGTCGTTGACCACGACCTCCCCGTATGCCGAACTTTGTCACGCGCATGCTGTAGAAATGCACAATGGTTTTGAGATCAGTGCAGCCTTCCACTGAGAGCGTGATAGTAAGCGGCTCTCTGCGGACGACTAGAGCGATCTTAAGAACATTGTGCATTTCTACAGACCAAACAACACCAAGCATGGCCGTGGGGGATGGCTAGAAGTGACAGAGTTTAGCACACGGGGAGGGATGATTGAGAACCCTCCATTCGCTGACAATGTCATTGTGGCAGCTGTAGCAATGCAGATGGTTTTCCAAAGGTAAAGCTTGGAGCAAAGAGAGAGGGTTGGTTGTGGCCGGCTGAGGCAAAAAATTCACAAAAATTCACCAAAATTCATTTTTGACCAACCCACACCCTTGTGGTATACCAGAACATGCGACAGCGATGCAAAAGAAGAGATTCCGGTGCGGGGAATCGAACCCCGACCTCCTCGGGTGCTCTATTCGCATTGCAAACAGTGAAAGCGAGAAATCCTAGCCGTTAGACCACACCGGATTAGTAATCAAATCACCAGTTGGACAAACTAAGATCCCAAGCACCAAAGCTGATGCAACGGGTGCCCAGTGACATGTTTGTCCAGCAACACAAGCTCCAATCCTAGAGAACAAGTGGCCAGGAACCACAACGAACTCGGTTGGCTCCAGAATGCAGGACAAAAGAGGGCAGCTCATGTGGAGAAGTGTTGAGAGTCCAGGATGGGGAGCAGGCAGATTTGTCCGTGGATCGAGTCAAGTATGGAGCATGATCTGCAAGTGGTGTCCAGTGTGTTCGTGGAGTTGGTAATGATATGCAAGGGAATAAGCTGGGAACAAAGACAAGTTGGACAAAGTATACTTCAACAGTTATCAGAGCATTGATCGAACGACCAGTTGAATAACGATGGGTTTCTCAAAGTGATGGCACAAATTTAGCGGAAGATTTGACATTTCTCGGATGGGTTGTGGTCAGGTTCTCCCCCATGGACAGAGAAGCTTGGACTCGTGATACGGCGTCACATGAAAAAATTATGGGGATGCGAAGTGGAGTGTCCACGATCAATGGCAACGCAGAGCCTGCTGTGAAGCCTATTGCAAGCATTAATTTCTCTTTGTTTCCTGCTGTGTGCTGTCCTGAGTTTTGACACCTATTACACCTATCACGAGAAATCGCCTCTTTCCTAATATATATACCGTTACTATTGCTCCAAGGATTGGAAGCTACAGCTGCGTCGATTCCTGATCCGGCGAGCTTCAATCGTTACACCAACGGATACACGCATTGAACATGCCACCCACATACGCGCCCACCTTTGGCCCTGACGATGCTTCCGACGACGACAGCGAGTACGGCGTCGATTCTAGAAGTGAGCTTGGAAGCGACATGGCAGAAGACGACAATGACGACCCGACTCTCTCCATGGTGGCCTCCAGGACCCTCTCGGACAAAGGCGACATGACGGCCAGCATGATGCTGGAGCGCGAGGAAGAGCCCGAGGGCATGCTGCCCAGAGACAAGCAGCGTCGCACCACACACTACAACTCGTCGCTCGAGAAGGCTATGAGCCACTCCGAGGCAAAGCAGTTCTACCAACGTCAACGCGCCGAGAAGCTCGAGAGCCCCGTCCTCGGAAAGCAACGCACTCTCAGCTCTCACGTCGGAGGCGATGCTAATGGCTTCTCTCCGCTTAACCCGCTGAGGTCTAGCAAGAGCAATGTCAGCTTGCAGGCTCCCGACGCCTCGTACAAGTCTGCTCTGCCCATTGGCATTGCCAATGCTGCAAAGCCTCCTACAAGCGCTGAAGTCCAGACTCCCGGCCTCGGCCACTTCGACACGGCCCGCCAGTCCTTCTCTCAACCACAAGACGCCCCTTCGCCCTTCATCCAAGCCGATCGTGAAGCTCGCGCTCACCAGAACCACCCCAACCTACCTCACGAGCAAAAGCCCTTCTTGGAACAACAAGGTTTACATGGTGCAGGAGCTGGTGTTGGTCTAGGAAGCGGTTCTGGAGGCTTTGCTGTTGACGACTCCAAAGTCACAGCCGAGCTGACAACCATCTACAGCAATATCCAGAAGGTGCTGGACTTGCGACACAAGTACATGCGCTTGTCGCTACAAGGTGCTACAGATAATCCCAAGGATGAGCCTGGCTGGACCATCTACCCTCCCCACCCAGACCCTTCATGGCAAGAGTACGAGCAGAGCATGTCCGAAAGTCAAGACCTCAAGACGCCTCGCAGAAGACCTCGTAAGATGGGCCAGAACATTGGCGAGGACTTTGAGCTTGAAGACTTGATGCCTCTCCCCGGTCCTGGCGAGATGGCTTTCCACCTCGACTCCAACGGTGTCTACCAAGTCTACGAGAACAGCAAAGCCGCTGAACTCGACACTCCCATTGTCCATATTCCTACCATTCGCGAGTTCTACATGGATCTCGATTCCATCTTGTCGGTATCCTCAGACGGCCCCAGCAAGAGTTTTGCTTTCCGCCGCCTGCAATATCTTGAAGGCAAGTTCAACCTGTACATTCTGCTCAATGAGTACCAGGAAATTGCAGACACAAAAGCTGTGCCCCACAGAGACTTTTACAACGTCCGAAAGGTCGATACTCACGTACATCACTCAGCCTGTATGAACCAAAAGCACTTGTTGCGTTTCATCAAGAGCAAGATGAAGAAGAGCCCTAACGAGGTTGTCCTTTACCGTGACGGCAAGCATTTGACTTTGAGAGAGGTTTTTGAAAGTATTAACCTGACTGCATACGACCTCTCTATCGACACACTTGATATGCACGCTCACACCGACTCGTTCCATCGTTTCGACAAATTCAACCTCAAGTACAACCCTGTCGGAGAGTCGCGTCTGCGTACAATCTTCCTCAAAACAGACAACTACATTCATGGTAGATACTTGGCTGAAATCACAAAAGAGGTCATTGCCGATCTCGAGGCAAGCAAATACCAGATGGTAGAGTGGCGTATCTCCATCTACGGTCGCGACCTTGAAGAATGGGACAAGCTGGCAGCATGGGTTGTGGACAACAAGCTATACTCGCCTAATGTGCGATGGTTGATTCAAATCCCTCGTCTGTATGATGTCTACAAGAACTCCAATCTCATGGAGAACTTTGAGCAAGTCATTCAGAACGTCTTCCAGCCACTTTTCGAAGTGACGCAGGATCCTACATCGCATCCCAAGTTGCACATCTTCTTGCAGCGTGTCATTGGTTTTGACTCTGTCGACGATGAGAGCAAGACGGAGCGTAGAATCTACCGCAAGTTTCCCCTGCCAAACGAGTGGAGCACTGCACAAAATCCGCCCTACTCGTACTGGATCTACTACCTGTTTGCCAACATCTCTTCGCTCAACGTCTGGCGCAAGCAGCGTGGTTTCAACACATTCCTGCTGAGACCTCACTGTGGTGAAGCTGGTGATACTGATCATCTTGCTGCTGCTGTCTTGTGTTGTCACAGTATCTCGCATGGTCTGTTGCTGCGCAAGGTGCCTTTGCTGCAGTACATCTTCTACCTCGAGCAGATTGGTGTCGCCATGTCTCCCCTGTCCAACAACGCTTTGTTCCTCGCTTACGAGCGTAACCCTTTCCTAATCTACTTCCGTCGTGGTCTGAACGTCTCCCTGTCCACCGACGATCCCCTGCAATTCGCCTTCACAAAAGAACCTCTCATCGAAGAGTACGCAGTCGCCGCCCAGATCTATAAGCTCAGCGCAGTCGATATGTGCGAGCTCGCCAAACACTCGGTCATCCAAAGTGGATTCGAACATTCGGTCAAGCAACGCTGGCTCGGTCAGAACTACAACTACCCCGGAGTGGCGGGCAACGACATGGCAAAGGTCAACGTGCCAAACATCCGCGAGGCATTCCGCCACGAGACTTGGTTGCAAGAACTTGCCATGTATGCTAATCTTCCCAAAACCGGCAGACATTCGCCGACGTTTACTGATTTCCCTCTCTAGGATTGACCGCTATACCGCAGCGAGCGACCCTTCGCGCAAGTTGTCTATGTCAAATCTGAAGCCGAATCACCCATTCAATGCGAATCTCACCGCCCCAGGCTCGCCTACTGCTTCTATGCAGACGAATCCTTCAGCTACCAACCCTCTCAATCACTCCGAGTATTTCCAGACGAAGAACCAGGGTGGTGGAAACTTCCAATTGCCTGCGCCCGCTGCGCACCATCATTATATCCCCAACGCTCAAGCTGCACGTATCTCGCAGTCGCCTAGCATGGTTAGTCTCCCTGGTCATGGCGGCAAGCATAACCGCACTTCCAGCATGGTCGGCCATGGTCACGGCTCCCCCGCCGGTGGTCCCGCACCGACTTCCATACCACCAGACATGGCACCCATGCCCATGTCCTCGCTCGATGCTTCCGAGCCTCGCTTGTTCCCCGGGATCGTGAGCAAAAGTCGAAAGGGTAGCATGGTGACCAGTAGATCTGGTATCGATGTTGGAAGCGAAGATAATGTGCCAGACCATATGACGCAGAGTCTGCCTGCTATTGCGCTCGGTAGACCTCGACCTGGCGATGAGGAAGCGGCGATTGTGGAGGATGAGGATGAGGTTGGGGAGACTGCTTGAATTCGATGAAGAGCAGGGGTTGCATCCATGTGTTGTTATGCCTTTTATTTTGTTCGGCCGTGTCGGGCTGAAAGATGACCTTGACGAACGAGTGTTATTGGATTGTTACGGTTGCATGGAATGACGCTTCCCACCCACAAGGTACAAGGTGGATTGGTCAACGAGATATGAACGCATGCAGTCTAGATGTAGTAAAGTTAAATTAAACCACCTAAATACAATATCACTACGATACCATGATACAAGATCAACTCTGCTCTCTCGCTCCAACCTTGATCAACATATCCACTTCTCAGTTCTTCCACCTCCTTTCCCCGCCTTACACGCTAGCAGGGAAGCTATACTCGGCAATAACAATCTTGTCAACCTTGAAAGTCTTGTTATCCTTGGTGACCAAGTTACCCGTGGCGCCAGTCTTTCCCAACGTAGAAGCAAACTGCGCGTCTGCAGCAGCAAGCACGACAGTAGTGTTGACGTACGAATGCTCATACACCACACCCTTGAATTTATTCTGGGCTTCCTCTGCGGTGCCAAAGCCGATAGCCTTGCCAGATTTCGTGCTGAGAGTGGAGACGACTTTTCCTTCCACAGAGACGGTTTGTGTGGTGTTGCCAGAGGTTTCGTCGTACTTGTCTGTGGGAAGGGGAAGACAGGTCAGTGAATGCGCTCTTGACATGGAGGTAGGGATTGAAGCTCGCGGAAAACGTACAGTGAATCTTGACGCCTTGGTTCGACTTCACAGGGAATGTGTCGCCTTGGAGTTGTACATCATCTTGCAGAGCGCTGGCGAAAGCACACCATTCACCGCTGACGTGAGGTTTGCCTCCACATTGTTCGCCTTGGGCATCGCTGGAGCCCAAGACGATGGCTTGGACGAGTTGGTTCTGGTCGGTGCCCATGCCGGGCCAGAGGGCGAGACGGGGGGTATCGCCGCTTTGGGTCTTGCCGGGGAAGAGAGTGGTTTCTGCTTCGATGATGTAGGAGTTTGTGGCGCCGAGGGAGAAGGCATTGCCGAAGCGGATGTTCTCTGATCCGGAGTCTTGAGCAATGGCGGTGGTTGCGGCAGCCGCGAGGGCGCCGAGGAGGAAGTTGCGGTTGACCATTTTCAGAAATTTAGGTATTGCTTGCGAAGAGAATGTAATTGGAAACACGACCAGCGTGAGATTTGGAATGGAAACGAGAGTGGGATTGAAGTGGAAGCGGTTGGAACAATCGAGGCCAAGAGGTGAAGAGCGAAGAGACGCAGTATTATAGTCGTCTTCCAAGACTATAGAGTCAACGAGCCCTATATGCTGATGAAACACCAGGTGGTTGTTGTTAGCAAAGACGTGTACAGGGCATCGTGTAACCTGAAACACGTCGGGTATGGAGAAACGAAGAAGCCCTCGTCGCATGCAGATCATCTGGTCTGTTCCACCAGTCATGAAGAACGTCGCCAGAAGGTGTCATCCTAGGGCACACAATACCATCGTTGTCCAACTCGTCTTCTTGTAAGCGATCTATAATACCGACATGATGCCTATAACTGTACCGCTGTCGAAGCCGCAAAGTGACCGCAGCAATCCTTGACAGCCATCATGACAAGGATATTGCCTCCAAAGGCGGTTCCGACGTTTGTTGTCTCCTATTGAAGGAAGTCCATAGCACGCTCGAGAGAATACGAGTGTTGGTCGAGGATAGAGTGGAGGGAGAGTTGGCAAGGTGTATTATCGCCTCGTCTCGAGGATAGAGTCCCAACGAAGCGAGAACTGCGCTGACCTGATTGCACGTTGTCTCGGATTCTGCACCGAGATTTTCCTACAATTTCGTGCTCACCTTGGAGGAAAGAAACCAAGATGTGTCTTGTTTGGTGAGGCTTTAGAGTCCTAGGACGTGCCAAAAGCCGAGAATCATCCAGCCTCGGCTTATGGAATTTCTCCCTTACACACTTCTTGCCCCCGTTTCTTCTCCAGACAAGCACCGTTCGCATAATCGGCATGTCTGAACCTTCTCTTGGTTCTAATTTTGAAACGATGTAGGGCTCATCGAGCAGAATGAGGCCTCACCGGGTTCTGGTGGAATAAGACGGCCGCCGTCAGTCAGATCCCGTCGGCAACTGAAGGCGCGTGTCCACACGAGCACATGGCGGGGTCTTTGCCGCTACCCTGTGCCGTCTCCATCTTTCGTGTATGGAGCGGAGCTCCTCTTGTGGCCAGCAGTTTGCTCGGTAACCGACGGGGTATCTGTTTCGGGATTGGTGTCATTGTGATAAGACGTGTATCGTTCTTAAGACTGACAGCTTCGACCAATATCAAAAGAAGAAACCATTTCAACTTCGATTGATCCTGACCAAATAATACAACATGCACACCACAAACGAATATCCTCCCGTCGAAGTCGACAATGAGATCAAGGGACGACTGGCCCTGATTACTGGAGCTTCTGGAGGTATCGGAGCCGCTTGTGCACGACAACTCGCTGCTCAAGGTGTACATCTGGCGCTGACATATTCATCGAATCTGAAGTCATGCCAGAGACTTGTTGATGAGCTGAAGAGTCAACCTGGAAATGCGGACCTCGAGATCACCATCCACAAGGCAGATCTTTCCAGTATTGAGGAGACAACAGCACTGTGTCCGGATGTTGTCAAGCAACATGAGCGAGCAATCGACATCCTTGTCTCTAATGCTGGATATGGAGTCAGGATTCAGAATGTTTGGGAGATCCCTCTAGAGGAATTCGAGCACACTATCAATGTCAACCTCCGTGCAACCTTCCTGCTCGTCAAGGGCGTTGTCGAGGGCATGAGAGATCAGAGATGGGGAAGAATGATCTTCATTTCGAGCATTGCAGCCTATGGTGCTGGTATCAACGGATGTCGTGAGTGATCCTTTTCTGTGGTGACTGTTGTCAGCAACTGATTAACTGGTTTAGATTATGCTGCTTCCAAGGGCGGATTGCAGTCGATGATGAAGAACCTCTCATCTCGCCTGGCTCCTTACAACATCTCGGTCAACGATGTGAGCCCAGCCATGGTTGGCAGTACCGGCCTGTTGCCATCTGCGGACAGCGTCCCCGGAGTAGTTGACAACATTCCATTGCAGCGTTTGTGTGCACCAGAAGAGGTCGCAAACGTTGTCTTGATGTACGCCAAGACTGGATTTGCTACTGTAAGTAAAGTGTGCTTCGGTCTTTGTTCTTGTCGTTGCTCACACAAATCAGGGTCAATCTCTTGTCGTCGGTGGCGGGTTGCGTTAATACATGGGCGGTTTACGGTGCATTATCAAGGCGTTGGGGTCTTTCCAATTGAACTATCTCACAATACTCTATTTTGACCAAGTGAATGTTTTCAGAATTAACACCATCATGAATCAACCGTGTCTGCTGACCCGCCAAGAGCACGAGCAATCAGGGCGTCTCTGGCCCTCTGGGTGTGTCCGACAGATTAAAACAAACGCATGGCATGAAATCAAATCAAAAACGTGCTCTCGGCTTTGTCTTTCGAAAGGACCATCAAAAGACAGAATAGTTTCCACATGAAAATAAGGCCCAGAGAGCGCAGGAAGAGATACACACTCTCAGCGGACAGTTACCCGAGCTTTGACAATATCTTGTCTCTTGACAGCTATTTCGGCACACCATATAAGACCGAGGAGTTCGGTTCGGGTGCAGTTTCTGTTCCCTTGTGTCAACATTACTCACAGTCGCTGTGACCAACATCTCATATGGAGACATATGGCATCTGCCATGACTTCGGGAACTTGACAAACCGACAGGAACATCACAATTAATCAATATGAACTACGGTCAACACGAACGCTTGAAGGGATTCGCCATGGACCGGTTCAATGGTTCTGCATGGTCCAGACTGAGCTTTGTCTGGCCTCGTACGATACCACTGAACCATCATTCGATAGTCAGTCTGGAGTTGATGATTTGCATTTCTGCTGAAAGGTCTCGATGCAGATAAGAATACATCAATACCCGCTCACTCCCCCTCGTGCTTGCCGCTGTCAATACCCATGCCTTCCAGCAAAGCCCCTTTGACCGAAGGCGCAATCTTTGCGACCCAAAACTTTGTTTCGTTCAGCAAAAACAATTCCCCACCGCGGCCGAAGCAGAAGTTTGCCACGCCGCCGGGTACCAAGATCTTGCCAATCAGAGTGCCTCCTGCATTCCAGACATTGAGACCATCTCCACAACCTGAATAAACGTTTCCATTCGTATCGCACTTGATGCCGTCTGGAATCCCAGTATCCGCCATGGCGAAAAGTCGGCGATTGGCAAGAAAGTCAGCCCCTGAACGCTGTATGACATCAAACGCGTAACTTGCGGTCCGTCAGCTTCCGTTTTACTTTGCAGAGATGAACGACATCTTACATGGAGGATGCACGAGTATCATCTATGGTTCCGTCACCATGGATCCATTCCGTGTCAGTAACATAGAGTGTCTGCTCATCTGGCGAGAAACACAGTCCATTCGGTCGACCGAATCCATCGGCGACTGCTCTGATATTCCCGGTCTCTGTTTCGAATCTGTACAGTTGATTTGGCAGCTGCGGCTTTGGGCAAAAGCCTTGCTCTGAGCCGTATATCGGGTCGGTGAACCAGACAGATCCATCTGATTTGACCACGACATCGTTGACCGAGTTGAACCTTCGCCCATGATAGCTATTCACGAGAGTCTGGACCTTGTATGGAGGCTCAGCTTCCATGAGTACAAGGCCTCCTTTCGTGGATTGGTCACCTTGGGCGCAAAACAAAATGCCGTCCTGGTAATTGATACCGCCGTTGGCCATTGTGATGTCAGCTGGAACCTGCTCCTTCGTCCAGAGGCCGCTGTTTCGGTTCAGTTTGTGGATCAGGATTGATCCTTCGTCCTCTTGTTCGGTCTTGAACCTGTTGCTAGTAACAAACAGCGAGTCTTGTTCTGGGAAGTATACACCAGCTTCATGAGCGAATGGGATATCATCTTCTAAAACACATTTCAGGCCTGCAGACTGGCCAATAATCTCATTGAAGGAGTTGTCGTAGCTGAGAAATCCAGCACCGTGAGCAGATGCAATATCATGCTGTCCTTCTAGAGCTTTCACGGTTGAAGACAACTCCTGTTCGCAATCAGCATGGGTCAAAGACTTCGGGTTTCTCTGTCTCATACCTTCCACTGGGTGATACCTGCCATTACTCTTGATACCAACTGGTCCTTCCAGACTCTTTGGTGATTTTATTTAAGGTATTGAAGAGATCCAATCTCGGCTTTCACGAAGACATCGGCTTCTTCAAGTCGTGTACCGATGATCGAGGTGGTCGGCTTCTGCCACGCGATCGATTTGAACGACACTGGTCGTGGAGACAAAGCTTCTCCTAGCACGCAAGATATCTAAGGTCTGCTGACAGTTGATTGTCAGATACGGGCACGAATAGACGACGGAACAAGACGGTTTCTGCCGGCCTAGAGATGAGGTCGTCACATATACGAAGCCATGCCGGCGTCGGTAATTCAAGGCTAGAAGTAAAGGAAGTGAAAGTGGGAAGAGTGTCACCAGGTGTCGTGTAGCCATTAAAGTTTAATGTTCTAGACTCGCTCGGGCTCTGGCGGAATTTAACGGTCTCAAAGCAAGCTCAACGGTGCAAGTTGCGAATGCAAAACCTTGCTCGCCATGACCCCAGCTCTCTTTCCCCACGACCCCATACCACGCGTTCATATCTGGGAGGCCCCGCATACGCTCGAGCGGATTACAGAAGAGCCTCAGTAAATAGGGCGTGGTCGGGCTTTGATCTGATCTATATAACCTGACGCTTCGCCATTGAGAGCTACCCCAAGCTTCAGATCGACACTTCGACAACTCAACCGTACTTCATCATGGCTATTCAACTCGAGGGCAACGCCCTTCTCTATACAGTCACCACCCTAACATGTCTTGGTTTCCTCCTTATCGGCTTCGACAATGGCTTGATGGGTGGCTTCGTCAACAGTGCCGCCTTCACTGAAACCTTTGGCATTGATACCACGACAAACAAAGGCACGAACTTGATCGCTCTTATTGTGGCAATCTATGAGATTGGATGTTTCATCGGAGCTGTCATTACCAGTTTCATTGGAGAGAACCTTGGTAGACGCAAGTCCATTTTGATTGGTGTTCTGATCATGATTGTTGGTAAGAAACATGATATCCTAATATCACTTGAACTTGCGAATTAACACGATCAGGTGCCATCTTACAAGCTACCGCCTACCATATCCCTCATATGGTTGTTGGACGCATTGTTAGTGGAATAGGAATGGGGTTCATCAACTCAACAGTGCCGGTCTTGCAAGCAGAGTTCTCGCCCAAGGCTTCTCGAGGCAGATATGTCTGCGCACAGCTCTCGACTCTCAACTTCGGTAAGACTTAGTATAGTCTTCTCATGCCCGAACTCTTGTTCTAACAACCGACAGGTATCATGATGGTGTACTGGATTGATTACGCGTTTTCAACATTGGAGAACGGACGCAGCACCAGCTTCATCTGGCGTGTTCCTACAATTCTCCAATGCATCTTCTTGGTCCCTATGATCTTCATCGTCTTCATCATTCCCGAGACCCCTCGCTGGCTTGCTGCCAGAGATCGCAACGAAGAAGCTCTCGAGATCTTGACCCGCCTCAACAAAGGCAAGATGAGCCATGAGGAGATCCAGAGCATCCACAGTGACATTGTCCGCACTGTGGCCATTGAGAGATCTATCGGCGCCGGTACCTGGGGCGATCTTCTCAAGAACGACAGCATCCAGAGCAGACGCAGATTCCTCATTGCTTGCGGTATCCAGGCTTTCCAACAACTTGGTGGTATCAACGCATTGATCTGTAAGTTGTTCCATCCCTAGCTCATACCTGCTGTCGCTAACCACACATGACAGACTACTCCGGTACCATCTTCCAGAAGAGTCTGGGCTTCGATGCTCACCTTGCTGGTCTCATGTCTGGATTCTTGAACACATGGTTCTTCTTGGCTTCATTCATCCCTTGGTTTTTGATCGATAGAGTCGGACGCCGCCCTCTTTTGCTGTCAATGGTAAGCTTGATGGCTGGTGTAATGGCAGTCCAAGCAGCTTTGGTCTATCAAACTCAACACGAAACATCTATTGCTCGTAAGTGGTCACTTATTTCCTAATCATAGTGCACATCTAACATCGTTACTCCAGATTCTGCTGGTATCGGCGCCGCTGCCATGCTGTTCATCTTCCAAGGTGCCTTCACCGTCGGTTTCCAAGCCACCGTCTGGGTCTACCCATCCGAGATCCTTCCCCTTCGTCTCCGCCAGAGAGGTTCTTCAATCTCCACCGGTACCAACTGGATCATGAACTTTTTGATCGTCTACATTACTCCCCCTGCCATCAGAAACATCAAGTGGAGAACCTACATCATCTTCGCTGTGCTCAACGCCACTTGGGTACCCATCATGGTAAGATCTTGTCACTCGAACCCAAGGTCATACACATTGCTAACACATGTCTCTAGTACCTCTTCTTTCCAGAAACCAAGGGACTCGCCCTCGAAGATGTTGACAGACTGTTCACCAAGGAGGGTTTTGAAGAGGGCTTCGATGCCGCTATGGATGAGAAGAATGTTTCATACCTCACCGACAGGATTGAGAAGGTCTAAAGATCATTGCTCTGCCTTTGACGGGTTGATTAGTAAGAGTAACTTTTGGGAGGAAATGTATGAGCTACGATATTCATTTACATTTTTTTGTGTTTTTTCACACGAACATCATGCCTTTCTTGTTCAGCCATGTGATCCTTGATTTATGATTCTTCTTGTCTCGGATGATGGTGCAGTCTTTTCGGAAGTTGCTCAAGCGAAACGCTGACGACACCCCTGAGAAGGCGCGACACCATTACACTCCTCTCCTAACCGACCACCCCTACCTCGGCACTTTCCCAAAGTCAACAAAGGTACCTTTCTCACCACACCTCACCTCTAATCTCGCCTACATAACCACCCACCGACCCGTCACGCACTCTATTATTCCCACCAATCTCAACACACATTGACCGCCTCCCCTTGTTGTATCAAAGCAATCTATCGGCTTCTGTGAACGGAAACCAGGCAACCATTGCTTTTCCACCGAATCTAGATTTTTCTTCCCACAGCGCCTCGAAACCCGGATCTGTGGGTCATATACCGAACAAAAGTCTCATGACAGGCGGGGGGAAGCATCCGCAAACCCACGGTTTGGAAGAATTGAAAGCAGCGACCTGAAATCATGAGCCCCCTGCAAAAGCAGAATCCAAGAAGGCGCGAATGCATGCACGCATAGACACTCTTAGCGTGCTTTTCTTGATTTTCTTGGAGAGGAGAGCAGATGTACTTTCGGTGTTACTGTAGCGTGCGAATTCTGCTGCGGGAAGGTGCAGGGCAATGCGGATGCTCACGCGGGAAATGATGAGGCACTGATCTACTGGTCGGGGAAGGTGGGGAATGCGTTTGTGGTGTCACACGTATCCTGGCTCTCGGGACTCTTTTGGGCCCATTGTTCGGCATTGTTTACGTACGTGGGCGCACGTTGCATTGATGTCGGTAGAGGGGTAAGGCTGGAGTTTGTCTGGAGGTTCAGATTGTAGGGAAGGTCTTATCTTGAGTGTCTATATGAAATTGTGAAACAGCGGCCAGCGGTGGCCGTGTAGAAGGAAAAAGAAGAAGAAAAGGAAAATAGGAAGGCCGTCTGGAGGGGCGCAGGTATGATGAGATAAGATGAGTGACAGAAAGAAAGAAAAAAAAAAAGGATATGAGAAGTGAAGCAATCATGTCAAGAAACGAATCGTCAAGGGCTATCATCGCAAAACCGTCCCATGCAAGAGAAAAGAAATTTCCAAAAGCGAAGGCTTCCTAACTCTCGTCCTAGAGTCTAGTACAAAGAAATTGTCCCATCGTGCTATCCCTGATGCTATCCTGAATGCCATTGTTGTTGTTGGTGGTGGTGTTGGTACTGGTGCTGGTGCTGGTGTTGCTGACCTTGCTGCGACTGCTGATGATAAGGCTGAGGCTGGGGTTGGTATTGATGTTGGCCCCAAGCCGGATTCACTCCATGCATCGCAAACTGTGGCTGATGAAAGGGCTGAAGATGCGCCATCCGCATTTCACTACCTCGTCGAATCTCCTGAGAGTCTCCGAGGAAAAGCACAGGGGCGTGTATGGTAGTCATGATCTGCTCCTCCTGCTGAGCGGATGGTTCGCCATCGCCCGGCACAAAGACTTGACGCAGCCAACCCTCTTCGATTAGACGATTGCTGCTCAGAGCCCATCGCTGGTTCTTGCCTCGCAAAAGCTCCATCATGTCTTTTCCGAACATGGCAGTGTGCTTCCTCCTGAAATGCTCTGCACCACCATAGCTCGTGCCATACTGATGACCAGTCTTGCATCTCTCGCAGTTGCGCATCAAATGATCAGGACTGAGGTCAAAGCACTTCCATACTTTCTTGTGCTTGGTGTGTTTCTGTGCGTAATGACGAGCAAGTTCGTGCTCGCCGCGAAACCCGCGGGAATAGTCTTTACTATCACGGCAGGCCTCGCAAAATAGACGTGCTCGAGTGCTGTTCACTCTAGCCGGTCTTCTCGACGAGCCTGCCTCAGCCTCTCTGGACTGCCGTGTCCTTCTCGGTCTACCCGAGAGTGAGAGATTGTGAGGCTGTAAAGGACATGGCTGCTGTTCGTGCTCATGTTCCGAGTGAGGTGAATCGTGCATAGCCACATGAGGAGTCGCATCAGAAACCGCAGGAGACGAGATGGGGTCGTTAACTTCGAGGTCGCCGAGCATATATTCGAATTGCTGGAGACTCTCTTCCTGGTTATCATTGACGCAATGAGGTAGCTGAAGAGATAAGAAGCCGCTTCCGATGCTATTGAGTAGCCCACTAGTGGATACAGGAGGCTGGAAAGGCGAGAATGGCATTGAGGGCGGTTCATGATCCCAGACCTCAGAGAAGTCTCCCGAGTCTGATCGGTGGAGACTGGGTGTAGCACTATCATCAAAACCGCTTGCCTCAGAGTTTACATCACTCGGAGACAGCGTTTCTTGCTCAAACCATGCTCCTTGACGAGGGTGGTACTGTAGCGGCCATTGTGCTTCGGTGGGAAGAGGTGGTGCCGTGGTCATAGGTACATGGGACCAAGGTTGCGGAGCGGTATATACATGTTGGTCGTTTGCCGGGGCGCTGTTGTCCATAGCGTTGGTATATACCACGTCACCAGTATAGGTGTTGTAGTAGCCAGGGTTTATATGGCCTTGGCTCATGCTGACCTTTGATCAATCGAAGACCGGATAAGGATCGAGGGAGAAAGGTTGAGGTGATAGACATCCAAAAGATATTGGACGGGCCGTGAAGAAGAGGCGACAAGTACTCAATATATATACAGCGAGAGGGTCCGTCGTAGGTGCCCCCTCACGGAACCCTTCAGGAAACTACGTCCCGGGGGATGTCGACATGCCAGCACATGTTTTAGCCGAAGTTTGGCGTCGGGGAGTAACCGGCAGGCGCTACCTCCAAGATGGTGTAGAGACAGAAAGACTGGCGGCTGATCTTGGCAGGAACGGTGATATCGGGTTGCTGCGTAAAAGTCGCGAGAAGCGGCAACGATTGAATTTCCAACGTCGTACGGCATAAAGGAGGAGTATTCAGAAGGTATCGTGGCCAATTCCTGTTCCCCGGCCGAATGATGACTCGAGAGCGAAACATGCAGCGATCATCCGAGTGGCTGTTGATCTGTGTGTTGATTTGTTAGATTATGCGCCCAGCTGATCGCATGCGCAGAAAATGGGCCCCGTCTGTCGGCGTTTGAGACTGCGTATTTCCCTGCTTGCTCACGCGGAGGTTTAATAGTGATATTGTCCCGGGCCCGGGACCATGGAAGCTATCGCAGTCCATGCGTCTGAGTGGACTACCGATCGGATGTCGTAAGAAGCTCCGGTCGCAGTGTATGCAAGCGTGATTATCAGCGTGCGATGGTTAGCCGACAATATTTCTGCCTTCACTGTCGTTCAACAGATGTCACTGATGGAGAACGCAGAGACTCTAACTAGAATAACAAGGGTAGCATGCGTTATGGGGGGAAGGGATACTCAATTAATCTGTGTATAAGGAAAACGCCACCTTCTGCAGCCCTACCCGATAGCTGCAATGCTTGATTACAACTCTGTGTCGAATTCTTGACCTTTGGCCAGGATCTCTTTCTCCCATTCAAGACTTCTGATGCGAGCTTGGTCGACTTCTCTTTCAGCTTCGAGGCTCGCGATTGTGGCTTGAAGCTCGACAACCTTCGCGTCGCGAGCTTTCAAAGCAAGTCGAGTAATTTCTCTCCCTTTGATCACTCCCTGAGTGCGTAATTCGTGACGTGTCAAGACATCTCGAAGCTTTGAAGATAATTCACCTGGTAGTGTGACTTCTGCGGTGTCAAAAGCGGCTAAAACATCAGCAGTAAGTGTGGATCGGGGAGACGACGCATCTGCTGATGAATCACGAAAGCGTAAGGGACTTGGAGTGACCTGCGGTGTCAAGGCACCTTGTTGTACAGCAGCTAATCTCGAGTGTGATGGTGTAGTCAGTCCAGGCAGAGCAGTGTCTTTGGAGGGTGTCCTTCTCGCTGAGATTGCAGAAGGCAAGTTGGCAGAGTTGTCAAGCCATGGCAGCTTCCTATGCACGCTAGTTGCTGGCGTGGCGAGAGCATCGAACTTGACTGCCTTGCGCGGCGTTTCTGGTACATTGAGAATTTCTGCCTCCTCTTGGCCTGATAGCGACCAGGGGAAAGAATCATGGTCATCAGCATCATCAAAACCGGTGTCGGAAAGTGGTCGTTTCAAAGCACTGCTGGGATGACTCAAGGTTGAAGTGCTTGATTGCGTTGTCTGAGGCGATTGATGTACAGGGGACAAGGGCTTATTCAGCGTCGTCCTAGGTTCCGTTCTGGAGTTACTCAGGACAGCAGCTGCTTCTCGTGGTTTTGCATCATCATCCCAGAGAAAGAAACCGCATCTACGTCCCTCTCCGTTTTGGCAGGTGTAGAACCATCTGCCTTTACACGAAGTCAGTCATGACCATTTCATCGGCAGGAAAGAGCGTGAATAAGCAACCTTTGTTTGCGCTCTCTTTCTTCACCTGGAAGTGTTCGGCAGGAAGGCGAGGCTCGCAATCGCAGTCGCAATGCCAAATTCCATGTGCAAACAGGCCAGTCAGCTTCTGCCGACCAGGGCGGCGCGTGAATGTGCTACCGCGTCCACGAACGCCTCCGCTATTGCTGCTGCTGTTGTTGGTCGCTGATAAAGTCGTCGCTGTGTCGACTTTGGGCACTCGTTTGAACATTGTGGCCATCTGAGATGTTTAGATAGAGCTCTTGCAGCTCGATCGATATCAAATCTTCAAGCATGCACACGATTCGTGTTACATGATGTTGAAGTG
>ERZ794946.346-NODE-346-length-19223-cov-4.583472_pt1 | contig 19223 bp, 19 predicted proteins | sample MGYA00433072_ERZ794946 | MGnify/ENA primary metagenome ERZ794946 (study PRJEB30137, sample SAMN04331413) | food metagenome | isolation source: Y3 must sample point D1 replicate A | place: Australia: South Australia | collected 2014 ...
ATGGGAGCTGAATCTGCTGTGTTGCTATATGTACTCTTGTTCTCTTGCTCCTGCAATGCCGATTGACTAATCATACAGAGAGACATCTAGCACAGGAATTGACATCTTGCTCATTCTGGTATATCTGTACCAAGAGCAGACCTGAATCGTATCTCTACCTCAGCTTTCTATGAACATAGCCATATCCTAGCAGTCAGCGTAATAAGTAGTCTCGTAGGAACGATTTAGGCACAGTTGAAAATCGTACGCTTGGGAAGAGTACATCGCATCTGCCATACCATTTCTGGTTTCATAGTGAAGTTACGGTAAGCAAGAAGAGTCTATAACCCGTTGCAGTCTGTGTGAATGGCTTCGTTTCCATACAAATCAAAAGATAATAACCACTGTCAAAATGCTGCAACTTTCCACGCACAGTCATTTACATCCTACGACATAAATCTGTTAATACAACATTACAAGCTCACGAACACAAGACAAACTAAGTCATAACGTGAAAATTAGTCTACAAACATGTTTTTTGTATAGTCTAGATGGCTTAAGTTAGCACGTTCATCGTTCTGGACTGTCCCCATCGATTGCTCTACGAAGGCATTATGCATTGAATTCGTTTCCTCCTATAACCAACAAGCTCGCTTCTTCCTTATCGTTTAGCTCTATAGCCCTCCTTGCATTTGTTCATTCCAAAAAAGGAAAGAACGAATAACAGTTCGTTTTAAGAAAAGAAAGGAGTGATCGAGGATGAGCTTTACCATACAGAAAGGAACCGTCAAACAAACGGAGAAAGACCGACCCGCGAAAGTTAACTGTAGAGGAAGGAACGACCCGTAAAAGTCACCCAGAGAGGAAGGAGCGATCAAGAAAGGGAATCACCAGAAAAGAAGGAGCAACCGGACAAATGATGAAGGAAGGGATACACACATAAGCAAAGAGCAACCCACAAATTTGGCTCGAACAAGAAGGGACGACCGAGAATCAGAACTACTCAAACAGAAGTTGCGACTAAGCGACTGAGTCATTCGTATCACGAGGCTGCAATGGACACCAGGGGGACAGAGCGACTAACGAACTGCGACTGGAAAGGAAGAAGCGAGTGAGGACAACAAATACCGAACAAGAAGGCACGATCCACGAAAGCCCTCTGAAGAGGAAGGCCCAGCCTACAACTGAATATACCAGAGAGGAAGGAACGACCAAAACCAGAAGAAGGAGAGACCAATATTGGAGACCACCAAAAAGCGTCCTAGCTCACCATGACCTCCTGTTCTTATACCTGTGAACATGCAGGATCTCTTTCAGATTGTACAAGATGTCCAGTGAGAGCCTGGATCTCATCCTTAGTCGGACTCTCGCTGAACAGCTTGATAGTTTGGAAAAGATCCTGCGTTTTGATGCATAAAGGTAGGGTATGGATTATCGCTGAGATGGTGTCCATTCACTGAGAATCGGGCTGGTTTCCTCGACTCTGAGTGGGCATTTTGATGAATTGCAAAGATATTTTGCATTCCTATATCGTGATTCCAGGGTGTGCGGTGCCACCACCCCAAACTAATAAGGAGATCGAAAGATCCGAGGATGATGTGAACTGCTTGTCAGAGTGCAGTAGCTTGTTTGATCAGAGGATTTCTAGGTAGTTGTAATGTTCAGAAGCGCCGTAGACAGTCTCCCCTATCGACTAAGATATAAAACAATATGACGGGAACAGAATTGTCTTTACACGTGCAACATCTACGTGTGTTGTTATGGAATTGGAGAGGAGGGTTGATGAGAGCAGGGTCTCCATGTCACCTTTGGGACTTGAAAAATCCGTACCTTTGTGCTTTCTGTTGCGTTGATCATGGACACAATGACGCTTAGTGAATCTGCTCATTTACTTACCTGCTCATCACAATGTCGTGATCGGGCGGACAAGGTGTTTGGGACCTGACGACGATCGAGCAGCTGTTGGCCTGTTGCTTGGTCGTTCTCTCGTCTGCACCAAGGGTCTCGATCATGCAATCTTGCAGCGCTCAGTTCCAGATAAGCAGAAGCCAGAAGATCCCGAGGGACGCTAATGAGCATCGTGGTATGACCATCGCAATGGTCTGAGTAGGACATAGTGCCGCTAAGAACCTACAAATCTTGCCATCAGATCTGAATAGATGAAGGCTTGCGATGAAGACCTGTCAATCTCGCAGGTATCGTGTACATTGCATCGAAGATCGATGAGGGTATCAAATATACGTTGGGTAGCTGCTTTCCTCGATGCAGAGCAGGGGCCAGGGATACCGACAGAGAAGCGAGGCGGACATGCGAAACATCTTGCTTTCTCGTTCGCAGCGGTTGCCGGCAGCTCTCATGTTCAGTGCTTGCAGTCATCAGGTTTGTTTTTGGGCTCTCTTGAAACAGGGATCACCATTGCCAGATCACTGAATCGGGCGATTTGGAATCATTCATCCGTGATCTGGGCATTGACGGCGCAGTGCATCATGGTCCCTTGCAGCAGGCACGCGTGAGACAAGTGCCGGAGGGCGTTTGTCCTTTCAGATAACACGTGCATTCAGTATTCAGCTGTAGATACCGGTTCGGAGAACCCGAAGCAAGGAGATATCATCTCAAAGTGGTTGCCGATCTTGGCGACGAGATCTATTGTCGCTGTGTTGGTCGACCTGCAGGATGCCTGAAGATTGAATCTTCTCCGAGACAACGGAAGGATGAGCCATAGGTGTTCGAATAAAGATCTGACCCCTGATGTTGGGACATGGAAGACCAAGGACACAGGGTCAGGATGTCTAACATAAAGTCCCAGGCGAGAGGTCCCATGCCGAGGTGATCCTTCGTGACTCGAGTAGGATTGCTGACTCGTCAACAATCGATGATCATGAGATTTCCCGAGTGATGTCGAAAGGCCAGGGAATCTGAAACCGGACGAGAACAAGGGCAACAAACCAGGAATTGTCGTAGCGCGGAGTTCGGCGCGAGAGATGCATTGCATGAGCAATTAGATGAGGCTGCTCTCTTATACACCGGGGCACACTCGGACGAACTCTTCTCTCCCAGTCCTGCCTTGACTATTGTTTAGCTTCTCAGCAGCTTATTTTGAGCATGGGTTAGATATATTAAAGATCCAAAGTGACGGGAGCGCGAAAAACCAACAACAAGAACTATCGAGATGGCTGATCGACGGGGGAACGATGGATGGCTGTGGTTAGACGCGCGCGGCGTAGGCCTGACGCTCGAGGCTTGCGCAATATATTACTTGCATTGGCGCCTTCTGGATTTTGGGGACAGGGAGACGACCCGCGGAAGTCCCTGATAATTGACAGTTGGATACTCGAATGCGATGTAGAAGAAGAAAAGGATGTAGGACTAGACTTGTCGATAGACCCATCAACCTTAAAGGGCGGCAAGGGCTCCGAGTATAAGCTCCAAGGTCACTCGACAAGAGACGTGTACCTTATGCCGGTCGAGCCTACTTGTGATGGCGTGAAGACGTCTTTCTGCCAGGGAGAGCAATGTACCCGTACGACCCACTTAATTGACAGAAATCACTTGCATGATTGCATCGTGTCTCCGGTCTCCTGAGTTCATATGGATAGATGAAATGGATCCATAACAAAAAAGGGGAAGTGACGAAGTTCGAGATCTGTCCGGTCCAAACTTGTGAATGAAGCCTTTTTTAGGTCAATGGGCGATGGTGGAGACCGAAGGACGCGACGTGAAGAAAAGGAAACAACGTTTTCGGGGAGTGGGAAGAGCTGCGAGCCGACGGCACGGATCGCTCGAGTGATTGGCCGGGGCAAGATCTGATCCCGTCCCTCTAGCAGTATGGAGCTTGTCAATCATCATCCTTTTACTAGTCAATCAATATATCTACCTTTCTTACCTCTGACTACTGTAGGTGCTAAATGCTTGACAGACCACGACCCATAGATCTAGAGATGCAAGAGATTCAACCATTATTCAGGAGTACGTATATCCGGGTCGTGGAAAGAGATCGCGACGAATGCGCCAAGGACAACACATCATTTTTCGCTTCAGCGCGGAAATGTTGGTCATCTTCAAATTTCCTAGAATAGTCTGCTAATTTGCAAGAACTTTAGCTGTGAATTGATACAGTAAAGTTGATGAGCTGTCAGGTGGTTGATACTCCTGTCAAACTGACGGTACGGAGCGGTCCGGCGCTGTGGCCGAGAGCCCCGAGCTTGACAGCGAGGTGGCTGGAGCATGGCTGAAGAGCACCGACGGTGGGCCATGACCCGTAGCCCTGAATACGCAATGAGTTGCTCATCCGATTTGCAATTCGAACTGCCGGGAATGTGTTGAGACGACAGAGACAAATCGAATGTCACAGGCACGAGGTTGGTGAATGGTTCTTTGCAATCGACGCCAAGTGGAGAGGTTGATGTTAGATTGAGAAACTACCTAGTAGAAAGGAAACAACATCGTATCGACCCCTGGTCCTGCGTGTCCGAGAGAAGGAGTAGCGACTCCGTGAAAGCGACTTCAAGAAAACCTGAAACTCCCCTGAATTTTGACTCGGTTCTCTTTAGAGATATCCGCAGGCGTTAAGACATATCGTCATAATAACCTTCTCATAAACCCCTTCGAACGCCGATCCTAAGGTTGTCCAGCAAAAAGAACAAAGGAAGAAGGAAATAAAGGAAACGCAAAGATGCTCTCGAGGCGCACTGGAAACGCCTTCGCTAAATGATACTTTGGCGCGACTTGATAAACTGAAGTTCTGATGGAAAGCAGAGAAGATATTAAGGAAAAGGGGTGACCCTGAGAAATGTCTTATGTCGTTATGTCGTCATGCTGCTGGTTTGTTGTTGGCTGTCGATTGCGAATGAGTGGAAGGCGCAAATAGTGCTTGGGCCAGATAGATTATGGACGATCGAGCTGCCGTATGCAAGCAAGAGTCGTGCGCGATCAACGGCTCGACTTGCTCTTGCTACGTGTATTGGGCACAATGTATTCCTTGCTCGGGTCCCATTCTTCAGGATGGAACTCTGGGTTTAGGAAGTGGGTACGGTTGAAATGAGAACTGTACGAGTTTAGTGACCTCATCGAAACAGACTGATGGTCAAGACTTACTGTTTGAACTGTGCTGTCTGACAAACAGAGTTCTGAGCAGTCGCGGCTGCAACGTTCTGTCCGTTTTGTTCAAACATGTGCGTGGATGGCCTGAAGTTGCCCTTGCCGCCATAGCTGAGCTGATCGTAGTTGAAGAACGTGGTCTGCGAAACGGGTGAGAACGCGTAATCAGTGGTTGAGGTGGGCGAGGGAGTCTGAGCCGCGGGAGCATAAGCAGGCGTGACAGCAGACACGGGAGCCGGCGGTGCGTGGTGCTGGACAGACATAGGTGCAGGCGCTTGCACAGGAGGAGGTGGCATAGCAGAAGTGGGGGCGGAGTAGTCGGATACACCGTAAAATTGGTTGGGCATCCAGTTGGACTGGCTTGAAAGCAAGGACATTCCAGGGATCATGGTCATAAAGTCGGACATGCCAAGGTCCATGACAGGCTCTTCGTAGTGGTGGAGCGACGACTGCAGGTATGTTGGCACAGCGATAGGCTGGCTTGGTGGTGGCTGCGTGAAGATTTGATCTGGCTGATACAATATGTCGTAATGACCGCTAAGAGATGGATTAGTCGTGAAGACAGAGTGCCGCCCAGCAAGAGTGACTTACGGTCTGTAGAGAAGACGGATGATCTGACTACTCGAAAGGCCAGGCGCGAACTGATGAGCGTTGACCTCTGTGCCAGCACTGCGATCAAGGTAGATGACTTCCAAAGAGACACCGGCAGGCTTGAGCAAGACGTCAGTCAAGGCTTGCATTCCAGGATGATCGATCTCGATCTGGTGAGGGTCGATGTTGGCGTCGCAGTAGCTGGGAACAGTGTGAGGAAGCACGAAGGGAGCATAGTCGTTCGGGCGAGTTTTCATCCATGCTGAGGTAAGTGTCTGCTACGGTAAGTATATCGTCAAGCAATATGGGAAAAACCATGGCCTACCTTGAGGTATGTGATGATTCCGTTCTGGGTTTCCTCGTTGTTGAAATGCTCGAGGAGGAAGGCTTCGGATTTAGAAGCATCGGCTGACATGCACTTGCGTAACAGACCATGGATCTCGTCAGCAAAGTCTTCCCAGATGAACTGGCTATAGCCAGCCATGTTGATGACATTTCCCAGAGACTTTAGGCGAGTTTCTTCTTCCAAGAACTTGGTTCTGTCACCAAAACGAAAGAGGTTCTCGAAGTAGCCAAAAGCGACAGCTTATGATCCCGTTAGAACATGCGCATAGGGAGTGTCAAAACTTGGGTCGTAGCTTACCTCTCCAGCCACATCTCCCATCTCCACGAGTAGTGCGGTAGTGAGAGTACTTGTGGGGAAGTGCCTAAGATAGTGAAATCAGTGACCAGTGGTGAAGTCCACAACAGGATAATCCGTACCGATGTTTTTGTGCGGTAGACTGGGTCAGCAGCAGCATACTCTTCAATGAGAGCACTCGTCAGTTGCTTTTCACTGACAAAAGGTCCCTGTGAAAACGCATCAGTTGACGGGGTCCGAAAGCTTGTGCGACGACGACACGAGCGGATGCGGGGAAGGGAGGAAACTCACCGTCACTTCAGGTTGGAACTCGGCCGACAGTTTCTGAAGCTGTGCCATCTCGTCTTCAGACTGTGAATATGCCATAGCTGCAGGCGTGTGTCGGGGTTGTTGAGGTTGTTGGTGTTGATGAGAGTGGATAAATTGAGAGTGGTCGACCAAGGGCTGGTGATGGTGGTGGTGCTGATGATGAAGCTCGGGCATTCCAAGCGCCGATGGCCGCATTGGCATCTGCATCTCTGCTGGCCGGTACGACGTGGTGTACGACGAATAATCGCCATAGGGATACATTCGATCGCCTTGATAGTAGTTGGGCACTCCCACGTAAGTGTACATGGCGATGATGGTCAGAGTATATCAAGCGATTGGACGGGTCGTATTTGAAGGATGCTGATTATTGCCGGGTGTGGAAAGCGAAAGCAAGAGCGAAGCAGGCAGGCAGGCAAGCGGGCAGCTTGAGAAGCAAAGAATGATGGAAGAGACGAGCAAAAGACGAAACAAGAAAAACACCGAGGTAGCAGGAGGTCTATCACGCAGGCCGTGGGCGTGAGGGGTGGATGGGCTTTTTCACACAATAGCCTTGTCCCCTACGTGATAGATTGAGGTGCAGGAAGCCGGGGAGGTACTGGCACAACGATGGGAGCAGAGAAGAGAGGGATCCGTAAGTCTGGGAAAGGTTGAGCAAATGTTCGGTTCCCTTGCTGCAGTAGAACAAGAGGATACAGGGGGTACTATATGAAGAGATGCGAATGAGAGTATAGGTCATGCGGCTTGATTCCTGCCAGGCACCAAAAACGCGTGCCGGGAAAAAATGTATCAGAGCATACATATCCGATCGGGTCACGAAGATGGAGCGTGGCAATCGACTGGAACTGATCCAAAGCTGGGAGCCAATCTAGAAAACCACTAGACTCGGCGCCTCATGCACATCAAACTATCACCACACCTGTACTGTGAAACAGAGGCTGATCTTCGAGTGGGACAAGATATAATGGATTGTCTATGAGACAAATTCGGTCGACGAGGGTCGGCACGCCAGCTCCGAGTAGAGATACGAGGACCTGACAGCTTGCTAGCGATTCAGATGAAATCGTCATATTCTTACAATGTGATTTTAATATCGAAAACATCCAGCGCGCCGAGTGGGAACCAAACTTTGGACAGCGTCTCTTTGGAGCAAAATGCGACAGGTCGGGAGACCTAGCGAAGTGGGTGCTCCTCGACCCGACGGAGTGGGTGCTAATCTGAACGCACAGGGTTCGTCGATGGTAGGCTGGGTTTGATGCCAGCTAATCAACTAGGAGCTTCCGGGCCGCAGAAGATCATTGGGCGGCTCCGAAAGAGCGGGGATCGATGTGTTCATCTAGTAGTACAAGAATTGACTACACGACAATGCAGCATGCAAGCTTGCTCTTTACCTGTCTCTCATCGGCAAGACCTGTTTGCACTCTGGATGCAAGCTTACGGGCACGGGATGATCCCATGCAACAGTCATCGCTGTGACTTTAATATATCTCGACCTTGGGATCGGTTCTTCACTAATCATTATTATTCGTTATTTTGTTGCCCTTCTACCCATGTTGCCCAAGCTACACGTCCAACACCAACATCCATGCCCCACCCTCAGAGATGCGACCTGTCTGTGCTGGTATAAGAGGCTGACTCTGTGTGTTACCGCAAAGCAAAAAAAGAAAAGCCGTTTGTGCCCGATGATGTCCGGAGCGTATTAATGAAGAGAGACGTTTACGAGCAATATTTCATCAATCGCTGACGGGAGTACAAGGAGCGCCCAGAGGGAGGTTGGAAGGAGAGGGGCATAGACCGCTTTGTGTCAGCAGCATGCGCAAGCGAAGAGGCGCATAATAGTTCTTCCAAATAGCGTTCCGGGTATCGCCAGGTACGCCATCCGCTGCAGATTTGTGGCAATACTGTGGAGTTGTGGTGTGGAGGCGAGGCAAAGGGCCGTGATTGGCTGACGTTCGACATGCATGCAAGTCATGTCGAGATGCATTCAACCTGGGACCCGGGACTGAAGTCTGCGCTTTCCAGCAGGCATGTTGGTACGATGCGCGGAGGGTGAAAAGTACGCCTCGGGATTCGCCATGGATGGCGCCCCATCGTCACCCTTGAAACCCTCACCGTCGTTCAGGACGAATGCAGCCAACGAACGCACGGCCGAAGTCCAGTCGGCGACTGCGTGCATGCGATCCAAGTCTGCCCTGCTTTCGATCTCGACGGTTCCGGCTTCTTGGTTGATCTTACCGTGGAGCTTTTGATCCATAATCAGGAAGCCTACGATGTCTTGAACCTCTGGGATGGAGATGTTCAGCTGCTTGGCGATGAAAGAGAGGCGGAAACGCGTGTAAGGGGCGACCAGCTTCACAACGGCCTTTGTGCGCATGTTTCGCGTGACTTCGTCAATGTTCTCGGCAATGAAGGGGTCGGCCAGCAGATCCTTGTTCTTCTGCAGGATTGACTCGTACCGGTGAATGTCGTCTCGCTGGTAAGCGTCGACCAGCTCGGTCATGGCAGCAATACGAGGATCATTCTTGTATGGCTTGGTCTCCTGCGAATCAAAGGGGTTGATATCGGAGCCCATCAGCATGGTCGTCAGAACGAGATACTTGAGCACTTGGATTCTCTGCAATGAACCGGCCTCGTCGTAATTGCGGAAAGACTCGAAGAAGTCGGACTGAGCCTCTTTCCAGTTCTCTGCAGGTGACGGGTCAGCAAAGGGGGTCTAAAAGGCGCAAGCGTGGCGTTCCCGAACCTTCGCTCATGTGCATCTTGCCACCACACTCTCGGATGATGCCCATAATTTTGGGATGAGGCACGGCCGATCTGACCTTGAGTGCACGTTGGTAGAGAGCCTGAAAACGAGATTGCAAGATTAGCTCACGGCTCACGGCGTCAGTGACTATCATGAGATATGGGCACGGACCTTGAGGCGCTTGTTGTTGCGAGTTTCGGCATACATGAGGATTTCTAGAGCGTAGACTTCGAGCGAATATGTGCCCTTGCTGGGGTCGTCGGAGCCATCTTCGAGCTGACAGGCCTTGTGTAGTTCGCGCACCTTGTCCGTAAGGCGACGGTAGTCCTTCTGATCGAGCCAGAGACGGGCCAGCTTTGTGTTTGTCTTGAGCCAGAGACGCTCGTTATTTGTACTCTGGAAGGAGTCGAGCGTCTTGGAATAGAACTGCTCCATGCACTTGTTGGCGGCCTCGTCTTCTGCGTTCTTCTCGATGAAGTCGAGCATGTTGTTGATGGACTTTTCCGAGTAGTTACGGGTGACGGCTGACTTGACATAGGTGAGCAGTTCCTGGTAGTGCTCAACGGCTTGATCATAGCGGCGTAGCTTGAACTCGAGCTTAATGGCCTGTTTCAATCCTTTGAATCCCCTGGCGTTTGTGTTAGTCTATGTCTTTTGCTGACAGCAACAGCGGCACATACCAGTCTCCTTTCTCCTCTTCAAGTGCAGGAACACCAAGGAACTCGTCGATGGCTTCCTCGGGGTTGTCGACCTTCAATTGCTTGGCGTTGTAGTACTTGTTTTCGATGTCGACATCGCCGCCCTGGTCCTCATCTTCGTCTTCGTACTCAAAGTCGTAGCTGCGTGGGTGTCAGCATTCCTCTCGGTCATAGACAGATGTCTCGCATATCTCTTACTCCTCCTGGTCAGAGTCCTGCATGAAATCGTCGTCGTCGGACATTGTGGCGGCGTTGGGGTGTGGTGAAGGAAAGTCGACAGGTCTTTTCTTGTGAGGGAGGTACGACGATCGGTGGTACTGAAGTTGCGGTGACTGAGCGGAAGCACAAAGATTCAGAATCTGGTGGATGGCTTGGTGCGTAAGTAGAAGGTGATTGTCGCCAACAGGCAACAAGTGACGGAGTGAGCTTCGTGTTCCACGTTCCAGCCAGCTCGGATGACGGAACCACACGATAAGATAAGAAGCTTGGCATAGATTCAGCTTCTCGCGCTTCGCAAGTTCATCATCAGCTTCCTCATCAGTATCCGCGACTTCACTAGACATCTCACGTTCACAACATATTCAGTCTCATTCATTCTACTGGGTTCTGGTGTGGCCCCTAAGAACTTGACCGGTTCTCATTTCAAACAACAAACACAGCTTGATATCACCATGCAGCGTCACGAATAGCCACACCAAGCAGGACAAAAAGACTATTTGGATGGGCTCATACTTTTATCATGAACTCTTCCGTACAGCTGTAGAAGATCGAGACGGCCAGTTTTCAGCTATCGGTGTCAGAAGCCATACTCGCAGTCTCAGACGAGGCTTGTCTGGAACATTTGCCAAGGGCCCTAGACAGTGACATCCAAAGCATACCAGCGGCACATTGGCAGATGAGTACTATTTGATCTTTTGGGACTATGGCACACTTTTTGCTACGCAGAGTGACAAGCCACGTGCAGGGCTGCTACCAGTCAACGCTTCAAGACGTAGAATTGGCAAGCCGGCGATTAGCAAACATGTTGGTCGCTACATAGCAGAAGGTGAGTGGAAAGTTATGGAAGTTGGTGCTGAGACATGTCAAGATATCGGGGGCGACATCGCCAGCGGAGCGTGTCTCCGTCTGGCCAGATGGCTCTTTTTGACAGTTGCGGAAGGCGCATCTGGGTAAAGATATCTAAGCCGACGGAGGAGAGATGTTTTTGGAAGGTGCGGAGTACAGAAATGGGGTACATATTGCCCCGTGCGTATTTCTCCAACGGTGACGCTTCGACGAACGGTGCAACTTGCCAGTGTTTCTTGTAACTGAGCAACCGTCAACGTCCAGTTCGACATTCAGTCTGCAATTCTCGTCTTCATCTTCTCTGCGACCCAAGTGCTTATTGCTATTCTTCGACCTGCGACTCGTTCCCAAAGTCTTGGTCTATCGGCCTTGAATTGCGCAATCTACGTCAGCTTCGGATAGCCAAAGTCTACGCCAACATCCCCAGCCTCCTCGACGCACTAGACAGCAGCCGAAGACAAAGCCCTCAGCTCGCTGTGCCCAACCAAGTCCTCCGTCAAACAACATCCGACTGTTCAAATGCCTCTCTGTGGTGGAACGAAAACCGTCCAGCGCAAGCTGGTTCTGCTGTGCGTCAAGCATCACGTCGCATCGTGTGCCGCGACTAGCGTATACTGACAAGGTGCTTGTTACAGAGGCGATGGTGCCTGCGGAAAGACGTCGCTACTAAACGTCTTCACGAGAGGGTGCGCATGACCTGCCTTGCTATGACTTGCGACATTGCTAACATGCGACCAGATATTTCCCTACAGTCTAGTAAGACCATCCTCCACCCCCGATGCGTGCCGAACGCTCATGGCTAACCACTCTTGCCGCGCGTAGCGAACCCACCGTCTTTGGTACCGCCTCTCGAGCAGTCTTTGATCCTACGCAGCACTAACGCGACTCAGAAAACTACGTTCACGACATCTTCATCGACAACGTACATGTAGAACTCTCCCTCTGGGACACGGCCGGACAAGAAGAATTCGACAGACTGCGCTCGCTTTCCTACGATGATACCCACGCCATCATGCTTTGTTTCAGCGTACGCGATTCCCGTCCATGTAGAAAAACAAGCCCACGAAGCCTCGACTAACAAGCCGATAATAGGTCGATTCGCCAGACTCGCTTGAAAACGTCGAGTCAAAATGGGTTGCTGAGATTGCCGAGAACTGCCCTGGTGTCAAGCTCGTCCTCGTTGCCTTGAAGTGCGACTTGCGAGAGCAGGCGAACGATGACGAAGAATCAAACGAACCCAAACGTCCCATGATTGACTACAAGCGCGGTCTCGCCGTAGCCGAGAAGATCAAGGCGCTCAGATATCTTGGTACGTTTGATCTACAAAGCACAACGTCAGGTGGCAGCTTTGACTTACAGTGGCGCAGAATGCTCGGCCATGAAGAATCGCGGCGTCAACGAAGCCTTTACCGAGGCTGCCCGTGTCGCCCTCCAGGTCAAGAATGTCAAGGGTGACAAACAGAGCAGCTGCTCCGTCATGTGAAGACCCGCCTCGTCTTCTCGACCACAACACCCCTCTCATCCCTCTTCCCATCCTCCTTGCAGCGATCTTTCTCTTCTTGCACAAACATTACTATACCCCTTACCCTTTGTTTGGCCTTGCTATTTAATTCACGCCCTTTTCATATTTGCTTTTATGACCAATTCATGTTTGATCTCTACTTGCTCACAAAGTCTCGAGGCCTGCTGTTTTAGGCTATTGTACATGTCTCACGGGTTGTTGTTTCCTTATCGCTAGTTTTTATGAGCTATATATGCACGTCTCCAACGAGTCTTGACAAGGCCAACGTTTTAAACACAGACCTTGTTTATAGTGAAATCATCATTTGTAGTGGATGGGCTTGGGTGAAAGAGTATACATTAAGAGAAGAGAAATGGCTACAACATGTCTATAAAGTGAATACCACCGATGATCTAGCCTTCAAACATGCCATGCTGCAACTCAATGCCCATGTCTCCAGCCATCGCTCTCATCTGCTCTTCGATATCGGCATCCATGCCTTTGCCCAATCCAAAGAATTGCTTGATCTTTGCATACCAGAACCAGACATCGGTGCCTACCAGCACGACTCTGAATAGCAAGTGGTTGGCATAGTACTTCCAGCGTTGAGAGATGCTGAGGTGAGGTTGCTCGGTCAAAGCACGAGAAGCCCACAAGCCGGTAATCTTGACGCGGTTGACAGGAGAGCCGAGGAACTGGTTGTTGCCTTGGACGATGCGAAGGTTGCGGCCGATGAAGATGAGTTCTTGAGGCCACTTCTTCTCGTCACCGAGGATCTCGCGAATGCCGTTGCGCATTTGCATTTGCATCTCGTAGGCTCGTTGGTTTTGCTCTGACTTGGTGAGCTTTTCAATACTCTTGCTAGTACTGTTGTCTCCGCCGGTGTAGGGACGCATCAGGGTTGCAGAGGCAAAGAGGTCAGGTGAGTTGATGCCCCAGCCCTTGACGATGCGGCCGATAGTGTCGTTGTCAAAGGTCATGAGAGATTTCCAGAAGAGTGCGTAGTCGTGGCGGAACTCGGGCGACATGCGAATGTAGAGACCGTGGTCGATAAGAACAAGCTCGGGCTTGCCGTTAGGCAGACGACGGATGAAGATGTTTCCCGGATGAGGGTCGCAGTGTACAAGACCCCAGAGGAACATTTGAGCAGAGAAGAGAGAGACCATAGTTTCCATGACAGGTTTGTAGTTGAGGCCTAGACCACCCTTGCCAGATGCGCCCTTCCAATCATCACGGGTAGGCTTCAGCTTCTCGTTGTTAGGATCATTCGAGGGTTGGACGCTTCCAGGAGGAGGGAGAAGCTCGCCACCAGCACCGGGACTGCCTTTACGCCAGCCGCCGTGCCAGGTCGCTTCGATACCTTCTTTATCCCACAGTCTGACACCCTCGATCCACTCGGCAGTCATGACACGTCTCGAGCTGAGCTCGCGGTAGACCTTGGGAATATAGACCTTGCCGCGTAGACGAGGCTCATTTTGAACGAGAGATCTCATCTCATTGGCGTTGTTGGCTTCGTTGAGAAAGTCGGTCTCCAGCATGAGGCGCTCCGAGATGTAAGGTACCAGACTGTACAGAGGAATGTCGAACCACCATGTGTAGATCTTGGAGACGACCTTGAAGGTCCACAGATCCCAGCCAACCTGTCTCTCAATCTCTCGCTTCTGAACCTTGATGGCGACTTCTCTTCCGTCGGGCAGACGAGCCCAGTGGACCTGAGCAACACTGGCACTAGCTCTTGCAGTCCTCTCCATTATTCCCTTGTCGGATTGCGGGCCGTCGAAGCTGACACCGAAAACCTCCTCAACCTCTTTCCCGAAGTCCTCCCTGATGACCTTTCTCACATCTTCCCATTCGTTCTGAGGAGCGTCGTCGAACATGGAGGCGAACATCTTTTGGAACTCGGGTGGTAGGATAGCACTCTGCATGGCGATGGCCTGGCCAATCTTGAGGTAAAGACCACCATTGTTGCGAAGGAGATGGAATAGTCGTTCAGCACTGCGATGGTGGACGTCGGCTACTGAGTCGGCGAAGGGAGGGTTTGCGCGGAAGTTGATCTTGTAGTCGAGAGCAACGACCAGGCCAGTCTTGAATGTTCGTGCAGAGCGAGTGATAACGGCATCGAAGAAGTAGCTGTCAACTCCCAGCACGGTGGCTGACAGAAGACCCAATTGGATAAGTCTCTTGAGGAGGGCTCTCGTTCGGCGATATTGTTTGGCTGCTACTGGCTTGCCTAGCGACTCTGGCGACGGTGGTACTAAAGGTTGGAACTGTGATTGATGTCGTTGTAATTGCTTTGCGACTGGGCCTCGAGTCCAAGAAGGCGATAATCTATGCGGTACTCTGCTACTACGGTATGCTGGTCTTGACAGCGCCGCAATGAAGGCGCCCTGACGGCATGACGGAAGCATCTCTTCCTATGCCTATGCTCTCTCCGTTGCTCTGTTGAAATGGTCCTGACGAATATCCGTCTCCCTAGTCGCGTGAATGTGAAAGTCGCTCCAATAAATCATGACGTATTTCATGCGCCAAGTCTCCGCAAAATCCACTTCCTCCAACTCGGCCTCTTTCGTCTCCCATACCAATCGACAACCTAACTGATTCCTACCCTCGACTTCACAACCTATGCACAACGTCCAATGTTTCTGTACCGCACTATGTCCACCAGCAAGATCAGCACTTCTCTCCGCTCTTCGGCAACTCACCTGCGTCACATATCTTCGCTCCCCCGCCGTCTTCCCCATTTTCTCCGCTTCTCATGCATCATATATGCCGTGTTCCAGGCCAAGACTGAACATATCCGCTGCACTATCGATCCGCTCCTGTAGTTCTTCCGTCCACTCGTGCTATGTTCTCAGTATCATGTAGGTCCATATACTAGGCTTCAATCCTCAGGCAGTCAAGTCATTGTGCACTTCCCTCGTGCTTTACATCTTTCCATCTTTCAAGAATGCCTTGTCTTCTATCAGCCATATCTTTGAGTGCTTTGTTTGCTTCCTGCATCTCTGCATCTTCCCCTCTTGTCACTGTCAAGAACGGCACTGTTCAAGGTCATCACTCTACTGAGTGGAACCAGGACTTCTTCCTTGGCATTCCTTACGCTCAACCTCCTGTTGGCGATTTGCGGTTCAGATGGCCTCAATCTAGAAATTCTTCCTTTGAAGGGGTTCTGGATGCCACCCGCTACGGTTACAGCTGTTATCAGTACGGGAGCAACTTCAACCTGAGTGAGGATTGTTTAACTCTAAACGTGGTGCGTCCAGCAGGCCATGCGAATAAAACACTGCCGGTTCTGGTCTGGATCTATGGTGGAGGACTCACACTGGGTAGCACTGCCGATCAACAGTACAATCTCAGCGGCATCGTAGAAGCTTCAACCCTGACTGATAATCCATTTATCGCCGTCAGCATGAATTATCGACTTGGTGTCTGGGGCTTCCTCAATACACCAGTTGTTCATGCAGAAGGTTCTTCCAATGCTGGTCTTCTTGACCAGAGACTTGCACTTCAGTGGGTTCAGGAAAACATAGCACCTTTTGGTGGTGACCCTAGACGAGTCACTGTCTGGGGAGAATCGGCAGGAGCTCAAAGCATCGGCTTCCACTTGACCAGCTACGGCGGCCGCAACGACAATCTCTTTCAAGCTGCCATCTTGGAGTCTGGAGGACCCGAGGGCGCGAGTTTGAACACGTTACCTTTTTACTCCGCCGCGACTGACAATCTGACAAGGACCGTGGGTTGTCCAAGGACATGGACGTCCCCTTCCCAGCTTGCATGTCTTCGCAATCTCAGCTCAGCAGCTCTTTTCGCCTCGAACTATACCGTCGTTTGGAATCCCATTGTCGATGGAGATTTCTTGACAGATTATCCCTCATCTCTCCTAGCCCAGGACAAATTCATTCATGTACCCTTGCTCACAGGCGCGAACACGGATGAAGGTGTTTCTTTCTCCGTCCAAAATCTCAACACTACTACCGATGTCTATAACTCCCTGTTCTACTGGCGCAATTATGCACTGTCGCCTCCTAGCATCCAAGAGCTACTGCAGCGTTATCCCAACAATCCTGCTATAGAGCCTCCGTACTCCAACCATGCCAATGTCACGTATCCAAAATACGGCGCACAGTGGCGACGCTCGGCAGCCATTGGAGGTGATCTGGTGATGATAGCACAACGCCGCAGAATGGCTGAGCTGTACACGAAGGCTGGTCAGAAGGTCTACTCATACCGCTTCGATACACCTCTTTACAATGCGACTGTGCCTGGATCAGTCAAGCACTTCGATAATGTCATGTTCTCCTTCCAAAATATCTCAGGAGCCATGGGACCTTTGCCGCAATATCAATCTTACAGGACATTGAGTTCTGGCATTGGCAAGCTATACGCCAACTTTGTGGGCACTCACAACCCCAATGGCGTGAACACGACTAATGGTACTGGATTACCTCACTGGCCTCAGTACAATATCGATGCACCTACCAACTTAGTCTTGAATGCCACGGCGAGCTTCTCAGAGCCAGACACGTTCCGCAAACAGGGTATCAGTTTCATCAACAGTATCTGGCGAGAATTGTTGGCATAGAAGGCGAGCTATCATTGTTCTCGAGTAGACAGTATTCACTCCGGTAGATCAAATCTGACAATGTAATCACGTCAAGGTAGTTCTTACACCGGGATGCAGTAAAAGTACATCTTGAGAAAGTCGCCGTGTTTGTAATATCAACTTCTTGTGAGTTGCTCAAAGGCCTTGTCAGCTTTCTCCGGTTGACTCGCGGCGGCGACTCCTTCTTCTCCGCGGCCGCGATCGCATCTCTTGGCGAAGGTTTGGTGGGGGAGATTAAAGAACGTCTGTCATCGTTACTAACAATGCTCCATCGCGGTGTTTTTCGCAAGTGTCTTCCAGCTCTCAATGCCTATGCCGACGGTGTGAGTGGACTTTGATGCTTCCACCTTCTAAGCTATGGTCAATCTCTGTATGCTTCATCGTTATGTAGGATCTTGCTGTCTCGTGATGATTTGGTGGGAAAGCATGTCTGCGTTCTTTAAAAGTGCTGCGGCTGAAAATGGTGGGGCGACCAATTACAACATCCCAATTGGACGGAGGCAATTGCGTTATCGCGGCATCGCGTTATCGGGCTTTGGTTTTGGAGGCCGAGAGAAAAAGTACAGCAACCAAGATGAGTCTTGTGTTATCTTTCTCCTTGGGATCTTCTTGATATATTTACCGTTTGAGCTGCCGACTACTTGCCACTCCTTTGGTCTTGTTGTTTCATTGTTTCCACGACGAGTTATTCTTCTACCAACAAACACCTTTAACATTTATATCTCTCCTCGAAGCTTCGAACAATAGGAGGCGATTATATACAACATGGCCACCCCGGCGCTGCTTACCGCTGTCGACTCGATCAATCATGTCCACTTGATTGTTGGATCCAACCCTCTGGCTGGTGCACGCTGCAACCGAGCACTCGAAGTCGGAGCAGTACCCAAGATTGTGGCACCTGAAGATGCACAAATACACTACGCATTGGCGAAGAAGATTGAAGAGGGCAAGGTGGAATGGATCAAGAGAGATTTTCAAGACTCGGACTTGACAAGTCTTGGAAGAGACGAGGTGGACAATGTCGTGGATGCCGTCTTTGTGACGACGGCAGGCAAAGGCGCGTTGAGTGAGTAGCAATGGCTGGACACTTCTGAATGCTGGACTGACTAGTCTTGCAGGCACACACATCTCTACTCTCTGCCGAAGATTGAGAGTCCCCGTCAATGTCGCAGACGCACCGAATCTTTGCACATTTACCCTCCTCTCCACACACTCTTCGGGCCCTCTGCAAATTGGTGTCACGACGTCTGGCAAGGGCTGTAAATTGGCCTCTCGTATTCGACGTGAGATCGCCTCTGCTCTGCCATCCGACCTCGGTACCGCTGTAGAAAGACTCGGCACCATTCGCCGTCGCATCTGGGAAGAGGACCACGCCACCGAAATGTCCATGGACTTGGAAGCTGAAGAGGAGGACGCAGGACAGAACGCACAATTCAACAAGCTTATCACACCTACCGACCTCGAGGCTGCCAGGACCAGGCGCATGCGTTGGCTCTCGCAGATCTGCGAATACTGGCCTTTGCGCCGCTTGGCTGCCATCACGGATGCCGACGTCGACGCAGTACTGGCTTCGTACAGTCAAGAGGCTGCTATCGAGGCCAACACACCTCTGCTTAGTCCTGGAGCCCTCGACTCGAGAAGCCGTAGAGGTCGCATCATCCTGGCCGGATCTGGTCCTGGTCACCCAGACCTTTTGACTGGACTCACGCTCAAGGCAATTCGTGGCGCCGATGTCATCCTTGCAGACAAGCTCGTTCCGGCTCCTGTTCTCGATTTGATCCCCAGACGTACGCCCGTCCACATCGCAAGAAAGTTCCCTGGAAACGCCGAAGCTGCTCAGGAGGAGCTTCTTTCTCTCGGTCTCGCAGCAGCAAAGAAGGGTCAGACCGTTCTTCGCTTGAAGCAGGGAGATCCTTACCTTTACGGCCGTGGTGCTGAGGAGTATGACTTCTTCCGCCGTGAAGGCTTTGAAGTCAGTGTACTGCCCGGTATTACTTCTGCTC
>ERZ794946.347-NODE-347-length-19208-cov-4.365687_pt1 | contig 19208 bp, 15 predicted proteins | sample MGYA00433072_ERZ794946 | MGnify/ENA primary metagenome ERZ794946 (study PRJEB30137, sample SAMN04331413) | food metagenome | isolation source: Y3 must sample point D1 replicate A | place: Australia: South Australia | collected 2014 ...
GACGCAACAAAGCTCTGAGAGCTAACCTCTGGGCAAAGTTCAGCTGAGGGGCTGGCTAATGGGAGATCTGTAGAGATCGTAGTGCTTGTAGAGCTAGTCGATGTAGTTTGAGATGGTGCTGCAGAACTCGAAGAAGAAGTGCTTGACACCGTCTGAGTCGTACTAGTGCTGGAAGAGCCCTTTGTAGACAAAACACCGGAAATGTAATTGTTTCCAGCTGGCAAGAAGTTGCCAGAGGTACTTTTGAGCCAACACACGCCTCCCCCGTTACCGTTAGTCCCACCAACATATGTCCAGGCTTTACAACCAGAATTTGCGGCGTCATCACAAGCATCCATACAGTCTAGGTAAGAGTCGGCGGCTCTGGTGTTCGTGTATGAGCCTTTGTTAGTATCAGAAGAGCATCTGATGGTGTAGGCATTTTTGTTCTGGCTCAGGAGACTTAGACCATCCGTGTCGGGACACAAGGTGCTCGATGGTGTCGACGAGGGCACGGCAGAAGACGAAGGAACGGTTGCGCTGAGTGAAACCACAGGAATCGATGGCAAGGTAGAAGATTGAGTGCTTGAGCTTATAGTTGATGGTCCAGTTGTCGTCTGCGAGCTTGCCGGAGTTGTGGTGGTGGAAGTGGCAGAAATGCTCGACGACTTGGGAGTGCTAGTGTTTGATGTCGGACTTATTGTAGTAGTTGGCAACGTTGTTGATGACACAACAATGGTGGAGCTTGAACTACTGCTTGGTGTCACAGATGTTGAGCTGGATGTACTGGTCGAGCTGGTGGAAACCACTGTTGACGATGTGCTGACAAGAGCACAATCCGTCGAGACACAATATCCGTAGTTGAGCCACATGTTGTAGCATAGAGGAGCGTCAACTGCTGGGTTCCAGTCCATAAACTGTTCGATAGGGATACTGAACTTCGCAGCAATCTTGGAGCATGTGTCTCCTGATTTTGCAGTGTACCATTGCGTGCAGCCTGAGACGATACCATTTTGAGTAGGCGCGGAAGGAGGAACACCAGCACATGTAGTGGAAGCTTTGGGTGGCACAGAGATAGAAGTCGTCGATGTGATCTGAGTGCTGGAAATCACGATTGAAGTGCTGGAAGAAGTCGGTGGGGACGTCGTGGTTATACTTGAAGAAGAGACTACAGGTTTCTGCACGATTTTGATGCTCTTCGAACTACCAGAGCTATCCGTCCAGTTGTAGGCGTAGGCAGGATTGTAGTTGGTGATTTTGACGCTTTTGACGTACATCGTGAACGGTGCCTTCGTGAAGTCGGTATATCCACCTGCCCAATCCACGGTTCCTGAAATGAATTAGTTGATCGTAAAAAAACTGTTGTTCATGACTGATACTTACCCCATGCATTGCCTGGATCTCCTCCAGCCCATATACCGAGTTGAAATTTGGCGGGAGTTTGAGGATATTGGTGGGAGCCACTGTCAGTGTTGGCAGCGAGGAGGGTTCGGACAATTGTGCCATCAACAGACCAGGTCAGAGCCGTAGACGTCCAATCGATAGTGTATGTGTGGAACTGAGTCTGGGGAGACGCGACACTGAAGAAGCTGCCTCTGTCGTAGTCGCCGACGATTCCCTATATCAAGTTTTAGATGTGCAATTTTCACACTCTTGAACGGCGATTTACTCAAGTACCTTTCCATAGTAGTTGTTTTGCCCCTTTCCTGCACTGTCGCGGAAGTTGTTACCGCTCCACTCCCAATCAATCTCATCGGCATCATCAGACATCAAGACTGCTGATGAAACTATGCCTGTGCCAGGAGCAACTTGAGCAACTATTTCTACCTTTCCATAGTGAATGTAAAAGTTGGTCCATAACTGAGGAGACTCGAAACGCTTTGACACAGTGAATTCGGCTCCTTTAGATCCGAACTTGACGGTTGCCCAGTTGGAGATGGTCCATTCGGAAGGTATGGAGGATTGTTTCGTGAAGTCGACCTCATAAGCACTGGTCGCAAGACCTACATTTGGGGGACATCTTGCGTTCAGGGGGTTGCACGTATCTGCAATGCTGACTGCAGCGAGCGCAAAGAATGTGGCCAATTGAGTCAAACCCATTGTGCGTGTATCTTGACAATCACGTAGTACCTACGCGGAGATGCGACTGAGATGTATTCGTCGAATACCATATCATAATGGAAGCTCTTCAACAATGAAAATACTGTCCTTGCCCATTTCCGGCTTCTTACTCATTTGAACATCAAACAAAGAGACCTTCGCCTGGCTGTGTGGTCAACATTATTCGTTGCATTGAACAAAGGCTTCATCTTCTCCGCCACGACGAGGTGAAAGCGGAACGCCAGATTGCAGTCAGCCATCGTTCAACTCATCAATGTACGTTCTTTCGCTTCCAATCGATGGCTGAATATTTTCGCGTGGTGATGTATGGTATGAATCGAAAGGCCTGAGTCGGGGTTTGTGCTCGATAACGATCGAGACCACAATTGATTGGCATCGTGTTCGTCTACCACGCGTATCACAGGGTTTTTGACGACGTCATTCTGTGTATATCCAGACGTCGTGGTCAGTCCCACAGTTTGAGACTCGTAAACGCATAAGCAGGCAGCTGAGTTCAGTGAGTCCTGAGCCCTTTGAGTCAACAGGAGTCGTGTAGAGAAGAGACCTCTTCAAGAGAATGAGTTGGTCAGAGATGAAGTTCTGGAAGCTTGCAAGAACGATGGAAGCAGACAACATGGCCCATGCCTCGCTTCTTTCGAGCAACCCCGATAAGATAAGGGTCGTATGACGTCGCCAGGAACAATTTTAATTTTTCTCAATTCGGCCCTCGTCGCGACTCGCGAGCTGCCGGACCAACCGGTTGTTCCAAATTGCAGGAAAACCCTTGCCCTTTGTTCACCAATCGAACCTTGCACCAAGATCGAGTGAAACGTCATGGCAGATTGGTAAGACAGAGCACAAGCGAAACGTTGAGGCATGTCTTTTGTAAGCAAGATGTGGCGGAGGTGTTAGAAGGGAGTTTCGACTGGTGGGGGAGTTAATAAGGCCAATTCTCCATCTCCTGACATCTGCTCATTCCACTTTCAACTTCATCTTCTCAATCATCCCATATCACTCCATCAAGATGACTTACAACTACACTGTTTTCAAGGGCTCAGAGTCCGGTGCCATCAAGGAGGCTACCAACACTAAGGATGCCCTCAAGGGTGACCAGGTCTACCTCAGAGTTACCGCCTCCGGTCTCTGCGGTACTGACTTGCACTACCGCAAGGCTGATATGGCCCTCGGCCACGAGGGTGTCGGTATCGTCGAGGAGACCGGCCCTGCCTGCACCCTTTTGAAGAAGGTATGAGCACCATTGATAGCATATAAGCATACGAGCCCTGCTAACTTTTGTCAAGGGTGACCGCGTTGGTTGGGGTTACGAGCACGACTCTTGCTCCCACTGCGAGCAGTGCCTGAAGGGTACCGAGACCTACTGCCCCGAGAGAAAGATGTACGGTTACGCCGATGCCGACCAGGGTTCTTTCGCCTCTCACGGTGTCTGGCGTGAGGCTTTCCTCTTCAAGATCCCCGACAACCTCCCCGACGAGGCTGCTGCCCCTCTTCAGTGCGGTGGTGCCACCGTTTTCCAGGCCCTCCACTTCTACAACACCCAGCCCACTGAGCGCGTCGGTATCGTCGGTGTTGGTGGTCTCGGTCACTTGGCCATCCAGTTCGCTACCAAGATGGGTTGCGACGTTGTCGTCTTCTCTGGTACTGACTCCAAGAAGGAGGAGGCCAAGAGACTCGGTGCCAGCGAGTTCTACGCCACCAAGGGTGTCAAGGAGCTCAAGGACGTCAAGCCCATCAACCGTCTTCTCGTCACCACCTCCGCCCAGATCGACTGGAGTGTCTACCTCCCCGTCATGGCTCCCGGCGGTACCATCTTCCCTCTCTCCGTTGACGAGGGCGACTTCAAGATCCCCTACATGGGCATGCTCGCCCAGGGTCTTACCGTCCAGGGTTCCATTGTCGCTCCCCGTTTCGTCCACAAGCGTATGCTCGAGTTCGCCGCCCACCACCAGATCAAGCCTATCACTCAGCACTACGACATGTCTGTTGAGGGCATCGAGAAGGCCATGAAGGACCTCGACGAGGGCAACGTCAGATACAGAGCTGTCCTGTTCAACAAGAACTAAAAAGTTACGATTTCATGTTTTGGATTGAATAATACCCAGCAAGCGATGTTTGAGTCGTTTGAAGACTAGCAGGGCTATGTCTTGAGATCTTTGGTTATAGAGGAATAAAATAATACCATTTTCCATCATCAGTTTTCAGTGTTGTGTTTCGTTTTGCGTGGGCAAGTGTACACGGCTTGGCGTGAAGATCAGCTCGGCAATCCCTGCGTGACAACTTGAGCTCTCCCCTGAGCTTCACCTTCCAGTTCGCGAGCTATGTCGAGGAGTCTTCCTTCTCTGCCAGACCCACCGAGCAATGTTATTACAGTATCGGTGTGCTCGTGTTGCTTGTGAGTGGGACCGAGGTCAATGGTGATGCCGCATAGATCCAGCATGTCGATGAGAGAGCTGTCGAACCCTTTGGAAGAGCGAGAGACACATGCAGCGTCAAGCACGACATCAATCTTCTCAAAAATCTTCGCTGCTTTTCGGGTCAAAAGCTTCTGCTCGGCTTGCAAACTCAGCACATCTTTCATGCTGACACTTTCTGCAGAATCCAATGATAGTAGGTACTGGGAAAGCTGCTTGGCCTGCTCGAACACGTCCCAGTCAACGTCAAGGCTTTGACCTCCTACAGCCTGAAGTTGTGCGATAGCTTGGCCAAGGCTTTTAGATACTCCCGAATCGACAGTTGACGATTGACCAGAGGCATCGGTCCACGTTTTGGGAACTCCAAAGCTGAAGCCACCGACTCTTGGACCACGGAAGTCAACATGCCAAACCCAGGAATTGACAGTTGCCTGAGGTCTCAAGGAAACATCGTCCTTATTGGAAGTCTGGTCAGTGATCAACCAGATCTTTCGTGCGTCTTCCACGCACTGTGCCACAATGGATAATGAGTTGGTGTCAGGGGTAAGAGTACCAGGTGTGGGGTGCAAGGTGACGATGCCATTCTGGCCGTCGACCACGTGTGGGATTCTCGACGTGCTTGTCTCGAGAGAGAACGAAACCAGTCGCGCAGCTACTGCAAGCCGGGACTCTGACGAGCTTCCTACGAATATCGCACCAGCATCGATTAAGGCTTCTACCACTTCGTCGTGAGACCTTGTACTTTCAAAGCCAATGTGGCTACTAGTCGCAAAAGGGATACCATATAGCGGGGGTAACGGCTCGCCAGCAAACTTCTCGTGCAACGTCTTAGCAGCATCAAGAAGCAGCTCTGGATTTCTGAGATCAGTCCAGACATCGGGATTCTGGCTCCGATACCTCGAGATGCTTTCAGCCACGATGCGAGCAGTATCCATTGGCGTTACTGTATGTGTATGATAAGCTTGAGACAGAGCCAGGATCGACAGATCCTTAACCACTGAGCCATTAACCGAGGTCAGTGTAGTCTGCGCCTCTGACAGTCTTATCAGGTCTGCAGATGTACCAACATAGCCAAACAAACCATCATAGGCACAAATTGTGTTATTGGCACTGGTCACCAGGCCAGCATCAAATCCTGATGTGCAGCTTCAAGAGTAAGTCAGCACCCTGTACGAGCATTCGGAGATAAGACCTGATAATCACGCGAAGCACTTACTCCGACAGAATGCAGCACTCGAACCCACGATCGGCGGCTTCTCGGGCTGTGGTATTTACGCAACACCTATATCACGCTCACAATAAGCCTCGACTTCTCCTCGATTAGCACGAACCTTACTCAGTTGTCACACCCGCAAGCAGCAGGTGTGTAATTCCGCGGGCCAGTAGGGCTCGATGGAATCCAGTCTTCCAGAAAGATCCCTTTCCAGGTTTGTCGATGACAACTTCCCCTGGCAGAGGCCTGAGTTCATCAATAACATCGTGACCGTATTCCCCTCTAACCAGCAATCGGCCCATAGGCCCTGGCCCCCCTATGCCGATTGTGTGATGGCCATTGGGAGCAGTCGTCTGCCTGAGACGCTTAGATGCGGGTAGATCTGATAGATCCGGAAGGTGTCCTTCCCTAGTGTGCATGACATGAAGCCCTAGTTTCCGAGATGTTTCTAGGGCTCGCTGGACGGTCGGCACGATGTTGCGGACTCGGTTGAAGACTTCGAAATCACCGCATTGGATGCTTCCGAAACCTCCTGGCTCCAGAAAGTCTCTCTGCATGTCTATGATGACAAGTGCGGTGGACTCTTTTCGAAATCGGAATGCATAAGGGATGGCGCGTGGTAGTTCCATGGTGTGTGTGTGTGTGTGTATTGAGGGCGTAGTCCGTATGGTAGTTCGCTTGGAGACCAGGCTGCCACTGATCGATAAATGTCAATTGACTTTGCGCTTTCCGCTTCGCTTACTCAGAATCGATCAAGTCGTGAGGGGATGGCTACAAGGAAAAGAAACCATAGACATCTATGTCATGGTATACTGACACGGTCTGTATAGTTGTGGATGTTATAGCGGATGACAAATGTGACAATGATGGCCGTCGGCCAGCAAGTCACAGCGATGATATTATAAACTTTTTCTTTGCGGGCAGAAGATTTGAAGTTTGTCTATTTTAAAGAGTGCTCAATGCACGTGGCCTTCTGGGCGCTTGCGCACCGTGTCGGGGAGAGTTTGTGCGTCAACCTTATTATGTTCTTCCTTGGCTACATACGTGCTGTACAGAGGTCAGCAACATAGGATGCAGTGAAAACGACATTGCTAAGAGAAAGCAGGATCGCATCGCAGTCCTCCGTGACTGGGCTTATGAAAAGCTGACGATACTTGCTACATGTACATGTTTGGTGGTATCACTGGTTCGCACAAACGTTCGAGGGCTGCATAACGGTTGTCACACCATGCAAGCGATGTGAGCATGAGGGTGTCAGGACACCGATTCAGATTCAGTCTCCATACATGCTCATTGTATGTTGATTCTATTCTCAGCCAGGCACCAGACGGCTCTCCGAGCGTCCACCGTGAAATGGCAAGTGGTAGACACTATGTAGTAGTTCCATCACATTGCGCTCCTGTGATGAACAAGACATGTCAGAGTGACTTGAATCATGCGGCCAGACGACAATTGTATGGTAAGGTTAGCCCCTTTGTGTAGAACATCTAGATCTGCGCCACGTGAAAGCGCTCACGGTCAAACACGCGGTAAATAACCAGGTTCTTATGCCGCTAAGGCACTTTTCAGTCCGAATCTATGAGCTGATGACTACCCTGTAAAGTGACTACGTGCGACACTGCAATGAAAAATATAACGCAAGACTGACATGCTTGGCTACTGGGTCCCAAAATGTTCATTGAGGATTGGTTTCTGTCATGACTCGCTTACGACTGTTGGCTGATGAGGTTGAGGGACGTCCGTTGAGGGTCGATAGAACCACATACCGGCTCACTCATTATGAGCAGAACTTCCTTACTGAGTTTGGCTGCTGTATGGAGCTCATGAACGTGTGGAAGTTTACGCCAAGTAGAAACATAAGCGCAATGTATCTGTTGCTCAGGGGCTGTAGTAGAAAACGATGCCATGAAAAGCATACGGAGATCGGATGTTCGAGCTTCCAGGTTGGACCTGCGACACAACAAAGTTAAGTTAGTCGAGCGGTTGATCACTAAACTATAACCATTTAAGCAGCTGTCTGATCATAAATCAAGGTTGGAATGGTGGTGATGACGCTCAGATTCAACAGCTCAAAGCCTCCTTTTGAGCCGCATGAATTTCAGAGGTCGCTCCTGCCGAGAGAAGCAGAATCCTCACCGATCGTGCTTCTTCATCTCACTAGACACACCGACACGCTTCAATCCTGATCTTCAAACATCTTCCTGCCGAGAGTCTGGCGCTTTATGTCTCCTGCATTCTTTGATGTAGTCTTCCATCATTTCTCACCTGTTCGAGACATTCTCTTCGTTCCTCCAACTACGTGCGACAGGAGCGACCAATAACTATGGTCAACCGCTTCCCCATTCAAATAGGCTGTCTAGTCGAGAGGGTGCTGCCCCGAGACAGAAGCAAGAACGGGTTGCAAGCGAGCCGTTCCCACAAGGGTCAAGTTGTGACCACGGCTGGGTTCAGGTTGCCTGAAAGACTCTGCGTGCGTCCCGAATGAATGGATATTTCCGGCATACTTGCGGCATACTTGCTACCGAGCGGCCTCCAATTTTAAGGCAGACATCAACGGAGGTGATCCGCGACATCAGGCCTGCATTCGAGCTCCGGCATCTTCAACATCTGAAGCTGACGGTATGATCTCTAGCATGTGAGAAGGCTAAGGCTTACTCAGGCATTGTTGCGTAAAACACTACAATCCTGTTAGTTTGTTCACAAACGGGGCCTTACCAGCAATGCGAGTACTAGTCGATGAGGAGACTCAAAAGAAATAGGCACCCCTTGACGCAGTTGACTAAATCCTGACCTGCATCGAGAGCACAGTCTGCGGCATTGAGCTCCAAGCAGGAGGCTACAACCGCTGATGCTGAGGCGGGAGCCTTGCTAGAAGTATAGCTAACGGCACTGCAGACAAGTCGATACAGTGCTGTGCTGACTCGACTCTTACCCATTTGACTGATTGAACAACAGGACACCTACTCTCACCTTCACTCGAACGCCCCTCGATCAATGGTCCGACGTTATCACCCTTCTTCCTTCGCTCCCAAACCCTTTCGCCCAGTCTACAGACGATTCGAATCGCTCGAAGCAGCGCTACGCATGCGCCTGCACAAGACAGACCAGCAGTCCAGTCGCACACAGGTGGATACTCGAACCGGTGGTAGACACAGACGTAAGAGACATGGGCATGGGTGCCTTGAGCACCCTTAAGACAGGACTCTGGGCACCGATCGCCGACGGAAGTCACGTACATGCCAGAATATCGCGAAGATCCGTCAGCCGTATAAGAGGCTGTCATATTGTGAAGACGAGGCGCCACACACGGAGTTTCTATCAGGACAGGCGCGCTGCGGCATTATTGACTGCATCTAAGCGAGCCAAATAACGGCGTTGCTGACCAGCTCAAGGGCGGCAGACGGCGTGCATAATAGTACTGAACAGTTGATCGATTCTGTCAGCGCGTGTCTAGTCAATGGACCATACGACCACGGCCAAACTTAGGATCTTCGTGACGATCATATGCGATTTTGATGGAGTTGCTTGTGCATTCGATGCTTGGCGAGTAAATTTGTGCAACCGACATATACTGGCTTCTCCACAGACCCAGTGCTGTGAAAAGAAACGATTGTAACAAAATAGTCCCACAAACGTTTGCCTCCCGCACAGGGTGTAGATGAGGCTCAAAAAGGCGGTCTATTTGCTGCCGAACCGAGGCCGGCGATACCCATTGCTCGAGATTGATGCTCGAGTGGCTTCCAAAGCCACGCGGCTTCGCTTGTGAAACGGAATTATTTCGTTCTCAGGTGATGTGTAGTCATGATCGTTTCTTAATAGCTTCGTTTCGTAGTTCTCGTGATCATGGCTTGTGTGTCGAGCACAAAAGCTCAGCTTCGTGAGTTGTGACGGTATGGCTGGTCGGACTTATTTATAAGCTCGGCAACTCCCGCCACGTCCCAATAATCCTCATTCGTTAAATGCATGTGCGCATACCATGCTTCAAATCATAAAGTCCGAGATCTCTCTAGAGAAGTGTATGCCACGTGATCGTGAAAAGCCAATGTGGCCTTGTAAAACCAAGTCCATCACTGCATCTCACCCGGTGTCGCGGTAGATTCATCACACAAATCCGTGCTGACCGGCCGGCGCCAGAGTTTTTCCGTTATCTTTAGCCAGGCATATGCTCAAGATAGTCGTTCACTGGCGGTCCAGTCTCAAAATTGGGCGGTTGCCAAGTGTAGCCTGGGATGTAAGGCACCTGCATAGACATACCGGGTGTAAAGCCAGAAAATACTGGTGGATTGGTAAAGGTTGTTGGCGTAATCCAACCAGACGCAACGCCAGAGGGTGCCATTGGGCCTGGAGGTGGTTGAATGGACATGTTTCCAAAGGCGTTTTGGGAAGATATACCGAAGCTGGATTCGGACTTCGATCCTGGACTGGTGACCGAACTTGTGGAAGAAGGATCAGGCTTGCGGATTTCTCTGGGATCCAGAATCATTGACCTGATGGCTGTAACCATGAACTTCGCCCCCATCTCGCCATTGATTTTCAATGTCCATCTGAACTCCTTCAGTTTCTCGAGATAAAATTGCTCTTCGGATGAGTCAAAGGCAGAGCCAACAAGAACGTTCCCAAAAGAAATGAGTAGTGTCAAACATGCAGTTGAGCAGAAATACCAGAATGACTTCAGGTGGCGTGCTTTCAGACTATCCACAAACCCAAGAGCTGACAGCCACCTCTGTTTGGCAGCAATACGACAAGCTGCTGCGGTGTTCGGGTCTGACGCACAAGACATTGTTTGGCATATAATACGTCGATGTATGCTAACCTCAACAGCCAGATGAGCAAGTATGAGATAACCTGCCGACGATTAGACACGATTGAGAATGTTATCAGATGCGTTGACGCTTACCAATAGATGTCAGCTTCATACTGTTGGCCCTCTCCAAGGAAAGTACTTCCATAGCAGAATCTGACCATGCACTGAGTCGTTGCTGTAGTGGTTGGGCTCTACTCAGAAGGGCCGAGACAGGATCGGGAGACATCTGAATGGCTTGATGTGACCGTAAACTGAAAATAGAGTCCAGAATATCGGAGAGTATCTTCGTAAGCTCAATCATCTGCATGAAAATGATGCGGCCATTTTCGACTTCTGAGCTACCCTCTTCGTTATTCTCCTCGTGTTCAGGGAAGTCTCTATGTTGGACCGCCGGCACAATCCAGTCACGGTCCGTGAGAAGCGCCGGTCGACCTTCGATGAGAGCTACCCATTTGTCCTGCATATAGATCGCCCAGGCAAGGCGACAGCGTAGACTGATCTCCCATTCTGGAATATCCCATCGCGATGGGTCCATATGGAGTCCCAGTGTGTGAGACATCGAGACCAACTGGGCTGTGAGTCTGCCTCTTGACCCACAACTCATGACATCGGAATCGAAACATTCATACTGCGCTAGTAACAATCCGGCTTGGACTGACGAGAGTTTCGGACGATAGATAGTAAGGTCGTAAGATTCTGTGGCTAACTTGTGTAGCAGACAAGCGTCTGGTTTTGGCTTTGTAGCCAACGCGGGCGAACACCTCCAGTAATTGGTTGTAAGGAGGTAGACTGCTGCTAGAAGAGCAGGTGAGAATTCGCGATAAGAACGCGCATACTTTTCCAGGAAGACGCCCTTGTGAAGGATCGGGAAAGAGGGGTGGACGATACGGAAGTACAGGTCGATGAGTGCTTTCCCATGAGGCTCAACCAATTGCTGAATGGCGTCAACTCGACTTTGCTCGGTGTCGTAGCCAATTGTGCCTTGGTCCTCGCGGATGGTAAAAGCATTGAAGTCGTCAACCTTGCGTACAATGACCGCACCACCCTGCGTAGACTTCTGAGATGTTCCCAAGGTGAGTGAAAAGCGAGGAAACGAGAACGGTTCTGTCAGACCGACAAAATGGGCGTGGTGTTTGTTCTGAAGGCCAAGAGTCTTCTTAAGCAAGCTTTCGCCAGGCAGCTCGTCGTATTCCTCGACGCCGGTTCCGACGTTCGTTCGTAGAACAGGTGGTTGGTCGCCGGAGTTTCCGTGGTTGGTTTCCTCGATAGGCTGCGCTTTTCGTTTTCTGGTTCGAGCAACAGGTTCGTGTAGATAGGTGCACTCTTGGCTGTGGAATTTGCACAAGACGCACTTGTCCTCGCCTGACTCCTTGACACATCTGGTCTTGCGACGTCGACATGCATCGCAGGGTCTTTCTTTGGTCGAGCGTGCACTGTTTCCGTACGTGCGCGGGCTCTCGATAAGGCTCTGAGCCTGCTGGTCGGTGAGACTGTGCCGTTGGAGATTTGCTGCATGTTGCTCGACGTCGCGATAAGGCCGGTAGGCTTTGGACCCACGCCATTCAGCGCCTGTACCTTCTTCCATATTCCCCGAGCTCCGTTGCTCCGGGTATATCGTTTACTAGACTTGCAAAAAGAGTGCTGTATGAATTTCAGGCCACATGACCGTCAAACCGTAATGATGTCAACACGAAGAAATCACAGTGAGAAGCGCTTGGTCTTGAGAAAGTCTGCAGCGATCCGCGGATCCGCCAGGTGAAAAGCAAACGAAGGATGATGGAGATTTACCGATCCTGGCCCAGGAAAGAGTCAGGTGCGGCTGTAATTTCTGACGCCTTTTCTCCGACTCGCCCACCCTGATAAAATTATGGACGAATCAGCTGCTGCAGATCGGTCCTATAAGATGCTAGTGGTATTGACGCAGGGCAGAAACGCTTTGCAACCGGGACTACTTGCTTGCAGCAGCCATACCATTCCGATCCTGCAGCCTCTTTCTATGTGACAAGATGGCATAACTTGCGTTCTTTGACCAAAGGTAAGATGAGACTTGTAAGATCTGTATGTATTACGACATAGAGTTCTGGCCAATTCAGAGAGCCAAAAGAGCCGCTGTGGGGATCAAGGGAGACCCGGCGCGGCGCGTGAATCCGGAAATATGACGTCGTGCCGCAATCGCGACTTCCGCATCTAGACAGACTTTACATCTCATCATCGACACGAGAAGCTCAGGGAAACCGGAATCATGTTTAGTGGGCGTCAGATGGCAACTGCGAACGTTAGTTCAGTTCGTCTGTCTTCTTTGCCCCCCCTGTCGTTCTGAATTGATACGAATCTCTGTAAACACGAGTGTTTCAACTTTTGCTTTCGCGAAGCTTCACCCAGTCGATCACGAATTGAGCCGCATCACACACAAGTGCTTCTGCATGCCCAATGGCGACCCCTGGGATACCCAAGCCGAGTCCTAGTGTGTTGACCGACCACTCCGGCGAGGCCATTATTCCTACCATTGTACCGCCCCAGACAGAGTTTCTAAGCCCACGACACGACGATAGCCATTCACGTTCCGTCTACCACACTCCTGCCACTGCTCCGCTGAAGAGCGATGAGCAGAATGGATACTTCGAAGAACAACCACAGCAAAGTAATGGCCTCGATCGCGACATCGAGAGAACAGACTACGCAGAGACGCCAGCCAAGGAACCGCGACCAACCAACATCCGATCACTACCAGCTGGGAACCGTCCCAGCCTCGAGAGGTCATGGCAGACCGAAAGACCGAAGGCCATGCCACGGAGTGCAACCATTATGAATGCTTTGCAGAGGTCAACATCCCACACCCAAAACACAAAACATACCGATGACGAGACCGAACCTTCGTCATCTTCCTCTTCTTCTTCGGAAAGCGAACCTACATCACACAAGAATGTGAGCAAACAAAAAAGGCGGGAGATGGAAAGAGAGCAATCATACTCGAAGTTTGATGTCGGCAATGATCAATACCAAGCGAAAGGTAAGGTCTCGAAGCGCGATGGTAGACTGAATATTTCGGTCAGCGAGACTGCGAACAATGGTTACATTGCGAAAACTCTGGGCCAGACAATCGAGAATCACCTGGGGATACCGCACAAGCATCCTTCTAGGGACGAGCGAGACTCCGACTCCAGCTCTGAAGACCATCACATCAAGGCCGACGACAATTCGGAAGATGAGTTTTCAGATGACGCCGCTTCTGTTGCGTCCTCTGTGCATGAAACCATGAAGAGGCCTCGCTTGAATATCGTCATCATGGTCATCGGCAGTCGTGGTGATATCCAACCGTTCCTCCAAATTGCTCGTGTTCTCAAACGCTATGGACACCGAGTGCGAATTGCCACACATCCAGCTTTCAAGGAGTTTATTGAGAAAGACGTTGGCCTCGAGTTTTTCAGCATCGGAGGTGATCCATCCGAACTCATGGCCTTCATGGTCAAAAATCCAGGCCTCATCCCTAGCCTGGAGACCGTGAGGCAGGGCGAAATTGCTCGACGTAGGAAAGGAATGGCTGAAATCTTTGAGGGACTCTGGCGTGCCTGCATCAACGCTACAGATGATGAGCATGACAAAGCCAACATGAAGATGTTGGGAACAAAAGCACCATTTGTCGCAGACGCTATTATCGCTAACCCGCCTTCATTTGCCCATGTTCACATCGCCGAACGTCTTGGTATACCATTACATGTCATGTTTACATTCCCTTACTCGCCAACGCAGTCCTTCCCTCATCCTCTAGCCAACATCAGCCCACAGAAGAGCAACACAAGTGTGGAGTATGTCAACTTCATGAGTTACCCTCTGGTAGAGATGATGACATGGCAAGGTCTTGGTGACCTTGTGAACAAGTTCCGTGTCAAAACTCTCGGGCTAGAGCCTGTGAGTAGTCTGTGGGCACCCGGTGCGCTTTATCGCATGAAGGTACCTTATACTTATCTTTGGAGTCCTGGTCTCGTTCCGAAGCCGAAGGATTGGGGTCCGGAGATCGATATTGCTGGCTACGTCTTTCTCGATCTTGCCAGCAATTACGACCCACCCAAAGAACTCACAGACTTCCTGGATGCAGGAGAAGCCCCAATCTACATTGGGTTCGGATCCATCGTCGTTGATGATCCTGATTCGTTCACCCAAATGATCTTTGATGCGGTCAAGATGGCAGGAGTCAGAGCGCTAGTGTCCAAGGGATGGGGTGGCTTGGGAGGCGACAACACACCTGACAACATTTTCATGTTAGAGAACACGCCACACGATTGGTTGTTCCCTCGGGTCAAGGCTGTTGTACACCACGGAGGCGCAGGAACTGCAGCTGCCGGCTTGAGAGCAGGCAAGGTAAGGATATTCATCCTGTTCGGAATAGACATGTACTAACTCAAGTGGTGTAGCCGACTATGATAGTGCCCTTCTTTGGAGACCAGCCATTCTGGGGCGCAATGGTTTCCAAGGCAAAGGCCGGTGCACACGAGTCCATTCCTTACAAGAAGCTGGACGCAGAAATGCTTGCAGAGGGTATCAAGCAATGTCTCACCGACGAAGCGCGTAAGAATGCAGAAGGCATTGCCGAGAGCATTGCTGCCGAGGGTGACGGTGCAGAAAACGCGGTCAAAAGCTTTCATCGCAGTCTACCATTCGCCGGAAGACGGAGTATGAGATGCTCCATCCTGGAAGACAGGGTTGCTGTGTGGAAACTAAAATCCTCGAATCTCAGGTTGAGCGCACTGGCAGCGGATATCCTGGTCGAACAAAAGAAACTGTCCTGGAAGGAATTGCGCCTTCTACGACACTACGAGTGGAACGATTTCGATGGCCCTGGAGAGCCTATTTCCGGAGCAGGCGGCGCACTACTGAAGACTGGCACCGGAATCGCAAGAGGAGTCGGTATGGTGCCTACTAGCGTGGCAAAGAATCTCAAGAAAAGAGATGAACGCGAAAAGAAAAAGCGAGAAAGAGCAGAGAAGAAGGAACAGAAGAGGTTGTTGAAGGAAGCCGCCAAAGGAAAGACTGGTGCGGAAGGAAAGCAAGATCCGCAACGACCACAAGCTCCAACACATACCTCCACGAATAGCACTATTGGATCTGTCCAGTCAGCTGAAGAAGAACCTCTTGCTCAAGAGCTAGCGGAAGAATTTGGCGATGCCTTTTTGGAATCCGGTGGCGCTCTCGCTAGTCTGCCATTGGATCTTGGTCTAGCCATCGGTCAAGGTTTCCACAACGCACCTCGACTATATGGAGATGCGTCCGTTCGTAAGCCCACTCGCATCACTGGTATGCATTCAGGGTCCAAGGCTGCCGGAAAAGAACTGATGTATGGCATCTACGACGGGTGGACCGGTCTAGTAACCCAACCTATGCATGGCTGGCAAGATGCAAAGAGCAAGCATGGCAAATTCACAGGCCTGGGTATTGGTTGTGCCAGGGGTGTTGGTGGATTCATTCTGAAGGATATCTCTGCCATTATCACACCGCCTTTTCTGCTTGCTCAGGGAGTGCGAAAGGAGATCACCAAGCGCATCGGCGGCCCTGGAACGACTTCCTTCATCCGCAGAGCCCACATCATCCAAGGGCAAAAGGACATGCAGGCCTTGCGTGAGTCTGATGCAAAGAACAAGGGCAGTGACTCGACGAAAACCGAGAGAATGGTCAATGAAGGCTGGAAGGTCATGAATGAGGCCTGGGACTTGAAGAAGAAGCATGCACATCACAACGGGGGTAGAATCCGTGGCAGACTGAGCGTCTCACGAGAGGAGAGGAAGTGGGCGGACAATGGAGCGCTTGAGAATGTCAGTGCGACCAGGCGAGCGATCGAAGCCGAGAAAGAAGGAAAGGATATAGACAAGGTCTTCTCCCAACGACGCAAGGAGATGCACATTGCCGAGCAACCGAGAGCAAGCGCCATGGATCAGCCGAATGACTACGAAACCTCAGATGCCATCGCACCCAACGGCCAGACCAAAATTCATGGACGCAAGTCGATGCATCGCCAGTCCATGCACGGCAACCGCCAGCAGGAAGGAGGAAATGAGGCAGGTCCGAACAACACAGGCGCAATTGACGCGAGCGGTGAATGTGAAGGCACAAGAGCTCAAGCAGAGAACAACAGTCTCGGCAGCGACACGGCCGTCGAATCACCAGAGGACGACAAGGCTAGTGGGAATATCGGAGGTGAAGGTGTTGACCGTATGCAAGACGCTGTGAAGGACATTGAAAGTGGATGGGGACCTAACGCAGATCGTCAGCACACGCCTAAGCATGCGATGGCAGGATAATGGTATTTTATGTTATTGGCATTGAAGATTGAGCAAGGTGTTGGGGGTATTGATTTGCGTTATGGTAATGCTCAACAACGACAGCGTATACAAGATTAGCAACAGCGCCTTCTTCCTTTTGTACCATTAGCACACTCCAATGATAATCATTGTTGTATCAAGTCTTCGACCAAGATGGTTCTAGTAGGCGTCTGCATAATTCTTTCGAACTTGAATATGCACAAAATATGAAGCAAGCCAAGCCGCGGGCGCAAGCCAATCATGGACGTCATCAACAGCTCATGCGTTGGCAACATTCACGCGCGAGTCTGGCCAAATTGCTCGCGTTTCAGCCTCACACACTTGTGCAGACTCGGCTGTCTTTTGAGAGCTGACATGTTGCAGGTCAGAGATGGATAGGCAGACAGATGAATTGGTATCGCTTTATCTATCACAACATCGCACGCGATGTCCATGATGGCTGCTGCGGCGCGGACGAACCTTCTGTGTTACGAATGAGCGAAGATCATAACCTTAAGATGCATTAACGTGGTGAGATCACCGGAATGCTTACTGTTTACGCACTTCGGAGACACGGCGTTCCTGAGAGATGGGTGTTTCAGGAAGTCGCATCTCAATCTGTTGGCGAGGCTATGTAAGTCATGCCTTCCCTTCTGTTCGTGTCGGCCTGTGCCCTTTGACCTTTCCTTTCCGTCATCAACAACAAAATGCTCCTGGGCGAGAAGAAGAAGCTATCGGGCTTCTTGCTGGCGCTTCTACCCAGTTTCGTACATCATCTCGTCGTCGATGTTCCTCACAAACCGACTCGTGTTTCTCCTACAGCATGGCTAGATGGAGCCCGCGGCTGGGCCGCCTTCTGCGTCTTCCTTAGACACTTCGAGTTCACATACCACCGAGCTGGAGCGCGATCATATGGCACTGTCAAGGACCCGAAATTCCCAAACGAGAACCGTCACTTGCTGCAACTACCGATCCTGCGACTGCTTTACAGCGGAGAGGCCATGGTCGCCATCTTCTTCGTCATCTCAGGCTACGCATTGTCACTCAAGGCATTGAAGCTAATCAGAAAGTCTTCTCACGATCAATTGCTGCGAACCCTTACGTCCTCGATCCTCAGACGCCCTTTCCGCCTCTACCTCCCTTGCCTCGTGTCGACTCTTATCGTCTTCGTCGCCCTTCGCATCGGCATCTACGATGGCCCGAACGCTATTGCCGGCCCAGAAGATACCTTCAGAAAGATATTTCTCGGATGGGCCCATGATCCACAGCCCCGGATATTGCCCACCTTCTGGGAGCAAGCAAGAGACTGGACACATGAGAATCTGCGCCTGTTTGATATCTTCACCCACAAGCATTGGCCCGAGAGCAGATACGACGTACACTTGTGGACCATTCCTCAGGAGTTCAGATGCTCCATGGTCCTGTTCCTGACAATCGCTGGTCTGGCCTTGGTTCGCACGAGAGTCAGGATCATCACTTTGGCGCTTTTGGTCGCTTGCTCCTTCCAAGCTGATGCCTGGGAGTTGAGTGCTTTCTGGAGTGGTGCTCTGATCGCAGAAGCCAATCTCATCCGCCAAGAACAGAAAGACAATCGTGTAAAGGTGGATCCCTTTTCCGACGAGGAAGAAGAACCAAGGAGCCAGTGGAGTACTGCCTTGACATACTGTGGCTTTGTCCTGAGTCTATTCCTGTTGTCATACCCTTTCCAGGAAGCAGAGTTCGCTCCTGGTTACTCCACTTTGTCAAAGCTCATTCCATCGGGCTTGCGTAAGGAAGAACGCTACCGATTCTGGCACTGCGTTGGAGCAATGCTCATGATCTACACCACCAGTCTCGATGGTCTGCTCCAGACTTTCTTCAATAATTCGCTCAGCCGTTATCTGGGAAATATCTCCTTCGCGCTGTATCTCATGCACGGTTTCACACTGAAGACCATCGGCTACGTCTCCGTGTACAACTTCTGGAAGATCACAGGCAAAGAAACACTCTTCCAATATGAGTCTGGCTTTGTGCTAGGTGGATGTGTGGTGATCCCACTGACGATTTGGGCAGCCGATCTGTTCTGGAGGGGCGTAGATGTTCCGATTGTGAAGTTCACGAGATGGTTCGAGCAGTCACTTCTCCCTTATGCAGATGAAAACAGCGACCCGCTCTTGATCGAGAAGTCGCCTAGAGAGCATCAGCCTTGATTCCTTTTGCATTTTCTTCTTCGTACGAAAGCGTGGCGGGACACGGAGTTTATCACTACACGAGATTAGATTTAGAACAATTTCCTTTTATGACACCGCATGAACTCTGGACACGGCAGACCAACTTTTGTATATAGATTTAGACGTCTCAGTATTAGAGATGATGGTTCACCATCACAATCTCATCATCATTGATCGCGT
>ERZ794946.348-NODE-348-length-19186-cov-4.759657_pt1 | contig 19186 bp, 15 predicted proteins | sample MGYA00433072_ERZ794946 | MGnify/ENA primary metagenome ERZ794946 (study PRJEB30137, sample SAMN04331413) | food metagenome | isolation source: Y3 must sample point D1 replicate A | place: Australia: South Australia | collected 2014 ...
TCTTCGTTGACAGCGAGGTGATCACACAGGGCTTCCCAAAGGGTTGTTTAGAGGCAGATGGAGACAAACAGATATATGGGATAATCGAACAAGGAAGCAAAGATGCGATGGCTGTCGTGCGTATATATATATCAAGACTTTACGTTTCCTAAATGGCCAATACTGCTTATTCCATAGTTGTCTAAGTGCTGTTATGCATGTCAGTTCTTGACGATGTTTATGCTAATCATACGGTAGTCAACTCGCTCCATCGAGACAGCTATATCCAGGGTGTAAATGTAATCATCTGTTGATGCAGAAAGGGTACCAGCCTATTCTTGCACAACAGCTCGTCCCAATAATGCCAACTTTGCGCAGCACCGGCTTCTATTTTTTCCTCCTGCCGCGTCGATTCAATGCGCAATCGGTTATCCTCAGCCGCGGTGGCAGTCATTGCACTATCTCGTACTCGTTGAGCGAGGGTGTCGGCATCCTCGGTATCGCCCTGTGACCATATGTCCGCCATACTGATTTGCAGTGGTTGCAGGAACATTGGTCTGAAACGACGAGCTAGAACTTCTTGCTGCCTATTGAGCTCGCGCTCACGTTGCTTCCAGGCGAGATCTGCGAGCTTCAAAATCTCTTTGAAAAATGGATTACGTGGGTGCGTCATTAGATCCGGGTTGCCTGTTAGCAGTTGGTCGATGTTGTGCCATTCCTTGTGCATATTCGCACTCTGACGAGGAAACTGCGTGGATTCGAAGAGCGAGAATATGAGAGCGTCGAGTGGAAGATAATTGTCGACGTACCACATGTATTTGTCCGTGATGTCGTATGTGTTGATGTAGGTGTGAATCCTGTGCTGAGAAGCCGACCATACACACTCTCTTTGCTTCTTCGTGAATTCGTTGTCCTCGCCCCCCTTGCGTATGCTTTCGTGATTGATGATATGATCCAATCTGTACTGCGCATTGCACGCATTGACAAAGGCTAGCAGATACAGGGGATCCGAGTCCAACGTCGCTGTAGGGTATCTGTCGTCGCACTCGGTCTTGTAGATGCTGACAATCATGAGCTTCGAGGCAAGGGATCTGTCAGAATCGAATAGCTTGCGGCCGGTATGCTTGTCTCGCAAGAAGTTTGCGAAATGATACTGCATCTGACAGAAGGTCATCTCGCCTAAATGCTCACGCTCTACTGGTGTACCGAGAGATTCGGGTACAAGATCGTCATCGTCTATGTTCCTCGGCTCTTCCGTGTCAAAGTCTGACAGCAGCGAACTCATCAAGAGGTCCTGACCGCACAATTGGCCGGCCTGAGTATCGATGAGTATAATCTGCCACCAAAGACGTCTTCTCATTTCGCTCTCGACAGGTGGAATATTGAGAGTTGACCCGTCTTTGTGGAGATCCAGGCGTTGCCCGAATCTGACTGCAATGTTAGTCAGAGGCCATATTGCCTCTGGAGGATAACGTCGCCGAACACCCAACTACACAATGGAATCAATGCGCGCTATGTCTGAGACCGTCGGTTGAGATGGACTTACGAGATAGAAAACCAACGCTTCCAGAATCCTTATGCTGTCTGATCGCATAAAATCCGCTCTAGCCAAAGCAGTCCGCGTGGCCTCCTCGTATTTCATGAGAAGAGTCCCCCACGAGGCGCCATACTGGCTCTCAAAGTCCGAAAAATGCCTGATTGACGAGATAGCCACAAGAAGGTAAGAAAACAACATTGGTGCAAGTAACGGGTTGACATCCAAATAATAGGGAGGCGCCCTGAATAATCTTTCCACGACCAATCGTTGTGCAATCTTCGTGACTGGATGGACATGCTCAAGGAAAGCTTTCAGTAGCAATTCTCGGTGTGGTAAGGAAGGAAGCAAAGAGCTCATCTTAACAGATGAGGGGAAAGACGCAACGATCAAGGTTGCTGTATAGTCGGATGCAAAGCCACTTGGAGGAGGCAACGCCGGAGCCGCAGTTTCCACAGGAGTCGTGCTCTCATCAAGGATGATATCGTTGACGTTCACGGATTGCGCAATTATTTCGTTGATGCCGTCGGCGACGTTCAGATCGCTAGCAGGTTCCGACGTGACACTCTCGTCAGTGTTGGCCAGGGTAGCAAGCAATTCAGTCGGGCTACTTCCATCGATCTTGATATTTCGCTGTGGCGACGGCGAGCTGTCTGGCTCAGACACCCGTCGCCTTTTGGCAGCTCTATCAGACATGGCTTGTGGAATTTAGGTCGACTGATCGGTATCGAGAAGATCATTGATGGTCTACGGAGGAAGGTGGAACCACGTGGAACGCAGCGTTATCTCATTAATCAGACGCGAGAACGAGCCTCGTCATTATTTTATGCAGGGCGTTGGCCAATCAGAGATCTGGAAATGATCTTTCCTGCACAACTATCATAAATTACATAAACTTATGCTCTCTTGTATAACCTCTGATCCATGAGTCTGTGGAGCCGACTCCAGGGTTGCTCCCGAAACAAGCATTTCTGAGGCCGGCAACGAGATTTCTTGCTGTACGACTGAGCAACTCCTCTCACGATGAGCTGAGTACATGCTTTGAGAACTATGATCGATGAAGGAAACATTTCTGCCTTGGTGAGTACCTCCTACGCTGTTGTAGCAACATTGCAGTTTGCCTCTGTTTACACTCACTGGGGCCACGCTCAAACATGTGGTGTTCTCGTAAATGCCCTTGCGAATGAGTTTATCTATATTGAAACCATCTTCCTTATTGATTGGTGCTGTAAGTCGACTCGATATAGCAAAGCAAATACCATAAGCCTCCGACGCTTCCGGCATCCCACTACGCAACTTCCACACCCTTGCTAGTCTTCTTATGCAAAGCTCCTAACCAACTGTTGTACAAACCACTTCTAATCTTCTTTCCAAAAGGCAAGAAGATCAGGACGGCGAGATTGTTCACCGCCAACACAGCGCAAAACGCGCCTCCGATAATCTTCGCGTACCCATGTTCCAAGATCCAGTCCAGCAGGTAGATACCCATACCAAAGGAAATAGCTTGTTTGCCCAGATTCATGGCAATAAGCATTTCCGCCGTGTTTGCAGTCATAGAGTCCACAGCATAGGCCAGAACGAAGGAAAAGTAGAAATAACTGACGAAATCAGTCATCGCCACGCCGGCAAAGTATCCTATCCAATGTAGATTCCTTTCTGCCGTGAACCCATAAAGGATCAAGCCAGCAGGAGCGATAAGGCAAACCGGAAGCAGGACCCAAAGTCTCATCTCCGCTTCTCGGATATTGTTGTTGCGTTTTGTGAGGTATGCTGCAATACGGTCGGAGGAGGAAGCAAAGGGGACAGCAAGGGCGTAGCCGATTATGTTGGCCAGAGCGATCAGGCCGCTGTTGTTCGGGTTCCAAGAGTACGGCGGCGCAACAATCTTGATGGGGAAGGTGTAGTTGAATGTTAAGGCGCCGAGACCGATGTAGATGCCTATGGTCGTGTGATGTCAGTCAAGTCTTTGAATGCGGATACAAGGGAAGGCACGAACCGAAGCTGGTCACAACCCACATGACACTAGGGACCAAGAAATAGGAAAAAGAGCGGAGCATTGTCATGAAGAACTCAGCTTCGTGGTCGATTCCACTCCATGGCTTTAGTGTCTGGATGAAGGATCTTCTCGCTGGTGCTAGGGTGACGACCTCGACATGCTCAGTGTGACCTTTTTCATTATCTTCGGAGTCGGCAGATGATGTTGAGACAACGATACGTTTGTAGGCAGATTCTTCAACGAAGATGAAAGCCATGATGAGCAAGGCGCATGCGAAAGCGAATTCAACGTAAAAGTAGAGTCTGATCGCATGTTTAGAAGGAGCGACTGGAAGTGGGGAGGGAATGCACTTGCCTCCACGAGTATCCTGCTGCGAGCATGTAGCCGGCATAGAGTGGTCCTGTTGAGCCCCAACATAAACATACGGTATAGTATCCTAATCTCTTGCCTCGCTCGTGTAGGAAGAAAATGTCGTTCACAAGTTGAACAGGCAGAGCTTCGCAAACACCAGAGCCAAAGGCGTGGATAATACGAGCAGCCATGAGACCACCGTATGATGTAGCTTGTGATGCACCGAGGAGACCAAAGACGAACTTGACTGATCAGTATATACTTGCTGTCGAAAGTCAGAATGTATTTACCAGAAGTAGAGAGAACAACATGACAGGTCTGCGGCCAAATTTGAGATAGGCAGGAACAAGCAGCAGAGAACCTAAAAACTTATGAGTAACGGATTCCAATGGCAGGATATCGGACAGTCATACCAAATCCAAAGACCAGATTAGGATAAGACACCAGGCCTGAAGCCTCAGTGACAGAGATGCCAAACTCCTTGCTGTAAATCTCAAGGTAGACTGAAGGTCCCACCAGAGCGCTGTTGCCGAGGAATGAGTATAGTGAGACGATGATCAGAATCATGGTCTTCTTCGATTTTGACCATTGCAGCGGATCATTCGGATCCTCGCTAGGTACAGGGTAAAGAGCCTGTCCGTATGCCGTGTCGTCGCCCTCGAGAGCTTGGAGGTTCACAGTCCCTGGTAGATCCTCCTCATGAGCATGGCTACAGAAACATGAGCATTGAGAGCCGATTAACGAGAAGCTACAGGATGTACCTGTGAATGATATGCCGTTGGTGTGGATGCTGCGAAGATCCTTCCATTGTGTTCGAGCTTGGAGTTGAGAAAATACTACGGGAAACGCCAAAATGGGCGGAATAAAGCACCGGCAATATCGTCTACATATATCCACTCCATCTCGCACTAAGCTTTCTTCCTCTAAGGATTCTCGGTATCGCTAGGTATGAGTATGCGGAGGTGATGCAGTTGATAGACACTCTGGCCCCACGTCCTGTGGGGCCAAAACCGGGGACCCCGCATCCCAGCCAACCAGGAGCCTCCTCATGCAGGTCGCCTTGCACGTTGTATTCCTGATCGTCTCCTCTTCGTCCGTAACCAAGTCGGTTTGAGATGAAAGCGGTAGGCCACGCATCCTCAACTGCCGATCCCTGTCAATGAATGCTATGCACCTTTTCTCAACCGCTGTAACTCCACACGTCCATGCCTACTCCGCAGACAATGAGCGAAGACGAGTCCAGAGCCGCGAGATCGGAAACATCTGCGACAGCCGTAGAATAATTGCCTCTCCGCTTGATCGAGAGGCCGTCTAGCCCTGGCAGTGAAGAGTCATACTGCACCTCCCAGAGTTTGAGACGCTGGTCGATACTGGTTGTAGCAACGGTAAGTAGATTGGCGGTGGAAGAGGCTAGAATCTCGACGCCAGTTACAGCAGCCGCATGCGCACGCGGGATAATCACTGTGCTGACTTGTGGCGTACATTGAGCCGGATGCCAGGCACAGATGCTGAATGCGACGGCGTTGTCATCACCTCCTGTGAGTAACAGACATGTCCTGTTGTCAAACCAATGCAATCTCATCGAATGAATTGTGTTCTGGTGGATTATGGAGCGAGACGACCACCTCAAAGCGCTTGGTTCGGGAGTAGCGAAAGTCGAGTCGGCCTCCAAGGAAAAGAAAGCAACATGCCCATCAGTGCCAGCTGTGATAAGCGATTGTGCCCCATTGTCACGCTGTATGTGCAGACATTGTGTGAGACAAGACGTCAAGTAGTTGCCAACCATCAAGATACTCCAATGATTCTCTTGACCAGGACTGTATCGATACATCTGCTTATGTTAGTCGAGTACAAGAACAACACCATGTAGAAAATCTTACTCGCAAAGTAGAGTCCGAGCGAACCATGGTGATGATAAAGTTGTCATCTTCTTCCACGCAGGAGAAGCTCATGATTCTGAGATCAGGCAAGTCGCTCTCGGTAGGGTACACCGACTCGCAGACTACACCAAGCTCGACTAGAGGTGCCGTCTCCACTCTCCAAACGAAGAATTCCTCGAACCCACCACTACTGAAGAGGTAGTGCCCATCAGATGACCACTCCAGCTGGCGAATACCAGTGTTGTGTTTTCGCAGTGTTTTCAAACAGTGGAAGTGGGGCACTTTACCCTCATTCTGGTAAGTGAAAAGCTTGATATCCGTGTCCTCCGAACCGGTTGCGAACAGTATGCCGACATTTGTGGGGTTCTTAGGAGCAACAGCCACCGACTTGATTTCGCGGCCGTGATTGCCTTTGTTCAATACCTTGGTGGGCTGCTGAATCTGCGAAAAGAGGCAAAGCTGAGAGGCCTGGGTCCAAACGAAGTGGCCGCCTTGTAGCCCGCTCTCGGGTTCAAATTTCCAGATCCTGTTCGCTCCTCCACAATCGATGCTCATGATCTCGGTCTCGTCAGTCGCATCAAACACGATAAACCGCCGACTGTGGAAGCCCCAAACCAAGAGGTGACCAGTAATCCCATCGATGTATAATCCTTCAATGTTTGTGCCTAGTGGCAGAGTAGTCTGGCTGATAAGTCGGAGACCGATACTCGAGTCTGACCTTGATAGCCGGTGTATAGCATAAGTTCCATCTTTGCCAACTGAGAAGATGTGACCGCCATTAGAGGTTGAACCCGGTTCAGCGAACCAAGCGAGGTCAGTAACAGAGTCGGTGCCATGGGCTCGGTCGAGCAGACAGTGGTGTGTTATATCATCTTCAATTATCCCACCTTCTTTGATGAGAAAGATGGATATTGAGCCACTTCGGGAGCCAACAACAAGCATCATGCTGCCTTCTGAATCGAGATTGATGGTAAGGAAGCTAGTAGTGACGAAACCTTTGGGCAATGTCAGTCGCCAAGTCAAAAGGTTTTCAGTCGTTCGAGGACTATCTTCGGAACCGCTCAGATCGAAGCGTGAGAAGAGAGCCGTTTTGGCCTCGACGTTGGCAATTAAGAGACCAACTTGGTGATGAGCGGTGTTCAGGGACGTCAAGTCTTGAGCGAACAAAGCTGCCGTTTTCCTGGTTGACTTCACCAACTGCTTAATCTCGCTACCATCATACAGCATGACCGAGCCATCCATTCCGGCCAAGAAAGCAATTGATAGGGTTGGTATGCTGGTGACGACGGAGTATCCGCGAAGCTTTGGCTCGTTGCAAATCCATTCTGTTACAGGCTGGCGCTGCTCATCCTGAGTTAACAATAATATATTGCCTGCATTGGTAGTGACCAATAGGTCTGTCTTGCCGAGGAAAGCATAGCTTCGCAGCATATCTGGTCGTCCAGATGTTGACTGCTCGGGACATAGCGACCCAAGGTCCTGGATAGACCAGCTCTGAGTATGATCGAATTGGTTCGTAAAAGGCACAGACTTCGGTTCAATCGCAACACTACCGTCAGCGCCACCACTGGCGACGACAACGTGTTCTGGAGATATCTGGTGGATTGCCCAGGACCAGATGTTCTTGCCAGAATGTAGGCAAGAACCTCCATGGTGTGTTAATGAGAACTCATCAGGCGCTGTCTCCTTCAGACTCCAGAATTGATGGGTGGTGTCTTCGCCAAAGGAAACGACATAGGAAATCGTGCTAGAAGTTGGAGATGGAATGAACTTCACGCCCCATATCCTGGAGGCGTGACCCCAAGCTTTGGCGATGCATTTTCCTCCAGATGCGTTTCCTGGTAACACATCTGCAACGTTAGCACCAAAACCAGTCTCTCGAGCCGATGTCAGATCTGCAGCGGCTTGTGGATCTGTAGCAGTCTCCGGCAGGTATGAAATATCCCAGACTCGAACCGTACGATCGTCGCTACAGCTAGCGAGTAAACGTGATGGACCCTCACGACCTTCGTGAACTTGGTCAGTCGGAACTTCGAAGATTTGGACCCCGAAGATAGACCCTTCATGACCGATCAACACATGATGGAGTACTGAAGAAGGTGCACCGTGCGTTTGTAAGAAGCAAGACCACAGAATAATGTCGCCAAAGACTGTTCCCGAGGCAATAAGAATGTGCTCGTCGTCAGTCCAGTGTACATGGGCCGAGTAGAGAATGCACTTGGAATTCGATGTCAATTCCTGCAAACCAGTGTTTGAATCGCCCAAATCGAGCAGAAGAAGTGCGTTGTGAGCAGTGATCAAAGCAGCTTTCCTTTTATTCCCAGATAGCTCGGGAGAGATGGCAATGTCAAGGATCCAGTCCGTTGCTTCCAGAGAGGAGACGAGTTCGAGTGTGGAAGTGCCATCCGAGGTGAAGGTATAGAGTGCCACCAAACGACCACCCCAGACAACAATGCCATCATAATAGATAGCTATCCCATGAATGGCTTGAGAAGCGAAGATTTTGACTGTCTCGAGCAGATTGTTGTCATGACGCTGGTGGATTCTCAGGACAGGGCCTTCTCCTGCAAACAGATAATCCTTACTGAAGGCCAGTGCTGTCACCGGGACCCGATGTAATTCATGCTACAACAGTCACTACTTGCCAGTTCGAGTTGATCTCAAGTAGACGTACTTTGATCATCTGCAAAGAGCCCTAACGCAGAGCCGAGCAGGGAATCAACCGCAGAATGGAAAGGTAAATATCAATTGATAAATAATTCGAAGAGTCGCAACGAGAAAAGAGCGCCAAGGCTGTCGTCTTGCAAAGTCCGAAGCCAAATTCTTGTCGAGATTCTTTCAAGCATCGGCCTTTTCTTCCAAAGTCCGAGCAAAGCAAATTCTTGGTCGCGGATTATTTCTGTTTTTTTGACACTGACAACCACTCATTGTTCAACAGAAGTAATGTCTACTTGAAGAATACACTCATTTCGATTCTTCGTGCATTATGGATATTCACCGCTCTCGATTTGTGGCGTTCCCGTCATCAGCAATCAACGCGCTTTCATTCTCCCGGTCAAGCGACAAAAACCTTACGGATCCTAGACCTGCGCTGAAGCTCGCACTTGGACGTGCAAACGGAGATATAGAAATCTGGAGCGCCGACAAAGGAAACTGGGTGCAAGAGTCTGTTTTCACAGGAGGAAACAAGAGAAGCGTAGATGCTTTGGCATGGATACAAGAGCCGGACGATACGGACTATGAGGGACACACAATTCTTGGCCAGCTGCGTCTCTTCAGCATCGGCTCGACCGCTGCTGTGACGGAATGGGACTTGACGACAGGAAAGGAGCTACGCTCGTCAACTGGAAACTTCAGTGAGGTCTGGTGCTTTGCCGCCCAACCGCGCTGGCGTCAGACAAAGACTTCGCGCGACGACGAGTTCCGCGGCCAGAACCTGGTCGCAGGAACAGGCGATGGCACTCTGGCCATTCTTTCAACCGAGGACAACGACCTTGTGTTTAAGCGCTTCTTAGCTCGTGGCGGCAGTCGCAAGACTCGATGCATGAGCGTGACATGGAAGGACAGAGACACGGTCGTTGCAGGCTTCACCGACAGCACCATCCGCATCTACGACGCGCGTAACGGCTCTCTTTTGCGCAACCTCAGCCTGGGCGCAGGTGTTCCTGGCGCTCCTCGCGACATCTTGGTCTGGAAGGTCAAATGCTTACCCAATGGTGACATCGTCTCGGGTGACTCCAACGGCCAGCTTAAGTTCTGGGACGGAAGAACGTACACTCTCTCGCAAAGCGTACACGGCCACGATTCGGACTGTCTCGATCTTGTTAGCAGCACAGATGGCACTACCGTCTTCTCCGGTGGCATGGATGGTCGCATCGCTGTCTTCAAGCTTGGTGGTAAAGAGGGAGACAAGAGAAGATGGGCCAAGACCAGTCACCGCCGTATGCACGAGGGCGACATCAAGGCTATGGCTGTCTACGACTCCAAGCACATGAGTGTCGTTCTGTCAGGAGGTGCGTTGCACTGATCCGCTTCATCTTGTACTATGCTAATCTCTAGTAGGCCTCGACACTACGCCATTCGTTATTCCCCTCCGCAACTTCAACAAGGAGAACCACCGAAGACTTCCAGGTCTGCCCCAGAACCCTGTTCTGGCTTCATGTCCGCAACAACGCGTGCTTGTAAGCTGGGCCGAGAGCACAATAAACATCTGGCGCATGTACAAGCAGAACCACGAGCGCATCCCTGTCCCCGAAGGCACACGAAAGCTTCTCACTCGCATTCAAATCGACTCGACCGAAGCCATCACTTCTGTCGCCATCTCCCCGGATGCCTCACTTCTCGCTGCGTCCACCACCAGCTCCGTGAAGCTCTTCCACCTCTCTCGTACCGAAGACGAAAGCTCCGAACGCCTCCGAGTACGCAAGATTGCCGCGCCTGAGACTATCGGCGAGAGCGGAGCTCGCCTGATCACTTTCTCGCCCGATGGACGTTGGTTAGCAGCAGTGACGCCGCAAAGCGAGGTTTGCCTTGCAAGAGTAGAGGATGATTCGGACAAACCCACCTTCTTGGATGCAAATGTCGAGTTGGAACGTCAGACTCGCAAGGTCACCATCCAGACTGGCCTCAAGAAGTACGAGCGTACTATCAACAGACTAGCTTTCTCGCCCGATAGCGCCGTTCTGGTCGCAAGCGATCTTTCCGGTTATCTCGACAGCTGGGTACTCGAGGGTCGCTACGACTCCACGGCCCCTGCTATGGATACTACCACGAAGTCTGCATCTGGATCTGACAAGGGCGCCGACTCTGACGACAGTGATAGCGACGATGAGGATGAGACTACCGTCTTCTATGGTCAACACTGGACGGACAATCCATCTGGTAGCCTTTTGCCTAAGCTCGACTCTGCGCCTCTCGTTCTCTCTTTCCAACCATTAACACCAGCTCAACAAGAAGAGCCTACAGTCAACGGCAACCCTGGCGTTCACCCTACTCGAAACAACCCCCACCCCCACTCGCATGCTCTTCCCTCTACCAAATCACCTCTTTTCATCGTGACCTCCCACCATCAAGTCTACACATTCGACGTCTTGAGCGGACGCTTGACAGACTGGTCGCGTAGAAACCCCACAGCTGTTCTTCCTGCCGAGTTCCAGACCATCAAAGATCGCGCCATGGGTGTTGTATGGGACGTCAACGATGCCCGTGCCCGTGCCTGGCTGTACGGTGCCAACTGGGTTGGCATGCTGGACCTGTCGCAAGATTACGAGCCTTCTAGCGTACTGGAAGAAGCCTTGGAGGATGGCGAGGATGATGTCGCTGCTCAAAACACGCCCAGCAAGAAACGCAAGCGTCGCGAGAGCAACAAATGGGGCAAGCTTGCAGAGAACCGTAAGAAGGCCAAGGGTATGGGCGGCGCCGGTGACAAGACCGCAAGTGGCGAGACCAAGGGCGTTGTAGATGAGATCCGTCGCATCGTGGACGGCAAAGCCGTTGAGACCATCGATGGCACTCACGAGCAAGACCTGGATGATGAGGATGCTTTAGAAGACGCAGTGGGCCCTCTTCGTCGCGATGACGCCGAGGCAGACATGAATGAAGGCACAAATGGCGCTCTTGCCACGACAGGCCGAAGAAAGTGGTGGTGTACATACCGATACAGACCGATATTAGGAATGGTTGCCATGGGCGAGGCATCGGAGGCAGACGAGCAACCAGAGGCAGTACTGGTAGAACGCCCCCTTTGGGATCTACCTCAACTGCAAGAGTTGAGTAAATAGGCTTCTTGATACCACCGTGGCCTTGTATCTAAGCAAAAAGCATTATTCATTCATCTCCTTGGACAAATGCATCGAATCCGAAAACATCGCGCCTTTGGATGGCTGCCTTGCCAGGCCCCTCGCCAGCCTGAGAGCTCGATTCTTGTTATGTTTGTGCCCCTGTTTGTTAACTCACATGTGTCATGCGCTATACCAACTTCCCCATGTACCTCTCTCCAAACACCCGCAGCACGTTATCTCCACGATCACGTTTCACAACACTCCACGTGCCATGGTCAACCACAAGTCGCGTTATCTGCTCCGTGTGACCTCCCAGATTCAGGCCCCTGCAGTAAAACGGTCATCCCCAGATACGAGGAGGATGCAGTATGGGGTAGACATCTTAGTTGTACACCGCCATCTTCCCTCTTGGCCAGGAGTCGTTTCATGATGCGGGAGTGTCAGCCCTCGTCAGCCGAGAGAGAAAACGCTGGAGAAGATCACCGAACGTCCTTTTTGGCGCCGAGAAAGGGGCTTCTTGGGTGTGCATCACGCTCTTTGAGACGCGACTGTCAGCCTGCGATGGCCAGGCCGTTAGCTGTATTCTGATACACCTTCTGAAAACGTCAGTGCAGAGGGTATAGCCTGTATAAATGCCACCATTATCGTCAGGCGATGGAGGAAAGATTGTGGTGGAAATCTAGACCCAAGAATCGCCAAGCAGATTCCACTTTCAGGGTCCAAGCCACGGCGCAATCTACAAAAAGACGTGGGCACCCCACGGGATCAGACGTCAACGAGTCAGAGGCATTCCTCGATCTTTGATATTCCACCGGCGTACTAATATCAGCCCTTCCTTGTCCGACCTTTTCTTGTCGATCTTCGAGTATACCGAAGAGACGACTATGCATACAGAGATCGGTTCGTGTAACTTCTCCTGAGCCGGACTACCTACATCGAACTCGATCAGCTTCCGGCAGAATTCAATCTTTATCATCACTCAACCAAAATAATCCACAATGGCTGCGACAGTTACAGCTTTTGTGACGGACACCGTCACAAAGACGATTGCCATGTCCGCCACGGCATCTTCGACTGCAAGAGCGAAAGCACAAGGTGGTATCCTGGAAGGCGAAAATCCGACACATTATAATCCCAAGGATCCTATCATCATATTCATCATTCAGGTACGCGTTGCATTGGGAGAAACTCATGGCTCGTGAAGGTCGCCTACTGATTACAAGTTATTAGGCCGGTGTTATCATTCTATTCTGTCGCTTGTTGCATTGGCCTCTGTCCAAGATTCGGCAGCCGCGTGTCATCGCAGAGGTCATCGGTGGTGTCTTGCTCGGTCCCTCAGTCATGGGCAGAATTCCAGGGTTCACAGCAACTATTTTCCCGGCGGCTGCACAGCCAAATCTCGCTCTTGTGGCCAACCTTGGCCTGGTACTCTTCCTGTTCATCGTGGGCCTCGAAGTCGATCTACGCTACTTAGCCAGTAACTGGAAGATTGCATTGAGTGTCGGTCTGGCCGGTATGGCTCTTCCGTTCGGTCTTGGATGTGGTATCGCCTACGGTCTCTACCATCAATTTTCGGACGAAGACGGAACCGAGCCGGTTGCATTCGGCACATTCATGCTATTCGTAGGTGTAGCTATGGCCATCACTGCCTTTCCAGTGCTGTGTCGTATCCTCACTGAGTTGAAGCTTCTCTCGACTTCTGTTGGTGTCATTGTTTTGTCAGCTGGAGCTGGCAACGACGTTACCGGATGGGTCCTTCTCGCTCTCTGCGTCGCTCTGGTCAACTCCGGAAGTGGCATAAGTGCCTTGTATGTTTTACTCACAGCTCTCGGATACACACTGTTCCTCTTCTTTGCTGTCAAGCCAGCATTTACCTGGGTTCTTCGACGTACGCGTACGTTTGAGAATGGACCATCTCAGGGGATCATCGTCTTGACTCTCCTGATTGCGCTCGCTTCATCCTTCTTCACTGGCGTCATCGGCATTCATCCTATCTTTGGTGCTTTCATGGCTGGATTGATTTGCCCTCACGAGGGTGGTTTCGCAATCAAGGTCACAGAGAAGATTGAAGATCTGATTAGCGCTCTGTTCTTGCCACTCTATTTCGCTCTGTCTGGTCTATCTACAAACCTCGGTCTGCTTGACAGTGCCATCACCTGGGGATATGTCGTTGGTGTTCTGGCCGTCGCATTCATTGGCAAGTTCGTAGGTGCCTCGTTGGCTGCCCGTGCGAATGGAGTTGTCTGGAGAGAGAGTTTCACCATTGGTGCTTTGATGAGTTGCAAGGGTCTTGTTGAGCTTATTGTGCTGAACATCGGCCTGCAAGCCAAGATCCTGTCTCAGAGGACATTCACAATCTTCGTTGTCATGGCACTAATCACCACATTCATCACTACGCCTTTGACCATGGCCTTGTATCCTCCTTGGTACCAAAAGAAGCTAGAAGCTTGGAAGAAGGGCCTGATCGACTGGGACACAGGCAATCCGATCAATTCTGGCGACGATACTTCATCGATTGTCGCTGCGAAGCTCGAGACCAGCAAGATTAAGACTCTTTTGGTCCATCTGAGACTGGACAACATGCCTACTCTGATGACTTTTGTCTCGCTCCTTGCTGCACCTACCAAGTCTGGCGAAGCAGCTGTAAGGCAACATCCGATGTTGGCTGGAAAGAGCGCTAGCGTAGCAGAATCTCTCAAGGCCCCAAATCGTCCTTTGGAGGTTCACGGCGTTAGAATGATCGAGCTCACAGACAGAGATTCATCCGTTATGAGTGTTTCGGACGTCGAAGAGTTCCACTGGAAGGATCCAATCATCAACACCTTCCGCAACTTTGGCCGACTGTACAACCTCAGAGTCTCGGGTGAGGTTGCTATCGCGCTCGAGTCTTCTTTCGCGGAGATAATCACGTCGAAAGCGTCAAACGAAAACTCCGATCTTCTTGTTCTTCCTTGGAGTGAAAGTGGAAGTATCAATGAGCAGCAATCATACAATGGAACTCCAGCAACACCTCGACGTCTCGAAGACACAAGCTACGTCAGCTTTGTGGCAGCTGCCCTCAAATCCGCCACCACCAACACGGCCGTACTCGTCAACCGCGGTTTCGGCGGCAGCGCAGTGGCACATCGCCCAACATTGTCTCGTCAAGCGAGCAAAATAAGTTTGTCAAACGATCGGGGACCTGCATCTTCACCCATCATGGACAAGTCTCACCACATATTCATGCCATACTTTGGCGGAGCTGATGGCCGCATGGCGTTGCGTCTTGTGTTGCAACTTGCTGAGAATCCCGAAGTCACCGCCACAGTTGTGTTCTTCGACAGACTTGAGGGCAGTGGCTCACCGGAAAGCAAAGAGGCTGAATCTCACGGTTCACCGAGGGAGATAACACGAGAAGGTTCTTCAAGCTCGAGAGAAGGAAAAGCCGGTGCTGTCGCACGGGTCGAGGATAGTGATGAATCTTTCTTCGCCATGATTCAGAAATCGTTGCCGGTCGAACTATCCTCAAGAGTGATCATGGAGTCTGTCTCGTCTCATTCGCCCTTGGAAGAGGCAATCGCAAGAGCACAGATCGAGGTCGCGCAGAACCCGAAGAATGCAGGCGACTTGATTGTTGTCGGCCGAAAGGACTTGTCCAACGAGTTGGGCAAAGCATGTCTGGGTCTCGTTGCTCAGCGATTCGTCGACAGCGGTCTCAGAGCGAGTGTTTTGGTCATGCAAGCTCGACCGTCTCACACGTCTTCCGAGATTTTCTGATTGAGAAACAGCGGTTGCGGTTTCTTGCTCATTCCGAATCGAGGGCACTGTTTGTGTCGAGACCCAATGGACGCGATACGTGCGTAGGTATGGCGCATGGCGATAGGTGCTCATCATGGAAGCACGGGCTCGAGAGAGGGGCAGTGGGGAGCTACAAACATCATGGCATGATTTTACGAACATATGGATGGAACCATCTGGGGGAAGGTGTTATTGGACGGAATAATGTTTTCGGTTGAAGTTCGATGACCTTTTGCCTATATACCTTTTGATCTCTTTGCATACTTGCTCTCATACCCAAGTCGCTCTTTTCGAACGTGTCACTCGAAAAGCAATCAGGACGTGAAGTCCGGCCTGCGTAATCAAGGAACAAGCCCCGTAGATACTTCTTCAAGGTACAACTGCAGGCTACGAGGTCTTTCAGCTCCCTGCTGACTGGCTAGTCGCTCCGGCAGATGCAAGAAACCAGATCATCTGCCTTGTGGTCTCTAAAAAGTGATACACCGCCTTCACATGCTACACGGGCGTCTTCGCTCATTGACCCGATCCGGTAGCGAATGAGACGGTGAGACCTAATCGTCTTTGCTACATGCTGCGATACTTTGCTGCAGGGAGACGAAGGAGAGGAATAGGAGGCCTGAAACACGGTCAATCTGATCGACGGAGATGTGTTGTGAGGCTGCAGGAAGGCGGGCTGAGAGATGGCAGGTCGCATGCATTGCGCGCATGTGCCTGCCTTCCTCGCAAGGGTTGCCTGTTAGGCATAATTATACTTTTCGAATCTGATGCCGTTCCGCGCGGTGCCTGGAAGTTTTAAGCTTCAATCAAATATTTTGTTTTCTCATGGGAAGAATCGATGCTGCCATGTGTGAGTTGTTGCACAGAGTTGTTTGTGTCTTGAAAACAGAGGTGGTGAGATGGAGCAGTCTTGGTCGCCCTCGCTTATCGGAAGTAGTCAGATCAGGAATATCAGGCACCCTCAATCACCCCTTGTGACAATTGCCATGTCTTCAATATCTATGATTTAGGGTGTGCGCCGGTGTAGACGCTAGACCCCTCATACTGTCACATGGCCGTAATTTCCTGTGACAACGTGGAGAAGAAAGAATTGTCGTCATACCCATAACAAAGTCTATAACAAGAATCTCTATCCCTTTGCTGCCGCCTCACCACGCACCTAGTCACCAACACAACACACACACATGGGGCCGGATCTGAATTAATCTTCAAGGATCGCGCTCAAAGCATTCGATGGCTCCCACGATCACATGGACTTTTTCCATGACTCACTAGTTCTACCTGGCTCGTCGTCGGCGAGACTAGCACCGAATAATGCGACGGCAAACAATTCATCCTCTGCTTCCAGAGCGACAAGATCCAATGGAGGAAGCACGCGCATATCTCCCTCGCTGATACGAGCGCTTCGGGATCCTTACCACTTGATCGGCGCCAGACCCGTTGAATCCGGCAGTCATCGACAAAGAGCCGAAGGGCCACAACTGGACGACAGCGAGTGGCGGAGGCAGGTCTTGAATCTGAAAGTCTCGCAGGTACTTGACTGCTCTCTCACCATCAAGCAGAGACACGACTGACATGTCAATGACAGGCAAAATGCTACACGGACTGGTTTTCGGCAGCTTCGGAACTGGACACGCTCGAAGGCAGAGACGCCTGGAAAGAGGAAGAGGAATGCGATGAATACGATACCGCCTTGCTCAAGGCACGCCTACAAGAGCTGGAGGATGCACGCATCAGCTGCGACGCAAAGCGCATGCTGTTCCTGGCGCGAACCTCGTTGACAAGAGACCTTGGGAACATGGGTGATCTAAGATTATACAAGCACTGCAGAGTCGGCACAAAGGCTCTCATCGAACGCTACATCTCTGCCGCCTTGGACATGCTCGAGACGATTGTCGACATGTGCTCGCCTGCAAACAAGAAAGATACGGATGTCGACGTCAGAGAGGTCTATGAGCAGCTGTTGAGTGCTAGACAGGCCTTTGGAAGAAGTGCATTGCTACTCTCAGGAGGTGGCACTCTCGGAATGAACCACATAGGAGTGCTCAAGACGCTTTTCGAAGCCCACTTGCTGCCTCGCATCATCTCGGGCGCATCCGCTGGCTCCATCGTTGCTGCCGTCCTTTGCACCAAAACGGACGACGAGATTCCACAAGTGCTACGTGAATTCTGCTACGGCGATCTGGACGTCTTTGAAAAAGAGGGAGAGCCTGAAAATGTCTTGAAAAAGGTCTTCCGCTTCTGTACCAAGGGCGCTCTCTTCGACATCTCCAACCTCGTGCGTGTCATGAAGGACTTGTTGGGAGACATGACCTTCCAAGAAGCCTACAACAGGACGAGACGTATCCTCAATATTGGCGTATCGACAGCTAGCCTCTACGAGCTGCCAAGATTGCTAAACTATATCACCGCTCCAAACGTCATGATCTGGTCTGCTGTCGCCACGAGCTGCTCTGTTCCTTTCATCTTCTCTCCTGCTCAACTCTTAGCCAAGGATCCTCGTACTGGTCTCGAAGTGCCATGGGACCAGTCGCCGCAGCGCTGGATTGATGGCTCGGTTGACAACGACCTACCCATGACTCGCTTGGCCGAGATGTTCAACGTCAACCACTTCATAGTTTCCCAGGTCAATCCTCATGTTGTACCCTTCCTGGAACGAGATGATGAAATTGCCAATTTTGGATCTCAAACCTCTAGATTTTCTCTGGCCGCTGGACCTGGTTGGCTTCGCTCTGTCGCCAACCTTGCCAAAGGAGAGGCACTCCACCGCATGCATGTCCTCGCCGAACTAGGCGTCTTACCAACTACCATGTCCAAAGTCCGATCGGTCTTGAGTCAACGCTACTCAGGCGATATCACGATTTTACCGGAAGTCTCGTACACGCAATTTCCACGAGTCCTCATGAATCCGACACCCGACTTCATGTCACGCGCCATGCTCAGCGGAGAAACAGCTACATGGCCAAAGCTATCACAGGTCAGAAACCACTGCGCCATCGAGCTGGCTCTCGACGTCGCGGTTCAAAAAGTACGATATGGTCTTGTCTTTTCACCCAGTCAAATCGACCTCCGTCTCAATGCCTTCGCTTCCACCGCTGCATCGAACGAAAGTCAAATCCGCCATGCCCGACGAGCTAGCCATGGCAGTCCCCCTGAGAGTGAACGACCACATCTCCTTGCCGTACCACCTACATACTCTCTACGCAAACCTAGTGTAGCGCAAACCTCTCATGCCTCTAGTATTTTCCACGCACCGAAACACTCTGGCCACGACGACTTCGCCTCCGGTCAAGAAACAGCCGTCGACTCCGAAGACGCAGATTGGTCCGACTCTTCCCTAGAACCGCACTCACCCCGCCAAACACCGAAACTCTGGCCTCCGGTCTTCCTCTCCCGCTCCCAACCCGTGACTCCAAACCTGCATTCCAAAATGTACAATACCTCTTCTCCAGCATTGGTGTTGACAAGATTGAACAAAGATGGTTATGGCGAAGATGGAGATGCAGGGACATTAGTGGCGAGCCCTATGGAATATAAATCTGTGTTTCAGAATGCCAGACCCGCTTATGCTGGGGAGGAAGGGTATGATGTTTCGGGGACCAGGGGTATGGTTAGGAGGAAGAGGAGTTTGACCACTGGGTTCAGGGGGCTGTGGCCGCCTGGGAGGTCGTGATTGATCATCTCGATGGTATTTCTTTTGTGTCTGGCTGGGGATGGGTGGCATATTCTCGGTCTACTGGCGTTTTCTGGGCATCTTGGTGGGTGCGCATGTTTGCTTAGAAGATTATGGGTACAAAGGCAACGGGTTGGGTTGGGATCATGGATTTGGCGTTTTTTCCTGTGAGGGCTGGGAGGTCATCATTATACTATCCCTGAGAACTATTTCATCTAT
>ERZ794946.349-NODE-349-length-19179-cov-4.932807_pt1 | contig 19179 bp, 12 predicted proteins | sample MGYA00433072_ERZ794946 | MGnify/ENA primary metagenome ERZ794946 (study PRJEB30137, sample SAMN04331413) | food metagenome | isolation source: Y3 must sample point D1 replicate A | place: Australia: South Australia | collected 2014 ...
CACCTTGACGCGAACGACCTTCTGTGGGTTGGCGGGTGAGAATAGCGCGAGGACCTGTGGCACGAGAGTGCATCTTATCCTGCACCATATGCTTGAGTTTCTGGTAGTAGATGGGACCCATGAAGACGTAGGCAGGTAGAGATTCACCAGTGATACCAGAGGTCAGGTGGTCTTTGCCCGAGTAACTGAAGCCATGAGAGATGAGAATATCACCCATGTCTTCGACTTTGCTACCGCCGAAAGCAGTACCGTATTCATGGCCACCACGCAGAATTCCTGCTTTTCCGGACAGGAGTTCAAGCATTTTGCCCACGGTCATACGACTAGGAAAACCGTGAGGGTTCATGATGATGTCGGGACAGATACCCATGTCGTTGAAGGGCATGTCTGTTTGTTCAGCAAGAAGACCAGTGACACCTTTTTGACCGTGGCGAGAGGAGAACTTGTCACCAATTTCCGGACGGCGGGTCTGTCGTGTTTGGATCTTGATGATCGGTGTGTTGGACTCGTTGGCGCTGATCATGACTTTGTCGGCGTAGGCTGGGTCGGGAAGTTTGTAGGACATGTGTTGAGGTGCCCAGCCGGCATTTGTGGTATTCATGCCTTGGTTGACTGGTGTTTCCTTGAGCATGTAGCATTCGCCTGACTCCATCTCTGCGCCGACTTCGATGAGACCATCGTTGCCAATCTTCTTGTGACGAGGGTTCGAGGGATCACGGTCGCCGATGCGGTCGGTCTGACCGTTCTGGTATTGCTTCAGTGGCATGCTGACCTTCTTGAATACTTGACAGCGTCCAAAACCACGATCGCAAGAGGCTTTGTTCAGAACCAGAGCATCCTCAATATCGTAACCAGAGTATGACATGACAGCAACCATGGCGTTTTGGCCTGCAGGAAGTTTGTCGTACTTGATGAGCTCGATCGTTCTGCTCTTGACCATGGGCTTTTGCGGATATACCATGAGGTAAAGCAGCGTATCGATTCTTGTGAGTTGATTGTAAGCAATAGCACCAATGGCTTGTTTACCCATAGCGCATTGGTAGGTATTACGGGGAGACTGGTTGTGGTGAGGGTAGGGAATAAGACCGGCAACGGCACCGAGGATGGTGAAGGGCTCAATCTCAAGATGTGTAGTGTGCTGGTTGATATCATGTTCGTAGACTGCGATGTTACAGTCGTTCTCTTCGTTGACATCGAGGTACTCGACAAGTCCACGTGAAAGGAAATCATCAAACTCGAGTGTGCCCTTGCGGAGAGATTCGAGGTATCGTGTCGTGACCTTTGACTTGCCCTTCTCGACAATGATGAGTGGTCGGACGATACGACCTTCATCGGTTGCAATATGTACACCATTATGGTGGTGGTTGATGTAGATGCTGACGAATTCAGAGATTCTTCCCATGCGACGGAATCTGCGGAAGGCGATCAGGAAACGCTTGGGCTCGCGAGTCAAGGCCACAGGTGTACCGTTGAGGAAGATGATGTAGGCACCATCGGCGTAGAGCTCGGTACCGCTTGCAGATGTCACATCCTCGGCACCAAGCACGAAGATCATCTTGCGTACAGGGTCTTCTTCGTCCATCGTGGTAATATGTGTCATCAAAGCCAAGTTCTTGACCAGACCACAGGCCTCACCTTCGGGAGTATCTGAAGTACAAAGCATACCGAATTGAGAGGGTTGTAGCGCACGAGGACCAGAAACCTTTCTAGTCTTCTCGAATTGAGAGGAGATTCTGGTCATCATACCAAGAGCGGCGATGAAACTCAGACGACTCAAAACGTGAGTGACACCAGCTCGGTCCATGCGGAAACGCTTCAATGTCCAGTTACCAGTTGAGATGGCACGCTCCAGACCTTGCGTGATTCGAGATTCGTGCATAGTGATGTAATCGGCAGGGTTGAACGCGCGAGTTCTGTTCGGTTTCCTCAAGACCTTATCCCAACTTTGCTTGATGAGCTTGTTGAAGTCCTTGAATAAATCCTCGAATAACAGAGCCATCATTGATCCGGAGAGTTCCAGACGCTTGTTACCAAGGTAGTCTCGGTCGTCGATGAGTTTCGGATCGTGCATACACATAATGACTCTGCGGACCATGAAAGCAATATAAAGAGCCTTTGGTCGGAAGTTCATGGCTGTCACGCCAACGTGAGGAATGATTGTGTTGGACAGCTTCTCGACAGCGTTTTGCTTGTTGGTCTTCTTGGGCACACCATATTGACCAAATCTCTCAGGTCGTAGGCGTGCACCAACATATTCGAGGGCTTGTTCTTGGGTGGACACTCCGGAGCGAGCGGCCTCTTCAAGGTTGACAGAAAACTCATCCTGATACACAGCGTCATCGCCAGCGACTAGAAGCATAATTTCATGGTCTGACTGAACTCCCATGGCTCGCAGAGCGATCGCGACGGGAATGTCCTCGGTAAGAGAGTTGTGCTTGAGAACGATCAGACCTTTCTTGAGAAGAACATAAGTCTTGGTTTTGACGTTTGCAGTGTGACTGGTGACGGAGGCCTGAATGATTCCCTTGAACATTTCCACAATGACACGGTTCTTGCTGAGCTGCTCCTGGACCAAAATGACCTTTTCTTGACCGCGGACAACAAAGTAACCACCAGGATCGACGGCGCATTCGTTGAGCAAGCCCATTTCCTTTTCTGACCGGCCAGACAAGACACACTTGTTACTCCTCAGCATGACAGGCATTCTTCCGATGTACACGTTACGTTCCATCTTCAGACCATTCTGCGATCTGGCTTCGAAGTTGACGTAGATTGGAGCCGAGTATGTCAGATCGCGCAGGCGACACTCGTTGGGCGTGATGCCAGGACCAGAGAGACCAGGTACCGTACTATGGCGGTCTTCAACGCGTTCCGGCTTGCCAATGCGGATGTCAGTGTATCTGATGAACATGTTAGGGTCAACATCGCTATGGACAGTGGCGTTGGCGCGAAGAATGGTCTTGAGCTCGGTGTCGACAAAGAAGTTGTAAGAGTCAATGTGTTGTTTCACCAGACCTTTGACCTTGAGGAAAGCTGGCAGGAGGTTCCATTTGTCCTGGGTTGATTAGCTCTCCTAGTCTCTTGTGCTTCCAGGGAGAAGAGCGACTCACCCTTGCTGTGTTGATAGGATCAGTCAAGCCTTTGCCGTAATAGAAAGGCTCGAGCAGAGTATCGGACTGCGAAAGATTAGCGATTATCAGCCAAAAAATGGAACAATGGTCTTACAGGATCGGTAGAATGAGAATGCCGCCTCTTCCTAGCCGGTGGTGGCATGGCCGTGGCATCCTGTGCTGGTGTTTCGCCATCTACTGGCGCTTGTGGTTGCGAGTTGACATTTGATGCTGCTGGTATTACGTTTGCTGCAGCCGATGCCTTCCTCGTCTGAGCCTGCAGATCGTTAGTAGTGCATCGAAGTGATAGCTAGATCTTATTGTGATGTTACCTTTGGCGGAGCGACGCGAGCCTTGGGAGGCATTTTCACAGGTAGCGACAAGATTTAGCGCGCAGAAGCAGGATCAACCACTGAAACGAAGTGCTCTCGCCGAAGCACGAGGTGCTCGATTGGCGATGCAAAGCTTTCGATGCGATAGACCAGTCACGAAAAAAAGTGGCGGGGTCAAAAGTTGTATGCGCCTCTGTGAAGATCGCGGGAACTGCGTTGCTATCGTGTCGTACCGGGACTACGACTTGCAGCACCTCAAAGATACAATGATCTTCTTTTTCAGAAGACTGAGAGGACTATTCGATAGCAGTACGCGCCTACGAGTGAGAGTTGTCCACGGTCGATTTTGCCTTTTGGATTGTTCTCGAGATTCTTCTGGGTCAAAGCTGCGACCGGAAGACGGAAAGCCAGCCCTCGGCAGACAAGCCGAGCGGGCGTTGAACAATCGCGCCAAGCTGGCCAGGGTCTCTCAAATGGCAACCTTGGTTAAATGCGATATCTGCTCGAGTAAACCAGTTCAGCTACAGTAGCAGTATCATGGTAGGGATGTCATTTAAAAAGGTATGAGGTGCACAGCATTACCCAACGAGAGATACAGCTAACGATCACCAGAATTTCGTGAGATCAGAAATGAGGAAGTCGCTGTCTCGCCGAGCGATGTGCATGGTCTTGATCAGAATCGCGATCACTGACAACTCTAGAACATCGTCTAGTACATGTGAATACAGACTCCTAACTTGAGTACAATCCACCAATCCCACCTGCCAGTTCGGGTAAGAAGTCTCAGGCAATACGACACTGCCACGGGATTATATTGTTGCATGGCAATGGAGCCCAGGACTGGACCTCGGATTGTTGGGCGATGGCCTAAGAGGCAGATCAAGTCTAGACGGCTCGTGAAGCTGCACGTGTACAGACAGCAAACACTCGTGATAGCGAGATTGAAAAGCACGGTCTTGTTCGGGGGGAGGTAGCGGGATATGACGAAAAGTAGGTCAGCAAACCGGCGGGCTTCTACCCTGCATGACCCTGCGGAAAAGGCAAAGAACAGGTGGGAGATGATTCGAGGATGGTCCAAGTGGCATGTTCGTGGCAGCAAAAGAAAGGGCAGTCGGACGTTCCTGGAGTCTGACCTGTCGCGAGGGTTGGACTCTAGGTAGTCTCTTGGAGAAGGATGCACGCTTGGGCCTTAACCGCGGCGTGTGAAACTCAACCGGCGGCGAGGCTTGATGCTTTCTCCACAGTTGGCTGGCAGTGGACCTGAGGCTTCGGACAAGCAGAGCTTCTTCTTTCTCTCCGTCGTTCATTCTTACCGCGCGTGGTGTATGATTGGAAGTGTGTTTTTGTATCGTACTGCTTGAGCGCGAGGCCTGCCTTGTATGTACGAGTTGAGACAGCCTCACCCTCTCCATCCCGGCCAGAGTCGCTCTTCCTGGACCCCTTGATCCAAAGCGCCTACCCCCACATTCAAGTCACCGCCTGTTTGAGTAATAGCCATACCTGACATGTGTCTACGAGTCGCACCACTGACCAGTCCAGCAGGAGGACTCGTATCGTATCAGCATGGCTTTCTCCAAGGGCCTCTCAGACAGACCCGACGGCGCTCTCTTGTACCGCCCTCATCAGTCGCCGCGAGAAGATGCGCCCTACCCAACATCAGCTACCACTTTTCCCTCGCCACTATCGCCTTTGCGGAATCTCAGCCTGGCTGCTACTGCTGCAGAGGGTCGCGGAAGCCTGCAACGTCGCTTTACCACGAATGCCCTGCCTACCTTATCGCCTATCGCTCAGCAGCGACGTCAGGCTGCCGATCCCGCCATGACGGTGAGCCTATTCCCTATATCTTCCATGTTGAAAGAGGAGGATTGGGGTATACCATGCCTTAGGACTGTGTCGACCTATACCAAGCGGTCATGTCCGCGTTGGCTTGACTTGCTGCTGTTGGTTACGGTTGCGACAGCATGGTTGAGAAGATACCTCTGGTCAAAGAAGATATGCTGACTGAGTCCTTTTGCTGCAGGCCTTCAACAAGATTACTCCCGTAAGTCTGCATCCCAAAATCTGGTTCTGATGCCTCCCCCGGTCGACCTTGTCGTCCAATCCTCCGTGTTTTTGGTCGGGAATTTCGTCCTGGGCTTTAGTCGTTGACGCTCGTTGTTTTTCTCTCGTGATTTTTCAAGACATGTCCCACTTGTGTCAAATATTGGCCCACTGCTTCGTTTACCCTTTTGCCATATCTTGTTGTGCATTTTACCTTCCCACTTCTAGCCAGAGCGAACCGTCGTTATGCACGAACGTTCGGGATCTTACATTCCTGGCACATCCGGTACTGACGTCTCGCAGACAGAGAGGAAAACTCGTCAATACGAAGAACTTCTTGCTCAGCAACGTCGTATCCAGGCACAGATGGCCATGATTGACCCGGAAACTCGTCGTGAGGTCGACGAGCAACAAAAGTTGGAGCAGGACATCACCATGTTCACAACTGGACACTTGAGCGAGCCCACCACGCCACCAGATTACTATAGCTCCGTCAATCGTGTACACAGCGCTCGTCTGTCCACTGCTAGTATGGCATCGCCTCCTGGTTTCCCGACTCGTCCCAGTCGTTCAGGCTCGCAACTTACATCTCCCCATGCAGCCTTCTCTAGGCCTGTCACCTCTCATACTCACACGTCATCTATTCCTTCCAGATCAGTGCCCGCTTCGCGCCGTGGCTCAGACGAAGATGAGGAGGAGAACGCTTATTCGTTCGCGGACATCAATCACCGCGCCGCAGCCAAGTATGTACAAATCTCCTTCTTATTCATCAGCTATTGTCCCAAGTCCTGCTTTCACACTTCACCTCCCTCCTTCCGCATACCATTGGTAGTAAGCGAACTTCAATGATTCCCTTCAATACGAGTGGTCAATTGTCTCCTCGAACTCGACAATACCGCTCGAAGCTATTCACTCCTTCCTTTCCAACAACTATAAAGTACCTCACCCACCTCCTACTCTCCCTCCCTCCTTCCTTCTACTACTCCTTCCACTACTCCTTCCACCTCAACAAACCTTGGACTTGTTCATCATTTGTTACCTCCATCAGTGCTGGTCACTGTTCTTCTTCATCACCTTGTCGTACTCATACTTCATCTCAAACACCACGATCTCTCGCACAACTTCGATCACACGATCTCAACTTTTGTTCTAATATCAATCACCAACAGCCTCAACCGCAACTCAATGCCTGTCAAGATGGCCGAACTGTCTTCCCTCCTTGGCTCTGTCAACACCACCGGCTTTCTGTTTGGCGACGAGGACGACCACAAGTCGACCCGTGTCCAGAACCAGGCCGCTTCTCCTGACGCAAACAACTACCTTCAACTCCAGACCAGCAACGACAAGTTCCCTATTCTCGTTCGTCGTGACGGCGAGGGTATGCAGCTTTCCGCTTCTTCCGCAGCCATGGAACTGGCCCAGGCCCAGCAGAACGGCTCCGACAATCAGCTCCTGACAGATCGTACCAACGCCTCCCGCACCAACAGACAGAGTCTTCCTCCCAGCGCCATGCGTCAGACTGGATACGGCGAGGCTGCCATGTCTCCTCTCAACGGTATCTTGACCGAGCTCAACACCGCAAAGAACACTGCCGCCAACAGACGATCTGTCGAAGTCAAGTTCAGTGGCCTTGCTACTTCCAAGCGTCCTGGTCTTCTGGCCTCACCCAAGGGTATTGGCTCAAACGGCGTGCCCAAGCTGCAGGGCTCTTACTCGACCAACGACATTCCCACCTTGAAGAGCACAAACGCCGGCAACTTCTCCGACATCTCTGGCGCCGTTCAAAGCCCTCGCCCTGAGTTCATCTCTCCTGCTCGCCAGACCTCTGTCCTCGGCAACGGTCACCAGAACGGCTTCCACACCCCCTCTCGTCAAGAACAGAACAAGCCCGAAGAACACTCCAGCGCCGCCTCGCAAAGATCTGGCCTCCAAGCCAGTGCTGCACCCTTCGGACCTTCAGTCGCTTCGCCTTCCTTCGAGCCTGCTCGCGCCTTCAACGCCATCACGAACGCCAACAGCAACGGCAACGGTCATTCAAGCCCTCTTTCCATGCAGAGCTACGGCAATGGAGCCTACTACGGCGGCTATGGTATGCAGATGTTGGGCAATGGCTTCAACCAGATGTATGTTGGCAACCAGGGTGGAGGTCAGTGGGCTAGCCCGCCCGGTCCCATGCCCGGCTTCCAGCACGGATTTGGTGGTGGTTATTCGCAGCAACTCTCCCAGCAGAGCCCCGCGCGCTACAACGACAGCCAGGCTCGCGTCATGCAACAACGCCGCAGCCAGAACGGGGAAGGTACGTGTTTCTTTCCCTCCACAAACAAAACAACAATTTTTGCTAACATGACTTCAGACAACTCGCGCTACCTCAATGTCGATTTGCAGGATGTCGTTGGCGAGATCTATGGCCTTTGCAAGGATCAGCACGGCTGTCGCTACCTGCAGAAGAAGCTCGAAGAAGGCAATGCTGAGAACATCAGACTCATCTTCGAGGAGACCAACCCTCACATGATCGAGTTGATGACTGGTGAGTGACTTGTTCACACCTCTTTGACGTATGCTGACTCTTCCACACAGACCCCTTCGGCAACTACCTCTGCCAGAAGCTCCTCGAGTACGCCAACGACGATCAGCGCACTGTTCTCATCCGCGCAGCCGCGCCCTCTATGGTCAAGATTGCTCTCAACCAGCACGGTACTCGCGCTCTGCAGAAGATGATTGAGTTCATCTCGACCCCCGAGCAGATCGAGATCATCACCGAGGCTCTGAGATACGAAGTCGTTCCTCTCATCCAGGATCTCAACGGCAACCACGTCATCCAGAAGTGCCTCAACCATCTGTCCCCCGAGGACGCCCAGTTCATCTTTGACGCTGTTGGCACTAGCTGTGTCATTGTCGGCACTCATCGTCATGGCTGCTGTGTTCTCCAGCGCTGTATCGACCATGCTTCTGGCAACCAGAAGGGTCAGCTTGTTCAGTACATCACCATGAACGCCTTCACTCTTGTTCAGGATCCTTTCGGCAACTATGTTGTACAGTACATCCTCGACCTTGGTGAGCCTGCCTTCTCCGAGCCTCTCGCTGAGAGCTTCCTCGGCAACGTTGCAATCCTCTCCAGACAGAAGTTCAGTTCCAACGTCATCGAGAAGTCGATTCGCACTGGCAACGAGAACACCAGACGCGCTCTCATCAATGAGATTATGAACCCTGTTGATCTCGAGAAGCTTCTTCGCGACTCCTACGCCAACTATGTTGTCCAGACGGCCATGGACTACGCCGACCCTGAGACCAAGGCTCGTCTCATCGACAACATCCGTCCCATCCTTCACTCGATCCGTCACACTCCCTATGGTCGTCGCATCGCTGGCAAGATTCAGGACTACGACCAGCACCTCAACGGCCTCCCTGGCGCCATCTCTCCCCCCAGCACCATGACTCCTGGTCAGATCGGCTCGACTCCCTTCCGTACCAGCAGATCCAACACCGTGAGTTCATACACAAGCAACAGCCCTGTCGGTAACTCTGTCGGCAACTACGGCGCTTCCAGCATGGGCTCTCCCACCTCTCACCACCGTCACCATGGATCGATCAACAACATGCTCGCTCAGCCTGGCCAGCAGCAGTCCAACGGCTTCGGCCAGGGCTACCAGCAGTTCGGCCACGCTTCCCGTGCCTCTCGTTCGTCCAACATGGGCAATTACTGATCGAGTCTCGCGATTTGTTGAACAACGACTTCATCTTAGGGGTTCCACAACTGTACTTTTTACTTGGGATGTGTTGTTTTTTTGCATTAGTTTGCATAGCGCCATCCACGAACAAAATCAAAAGAAGGGGTTGAACATATGGGATGATCTTCGAACAGTTCAACTTCTTTTTTCGACACGAAGATACGACAAAGACATTACGGCCGCCTCCTCAATAGAAGTCGAGCAGGGCATATGGGGAATTTTCTGCTACTACAAGCATCAGCGAAGGAAGCGAAGGAATCAGCAAGGCTAGCCTTGCCTTGCAGCGCATTTTCGGGCGATGTGTAACTAGCTTTCTTTCTTTCTATACAATTGGAGCTTGACATTGACACAAATGAGTTGGCTGCTATCTGAATCGTGACATAAATCACAGCTCAACACTGCTTCCAATTCTTCCAAGGGCATCGACGCTCGCTTGGGGGCTATCGTACGGCATGAAGAGCGACTGGAGAGCGAGATCGGTAAGGATGTGTGAGAAAGCCATCTTAGCCATGGTTCGTAAACAAGCCAAGGGATGCAACAACAGGCTGTTCCTACGTGATACTGAGTTATGCAGTGCGACAAGTGGAGGCTCGGGAGGATGAAGCAAGGGGTGGACACATACCAGAAGCCATGTGGTAGTGCCGGAACCAGGCACGCATGATGTCAATGAAATGCAAGCAGAGACAAAGAGAGTAAAGGCAGGTCAAGCAATGCAACTCTCCAAACATGATTGAGCAGCTCAAAGCTTCACCAAACACTAGCGACTCGAGAGAAGAGCAGCAATGTGCATCAGAAACATCGTCAGAAACGAGGGCTGCAACCACAATCACGAAGGCAGAGTAGAGCAGTGTGGAGTCAGGAGATTAGGATTGTGCAAGAAGACACAGGACAAGGTGCATCTGGATGAGAAGAAGTGGATTTGCGACAACTGTAACAGGGCGTTGAAGAGAGCAGTGGATGCTATGAAAAACAAGAGAGGGATGCTTAATGAGTGTTGACATAATATCTGGACGGCTGTTTGCTTCTGAGGGAGGAAAGAAGGACGAGGCGCAAATGCCGAAGAGGACCCGGAGCGCGAAGCTGCAACTTGACGCTCCATCCAAACTCTCAAAAGTCATCTCACTCCGACCAGCACAATTCAAACACCGGGTCCGCTGCCGTCCGTCCACTTCGATCTACTTGGAACAACTCAGTTCATCCAACAAACTTGCGCATTCAATCAGCTAGGCACCACAAAGGCAGACGACGCAAGAGGTCAAGATGGCAGCCGTAGCTGTCAATGGAGGCGCTGGCGCAAAGAAGCTTAGCAAGAACGCCTTCCGGAGACAGCAGAAGAAGGCCCAGAAAGAACGCTCCGTGTGTAGACCTCTTTCCCAATCTGTGCCATCTTTGACTGACACTGTTTCGACTAAGGCATCCGTCACCCCATCCGTCGCCGAGTCCACCGATGTTTCCGAAGCAGAAACCCCGAAGCCCGAGACTGGTCGCCAACCCGACGCTCAAGTCAACACTCGCGATGATCCCATGCAAAATAATGACCTCCCGAACGACGACTTTACCATCCCCGAAGATGACCCCCTCTATGCCGAATTTCAGAGCGTCCTCTCTAGGTTCAACGAGCTGGACAAGACGCAAACAAAAGAAGACGAGAAGCCCGAGATTTTTTACGATGATGACAACGATGACATCCCTGACGAGGAGGACGAGAACCAGCCAAAGCTGTCAAAGAAGGCACGCAAGGCCGCCAGCAAGTTGACCATCGCCGAGCTCAAACGCTTAGTGCGCAAGCCAGAGCTCGTTGAATGGACGGATATTGATGCTTCAGACCCGCTACTACTCGTGCGTATCAAGTCACAGCGCAATGTTGTACCTGTGCCGTCGCATTGGGCCCTGAAGCGCGAATATCTCTCTTCCAAGCGTGGTATCGAGAAGACACACTTCAACTTGCCCAAGTTTATCGCCGATACTGGTATCGCTGAGATGCGCGACGCTGTTTTAGAAAAGCAGGCTGAAGCGACGTTGAAACAAAAGCAGCGCGAGAGAGTTCAGGGAAAGCTTGGAAAACTCGACATTGATTACCAGAAGCTCTATGAAGCCTTCTTCCGCCACCAAACCAAGCCTCCGCTCACTCGCTACGGTGAGGTCTACTACGAGGGTAAGGAGTACGAGACTAATCTCCGCCATCTGCGACCTGGTGAGTTGAGCGACGAGTTGAGAGAGGCTCTCAACATGCCTCCTGGCGCTCCTCCACCATGGCTCATCAACCAACAACGATTCGGTCCTCCTCCATCATATCCTGGTCTCAAGATTCCTGGCCTGAATGCCCCTCCGCCACCAGGCGCATCATGGGGTTTCCACCCTGGTGGCTACGGAAAGCCGCCTGTTGACGAGTACACCAACCGACCTCTATTTGGTGGTGACATCTTCGGTGTTAGCAGCGCGGAAGACGAAGAGGCACCGACTGGAGCACCGGTAGAGAAGACTCTATGGGGTGAGCTACAAGAACGCGAAGAGGAAGAGGAAGAAGAAGAGGAGGATGAAGATGAAGATGAGGAAGATGGTGATGAGGCAATGGACGAGGAAGACATTGGCACAGGACTTGAGACACCAAGCGGCATGGCATCAGCTGTACCTACCGAGATTGGCATTGAGAGTATGGGAGGTGACTTCGAACTACGCAAGAACGCAAGAGCGGCCGAACCCGAAGACAATGGCGCTCCCCGATCAGCATACCAGGTACTTCCGGAACAAAACATCCGTGCACAGGGTTTCTTTGGAGGCGAGAGAGCCTACGACTTGCGGGCAGCACAGCAAAATCTACCCGTACTGGGACAAGAAAACAGAGGCAGCAAGCGCAAGGTCGGCGACATCGATGTCAGTGTAGACGTAGACGCCCTCGAAAGAGACGACCGCTTGAGCAAGGACGAGATCCAAAGACAGTTTGAGGCACAAAGACAAGCACAAGCCGAGGGACAGTGGAAGGGCAGAGTTGATCAGGAAGATTTGAGCCAAATGATTGCCGAAGAGAGCAACAAGAGGCTGAAGCAAGATAAGGAGAGAAACGAGCGCAGAAGAGGAGGCGGTGACAGCAAGAGTAGCAGGAGATAGGAAGGTCACTGGATCCACTTTACCGGTTTACCACCCTGCATCTGGACCGAGAGCCTTGGGAATGAAGCGCCTCATGATCAGCTAAAAGAAAGCAAGATGAAATGAAGCAACCCAATTGACAATTCTATCTAATTTGCAGCAACGGATGTGCTTCTGGACGAGATGAGGCACTGCCCCAGGTTGTCTGCCTAGTGTGTGAGAGGACAGGTAAGCTTGCGACTAACGGCTGGCTACAGAGAGAACCAAGCGTATCAAATTGCAGACAGACACGGACATGGACATGGACATGTTGGAGCGAGGGAGAGGCTGGAGGAGAATGGCCGTGTCACGTGGGTTAGAGAAAAGCTGGGGTCTGAAAGCACGGACTCGCATGTCCAAATGTTTGTCCCTTGACAAAGCGCAAACACAGCTGCCTCACATCATCAGAGCTTCGGCATAGATTCTTGTTGGCCGCCATCTCGACAGCCGAACGAAAAACCAACGCACGAAGCAGCAAACATGGACAGAGATCGTGATCGGGATCGAAGGTGGTGCTCACATATCCATCTCCACTTGGCGCCGTGTCACTGATGCTTCCTCCAGACCCTTCCCACGTGAGGACCAATACGGCGACGGCCGCGGTCAGTCGTATCGCCCTCCGCGCTCTCCAGTTCCGCGATCAGACACATACCGTGCACCTCGCTCACCACCTCGAGGCAATGCATATGTCGATTCATATCGTGCTCCCCCGAGAAATCGCAGCCGCTCGCCCATACCCTTCCGCCGTCGTTCACGAAGCCCTCCGCCCTTCAGGCCAAGAGACGGTGGAGACAGCTACAGAGGAAGAGCTCGCTCACCACCACCTAGAAGAGGTGGTTTCATGAGGGACGAGAGCTACAGACCACCGCCTGCCTCGCGCTTCCACAGAGACACTCTTCCATACAACACCCGCTCGCCAGTACGTGCCCCTCGCGACCGTTCTCCCCTTCCTTTGAAGCGCGGTCGTGATGTCTCACCTGCCGGCAGCCGTGGCAGAAGATCTCCGCCTCCAGCGAAGCGTGAAAGGCTCGACTCTCCACCTCGTTCAAGATACAATGCCTACCCACCGTCGAGAGACGTCAGCCCCGGTCTTGGACGTGACAGGCGTGAGATGCGCTTGACTCCTCCTCGTGGTGTCACTCGTGGTTATCGCCTATTGTCTCGTTCGCCCATGCAGCACAACGAGAACATCAACCCTCGTAAGGTCGACTGGAGACGTCGCTCCCCATCGCCCGCAAGACCACGCCCTGATCTCATGACGACCGAACACTCAGGTGCTGCATCTGTTACCAGCTCAAGACGCTCATCACCGCCCATCCATCCCAGCAGACTTGCCGCTATTGATCCCCTTCCAAAAGACGACCTGTTCGCGAATCGCATACCCGCACGTGCTGTTTCGCCAATTCCAGCTCCCGCCCCCCCTCGATCACCTATCGTTTCAAGACCGCGATCACCTATTCCTTCCAGACCCAGATCACCGATACCTCCTCCGACCGACGTTCGCTCCCCTGTTCGTAAGCGCGACCCTACTCCGCCACCCCGCGAGCGTGAAATTCCTACCGGACCAGCCATTCGCGCTCCCCCAACTGGTCCTGCAAGGCTAGACGAACCTTTGACCAGAGCTCCGCCAACAGGACCTGGTGCTTCCAGATCTTATGCTCAAGCCGCTAGTGATGTTCCGATCCCCACCGGTCCAAGAATGAGAGCCAATTCTCCCCCGACACACCCAAGAGGAGGCATGCAAACCAGGGGCGGCTACCAAAGAGATTATCCTCCCCGAGATTTCGTCCCACGCGGTGACTACCATGGACCACGTGGAAGAGGAGGGCCGTATGGTGGGCCATCATACCGCGGAGGTCGAGGTGGTGGTTATGTGTCACAGCACAACAGAGATCCGGACTTTGCCTCGACACCACCATCAGGCCCCCGCGGCTCTATGAGCTCACACGCTCCTCCACCACCTTTTAGAGGTGGCGTACATGGCTCAGGCACATACCCACGTACCACACGCTTCGCACCCAACGGAGCACCTTTACCTTCTGGACCCAAAGCCGACACAGTTATGGGTGGTACGGGCGAGTTTGATCGAGGAGCCAAGCCGGTCAATGTCTACCTGGCAGACTTGCCGCGTGTCGTCGATGGCGGTATCAAGGCACCCGAACTTTACGACAGAGGCCGCCTGAACAAGCTAGAGGATGAGGCGGAGAAGTTGCGACAGGTCATCGAAGACAAGCAAGCACGCAAGCGCAAAGGTTTGCAAGAATGGGCCAAGCTCAGCCGCGACAGCGAGACTGCAAGTTTCAGAGCGCAGTTGGCGGATGAGAATGTGCGAGCGCTTGCTGGAGAGAACGATGGCGGTGCCGCATTTTAGTGATATGGCAGATTACTGCAATTGGAGAGACCAGAGGCACTTGGAGAGGTTTTATGAGGATGAGGAAAATGGCTTATTACGAGAACGAAGAGAGACTTGATGTTGAAGATATACCCCACCTGTACGAGGAAAACTACGAGTACTGCCGGCAGCTGTGAATGAGGAATATGCTTGATGATGATGATGTTGATGATGCTGCTACAAGACAACACTGACGTGCATGTCCTTGGTCGCGATGTCTCAAGAAGGGGTGTAAAGGCAGAGACACCCAGGAGCTGATTGATCACTGAGAGTTTGCTTTTCAACAGGACAAACAATCCCGAAGAGGAAGGCACGATCAAGAGGATCTAAAGGTAACCCCGCCTGCTTGTTCTGGACTGGCCGAGGCGTCTGAAGCTTTTCGCAAAGTGAAAGCAGCGCAAAAGGTCCAAGCTTTCATCTTGACCCACTCACACGGACTGCCGTTCGAGAATTGTTGGAGGAAAGCGCGGATTCTGCCTCTGCCTCTGCCTCCACACTCGCCTCTTTCTCGTCGCTTCCACTTCTTCACCAACCTTCACCAACCTCTCAAAACTTTGCTCTTTGCAACCACTACATCGACTCTCTATCAATTACCGAGATCTTCTCACAACACAACACCTTCAACATGCAGAACTTCGGTGCCCCCGCTCCCCCCATGACTGGCCGCGCTTGCTACAACTGTACGTTTTCTTCACTCGATTCTTCGGCGCGCAATAGTGCGCAACTGTCATCTGTCCCTCCGACACCTGTCAAGCATCATCTGCGCCGTTGCCGCTCGAGGATCCACTTCATCACTCCAAGAGCATAGACTGACATTCTTCACCATAGGCGGCGACGTCTCCCACCAGGCCCGCGACTGCCCCACCAAGGGTAACCCCACCTGCTACAACTGCGGTGGCCAGGGCCATCTCTCTCGCGAGTGCACCAACCCCCAGAAGGAGAAGTCTTGCTACGGCTGTGGTGAGACTGGTCACATCTCCCGCGAGTGCCCCAAGGGCGGTGCTCCCCGTGGTGGTGCCGGTATGGGTGGTGGTCAGGAGTGCTACAAGTGCGGCCAGGTCGGCCACATTGCCCGCAACTGCTCCCAGGGCGGCGGCTTCCAGCAGCAGCAGGGTGGCTACCAGAGCCAGGGCTACGGCGCTCCCCGCGGCCAGACCTGCTACTCTTGCGGTGGTTTCGGCCACATGTCTCGCGACTGCACCCAGGGCCAGAAGTGCTACAACTGTTTGTCTCCCTGATCTGTTCATTCTTCCAGCCAAAACATTTGCTAACACAACCAACAGGCGGTGAGGTCGGTCACCTTTCTCGCGACTGCTCTGCCGAGATCAGCCACGACCGTGTCTGCTACAAGTGCAAGCAGCCCGGCCACGTCCAGGCCGCTTGCCCCAACTAAGGGCTTGCTCGTCTGCTCTTGACGACTGTCTCTTTTTCTTGACCAGCTTTGCGCATTCCGTCTTGCTTCTTTTTTTCACGACCGTCATGACCTTTGATCGCAACGGCCAGTCTCCAACAAAAGCTTTCTTGTATGCACTTTCACACAAGGGGGTGGTATACGTTAGGTGGAGGGGACAGGTCGAGTCTTGCCTTTCTAACCGCTGAGGACGAGGAAAAAACACAACGGACACGAAGGGCATTTGATGTGATGGGGGGAGAGAGACCGATCATGCATTTTCTTCTGATTTTTCTTTTATTTTCCTTTGTTGCCTTTGATGCCACCATCTTGGACAGAAGAGACAAGCCCTTGGTTTTTTCTTCTATTGGTACACCGAGGGCTTGTACTTTTTCTTTCACACAAAAAGCCATGCCGCCGACCGAGAGTTGAGAGAGGACGAGAAGAGGGAGAGCTTTACGGATTTTTCTTCACGACAGATGTCTATACCCACTGCAATTTCAAAGGACGAAGTTTTTTGGCGGTTTGATTTTCGATCATCACAACATTCCTCCATGTTCCTCAATGCTTGTGAAGTGACTTGCTCTATGATGCAGAGACTTTCTATCCTTCCACAATCAGGTTTTGTGGCTGTACCTTCTCTAGAGTCATGCTCTTCTGGAATCGATTCTCTCATGTACTTCTGCAGCTTGGTATGGACCTTTTCTGCGCGTGCCTTTTCGCTTGTGCATGTCTCAAGGTGGGGGCCCGCATTCAGCCGAGTGGATGTCCCGCCTCTTGTATACCACGCCTCTGACGTCGGCGACACTCTTGATGCGCGTGGCTGTGATCATTAGAGTTTCAAGATAACCTGTTGCTTGATCTTGCAGGAAAAGCAGATCTCAAAGCAGGTGGCTAGCACGCGAGCATGTTTCGTTTCACGAAGGACAAAACCGCGTGGCAGTTTGCAATGTGATGCCAAGGTGTCAATGTACGGGAGACCGCAGGACTGCTTCGACTTCTGAGTTGTTGCACAAACATTGTTCTCCTGCTTTCTCATGCCACGTTTTAGGAGGTGTTCATGATGTTTGTCGCATGTACTGTTCCCGGATCAAGCGGTCCACTGTGAGATGGATAGGGCGGATGTATGTTGCATGACGAACAAGCATGCCGTGCAAAGACTCCGATGGCTCAAGATCGACAATCGGAGTGCGGCTCCCAGTTCAGAACGGACCATGGTTGAAAACCAGGAACAATGCCCTTGTGTCTGCTATGTATGATGTCTTGTGAGGATAGAAAGACGAGGTCGCCTGCTGTCGTGCCTACACTGTTAACTCTAACCTTCTTCTTTTCTGACTTTTGTTTCTTCATGAGACAGCAAACTCTCTTCTTTACCTCCACCTCCTGCACGTTCTGATAATTCTTTTCACCTTCTGCATCACATCACCTTCATCATGCGGCTTACTCCTTTGACTTGCGCGGCATTGACTCTGGCATCCAGGGTTGTTGCGCAGACCAAAGTAACAGCAGACAACACGACTCAACCCGTCTCTTTCTTCTACACTCGCCCTCTATCTGAAGCACCTGCTCTGAATGTTACTCTGCAAGCAGACTTCACACCTGGCTATGTCTTCGTCTCGCCGTACAAGGCAATCAAGCCAGCACCTTACATCTACGACAAATTCGGAAACCTCGTCTGGGATGGCTATGGAGTGACTGGATCAGCAAATGCGCACAACTTCCGCCCTTGCGAATACAGGGGACAACCCCATCTCTGCTTCACTCAGGTCAATCAACAGAATGGCTATGGAATTGGCCAAGGTGTCATCGTCGACTCAGATTACAAGGTTGTGGCAACAGTTCAGACGGGAGGAAACACCGAACCTGCAGACATGCACGAATTCCAGCTGCTTAACGATGGCGACACGGCAATTCTCAGTGCTTATCAGATTGTGCCATTCGATCTATCCTACTTCAACATCACCACTGGGTTGGGCTGGTTGTCTGAAGGCGTCTTCCAGGAAGTTAACGTGACTACGGGAGAGGTCCTGTTTGAATGGTTCTCCACCAACCACGTTGACCCCAGTGAGAGTCAGATCACACCGAACAGCACTGACACAGGAGGTGACGGCTTCGGGCCTCAGACAGCCTTTGACTATTTCCACATCAACGCTGTCGACAAGTCGGCCGCTTCTGGCAACTACCTCGTCTCAGCCAGACACACAAGCACCCTGTACTACATCAATGCCACCGACCGCGATGTCATCTGGAAACTCAGCTACCAAGGAGACTCGGACTACTCGTGCTCAAACTTCAACTTCAGCTTCCAACACGATGCACGTCTGCTCTCAGAGAACGATACCACGACTGTCCTCTCCATCTTCGACAATGCAAGCAACGGCTACACGACCACTACCTCGCAATCATCAGGCAAAGTCATTGCTCTTGACCACAACACTGGTGTTGCAACGATGATTTCCAACACCACTTTCCCCTCCGACGAAGGTGTCCTATCAACTTCTCAAGGCAACACGCAAGCTCTAGGCAACGGCGGATTCTTCCATAGTTGGGGCAACCAACCCTACTTCTCCGAACATTCCGCCAACGGTACCGCCGTTCTCCTCGCTCAGTTCGCTGCTCAAGGCTCGGCTCAGAACTACCGCGCCTTTTCCGCCGATTGGGACAGCACTCCCGCAACTACGGTGCCTGACGTCTACGCTTACGCCATCAACTCGACCGCCGCGACCCGCATCTACGTCTCCTGGAACGGCGCCACTTCAGTCTCATCCTGGCAATTCTACGGCGGCAGTTCTGTTGGTGACGATTTACTGGTCGTTGGACAAACTGCCAAAGAGGGCTTCGAGACTTTCTGGGAGGCTGATAAGTTTTATCAGTGGGTGAGAGTTGAAGCTATCGATGCTGATGGTAATGCACTCCGCAATTCGAGCTACACTGGTACTTTTGTACCTTCTGCTATGTTGGCTGGTGCTTGCGATGAAAGTGGATGCGGTGTTGCTAGTTCCTACTCTTCATAGTTGACGAGAAAAATCTGGCGACTGAGAGCTTGCTCTATCAAGAGATG
>ERZ794946.350-NODE-350-length-19076-cov-4.249566_pt1 | contig 19076 bp, 10 predicted proteins | sample MGYA00433072_ERZ794946 | MGnify/ENA primary metagenome ERZ794946 (study PRJEB30137, sample SAMN04331413) | food metagenome | isolation source: Y3 must sample point D1 replicate A | place: Australia: South Australia | collected 2014 ...
AGTCAGCGTATTGTGATTCTTCATCTTTCGCATTACTGGCCTCGGTCCAGTGGAGGAAAGTAAGCGATGAAGGATCGTCTGGGACCAACGATGCTTTGCGTGTCGGAGGGGGTGATGACATAGATATGGCCCGAGTCAAGCTCGAAGTTGGATCGAATGTGGTACTGGCGGTGACCTTGGAAGCGCGTTCGATGATCATGTTGCCATCCTTGTGAGAAACGACGAAGCCCAAGGCCTCGAGGAGACGTAAAAGTCGTGCGTTCTGCGCATACAAACGCTGTGCAATCTCCTTTGCACGAACGCCACGCTGCCTGAGTTGCTCTTCAACAAACGCAGCCGTCGACTTCGCATCATTGAGTTGTTTCTGAACCCTCATGATCTCGACGTCAAGACTTGCAGCATGGGTCTGCGCATCCGAAAGCTGTTCCGAAAGTTGGATGACTCTACCTTCCTCCTCAGTAACACGCTGACGAAGTACATCGGCTCCGGTCTCCCCATCAGCAAACTTTGAGCGAAGCTTGCGCAATTGCTCACGCTCGTCTTCGAGACAGTTGGCCAAAGATTCAGCATGCGCTTTTTCAGCCTCCATTTCGTCTTGCAGACGAATGAGCTCGGCCTCAGTGACAGCTTGTTTGGCCTTTGCCGCTTTCAGCTCGGTCCTTTGGGTATTTCCCTGTGTTCGAAGCGACTCGGACTCGGACCGTGCAAGCGCAATAGCATCGTTCAGCTCTCTAACATGGTCCGCAGACTTCTGTGCCAGGTTTTCTAGAGCAGGTACGAGGTCCATGTACTTCTCCGGAGGTGCGGTAGTGGGTGAGAGATGTTTATGAGTCTCCTTAAGAGCTCGGAAGTTATCCGACTCGTATTGCTTCTGCTCATCTTGGTCCTTCCTGGCGGCTTGCAACTGCTCCTTCAGGCGTGAATTCTCCTCCTGCTGTTTCTTGTGAGAGGATTGCATTTCTTCAAGATCAGACTTGTGTTTCATCTCTACCTCCTCGGCAGAGCTCTTCAACCTCTCAATTTCAGCCTCTAAGGTTTTGGTCCTGGCGTCTATGCCAGAGACCTCTTGATCACGACTGCCGAGTAGTCTGTCGATCTCATCTTCAAGCTCCTCGATTCTGTGGCGTGCGTGATCCAGGTCTTGTTCCAGAACTCTACGCTCGTCTGCGAATTCTTTCTGCTGAGCTTCCATATTCTGCATAATATCCTTCTTCGTGGAAACAGCTTCTTCAATCTCACGTTGGCCATCGGCGTCCTTCTGCTTCCTGGTCTCAGCATCTCTCTCGAGCGCAAGAGAATGTTCTTTGGTAGTATGAAGCTCGGCTTCCAGCGATACGATGCGTTTTGCAAGTTTGCCTTCTTCTGCAGCCAGACTTGAGGAGGGGCGTCTAGAACCAGGAGTTTGTCTCACGTACTCCTCAGAAGGTCTCGGTGATGGCGGAGTTGGAGTGACCATGTCAGAAACCAGTTCGATCGACGGCCTGAAACTATCGCCCGTGGTAGGTCGGTTCATATGAGCATGGCGGTGAAGAATGTCTTCAAGTCTTCGTACGCGACTCTTTTGTCCCTTGAGCTCTTCTTCGAGCTTGGTATTCGCCTCTCTAAGGACTTTGTACTCGTCCTCACCTCGAAGCATGAGAGAAGTGGTTCCAAAAGCGGCTTCGTGCATACTGCCGTTCTTGAACGTCTTGGCATGCTTGATCTGCTTTTTCGTAGGACGGTCGAGGTCCTTGAGTGCGATTGATAGGTTCTGCACGACGATGTTTGGCAAATCTAGCTCGGTCAAGACCCTGATGTAGTCTTGTAGTGATTGTCTCTGCACGAGAGGCCATTCCAAATCGTCGCCTTCGAGGTTCACCTCCACGCTCAGAGGTTTGCCTTCAAACGCTTCGGGCTTGACGACATCATCCACAGACTTAAGCCATTTGGTTCGACGACGCTCCTCCTCTTCCTGGTAAGTAGCCATTTCTTCGGCAAGGGTGGCAGAGTCAGCCTTCATCTTGTCAGCCCACTCGCGACGACGCACGGCCTCAATCATGAGAGAGCCATAGACAAATGGAAGCTTGGATAAGACATTCAGTGTGTCAAACACCTGCTCATCAGTCGGCGACATATTCAAGGTCTTGAGACTAGAGTGGACTTGAGCCAGGCGAGACTCGATACTTGACAGAGTCTGCATATGGTGCAAGAAGTTCTGGGCGGCATTGTTTCGTTGCTGAATAGTCTGCTGGACCAAAGCATTGAGATCATGACACAGATCATCGAAATGGGGAAGGTAGCTTCGAGTGTGCAACAAGGCCATCTTAGAAGCACGAGCAGTATTTTGAGCATTGTTCGGCAGAGACTTGATGTGTTCCAGGTCGCTAGACATTTTACTGACATGAACGTCGACTTCCTCGAGCAGCTTCGATGGCTCCTCAGTATTGGTGATTTGACTATCTTTTACAGTCTGAACAGCAGAAAGCAGAGAGTCACTATCTCTCGCTGTTGTTTGCAGGGACTGCTGTATGTCGTAGACTCTTTGTGCAAAGTTGGTCATGATAGTTTGTGCGGATGAGGCAGCCTGCCTGACCTGGTCGACTTGTACAAAATTCTGCAAGGTGCTTCCAGAAGTGTGATCGGACTCGTGTAGCGACGCAGCACTCTCGGTCTGGATGTAGCGAGCAAAGTCATAGTTGGCGGGTATGTGCTGCAGACGATCGAGATCCTTCTCCCAGCTATCGATGTGTGCCTCCTGCTGCTTAAGCAGGTTCTCGACCCAATCTTCCTCGTGGTGGTATCTCTGCTCGGTGGAGCGAATGTGCAGTTGCAGACTCATGACTGCGACGTTGACGCTCTGTTCGATGATGGCCTGCTCTTGCTGGTATCGCTGGGTGCTTTCGATCAGGTCGGCGTATCGCGAGCGTAAAGTCCTGGCCCATTCGAGGCGACGGCGAAACAGATCGTTCCATGACTGCAGCTGGTTGTGGTCTGCGATCGAGTCGGGCGGTGTGTCGGGGTTTAGAGGAGACGGGTCCGAGATGAGGGAGAGGTTGGTATTGTTGGGTGAGAAGGAGCTGGAATCGAAGACGTAGATTTCGGGTTCGGTGAGCAGCGTCTGCGGCCTCACAGCCTTGCCTTTGGTGGTCAGGAAGACCTGCTTGTTCTGTGCTATGTGTGTCGTGCGCTGGACCCAGGCTCGGAGGGCGTCGAGGCTGTTCACCTTAGTCGGCTCGGCGACGACCTTGCTGCCCGAGTGCGCGACATAGATTATTAATGACATGCCCAACTCCGAACCCTCCTTCGACACCGGCGAGGATGCGATAAGAATATCTGTCAACCAAGCAGACACGCTTTTGTTCTTGTTGACAGGCGCGACTGACGTCCTTGTGCCTATAAAAGTCCGGGGAACCGACATCATCCAAATGCCCTGTGACGGTGACAGGGTCACACCTCGCGTCGCGTGTCTTGTGAGCAACATCCTGCAATGTTTATAGTACAGCTACTCGTACATGCACGGCAACTCAGTTTCACATGAAACAGTCCGTTACAATACATCATTTCATCCTCACCCTATCCAGGTAAAGCATCATCACGAAACTTCAAAGACCACAATTCAAAATCTTTTAAGCAATGCCATCGCGAGACGGCTCATTTGATATATCATGTCTATAGTGATCCCAACCATTAGAGTAATCCCTCTAGATGCAAAGTATCCCATCCCTTACCCAATCTATGCGTGAAAAATTCTTTTTATCCTACATCAAGGTCACTCAATTGAGTCCTCTTCCTCTTCTGAAATAATCATAACTCGTGTCTTCCTGGTCGCTTCCAGGCGTGTGAATCTCGCCTAGTCTTAGAGGTCCATAGCCTCCGGGCGTGGGTGCGGGAATGCCGCTTCTGCCCATACCTGCTGCGCCAGACAAGAGATGTTCGTCATCGTTGCGGCGATTGGCATTACCAATATCCATCGAGCGAACACTGCTTGCGGGGCTCTGATCGCGGAGTGCGGTGGGTGTCTGGTGGTAGCCCTTGGGATATGTCGTTCCCATCTCATCACCCGTTCTTGTTGCGTTCGAGTCGCTGGAGCCTCTGCGGCTGTCATAACCGGTCATAACGGTGCCGTCTTGTGTCATTAATGTTCCGTGTGATCCTCTGCGGACCTGGTCTTGAGGTCTACCGTAAAGTTCACCCTCACCACCTGCTTCATCTCTGAATTCGGGTCTGTTCTTGTAGAACTCGAAGTCCATTTGGTTTTCGGAAACGAATTCGAAAGGTGCGGGAGCCTCGCCCTTTGCTGTTCTGCCAGGCTCGTCGTGCGACATGGTATCCATGTAAACATCTGAGTAGCCGGCCATGGGGATGTCCACCTCTGCTGTACGACCCGAGTAGATGGTTGGCAAAAGATGTCTTGACTTGGCCGAAACCATGGGAGTGATGAGAGGCTTGTAAAGCACGGGGTGGCCGAAACGAACACCAACACGGTCTGTACGTCTAGTCTTCATCTCAGCCGGGTTCTCAGTGTCTGCAGCAGTGACACCAGTGGTGTAGAAGGCCAACTTGCTGTCAAAGTGGGACGAGCACCACCACTTGAAAGCCAACATGAAGATTGGCAAAGGAGCAATGGTGCAGACCTTAGGCAGCCACTCAGTGTAACCGAAAGTTGTGTTTCCAACGCAAACCAAAGCTACCAGAACATCGGACAAAATAGTGAGGAAGATGAATCTGTTGAACAAGACCTTCCAGAATTGACCTCCAGACTCGGTCTTGGTGATAAAGACGTAAAGAAGCAGATACTTCTTCAGGTAAGAGTCAATCCAGAAGTAGAATGCCGTAACAGGCAGCACCAAAGGCTGGATGTACGAGAAACACAAGGCAACTGTCGAGTAGAATAGGAAGTAGTTGTAGTATCCGGCATAATCGAACTTTGGTGGTGCGCTGAGCTCGATCAGCTCACGAGGAGTGGGATTCAGGAAGTGACGAGAGAACGATCCCCAAGCCAAGTTGACAAACTGAGATAGATCAACTGCGGCACCGAGGTTGCGTTGCAGAAGCCAGGTAATCCAGTAAGTCGAGACAGAGTTGAGTGCTCTGATGCCCTTTTGTAGTAGCTGGCCGTCCTTGATAGCAGACCAGGCATCTTCCTTTTGACTGCTGCTGATGACTGCAGCTACGTAACCCCAGATGGCTGCGAATAGTGAGAACAAGAACAAGTTGTTGAAAACGAAGAAGGTGTAGAGCTTGTGCATGACGTGGCGTTCTCTGCTGGTTTTTGACAAATCACCAGCGCTGTTACTCAGCTTTCGGAAGATGGCAGGCAAGAAATAGTAGAAGAGAGATGTGAGAGCAGGTGCGGCTACACCCTGCACTACAGCCCAAGTTTTCGGGTTGTTGGCCAATGTGGTCGCGAAGGCAGGCCAAACAAGAGCCAGATTAGACAAGTTAGAAAGGAAGATGGCAATGAGAGCGTTAGGAGCAATCCAGACGACAGTCAGAACAGCGACCCAGATGTTGTTGACAAAGGTTTGCCAGCCTCTCTGTTTGCTCGTCATGGGCAAATTTTTCCAGATAAGATCATGAGGCCTGGGAGCCAGACGAATCGATGTCTTTTGAGGGCCCTTCTTGCGAGTCTTGTATGCGACAGTATGAGCATCGGCGATAGATTCATAACTAGCAAATCCGTATGACATGGCATTTCTCTTGTCAATAGATTCTCTGACTTCTTTAATTTGAATTTCGAGCTCCTTGATACGAGCGGTCAAATATTCGATAGCATCAACTTTCTGACCCTTGCGGTAGGTCTGGTCCGACTTGTTGACGGAGCATGTTGGTCGCTTGGGCGGCAGCTTATTCGGGTTTGAGAGGTATTTGGCGAGCACCTGCTCGAGGTTTCTGACCGTCTCATTGTGCTCCTCGATGAGTTCTGGCAAGTCCTTGACGTTGCGTGCGATAGCGGTACGGGGGTTCGATCCAGTGTCTTTGGCTTCGGTGACGATTTTGACAAGTCCCTCGTCGGTTCGGAGACCTCGAGGGATCTCGGTAACGAGGAGAGTTCTAGAGTGCAGACTCTTCTGGTACTCGGGGCTGTCGAAGTAGGCTCTGCGCAAGCGAAGGACACTCCTGTAGTTGCGCCATAGGAAGAAGGCGATGGTCAAGTTGGCAAACCAGGCCACCAGGACGTAGCCCCACAGATATGGGCCTTGCACGCCCTGGGAGGTCAACTGGATGAAGAAGTTCTTTGCCTCTGTTCCCTTGATGGAGCTGCGATGCTCGTACAAGTTGATGGGAATGAAGATTGCGCAGCCGACAACGGTTATGCATGTGAAAATGTTTCGGCACATGTTTGCAAATCGCAAGAAGATGGTGGCGTCAAGGCCAACCTTTTCGACCAATTCCTGCTCTTTTGTCTTGATGACGGGTGACACCCAATCCAGAATACCCTTGCCGACCGGCGGCGGGGCGTGTTTGACATCGGCATGTCGCGAGCGAGGGGCGTAGACGACGCTGTTGTATGGACGCGCGAAACAAAATAGACAGGCGATCAAGGCCGAGCCACCGATTGAAGTGCCCAAGGCAGACCAGAAAGCGTTCTTCTCAATCTGCAAATCCCCATGTTAGCTACACCTGAGTCCGAGTCCAATTGACGTGGTTGAGAACTTGCCGACTGTGCGAAGGGGTCTGACAGCAGGGAAACGAAGGCATCGAGACTGCTCTGTGTCGTCTGTCGAGCAATGAGGTTGATGGTTCTTGTCGGCTCCTCCATGATAGCCGGATGTATTGGAGTAAAATGCTCAATAAAAGATGCGCGTTGATCGCCAGATGCAGGTGGCTTGCAGCATCAAAACAATAGCGAGTGTTATGCAGAGAAGTTGAGCGACCGTGGAGGGGGCGGACGTATTGTTAGCTTAAGGCCGCGGCGAGTCTGAAACGATTGAATGTGGTTTTTGAGAAACCGCCTTGTTCGAGTAGGACAAAGAGATTCAGACACTCAACAAATTAAGCGCAGGATGTGTGTGTGACACAAGAAAGTTTGGCAGAAGAGACAGGAAAACCACATGCCCAAGGCACCAGGGACACCAAGGTCATCATTCGGTTCCAGATGTCCAAGACCCTTCCTCCACGACACGACCATGACGAACCTTGAACCTTTTCCCATCATTCATCGTTTCTGCTGACGCGCGGTTCTTCTAGCGGGATATGATATCAACAGCATGCGCTTTCTTATCCGACACACAACACGCGCTTGCTCCTACTACACTGTTGTCAGTACTCAAACCAAGTCGAAGAGCAGTACAGTGAGACTCATGCTCAATCATGTTTCTGTCTAGCATCTTCCCAATCATATGTGTCTTGTGATTTCAATACCTATCCTCAGATCATACAGTCCAATCTGTATAAGCACATGCGCTCGATAAGAGAGCCTCACACGTTTGATACCAACTCTCGGAGCGCCGCAAGCCCAAGAACCCGTATCTATAAACAGCAACACTCCCCAACATCAACAACTCTAACGAACAAAACCTTTGGTCTCGTCCAAACCATCCACCTCATTCAGGTGTCTCTAGCCGCCATGTCTCCATGAGCCCACCGCATGGCTGAAAGTCTGAGCAGCCCAGCAGCCCCGCCTCGGGAACCTCCTTCCTTCTTTGTCTATTCTCCATGCATCCACTCCAATCCTTTCAGCTGCTTGGCATGCGTATAGGGCGTTCGCACTTGCCGATTGGTTCAAAAAAGAAAATGTTTTTTATTTTGTTGTCTGTGTCGTGCGTCCGTTCAGAAAATGTTCCGCTGGTAAAGCGCATGTCATCGTGCATTTCTGACTATCAAACGGTCGTGGCTGTGTAGGAGAGCCGTTCATCGACAGGCACCACGGAGCGATCACTTCCGGAATGTGGTGATCATTGCGCTTGCTCCCGGGATGCTGTGATGGTATCAACAGGTAGCTGTGAAAATACAAGAACGTACCTATTCAAGTCTCGGTGAAGGTCCAAAGAGAGAACAGAAATGACGGTAAAGCGATGATGAAAATGGCTTTGCTCCAGCTGCAGCGACTACGCGTGGAAATAGACATCAAAATGCAGAGTTGAATTTGAGCACGCGACACTGTCCACAGAGAGAGAGCACATTGATCGTGAAAGTGGTGCTACTCCCGACTGCCGTCGCATCATGGTAACTTCATGTAAAAATGCGCAATGATTTTTGGATACTCGTGAATGTCCAGTGAGAGCCCAGAAAGAGCTTAGCATGAATGGTTATTCAGTCCCTATCCCGGCTACCGAGTAGCTATGTAAACTAGCTGTAAAAATGCAAAAAGGTATTTGACTACTGGTCACTGTCCAGTGAGAGCCTTGAGTATTGACAACTTGTGAATATTAGTTAAGGCAACCAGTCACTCGCCCGCTATCCTTCTTCGTATTGACCCGGTGCGCGACGCGGCCGGTCGTAGAACCATGATGTCCTCCTTCCGTCCAACGTGTTATCGACTCCCCTCGTGCTCTCAATCCTCATCATCGCTGTCATCATCACCGTCGCCCTCGGAGAGATGCTCATCGGCTTCCTTCCAGGGGTGCTCGGCCTGATACTGCCAGATATAGTTGGCAAGCTCAACTTCAGACTTGATGACTCTGCTGAACAGCATGGCATCCTCCTCCAGAATTTCATGCAGACGCTTGGCGACGTCGAGCTTTAGCATATCGCGCATCTTGTTATCAATCTCGGTCTCATCAGCGCAGTTCCAGAAGACCAAACGCGTCATGATTAGAAGGGTGTTGGTGGACAGGGGACTCTGAACCTCGATCTTGCGATAGAGAAGCTCTTGAAGGCCGGTGAGCTGGAGCTTGCGAGCGATGTTCCAGAGCTTGCTTGCTGCTTCGGCCGCTTCGTCGAACTGGCCAACGCTCTTGATGTCTTCGAGATGAGGGTGCTTGCCTTCGATCAGACGGGGCTTGTAGTCGGCCGTGTTGAGCCAGGAAACGACGGATTCGAAGACGGATGGCTGCCACTTCTCGAAGAGAGAATCCTTGATCTCGAAACCAGTGTGGCGGTCGCCTTTGATGTGCTTCATGACTTGAGAGTAATTCTGGATGACAGCTCTATCGACAATGAAAAGCTTTTCTTCTTGACCAACGTAGATGTTGACCTTGAGAGGGCTGTACAGCTTGTTAGTCCACCATATCCAAGAACATTATTGAAGGACTCACTCTTTGACGCGCATGATAACCTCGGCCTCTTCGGGCTTTTCCTTGCCATCGCCTTTCTTCACCATGGCTAGCTCGAGTTGCTTTCTAGCAACGTAATCGTCTGGAGCTATCTTGGGTAGCTTGCCGCTGGGCTTCCAATTGGAGACGACCTTCTTTTTAGAAGCCGGCTGCTTCGTGGGTGTGGATGTTCCTGGGGTTGGAAGATTGATGTCGCTATCGTCGTCCTCTTCTCCGAACGGGGTTTTAGGCGTAGGAATCTTTGGTGACAACTTCCTGTGCTTTGGAGTTGGGCTGGGAGAAGGTAGGCCAGGGCGTTTGTAGAGGGATGAAAGAGGACGCTTCCTGGAGAGTGGAGTGATTGCAGGAAGATCAGGAAGATCACCGTCGCTGTCGGAGCTCAAGGAGATGGCCTTAGAAGGCTTTGGCTTCGACGGTTTGACAAACGTGTCCCCATCGTCACTGTCTTCGACGTCGATGGTGGCTTCTTGCTTCACTTTTTCCTTGTCTGCTTTGTCTTGATCCTTCTTCACTTTGTTTCTGAGGGCCAAACTGTGGTAGTAATCCATAGAACGAAGGTCTCTGGCCTCTTTGAAAGCCTTTTCGCGTTGGATCTCGTAATTGGTTTTGGCGGGCTGGAAGTGGTCGTAGGGCAACTTGGGGTCGTACTCGAGCAATTCACTTGGATCGCGCCAGATGAACTCCTCGCGTGCGAGGATGAAAGCTGGAAGAGCTTGCTTGTTGGGTCTCGGCGCTATCTCGTCATCGGGTACAGAGTGGTCGGGGAAAATGAAGACGGGCCAGGTATCGTCGTTGATAAAGGTGAGACAGATAGTCTCGATGATGTCTGAAGGAGCCATGGTTGATACGCGTAAGAGTATGGGCGTGGTGTAAGGAAGAGGAAGAGGATCAGAGAGAAGGGAACTTATACAGGACTTGGGTGGTGGAGTGAACGTCAAGTAGATGCGAGTGAGTCCCGATATCAGAGTGAAGTTCGTCAGTGAAGGTGGACTCAGGGGCAAGCATACAAGATCGAGAAGTTCTCTTTGGACATCGCGCCAAAATCACTTTGGTTCGTGCCTTTTGATGGAGGAATTCGACGGCAATGCTGTCGCTGGGAGTGCCACAGGAGATAAATACGTCGAGGGCCCGAACGAAGACCTACAAGTGAGGTTCAAAGTGCATCAACGAGCTCTCAGTGGAAGCTACACCGAGTTGAATTCAACTGTGCGTTTTGATACAGGCATTTCGCCAGGTGGTCGGACTCGGAGATGACTTCCAATTGACTACTAAAAGGCTCTCAGTGGAGGCTGTCTAGAATATACATTTGATCTTGCATTTTTACAGTCGGTTTATCGTTGGCCACGGGCTCGTGAGATGGCATGGTTTCGTGATATCGACATCAAGTTCGGGCTGAGGTCTTCAAGAAGCCGCCATGTCGCAGAGACATACATCGAGATGCACGACTTGAAGTCCGATATGGACGTGTCAATTGAGAGAGCACTAGGTCATTCATTCTCATGCTGAGTCGGTGAAGAGTTGTTCGAGAAGGAGCGGTGCGTTTCACCAAGACGGAGAAACCACGGGCTGGCCAAAAGCTCCGACGGCCTTGGACAAGCAGCGGTGACGGTATTCCAAGGCATACCAGATAGCAACAAACAAAACTCTCTTGACGCGCTTCTTTTCTTCTAGATCATCTTTTCGCTTTTCCAAAAGTCACATTCGGCACAGCAACCATGGCCCACAACTTCGCGCCGTATCAGAGCAGCCCTCCCGAATCAACACGCGCACTGTCACCACCACTCCGCACATCAACCTCATCACCCCGCCCTGCAGTAGTCACCCCTCGCGCACAAGCAAGCATTGAAGACCCATGGGCCGCGACACGCGTTTCGCAACTACCTTCACCCTCTGCCTACGATGATCTCGAAGCCGCCAACACAAATCAAAGCTCGCGGTTAAGAGGAGATGGCTACTATGTCTTTGAAACGAGCTTGGGAATTCGTATGGACATCGAGGCCTGTCTGCCTTATTTGCTGCTACCGCCTGCTGGAGGCGTCGCCATGTTGATCTTTGAGAGAAAGAGCGACTACGTGCGGTATGATCCACAACCTCAACCACTACAGGTAGCACGATGCTGATAGTAAACTTCAGATTCCACGCTTGGCAGTCTAGTCTTGTCTTTGCCGCCTCATTCGTGCTGCATATCTTGCTGTCCTGGTCCCGCTTCTTGTCATGGCTACTCTTCATTGGCGATCTTGGCTTGATCGTCCTGTTGGTCTTCAGGGCCTACCGTGATGGTGAGATGACGCATTTCCATGCTGATATTGCATGAATACTGATTTTTATAACAGCCGAGACTCTCGACCGATTTGAATTGCCCTTCTTCGGACGCCTGGCTAGCACCTATGTCGACCGCGAGTAAGGTGCTGCGTATCATCCGGACCATCATGAATATACCACCTTCCGCCTGCTTGTTATCAACGATACCCCCGACCTTTGCATATAACTTCTTCTTCTTCCCTTCCGACATTTGTACAAAATCCCCCATACAGCTTTAATGTCAGACTCTATCTTTCCACAGCATACGCATGCATGTGCACGCATTGACCCTTCGTACTCTGCTCAATACTCGCCGCTGAGGAAGTTCTGTGCAAGCAGGTCGCCAACTTGAATCAAGACCGCACGAGCGTTCATGGTTCCTTGGATCTTCAATATCTGTTACGATTATACAAGACGAACGTAACGATAGAAACTATCTGTCTCCGCAACTATCTGTCTCCAACCCCAGCAGCCGCACTTCTGATGATATCGCAAACACGCTGATAGGTAAAGCTGCCCAGCGTGATCGCGAAACACCGGCCACCTACTTCAGGGACTTTGTAGGCGCCAAGGTGAACAAGAACTACATCGCGAACGCCAACGTAGAGAAGAAACGTGGTATCGCCTGTCTCCTTTATACTGCTGCAAGTGCATTTATCAATTCAAGACATCTCAGCTCACATTCAAACGAACAGATACAATGTAGTCAAACAATCATCCCTTTGTATTACAATCTCCATACCCAAATACACAATATTGCATCAACACCCCAACCAAACTCTGCCCAGCTTTTTGTGCTTCTAAAACCCTCCATTTGTGCAAACCTCCACTTCTACATACCGTGTCCAGTGGTAGCGGTACGATGTCTCTCATCCATATCACCGACAATTTCCTCGCCGTCCTTGACCACCACGTTGCCCTCGGGGTGTGCGCGGCCTCCGAGGTGGAGTGTCATTTTCTCCTGCTCGCCGGTTGGGCTTTTGACCGTAATGTCTTGTTGACCGGTTTGCACGCTGTTGTCGGTCATTTGAGGTTTGGTGTGCTCCTCGGTGGTGGTAGCTTTGCTTTCGGTTGATGAACTGCCTTGGACGGTCTCGGACACGGATTCAGAGACGTAGTTGACGGCGTTGTTGACGGATTGGCCAATCTTGGAGACGATGCTCTCGTCGGGCTGATCAGCAGTACTGGTGCTTGTGCTTTCTGACTCTTGCACATTGCCCTTGAGGCCTTCGGGCGATCTGGTGTCTGAGATTGCGGACTGACCAGCAATGGGCACTTCTGATGAGCGGTCCGCCATGGCAGGAATAACATCAGTTTCTCCATCAGCAGGCTGCTCGCCGTGCTTTTCCGAGTCAGCGAGCGCTGCCTCAAAACCGGACTGGATAGCCGATGCGCGCTCCATAGTTGACTGTGACAACTTGGGGTCGGGTGTGTCTCCGATGTGGCCAATGGCTTGTGCAGGCAGACCAGAGAGTGTGGTCTTCTCGTCCTCGGCAATTGGAGATGAGTTGGCAGGGGCAGCACCCTCGGTGTTTGCTGCAGCCGCCTTCTCCATCTCCTGTGCACCCTTGGAAAGGGTTGGTGAAAGCTGATCGAGCGGAACCGACAACTCTCCATGATCATTAATCTGGAAGATGGTGAATGTGGTTCCGATAGAAAAGGTGGATGCGCCAGATGCAGCGGCAGGAGCGGCGGCAGACTCGGCAGCAGGCTTTCTTCTAGCAGGGCCTCTGGCGCGGCCCTTTCGAGCATCGGCAAGAGGAGCCTTCTCTTCAACAGGTGCCTCGGCAGGCTCTTCATGTTTGGGAGGAGCTTGGGGACCGGAGCCAAGGCGAGCATTCAAGTTCTCGAGGAAACCAGCCTTGAGAGCGGCAAACTTGTTGCCTGCAGGTCTTGCGGGAACTGCAGGCTTAGCCTTGACAGCAGGAGGCGATACACCTCTGTCCGAGGATGCAGCTTCCTGAGTTTGGGTGCTCTCAGCCTTGGCAGGTCTGGCAGGTACCTGAGGCTTGGGGCGCTCGGGAATGACAGGTCCTTGGTGACCGGCTGGTCGTGCAGGAACCTGAGGCTTCGAAGTCTCCTCGGGCTCGGGAGTGGAAACCTCGGAAAGCTTAGAAGAGCGAGCAGGACGCTGAGGAATTTGAGGAGATTTGACATCAGCCGGACTTGACACATCCTCGTCCTCCATCTGTGGTGTCTCAACAGTGGTCTCAAGCTGGAGACTGTCAGGAGAATCCTCCCAGATGTCTCTACTGGGGAAGCGGTTCTTGTAACTAGGGCGAGTCTCTTCAGCGACACCAGGCTTGAAACCAGTCTTGGCCATCGTTTTGGCCTCTTGCGAAAGGAAGTCGGCGCGATCTTCGGGGTTGTTACCCATCTTGCGTGCTTGCTCCTTGTCAGGGTGCTCGAAAGTTGCAGAAGTTGTGAGGTCCTCGGGCTCCTGGGGGCCAGAAACTTCGGCCTCATACTGCAAGCTCTCAGGAACGTCCTCCCAGATGTCTTGACTAGGGAAGTGGTGACGGGCCAGATCAGGACGCTTCAGTTTGTCTGCAACCGTGAGGGGCTTTTGAGGCTTATCATCGTCATCGGGGAAGAGAGGCTCGTATTCCTCGATTTCCTCAAGCGGGGTGCCAGCACCAGAAGGCTGAGCCTCGTGAGACTTGAATCGTGCCAAATTCCCTCCACTGCTAGTTCTCAGCTTCTCACCACTACGTCTGCGAGATGGACCAGTTGCCGAAGAATCCGAAGCGTAGGCATCATAATAGTCGTTGCCCTTTCTCTCCTTCTGAGGCGAGACGGCAGGTTGCCAATATACGGCTTCGGGGTTGTTCTTGGCGACCTCATCAGAGGCCAAAATAGGCATGCCATCACCGTTTTCGATGACCCAGCCACCTTTCTCAGAAGTGTTGCCTCCCTCAGGACCAAGATCCACAGTGGGAGGGTCGTAGCCGCCACCGTGAATTTTGCTGTGGCGGTGGGCTGGTGGGTCAATGTGAATAACTTCGTCCTCAACTTCGCTCTCCAAGGCGTGGTCGTTCTGTGCAATCTCTTTCTGGCCGAAAGACTCCTTTTTGAGGGGAGATTCAACGGCAGGTTGAGCACCACTCGAGGGACGCTTGTGTAGACCTGACAAGGAATCTGGGCGAGGCTTGGGCGAGTTCATACGGGAAGTGTAGGCTTCCGAGGCCATGAAACCGATCGACTCATCTGGTGTGCCGATAGCAGCAGGGGAAGTGCCTAAAAGTGTCAGTTCCATCAAGTCTTGAGGGAGAGTAAATTCCATAGCTTACCCATACCGAGACCGCGGCCCGAGTTTGATTGGACCAGCTTGTTGAGATCGTCGCTGCTCAAAGCCCAGTCACCAGGAGCATGACCAGGATCATAAGGACGGTGCTCCTTGACCAGCTCTTCGGGGTGCTTGGCGTACCAGGCTTTCTCGAATTGGTCCTTGGGGTCGTGACGATGGCCGTGCAGACCATAACTGCCAGGGGGACCGTGGAATTCTTGACGCGAACTACGCTTGCGGTGGTGGTTACGTGGGGATGCATCATTGAAGCTGATACTCGGGGTGCCTGCCTTGGACGGAGTTGGTGTAGGAGCCTGGACGTCACCAGCATATTTCAGCATGGGCACCTGCAGGCCGATTTCAGGAATGCCGTGTTCATCTTCCTCGGTGGGTTCCTGAGACAAGGACAGGTTCGAGCGACTGAAACTGGCTCTGGCCTTCAATGGGTGTACAGCGGGTGCAGCCGAGCCAATTCCATGTTGCGCAGCCTGACTCGAGTCGGTGCGAGTGACTGTCTGGATTCTGGATTTGGCAGTTGACTGAGGCACAGATGCCGTGGGAGCATGCATGGGCAAGTCCGGAGAGATGTTTCTGTGCTGTTCTGCAGCTGCATTGTCCTCCTCTTCGAGGTTGGCGTATTCCATGCCTTCCTGGCCGATTGAAGGGAGGCTGACACTTGGAGGACGGGGAGGGAGATCCTGGGCCGAGAGATTTCGCTGGCTGTACATCTTGCCGTTGGTATCGGGGCTGGCCAAGGGGACGTCGTTGAGGGGAGAACGCATGTACTCTCCTCTCATGGGCGAGACGGATCTGTCACGACGCTGGGGACGAGGGGGAATTATTGGAGCATTCGCAACCACGTCTGAAGGCCTCTCCTGAGTGCGGGCCGGACGCGGAGGCACTTTGGGTTGTTCGGAGCTCATGTTGGCTACTCGTGTAACGGCAAGGAAATGGTGGAATCAAGGAGAACACTGTAGTAATCGATCAGTCCTGCTGGCCTTGCGACCTGAATGTTGGAGATATGGCGTCTTGGGTGAAGATATCAAAAAAGGAAAGCGTGCAACACCGCCACATGTCTCATTGGTCCGCTCAACGCCAGTGCCTTTCTCAGCAGCAGCGAGGGCTCGCCAATGACTTTTCTGCCACAAGGTATCTAAGGTGCAGATCCGCGATAAGCCAATCCATGCATGCAGACTTACCACGCTGAAATCAGTCGACCTGAGAATGGTCGTTTGCAGACTTCACAGAGGACGGGTATAGGATAGATGTGTATGAGTGGTTGCTGTCAGAGGACAGGAACGATAGATGACTCGGAAAGAACACAAAGACTCGTGAGACGAGGACAGTGGGAGAAGGGCTGTTGGTGACGAAACTCTCCAAAGCAAACTGCCCCCGATCGACGCTAAATGCCCATTAGCTACAGCCGTCATGTCATTGGCCGCGCGCTTGCAGGCGGTTTTAGCATGCCTCGAGCATTGAGATATTATTCTGACATGTGCAAATATCCCTCACCGTCTCTTCAATCTCCTGCCGCCTTATCTGCCACCTCTCATCCACTTGACTACGCAAAACACCAGCTCGACAACACGTTGCCAGGCTGGCAGCCCGACGTCCAAAACGCTCAGATCCCATGCTGTCGAGTAACGATGATGCACCTTCTCCCTCGGAACAAGCAAGCCACAGTGCCACACCTCCCGCCCCGCGTGATGGGATATTCGGGAACATGCCCCTCATATTCAGGTACCTGTTCAAACAGGTTCCTGGTGTCATATTAACTTGCTAACACTGCCGTGCCTCACCGAAATCCAGGTCACGGCAAGGATATCAACGTCGTGGCTTTGTTCATCGAAACCCTCTCCTCAGGTCATCTGTGATCTAGGATGCTAGGGCTGCCAGCGCATGACCTCTTTCCCTTTCTGCCATGCGCCATGCCATGCTGTCGTAAGCACTCTCCTGACTCTCCTCACACCACCACTTGGCAAATGATCCGTCATGTCACTGGTATTTTACATGTTAAGCGGCACCTGTACCTCAAGCATAGTATAGACGTCCACATTGAGACCATGTCCTGAATGGTTTGACGCGACCATAACTTGAAAAAGGCATACTCCTGATGCTATGATATCTTCATTAAAAGCAGTCTCCTTATAATATAACTTGTCTCTGTACTGAGACCTCCTTTCGCTGCACGCGTGACATGGCTCTTTCAAAAGCACAACAGCACCAGTGCTGCGTGACCATGTTTCTTTGTTGTTTGTATGCTCCTGGGTATCCTTCGTCTTCGTCGTCGCCAAATAGTGCTTCCTCTTGGACAATCTAAACAATCATCTGAGCGACACCGTGGCCACCCAGAGTCTTGCTTCCGACGAAGCCTTGACCCTTGACGCCAGCCAATGCGTAGAAGATGGCCGTAATGAGCAGGACAATCGCAGCAACAATAAGACTGGTTGTCTTGACGGCAAGCGAGATCCATTGAATGACACTCATGGCGAGGTAGATGGCGGCGCGCATGTAATTGGTCTCGAATCGGCGGATGAACGTGTCAAAGGTGGACGATGTCGGGCAGACGCGCAAAAGTAGAGGAACCTCGACGAAGAGGATAACGAAGGAGCAGACACTGTTTTGGCTATTAGCGCGGTGTATCTAATAAGATGCAGTCATGACTTACAGGCATATCACGGCGAACAGGATGACCCAGTGGAAGAGGAAGATGTTGCCAATTCCCAGACCGAAGCACAGGACCATGCTGATGATACCGGCCCTAGACGAGTCAAAATCAGTAAGCGTGGCTACTGACAGTGTCCCGCGAACATTCATACCATTGGCCGTATATACCTATTGCGAGTCAGCGCTTGAAGCAAACAGTACGGTCATTCACGCAAAAAACCTACTGAAGTTACGCGACCTAAGTTCTTCTGCGATCGTCATGTTGTCGAGTTACTGAGTGCTAGTTGGCCGCTGCCGTAGGTGAAGTCGCGATTGCGGTCTTTTCGTGATCAGGTATGACGGTAAAGCTGTCTTGTTCGGAAGCGGTGATCAATGGTTCGAGCCGAGCTGGAGCGTTCGGATGGATGTTGCGAAATGAGCAGTAATACTGCTTTGTGTCGTGTAGATGAGATTCACGTAGATAGAGCTAGAGTCGCGATGGATGAAGAGGGCTTTGTATTGGGTAGAGTGAAATGCAGATGGCTACGGAGAGCTTGCGACACTCTGATTCGCGTCGCGCAGCAGGAACGACCGGCGTCAAGGGCGACAGCTTCCCCGACTTGTTGCCAAAAACAGACCACTTTTTCAGGGTCTGGACGTCTGATCATCGTCCCTTGGTCTCGGTATTCTATATACATCCTTTCCGTATATAAGAAATCTGCACTTTTTGCTGCAAGACTTAAAATTAACGTTCTCAAGCTCTGTCACATCCTCCTCGTATCGACCTGTGTTGAAAGGAGTATGCTAAAGTTGCACATCGAATGCTCCAGGTCATAGAATTGGTGATAATATGAGAGAGCCGCAAGCCAAATATTTACTGAAGAACAGCCAGTGTAGGGAGAGTACTGCTATCATGTAATCTCACCATGTAGAGTCAATTTCACAGTAACACAACAAGGTCAGACACCCCGATTCTGGAGAGGCAATCTACTAGTATACTCTCAGTTGACTCATCAGCCTATCAATCATGCAGCTCAGGCAAATCGTCCAAGTCATCTTCGTCTTCGCGTCGGTCGGCACCACAATGGCCATACCCTATCTCAAACGCGCCGATTGCCAATGTGCCATTGCGACATCGGTCCTAGTGTCTGTCAAGAAGACGACCTCAGGCCCTAGGATGATTGCGTCGCAGTCACCAACAGCGAGTTTGGACGCAGCTGTTTGGACCTCGCGGCAGATATCTGAGCACAGCATGGGTGTCTCGCCGCCGGGATATTGATCCAGAAGCCGTGTGAAAATGCTTGTTTTTGGAGACAGTTAACGAATGCATATTGTGCTGATGATCCGGATGGCAACTTCTGCTGAAGTGCTGTCGGGAAGTCTGTTCAGGTCAACAGTATGAGATAGTTAAGAACAAGAATGAGATAACGCGGGTTGATCAGTGGCATTCAAGTGTCGAGAGTCGTGGATTTCGTTGGCCTGATATTTTATGACTATCGGCTCATCAATTGGTTTCGCCCCTTCATCCGTGGCCATATATGGCCGTGTGCATTGAAAAACTTCCAACTATTACATGGCATATGTGCATCTTCCTTCTTCTTCTCTTCTCTCTTCTCCTCCATCATGGTGAGGAGTGCGCTTATGCG
>ERZ794946.353-NODE-353-length-19052-cov-4.808286_pt1 | contig 19052 bp, 14 predicted proteins | sample MGYA00433072_ERZ794946 | MGnify/ENA primary metagenome ERZ794946 (study PRJEB30137, sample SAMN04331413) | food metagenome | isolation source: Y3 must sample point D1 replicate A | place: Australia: South Australia | collected 2014 ...
TTTCAGTGGGAACGACGATGGTTCGAGAAACATCGTGCAATCCGACAGCCATAAGCGTGACAAAGTTTAGCACATGGGGAGGAAGTGAGCTAGACGTGTGAGGAGCGTTGGAAGTTTACATGGATAATGGCGCGCTTGAGAGCGCGAATGCAGTCTTGGACTATAGTCCTGCTCTACATAATCTTTGTCCGCTCGAGCGACAGGTCCTCTGCATACTCGTATATACGACGCTGGGATGGCCAAAGTGGAGACGGGGGCTTGCAAAGAGCTCCCAGAAACTGGCGGAGAGTTTTGCAGAAGCTCCTCGTCGGCGTCGACTCGAGTGCTCTGGGACACTTGGCTAGCCAAAGGGCATGATGGTGTGTGGTGGTGCTTGTTGAGCGATTTCAACCCGAGCCTCTCAATGCCATATCTACGATGAGTCTTCCTCTTTCTCCGCCCAAGAAACCAGCGCCCTCTTCTCCCTCATCTTGCTCAAGGTCAAGACTGGCATCGTATGATCTGCGAACCATCTCTTCATCGACCTTGACGCCATTCTCAGCCAGCGCTCTGATGCAACCAGCGACTCTGGCAATTTCTCTCCTCGTGTCCGGGCTGATGTCGTCGTTCTGGCTCGAGTACATTGTGGTCTTGACTTGTTCTTCGATGCTGGTGATGCTGACGTCCTTGCTCTTGTCTGCCTCGATGTGCTTGGAGATCCAGATGTAACCGTTGACTCCGAGAATGACATCAACCTCACCACCTCTGCTAGAGGTCTGCAAGGTGAAGATCTGTCTCTTTGCCCTCACGACACCAGCGCCACCACCCACACCCGACACAGCCATAAAGTAGCCATTGCGCAGCTTGCCATACTTCAAACTGCGGGTATGTAGCGACGCCGAGCCATCCTGGAACAAACTCTGCACCTCCGCAACCAACAACTCCCCCTCTTCAAAGAAGGTGCGGATGTTCAGTTCATCCACACTAGTCCTCTTGCGCAAGATACCGCCGGGCAAATTGATACTGCTCAACGGCAAGGCAGCCGTCAAGGCGCCGGCGACATCAACCTTCCACCTCCTCGATTGCACCTCGACAATCCTGCCAATAACCAAATCTCCAATCTCTGGCGTGTAGCGTGCGCGCAGCGGTACCACGGAGAGCAGTTTGTTTGTCTTTTGCAATGTACCGGCGAGGGTGGAGCGGATGATGGGAGCGAGGTCGCCGTTATCGTTCGTGTATGTGCCGTGGCCGCGCATCCATTGGGGGTCCGAGGTGATGACTTCGCCGGGGGTGATGATGTTTTTTGAGCGTTTTGACGAGCGCGCGGCGTGGTCTTCGTTGTCTAGTTCCATTTCGTCGTCTGAATCATCGCGACGATTTGTGATAGCAGGCGCTGCTGCTGCGGGTGCAAATATTTGGATCGGCATTGTGTGAGATGTGTGTATGTCTTGTGAATTCAAGACTGCGAATAATTTCTGGACGAAGCTCCAATTGGTGATGCAATTGTCAAAGTCGATGCCAAGCCTTGATTTTTGTGCAAGTGGCTAGTAAACTGTACAACAAGATGTGCACGACAATGATCAATTGGCTCGACTTTTCTCAAGGAAGTGTTTGCTTTGACTGAAACCATACAGAGTCTTCATGATTTCGTATATTGTGTAACATCGGAAACCCTACTGCCCGTGGAGTATCATACACACGTCTACCCGTAACGCCATTCGATAAATCCATTCGCCCTTATTCAAAGCTAAACCTGCTGTTTGGTCGTGATGATTCTCCTTCTCGAATTTCACTCCGTAACACTACCTCATTCGGTTGTACACTCCTTCTTTCCACTGGCGACTGCAATGAATCACCTGTAGGTGTTGCTGGGTTGCTTCGGTCGACACCATTGTAGACCTCTTCTCGCCTTCTCATCATCTCCTTTTCTGTGATCGATCTGCCATCTGCTTGTGCCAGATCAGGCATGTCACCAGGCATCTCATAGATCTCCAACCCCCCGGCCTCACTCGCTGCACCAGGTGATGCTAGTGCGGGTGATATCGGATCAGCTTGTGTCGATGACCATGTGCTGCCTCCGTATCCCAAGGTTGTAGGGCTCGCTAAGCTTGAATCTGGACGTTGTGGTGATTTCAGGTCGTCGTGAACTGTCGATCCTTCCAGTTCTGCTTTCGGGAAAACGGTCGTTCCCTTCTCTCCGATGCCGATTGTTGTACGAGAGATCGAGTCCCTGGAGGGTGAAGATTCGTCACCTGCCTCTTCCTCTGCCAAACGAGCTTTCTTCTTCCTCTCGCGGCGAATGAACAATGTAGCAAGAGCGATCAGAGCAACAACTCCAATCACACTTCCTGCGACAATACCACCGATAGCACCGCCACTCAGTCCGCTTGAAGAGGGCCCTGAAAGTGTTCCTGACGTTGTCGAAACATTGACTCCAGACGAAGCTCCACTGTAACCACCATTCTCAGACGCCGGTGCTGGCTCAATGATGATGATTTCCGTAACGTTATTAATATTCTGTGGCCAGATACATTGAGAGACATTGAATTTCGTTCTTTCGTAGTCCACCGTGATGTAGGCTTCCTGCATGAATGTTCGACCAAGGGTGTATTGAGTGCTGTTCGCTGCCCGTCTCAGCGGGAAATAGCTTGATCTGTCCGCCAATCCTTGGTACGGTGACTGCGCTGTCATATCAAATGCAGCGTATGGCAATGAGATTGTTGTTTTCTGAAGGCCTGCTGCTGTGGTGCCAATAGTGAAATTGACATGGGCATTGCGGGCAAGAAGAGTGTCATGAAGAGATGAGTTGACCAGGTACAGGTTGTAAGTCGAATCCCATGTCAAGCCAAATTCCCGCTCAAAAGCTTGACAGGCATCGAGTGGAAGCCAGATCTGGCTTACGGTGGAGTCGATCAAGGCATATATCGGTGCGGGTAAAAGCTCAACACTGGAGGTTGAGTTCAAGGCGGATGTAGTGATAGACTGAATTGCTACCACAGTGTCTCGTGCTGGGTCAGAGGCAAATTCGAACTCGACATTGTTGGCCTCGAATCGACTTTGGTCATATCCACCGAGTGTCAGAGATCCTGCCACGCCCGAGAAGCGGTAAGGGGCGCCTGCTGTGTATCCGAATGAGATGCTGGGGATTGTGCTCTGTCCCTTCAACTTCGTCATAAAACTCGGCCATGTAGAGGTATCCGACCAGTTCGTAGGCTTCGGGTTCAGTCCCAAACTTCCAAGCCAGAAATCTGACACTGCCAGAGCACCAACTGTCGTGTCCTCCAAGACAGTTTGGTTGGAGTCATCCAAGGCTATCCTGTCATAGCCGTAGTATGCGTTTCCAGTAATTCCAAGAGCCTGTTCAATCCCGAGCTCGAAGAGTCCGACATAGTCCCAGTTTGTAGATTGACTCAAGTTGAAAACCTCCCCTCGTGACTCGACGCAGGCATCATAATTGGAGTACATTGAACATCCTTCCGGGGCCACAACCCAAGTCTGAAATGACTGCCATGATGGTAGAACGCGTACCTTCTGTGCAGGAACTCCTACACTGAGATCAAACGAGGACCATGTTCCGTCCAGGCCGTCCCTAGGGAATATCAGTAAGACTGTAGACGTGTCCGAGAACCAAATCAGCATACCAGACTTCACTCGGGTTGACCACTATTGGTTGTGCACTACAGGAGACTTTCGCGACATTTGTCGCCAGAACAAAGACCACTCCGACGGGGCTCCATGAACCGAGAAATGATAGCACCATGTTGACAGATTTTCGAGTCACCAGAGATGTCAAAGAGATGTGTCTCGGACTACATGAGAACCTTCGCGCGTTGAGCGGCTCTACAAATTCTCGAGTCGTAAAACTTCTTTGCTTGACTGAGGTCGATTGACAGTCATGCGAAAAGAAGTCAGACGGCAGACAGCCCTGTCAGCATAAGATCGCAGTACCCACCAGCCGTCGGTTAGACCGAAAGCTAGGGGTTTGGAGTGCGCCAATCGTATGGCGCTGGGAGCCTGCATGAGGACGCGAGCACTATCCACGTCGCTTGTCCTGGGCGTTCATCAGAAAGGATTCCGGACTGCCGCATGTGGCGTCCTCCTCGCTGATCTCAAACGAAAAAGGATTTGTAGAGAGCAGTGACCCTCTGCCCGTTGCGACTTGCTACAACACGAAAGCATAAAGGAAGACGGCACGAAACCAGATGCCACTCTCCGTTTCTGTTCACGCATTTTCTGCTCAAATGTCTGCTGCTCGAAGCCTGCAAGGACTCGAAATTCACAATGCCTTGCTTGGCAGCACGTGCATATTCGGTTAATCATTATGCATGTTCTTCAAACACAGTTCCATCGCGCGAACCCCGCGGAGTGGGCAGCGATGACCTCTTTCCTTCCTTGTCACAGCCTGACGAAACGCAAGGGAAAAGATCCAAGCAGCGTGCCGCGCCGCTGGGCTGGCTAGACTCGACAACGCTCTACGGACTTTGACATTGCGTGTTCACCATGTACCTGTAGTTACGTCTGATACCCTATCCTTGCTGCACTTGCTCCGAAGACGATTATCGCAGGTGTGCGAGATCCCCGCAGGTGTGCTTCATGCGTGACTATTCTGAGGAAGGCTGATGTTGTACTACCTTCGGTAGCGATAGTTTGTACTCATCTCGCCTCTTGGATTGGAGAATCTGGAATCAATGATATCGTGTATTTTTACAATCGCTCCATTCCTGACTGAGCTACAAGCCCCGTATCGCGCACTGACAACGAAGTTCGTGGCTGCGCTCCGGCTCTCAGAAGTGTCCTGGGGACAGCAAGCTTTGAGGCTGGCGGGCGAAGGATCCTGCACGCACGGCCGGGAATTGGAGCCAGTCAGCAGGTCTGCCGCCTGTTCGAGATAGATGTTGAATAAAACTAATAGACGCGGTAGGTCTTGCAAAGACCCTGCTCATCATGCCATTCCGCTGAAGTCCTTTCTGCAGTTTGTGTGGATCCCAGTACCCGGCCAACTCACACTTCCTTGTATGTACATTAGGATAGCGGATCAGCCTTGGCATAAGCAATGTTCTTTCGTTCTTTCCTTCACCAGGCCTGAAGTAGCAGCATACTGTGACATCGAGCTTGTGAGGTCGTCGCGTTCGTTTTCTTCTTCTCTTCTGGGCTTTCTTAGCAGTCTCTCGTTACTACAGCTCGATCCGTCATGAGCTTCTGTCTCGCATAGCGGCTATACTTCAATCTGGTGTAACGGCAACATGTCGATTTATACACTCGCTTTCATCGCGTTACTGGCAGGGGAAGGCGTTTGTGCGGGTATTCAAAAACGCTCACAGCCCTATGGTGTGTAAAAAGAGATATTGCACAAGGTGCCTGGACTGACTCGAACAGGGTGGAACTCTACATCGTCTACAAGCACAAGTTCTTCAATTTCTTCCACAAGCCTGAGTGTTTCTACATCTCACGGCCCAAGTTTGTCGCCGAGTCTCAGCCTGTCGTCCAGTCTAACATCAACGACATTAATCTCATCTAACGGAACGGAGGCAATATTAACACCAACATCTTTACAAAAGTCATCTCGATCACTGGTTTATTCGAGCCAGCAATCGTCCGAGATTCCATCGTCAGCTCAGCTATCCACATCGCAAAGTAGCTCACCATTACTGACACCAACATCTTCACAATCGCCATCTTCATCACTAGTACATGAGAGTCAGCAATCTCCAGAGACTCTCTTGTCGTCTCAACCATCCACAGCGCAAAACGGCTCACTCTCAACATCATCATATTATGCATACAGCACTGGCGCTTTACCCGGGAGCGTTAAGTCACTGGAGTCGAAGACACCTTCAGTTGCTGTTCCACCTACTTCTTTGTTATCCGAGGAAACAAGCACACAACATCGCCTTCCAGTACCCTCGTCGGGACAGGTCGCAACGGAGTCAGCCTTGCCGACTGCGCAACCAGCCGCGGAGGTAGAATCTCAGGCTTCATCAACGCCCGACGCAGAGGGTGTGGAAGCCTCACTGACGGCATCGCAAGCAGATGCGCATGTATCGTCAAGCACATGGCAGGTCGGCATCTCACCGTCGGCTTACGCAGCAAGCTCTGCTTTGTCAGAATACCCACCACAATCGACCAGCAATTCCGGATTTGGCGGCCTGGGCTCCATTATTTGGTCTGGACTTTCAGGATCTCTGCCGACTGACAATGCTGCCCCTGGTAATGCCGATATACCACGCCCGTCAGGATACACAGGAACTGCTCCGTCTGGTGGCACTCTCGACCATGATTCAAGCCCTTCTCCAGTGTCAGAATATCCAGCGTCAACGCCGATGAACGGAAATCCTGTAGGCACTGCCGGATCAGCCGTCCTTACCGGGTACACGGAAACATCACTGATCGTAATGGTTCCGACTGATGGATTTAGCACTGGTACCGGTGTTCTCTCTAGCACAGGCGCTGTCTATCCGACTGTTACATCGTACGCTCTCACTACCCAAACTGGCCTAGTGCTACCAAGTGGCAGCGGTGCCGGCGTGTTCTACTCACCAAAGTATTCGTTCAGCTGGAAGTTTAACACCACTACTATGCGTCCATCTCTCGGAACAGGCATCAAGGCACCGAGCGGCAGCCTCCCTGATCGCCCGTTTCCTCGACCATCTCCTCAAGACAATAAAGATCATCAGGACAACGCAACTTGCGGTGGTGTCACCGTCAATATTCCCGACGCGACACTAGACTATTGGTACACGACGGCTTTCGATTACGCGGCAGCCACATTCTCGATCCAGTTTGATGGCAACGATTCTCAAACTGGGTGGACGCTTCTGCCTGCCACGACTACATTCAATGTCACCGATGCATTGCAAGATCCAACTACTTATTACGTCGCCTCCACAATCGCCACTCACGCTAATAGCACTTCGGTCTCGTACTATACGACGGTAGACACAAGCCCAACCCCTGTCTATGCATCCACGGTAGTCGTTACTCAAACAGCGACTAACACACTTGACTCTACGAGTGGCAAAGGCGACATACCTTCTGATGCTGTCATCACTCCGCCGCCTGCCAGTACGGTCCTGTCCGCTGGACCTAACCAGCCCTCGCTTACCGCCTTGACTAACACTCACTTCGTCTATTTCTCTCAATATGCGCTCGACACAGAGCACACGACCACGCACAAGAATGGTACACCAACGTGTGTGACATCCAGAGAAGTCAAGGATCTTGGTCACGCTTTTGCTATGGCGTATTATGGAGACGATCCGGACGGGCAAGCACTGGTTACTGGTGATCTGTCAGAAGAATTTCTCAGACTTCTCCCGCCGCACCTCAAAATTGCCGTGGGAGTCTTTACTGCAGAACCTACATTAATTGTCCCAGTTCAAATTGACTATGTTGCGGAAGGAGTTCTGGCAGTCTCGCAGACTGCCGAGTCGGAATCATCAGCGGCCAAAGGGCACAGTACGTACCCGTTGGCGTATTCTTCCGCATTAGCAGCAACCTCGTGGCTAGTCGTGCCGGGCCAAACTTCACCTCCATCATTCGCTGCTCCAAGCGCGGCCATACCTAGGCCACCGGTCATATTCTTGAAGCCTACTGGTACTTCTAGCATAGCCGTCACCAATACGCAGCTAGCAACGAACTTCTACATTGTTTCACCAACGAGTACAAGCGCTCGAGTAGAGGTCACTCAAGTATCTCTTTATGTCGGGCCGAACTCTGGACCTACGAAACTGCCTGTGGGAGGAAGCCCTGGCGTGAAAGGAGGTGATGGCTCTGACTCTAGTTCAAAAAGTAGTGGCTCGGGTACACAGAGCAGCAACGGAAACAGTGGAACAGGCTCGAGCGCTGGTTCGAACGGGGGGTCGAACAGCGGGTCGAGTGGCGGTTCCAGTGGAGATATTTCAAAAGGCGGCTCCGGCAGCGGATCAAATAGCAACGGCGGATCTGGAACTGGCAGTGATAACACGCAGAATGGCGGGTCTTCAGGAGGATCGAGTTCAGGGAATGGAGGCTCGGGCTCAGGCTCTGGTTCCAATTCTGGTTCGACATCAGGAGGGCAATCATCTGGCTCTTCTGGCTCTAACTCTGGAGGTTCAAGTTCAGGTAGCGATAACACTGGCTCAAGCTCAGGAAATTCTGGTGGCTCATCGGGTGGGACAAATTCTGGTAGCGCTGGAAGCTCTGGGGGTTCATCTGGAGGTTCATCTGGCGGCAACCCGCAAAGCGGCAGTTCTGGTGGAAGTTCAGAGGGCAGTGGTTCGTCATCCGGCAACAATGGAGGATCGATTTCGAACGGTGGTTCATCTCCAGGTTCCAACGGTGGCTCTCAACCGGGTGTCGACTCCGGATCAGGCGGCAAGGTCATTATTCCCGTACCGGTTATAATTACAATTGGCTCGACAAAGGCAACAATCAACCCTGGATCTACTGTCGTTATTGGAACACAGACGCTGGTTCCTCAAAGAGCAGCAGTCACAATTGACGGAACGCGTGTCTCCATCGGTCCTACTGCCGTTGTCGTAGGCGCTGAGACTCATGCTTTTCAAGGATCCACTTTCCAAGCAGCAAACCCGGTCGCACCGACTGTCATCACATATGGCGGCTCTGTTATCACTCAAGCCCCTGTACCTGTGTACAACATTGGTGGAACTGATGTTCATGCAGGGGAAGTTGTGACCATCTCAGGTACCGTCGTATCTGCTGCCTCTAGTGGTGGAGTCTTGGTGATTGGATCAGACACTGTATCTATCGCCGTTCCAAATTCTGCGGTCACACTGAGCACAGCCGGACGACAGGTCATCGTCAATCCAACACCTGCATACGTGGTCGGTGGTCAGACTTTGGCAGCTGGAGGCCCTGCAGTCACTGTTGATGGCACCCGCTTGTCTTTGGCTCCTTCCGCGACAGCGATCGTGGTCGGCTCTAAAACGTCCCAGATTGCGGCGGCAGCCAACCCGACTCGAGGCGCACTTCTTACGATAGGTTCCAAGACGTTCACTGCAGATGCATCGACGCGATTCGCTCTTGGGTCTGATGTTACTTTGGTTCCCGGCGGATCTGCAACTGTGGAAGGTAAGACTATCCATCTGGGCCCATCCGGCTTCTTAGCTTCACTTGCAGTTGTAGATGGAGTGACGCAGACTTTGTCGCCGCCATTGATCACTCCTGCACCTGCCTTCTATATGGGCGGCAATGCATATGGAACCAACGGAGGAGCCGCTTTCGTGGTAGATGGTCAAGTCCTGACGCCTGGAGGGATAATTACTGTCTCTGGTACTCCTGTGTCTTTCGTCAAGGAGGGCACAGCTGTTGTAGTCGGCGGCTTCACTCAAAGGCTTCCTCAAACACAGGCAGCTCAAGCTCCAGTGCTTGACTTTGGTGGCCAGGCCTACACTGCTCAGGCTGGTTCAGCTTTCGTGGTCAATGGACAAACTCTTACTCGTGGAGGCGTGATCACGATATCGGGAACCAAGGTCTCGTACGCCAGCGAAGGCACGGCCGTAGTAATCGATGGTGTGACTCAGGCACTCGATCAGGCAACATTAAATTCAGCGCCAGTACTGACCGTTGGAGGACAAGCATACACAGCTCGCACTGGATCGAACTTCGTCATCAATGGCGCTACTTTAGTGCCTGGTGGCCAAGTTACAGTAGATGGCACCACCATCTCCCTCGCAAGTGGAGGTATTGCTGCAATCGTGAATGGCGTAACCCAAAGGTTGTCTCAAGCGACAGCGGAAGCTGTATTGAGCATTGGTGGCCAAACGTATACTGCTCACAGTGGACCTGGTTTCGTGATTGGAGGACAGACTCTCATCCCGGGTCAGGTCATCACAGTAGATGGCACCACAGTGTTGCTCGAAAGCGATGGAACAGCAGCGGTAGTCGACGGTGTCACTCAGACACTGTCGTCGAACACGCCAACATCAGCAGCGGCAGCAATTTTGACAATCGGCGGCAAGACCTACACTGCTCATACTGGAGCTTCGTATGTGATTGGAGGCCAAACACTGCTTCCAGGCAGTGTGCTAACAATCGATGGTACTACGATCTCTCTCGAGAACGGAGGAACTGCTGCAGTCGTCAATGGCGTAACACAAACTCTCTCCCAGGCAACAGCAGCTGCGGTGTTGAACATTGCTGGAAAGACGTACACCGCTCAGTCCGGCTCTTTCGTGATTGAAGGTCAAACACTGAAGCCCGGAGCTACGATTACAGTTGATGGGACAACGATATCACTCAAGGCTGATCAGACAGTCGCAGTCGTGAATGGCGTGACAGAAACACTGGCTCAAATTACAGAACCAGCAGCGTTGACACATGACGGGCATACTTACGCGGTTCGAACCGGCTCATCATACGTGATCGACGGGAAAACATTGACGCCCGGTGGAGTCGTGACATTGGCAGGAGGCACCACGGTCTCTCTTGCGCCTTCCGGCTCTTTCATTGTGATCAATGGCGTTACCTCGACTATTCCTCCCACGGCAGGAACAACTGCAACATCCGTCCTCACCATCGACGGAAAGACATACACAGCATCTTCAGGCTCCTACATCATCAACGGTCAAACTCTGACTTCTGGCGGTATAATCACTCTTTCGGATGGCACAACTCTGTCCCTGGGCGCTTCAGTCTTGGTCATCAACGGTCAAACCTCTACTCTACCAACCACACAAACAATCTCCCCAGGTGTAATCACAATAGGAAACCAGAAATTCACCTCCCTAAGCGGAAGCAACACCGCAGCCCCAAGCTATGTTATAGACGGCCAAACCCTTCGGCCCTCTGGTTCTGCCATCACCGTCACAGTGTCAGGAACAACCTACATAATCTCCCTCTCCGCTGGCTCTTCAACTGTCGAAATCGAAGTCTTGGGCTCAGGTGGAAACGTCATTTCTACAATCTACGAGACCTTGAGAGGAAGTGGGTTGGGCGCCAGTACTGTTACTGCAACAGAGAATGTGCAAGGTGGTGATGCAGCACCGACTTCTCGACCCAGTTTGACTGCTACGCCTACCAAGGGTGGTAGTGCTAGTTTGCAGAATGCAGCGCCTAGAGATGGTGTCATTGGCATGAGTGTTGCTTTTGCTGCGATCATGGCTGGCGCCTTTGCCATCTTGCTTTGAGAGGAAGAGGAGGATGTGCGAAAAAACTCTTATGGCTTATGAAATGTATGAAAATAGGCATCGTAGGGAGCCGTTGTTTCTTCGAGTGTTTGTGGTTTACAGCGGGTGTTTTGAAGGGGCATGGGATGTAATATGGGGGCTTGCAACTATTAGCAAGAAAAGTGCTGGATTCAAAGCTTGAAAGGGATGTTCTGTTGCTTTCTTCTGCTTCTCGATCTTTTCTCTTCGATAGTCACTCTTTTCAGTATATAGCTTTAATATACCGTCGTTTCTCTTTAGTCATTGCTTGTTTGTCCATTATATGTGTGTATCATCACAGTCCATTACAACCGTGCCAATCATTTGTTAGCGGGCACCTCAACAACCTGATCGAGCCCCTCATACGGCGGGATATCCAACTCATATTTCTCCGCCATCGCCTGTGTCAAAAACCTGCCTCCCACAAAATGTCTGCCCTCGAACCACTTGACCAATGGCTTCGGCGCCGTCAAACTAATCAACGCATCAGGATTATATCCCTTCCCGGGCCCCTCATCAGGAGGACCTGTCTCGATATTCCAACTGGAAGGTGCGTCCACGGCTAAGACGGGGATTTTCGAATTGCGCAGGGCAGAGATGACGGAGGGGAAAGGTTCGCGGACTTCGCCACTGAAGCTGAAGCCGAAGATACTGTCGATTATAAAGTCGGTGGTGGAGAGTTGAGAGGAGAAATCTTCTGTGAAGGGGATACGGAGGTCGCGGAGTTGTTGTGATAGCCGCTGTACGGTATCCATCAGCCATCATGCCTAGTGCAACAGCTTCTGCTAGATGCTGCCACTTACCTGGTAAAGCTCATTCTTCGGCTGCTTGGGGTAATACACAGTAGGCTTGTAACCATAGTGCCAAAGATGTCTCGCAGCGACCAATCCATCACCACCATTATTGCCAGGTCCTACGGCGATCAAAATGCGATTGCCTTTTTGTGGAGGTTGGAGTTTGAAAAGTGCTTGTGAGACGGAGAGGCCGGCGAGTTCCATGAGTTGGTCGAGGGAGAAGGCGCCAGTGCTCATGAGCTCTTGGTCGAGCGCCGCTGCTGCTTTGGGTCCGAGTGTTCGCAATGCCATGATGATGGATGAGTGACTGTGTATCGGAGTGCGTAGGCTTTGGAAGTGTTGGGAGGTGGAGTGTCGAGGTGGGAAAGAGTCGAAGTGGGATTGTGTCGAGGGACGATCATCAATGTACATGGCTATGGCGTCACAATTTCACAAATCACCCGAGTGGAGATGGTGACAGGGTTACCCCGAGCCAGCAACCTCGACCCTCCACTGTTGACAAGCAATACCAAGGAGCGGAGTATGGTCTGGGCAACTTTTCGCAGTGGAGGGTCACGAACGATCAATAGGCAGTTTCACAGTTTTGAGAGGGAAAGAGCATATGTATGACGAGGAAACAAGACTTTCTGACCCGAGTCGCGCCTGTAAAATTTCTAACGACTTCCTTCCCAGTTATCAATCGCAACCCCTATGTACACTCTGCGAACCGATTTGTCCAGGCGCCAGTTCTAATTTTATCTTCAATGGGGCGTGTTTCACTTCTTCGTAATACTGCGGCTCGACTCCTTCCTCTCATGCAGCCACTTCTTCACAGGGTTGGTCTCCTTTGTAGCCGGTGCTGGCGGTGTGTGGTCGTGCTTGGGGTGGGTAGGAGCGTTCTCTTCGTATGACACCCTTTGACAACAGTCCATCCTACGAACGACATCTGATGTAAGAGCTTCGGCGATGGTGATGCGCTTCTCTGGGTTGGGGTTAAGCATTCTCAGAACCAGGCGCTCCAACGACTTGTTATTAAGGAGGTGGAATAGTTTGCCGCAGTCTGGATAATCGTCCGACCCAGGTTCAATCACGCCGTCAGGGCGTGCCTTCAGCCATGTATTCCATCCGTTGATGTATTTCTTGTAGTTTGTGTTGTCGGCAGTGGCCTTGACCCAGGGGTGTACTCCGAAAATCATGCTCATGAAGTTGATACCACATGACCAGACATCCAATCCTCTTGGATCGTAAGCGTCCTTGGCTTCCATGACCTCAGGAGAAATGTAGGGTTGAGATCCGAAGATGGCCGGTTGCGAGTACCTAACGCGATCAACCTTGAATGCCTCGAGGTCCATTCCAATACGGAAACTTGGGTGGGGTCCACTGAAGATCTCGCTCAAACCGAAGTCGATGATTTTGACGCATCCTTCCCTCGTAAGCATGATGTTCTCGGGTTTCAAGTCTCGGTGGGCTATTCCGTGGTTGTGAAGATAATCGACGCCGCGTAGCAGCTGCTTGAAGAAGCAAAATTTGTCTTCGAGGCTCAAAAACTTCTTCTCGAGCAGGCCAAAGAGCTCTCCATTGTGGCAGTATTCCATGACCTCGCTCCAGATGTTATGCGAGAAGCAAAGACGGATAGGTTCGATGATGTTGGGATGGTGACAAGATTTGGCGATACAATATTCGGACTTGACCTTTTTGACGTAGTCCTCTTCCGTCTCCCAAGAGTCACGGCCGCGGAATTGCTTGACTGCGTAGAGATGGTCTGGAGTCTCGCCTTTTCGGCGCATGAGTTTAACACAGGCATAACCGCCCTCGCCAATCTGTTTTGGGCGTCTCATGGGCAATCGAGAGGAAGTCTTGAATTCCTTTTCCAGAGGGATGCATTCGATGGGAAATTCGTTGGGGATGTTGGTAGAAAGCCTACGTGATCTTGTACCCATGCCTTGGTCAGCTGCTTGGGCAAACGAAGGCAGAAGACCCGGCGGCTCATCGGAGTATGTTTGAGCTCTCTTTACCTGAGAGCGCGGGAGCTCGGTGCTGCCAGAGCGACGCGAACTGAAAGACTCGTTGCGAACATGTCTAGGGTGTTGTCGATGTTGGAATTCGACTTTGCTGTTGTTTCGTCCAGCGGCTTCCAGGTCAGTAGCAGATCTATGCTTAATTCGTCTGTCGCCTGGGTCTTCTTCATCATCAACTCCTAGATGCATTTTCTTGGAAGGCGAGGTGGATTTGCTGTTGGGAGTAGAGGATCCAGTTCCAGCTCCAGATGCGCTCGCATTGAGAATCGAGAAGATGGCATCACCACTGGACTTGGATTGGGACTTTGATCTCTCCGGAGCAGTCGCGGCAGAGTTTATTGAGGATGCTCCGCTGTCATCGCTGACGTCTCCGGACTTGGATGCTCCAGCGGTGGTGGGAGGTGCCTTGAGATGGTGATCCTCGGCTGATTCGGATCCTCGAGCCGCGTTAGAGAGCTCCATGTCGCTCTCCGACAAACTCTTCGGGGGAGGCGGCGCAGGTCGCTGTGACTCTGAAGAAGCAGCAGCAAAGTCTGCTACTCCCACACCCCCGGAAGAAGACTTCTCGGAAACCATTACGTGTGGAGGGCCGCTATCGACCTTTCGGATAAGTACCGCGGGGACGATGATGCAGAATCGTTAGGCGTTACCACAGTCTTCGACGGCGAGAGAGACGCGCGCGAAGACAGGGAGGGGTGAGCAGCCAGCAGGCGCTTATGGCGCGATTAAGTAGATGAGCTAGAAATCATTTTCGCATGGATGCTGTATCTTTCGGGGTCGGCGAAGGAGCCAGCCTGAGTTTGTCAGTGGCTTACTTGGCACCGTGCACGCCCGTCCACCCCGTCGCATTCGCGGGGCAGTCAAATCCCATCATTGGTCGACTGCTCGACTTCACCCGGCTCTCGGCCTCAATAAGCATCGCGATTGAAGACATTTGTGAGCAGAAACACGCTTGTTATTATCTCAGAAGAAACTACAAGTCACTACAATGGACCCCAAACTCCGCGCTGCCCAACTAACGCTATCAAAATTCATGCACTTCGTCATCGCTGAGACCGGGTGGTCTTTGCTTTGCGCTTGGTCGTTTTTGTCGCTGGGGCAGTTTCCCTGCCTTGAACGTCTTCCTTGTCCAGCCACCCTTCATCAAGAGCAAGCACAACCAGGTCGCTGGCAGATCTGAGGCCCGTCTGTGGCATCTCCTCGGGGTCCAGGAGCCGATTCACCTTGAGCAGAGCAGCTTCGAGCTCTTCTGCTCTTTGTGCTGCCTGGCTGTCTTGAATGTGATTACCTGAGCTGGGCCATTCGATCTGCTCGGCGAGCTTGTGCAGGACAAAATGCAACCAGACAAGATTGGTCTGTGGATGGTACCCCTTCCATGTTCTTCCCGACTCCTCGGCCTCGTCCCACCTCTCCCAGAGATCACCGAGTGGCTCACCCAGATACATGGCAGAGCGCATGTACCTATAGATCTCGTATTGGTATTCCTCCTCGGCGTCACCCTCGAACAACGCCAGATCTCTTTCAAGATCGAGGTACGCCACGTCTTCCTCACCTTCTGCGCTCACAGAAACACCCATTTCCGCTCGTGAGATGGTGTAGTCGATGAGAGTTGTTTCGATGCCAGTGAAGTCGAGTTTTCTGTTTGAGCTTGCTGGAACATAATCTGCCTCGCGACAGTGTGCAGCGTTGTTAAGACCAGATACACAAATGTTACCCATGTGCAAATCTCTGTGCTCAAATCTGGCAGCTTCCTCTCCCTTGCCTAGTGCCAGTACAACTCCCCAGAATATGTCCCAAGCAAGCCACACGTTGGCGACCTTGGTGTTCTCGAGATCGGTACCTGCGTCTTGCATTTCGATGACAGCCCATAGCTGATCTTCAGAGTAGCTTGCTTTCTTGCTGGGGTCAGGGAACACACTGATCTCCTTGCCCTTGGTCTTCTGCGAATCGTTCCAAGATGACCAAGCTGTTGCAAAAGCATCCCCAGGGCGGCCTTGTAGCACGCAAATTTCGCGGAAGTTTGTGAAACCAGGGGTGCATGTCATGCGCTGCATCAGGCGTACTTCGGCAGCAACATCTACAGGATCGCTCATCATCTCCGTTCGCTTTTTGGCTGCCTTGCTCATCTTTCTCTTTGCTGACGGCGGAGGCTTAAGAGCGATGATCTTGAGTACTGATTCATCTGTCTTGCTCAGGGCGGAATGCGCTTTGAGAAGAGAAAGACGGTAGACCTCGCCAAAAGAAGCCTCGGCAATCTTGGTGACTGCAAAGTGCGATGAAAGTTGGTCAGACCAGGAAGAAAAAGACGTCAGGTCCTGAGAAGAAAGCGATAATAGGGATGAGGCATGTTTGGTGAAGACGTTGGAGATGCGAGGCTTGGTAATTTCCAGAGCAGCCAGGTCAGTCTCTATCGACTCTGTTGGTGTCGGATCTGTAGTCTCTGTAGGTTTGGTAGGTTCCGAGGGCGCCGGGATTGCTGCAGGTTGAGGTTCCTCTGCAGCAGAATCGGCCGGCATGGCTGACGGTGTAGGTTGTGTCTCGTCGCAAATGGCCTTCTTTGGACGTTTCTCTGACTGGAACTTCTTGGGCTTTCCATTTTTTGTTTTTCGTTCCCTTGGAGAAATGGATCCCGTGCTAGTCACAGATTCGCTGCTGATTGTTCTTTGCCTAGCCAGCTTGATGGGCCTCTCAGTGTTAACAATTCTCTCACAAAGAGCTTGTCGCACAGGCGGATTTTCATCCTCGTCATTGGTCGAGAATTTTGTTTGGACCGTCAGCCTCGAGAGCTCTTCGGCCACCTCAATGACTTCGAAAGAGGATGGCTCATTTTTTCGTTGTTTGATAGGACTTTGGAAACTGCTAAAGCTGGAATATAGGTGCGATGGCTTGCCGTAGACTGCTTTTCGAGGCATTTTGGCGAACTAGTGCTTGCTGAAGAACGAATGTTGGTTGGAAATGGCAATGTGAATGGTTTGCAGGCTTGTTGTGCTTTGCAAACAAACGACGTTGTCGGGGCAAAGTTTAAATTGGCCGTGCATCCCTCGCCAAATCCATGACTCGAGCTTCATCTATCCTACACGCATCGCGACTCTTGAAACCAGTCAGGACAATTCAAACATCTGGCTGGAGCTGGTCTCCATCTCTGTTCTCTGACTTTCGTCCATCTGTACATATCTCATCTGGATCATGGCGCCCAAACAAACCTCGTCGCCTACGTCGCCGGCCAAAGGCTCCGAGTCCGATCCCGTCACTCATGTCTTGTGGGCCCTGTGCATGTTGGAGCTGGCTGCCATCTACTCGCCCTTATCGCAACTTACACTGGCTCCTGTATACGGTTCAATACCCTCATCTGTCTTTCACCATGAGATCACCGCAATCATTGTGCTCTTGGCTCTCACGCGCAGTAGCATCTTCTCACGCTTCATGCCTGCTCAAGTTGAATATTATATTCCCATCTTGGCCTCCAGCATTCCACTCATCCAAACCTTCTTGTTCAAGTACAGCACCAAGCTTGGTGTTGATGTCGGTCCTATTCTTACCGAGGGACTGACTTACTACCCGCTACTGCTGTTGAGCACCTATTCTGCAGCCCGTGTTCTCCTAGATGCCAAGATTGATCAATACCTGCATGCCTCGATGGGCTCTACGATACTTGGTCTCTCTACATACGGTTTCTTTGTTCTGGTAAGATCGAAATCTGCTTTTCTGATTTCCCAACTCTTTGCATACTCTGCCACAGTCACCAGAGTGAGTCTCCAATGTATCATTGGCGCATTATTCACCATTCTGTCGCCATCAAAACTGAGTCTTCTCGCCATTCCTGCCATGATACACACAACATGGTTCAACCCTCACTTCATGTCTCCCCACACCGATGCTTTGGCCAATACGACCCTGCAAGCAAGTCAATGGAATTTGCTGGAGCGTGCCGAGTCAAACACTGGTTACATCTCGGTCTTGGAGAATTTGAATGCTGGCTATCGAGTCTTGAGATGTGATCACTCTTTGCTCGGTGGAGAATGGTTGATCACCGATGAAAGGAGAAGACAAGGCATCACCACCTCAGAGCCCATCTATTCCGTCTTCGAAATCCTCGAAGCCGTTCGTCTGGTCGAGACACCTCAAAGTAACGTTCCGGACGGTGAGAAGAGCGCGCTTGTAGTGTAAGTCGACTACACAACGACTCTTGGCTTCGGCGGCTAATATTCCTACAGAGGACTGGGCATTGGAACTGCACCCAAGGCTTTCATCGCCCATGGCATCGATACGACCGTCGTGGAGCTCGACCCCAAGGTCCACGAATACGCCACGAGATACTTCGACTTGCCCGAAAACCACACCGCCGTGTTGGAGGACGCTGTGTCTTGGGTTCAGAATGCCTCTCATAATGCTGTCAAGCAGTACGACTACATCCTCCATGACGTATTCACTGGCGGAGCAGAACCTCTGCCTCTCTTCACCGACAACTTCCTTCGCACCCTGCGTTCTTTGTTGACTCCTGATGGTGTCGTCGCTGTCAACTATGCTGGTGACCTCGACGATTCTTCCACGAAACAAATTGTCAACACCATCAACCTGGCCTTCGACCGTCAATGTCGCATGTTCCGCGACTCAGAGCCGTCTTCCGAGAGAGGAGATACTGACTTTCTCAATATGGTCATCTTCTGCAAGAATTCTGCTGTTGGCGAGCTCAAGTTCCGCGCACCTGTCGAGGCCGACTTCTTAGGCGCAGTATCGCGCAGACACTATCTTGCACCCAAGGACAAGCTTGAGTTGAAGTTCCCTACCGAAGAAGAGATGCAGGATTATGCTGTTCAGACGTTGACTGTAGACAACCTCGGCGGATTCGAGAAGAAGCAGGTTGAGTCTGCAAAGAAACATTGGAAGATTATGAGACTGGTCGTTCCTGACTTCGTCTGGGAGCTTTGGTGATCGATATCCCTCACACGTCTATATGTATCAACTGTTTAGCTTACTCATACCCATGGAAGCTTGTTCCGGCATGAACGTCGCGTGCCCGAGACCCCTGTTCAACCTCGCTCAATCTACCTCAACTTCTCCACATTGACACTGATTGAAGCTTCCGAATCTAACTCGCAGCCAGCTGTCATCCAATCGTGTCATCAATCTGCTTCAAC
>ERZ794946.354-NODE-354-length-19034-cov-4.407819_pt1 | contig 19034 bp, 20 predicted proteins | sample MGYA00433072_ERZ794946 | MGnify/ENA primary metagenome ERZ794946 (study PRJEB30137, sample SAMN04331413) | food metagenome | isolation source: Y3 must sample point D1 replicate A | place: Australia: South Australia | collected 2014 ...
GCAAAAAGACACGCGTTCCACGGGGCTGTTCGGGGCTTTCGTTTCACTTTAGCTACTCAGCTGTTGCATTGATTGGAGGCTGCTTGGAGAAACACGACTGTCAAATAGGCACGTACAAAACAATGGACTCGACAGATGTGGAAGGAGACAAGCAGGAAATCCAAGTCATCTGGTCCAATACGACAAAGCACGTGCTTGGAGAAAAGAGTGTGGTTTCCTTATCAGTACAGTATCTGAATTTCTCCGGACACTTTTTGTGGTGGGCTGTGTGTCCAACCAAGCCACCAACACCACCTTATCAAAAGATACATACACTTTCTGCATCCAACTTTCCCACTTTCTTCCATCTCTTCCACACAAGCCATGATCTTGATTTTCCAAAGAAGTTGAGTGATCACCTTGTGGCTTGCACCGGGCCGCTCTGCTGCATTGCATGATTTCCTGTCGCACATGCAGGCAGCCCCTTTCATCATCACATGCTTCCACCACCCCCAAAATGTAAACAATGACCCTTTATCACATGTCAGATCCGTAACCTGGTGACACCCTTCTCTTTCGACAGGGCTTTTGTACTCCTGCAGAGTCTCGATGATGTGATTGTTTGATTGTCTTGATCGTGGAGGTCGGAAATAGAACATGCGTAATCGTGAAGAATGTAGATGCGGAGGGCCAAGGGAACGTAGGACGTCCGACGTGGGGGTGGTTAGTATGCCTTCATAGCCGGAGTTTCTTCCTGTGGAGTAGGAGGGTGGATCTCGAATTTATCCGGTCAGATAAGATTGCTTTTGAGGAGGGTGGATGGATGGATGACTGGCAGGCATGTCGTCTTGCCGCAAGATGACAGGTCATCTAGACATCCAGAGTCATCTGCCGGTTGGGTGTTGGTGGTCCTGTTCAGTCGTCGATGACGATAGTTGCGGACGTGTCGTCTTCGGTTGCAGTGGTTGCGGCGGCTTCATCGTCTTCCAGCAAGGCTGCTTCGTCGACCAGGCCCTCTGCATCAGCCTCGTCTCCATTCAACCAGCCGTATTCATCGCGACCCTCTGCCGTGTTTGCATTGGCAATGTCTGAGTACGGACGCTTGCGACCTTTGGCAGGAGATGACGCGGCAAGTGTCACAACAGGGGCGCCTGCAGTAGAGTCCTTATTTATGACGCCCTTGAGGCCGTCCTTGTCAACGACGAAAGGAACGACTTGGCCAGTTTCACCTTCGTCGGAAAAGGCGACACCATTGACCTTCTGTAAACCAACGTACCTCGCGCTTTCCGGATCTTGCTGTTGTTGTGCCCAGCTTCCGAGTTTGAAATCTCTGAACATGACCAGTCTGTTTGATATACCAGCCTCCCATTCAGCACCTCCCATGCCAGGTACCAAGACAGCGCCCAGACCGCTGTGAGGACGTACACGCGTGGCACACCCGGTGGTCACTACAATGGCCATGTCATTCAGAGCAGCCAGCTTTTTCAGGGCCGAGACGAGAGTGCCCATGATTCCATAGCGACGGCCAGCAGCCCACCTGGCAGCTTCGGATTTATGGCTTGTAAAAGTGTTTGCACGATTGCGTGGGTAGGATACCTCGAAGATGGCGTGTAGGTCGTCTATAACCATCAAGGCAGTCCCCGGCGGCGGAAACGATTGCGGAGGATGTAGGGTTAGGGCTAATAGGTGAGCGACGGTAGGGGTCGAGTACGCGTGGAAGCGGTCGAGCCTGGAGTCCTTCTCGGAATCACGGCCATGTGTGGAGGGGTTCGCGGCGAGGAAATGGTTCAGTCGATTTATGGCGAAAGGCGTTGTCGCGTCTAGTCCATGTCAGCCGGCGCATCCGTAGTGTATACAGCTCGGGCCAAAGAAAGACGCACCTACCCAGACGACTGAGCTCCCATTGTTCAATGCGTGTGTTGCCGTTTGCAATCTACGAGGACGTGTCAGGATACGAGAGCGACACGATGCGTGTACGAGTACAAAGTGAACCTACGCAAGAGAAGATTTGGCGGAGCCAGATGGCCCCCAAATCTCGGTGATTTTACCACGGCCGAGTCCAGCATTGGTGGCGCCCAAGAGAGAATTGAGTTGATCAAGACCGGTAGAGATGGATCGGGGTCCGCGCGACTGTAGACTAAGCAGTGCTTCGGAGGCCGAGACGGTGGGCAGGCGGTCTGACAGGAAGTCAGACTTGGTATACAGCCATCGTATAGACACGCGACATACGAGAAGACGGGGGCGGCTGTCTAGCGGTAGTAGTAGACGACGACGGCGGGGCCTGGCGCGGAGGCGACGGAGGGGCCGGTTCGGACATGTTGATGGCAGATGGCAGATGGCAGATGGCAGATGGCACGGTCGACAGCCGCTGGCCACGAGGAGATGAGGCTGTCAGGACATGTAAAAGCTATCGTGAATTGACCCAATCATCTGCAACGAGGAACACAACAGCGAACAGTTTCGGCGCCTTCCCACCACCGTCCCTATCGATTACGGCTCGGCGTCCCCGGCATGGTAACCGCGCGCCCAGTCATGACACTTCCATATCGCGAACAACTGCATGCCGGAGATGCAGAAATCAACGAAAAGCACTTCTCAAAGCCAAGCCTTTCCTCTGCGGATCTTACACACCATTTCACCTTTCTGTGAATCTGTCGTATCGACGAACGTACTGATCTACCTGTATATCTACTGTTTTAGTATAATCCTACGAGATGGGGTGGCCAAACCACCATCGGACTCGCCGAAACTGTCGACGGCCCGCTCCACATGACTTGCTTCAGCTCCTGTCCCCGGTCTTCCAGACTCAAATAGTACACCACTCCTTTCTGTACCTGAAGATCTTGTCCAGTGCTTCATTTTTGCTTCCGTTTCTCGCGTGTCTTGCTCTCTGTACGATGCTGGTGTTTTCAGTCACTTCTCTTTTGCCTCGTCCTTCTTGTTTCACTCATTAAGCCGGTGGTGTTTCTTGCTGCTCTTTTGCATCTTCTGGACGTTATTCAAACCATACATTCGCTTGAGAACGACAAACATGGACAGTTTATTGCAGGGTGGCGTAATTGCCCTAATCACGATACTGGCTGCCTCAATTGCTTCACTGCTCGCCTTCAGCAACCAATTACGGAAGGATCAAGAATCAGAATCGACTATTCCTGGATGTCGCCGCATTGGCCTTATCGGAAGGAGTAACATGTCTGATCAGTATTCACCAAAGCACAATGGAGAGAACCTCGATTCATCAGCTGCATGCAAGATCAAGGCCCTGTTCATCTACCCGGTCAAGTCTTGCAAGCCCGTGGAACTTGAAGACAGCGATGTTATCCTGACTGGTCTGCGTTATGATCGTCAATTCTGCTTCACCCAGCTCAAGACAGAGCAAGTAGAGAAAGAGGAGGGAGATCTCAGTGTCAACTCTGAATGGGTTCACAATTGGAAGTTCATCACCCAACGAAATGTCCCTCGATTGAGTCAGGTCGACACTCAGATCTGGATCCCGGACCCGTCATCGCCGACCTATTCTCCGAAAGCAGAGTGGGTCAAGTCTCAAGGATGTGTCGTTTGCTCCTTCGCCTTTACTCCTGAGTGGTCCTGGAATATGAATGGCCTGAGAACTGCTTTTTCAATCTTCAAAGCCAAGCTTGCTCAGCGCGACATCAAAGCAGAGCCTCGCATTACCTTCAAACTTCCTATTGCCCCTGACGAGGAGAGATCAAGCAAATACACTCGCGAAGTCATGAAGATCTGGAAGGATTCACCCACAGCCATCAACATCACCTCGGAGATACCACCAGAGACACTAGCAAAGTTGAAATACTTCCTCGGTGTCTCTAACCCTATTGCTCTATTCAAGGCCGACCCCCTAAACCATCGCAAGGTATTTAGGAATGCACCTAGGATAGAAGAGGCTGGCTACCAACCTGGTGTTGGCTTTGCTGATGCTGTAAGCCATGTTACCTCATGATCCGACCAACAAATTCTGACCTCACTTTCCAGTACCCGCTGTCAATCATGGGCATCGCCTCAGTACAAAAAGTATCCAAGACCATCACAAATATACCAACACCCCACCTGAATGCGCTCCGCTTCCGCGCAAACATCTACCGTAAGTCTTCGTCAACCCTCCTATCAACAACATACCTCTAACAATCTTCCAGTCACAAACGCCCCTCCCTTCGCCGAAGACGACTGGAAACAAATCCGTTCTCGCAATCTCTCCTACCACGTAAGCTGTCGAACAACTCGCTGCGACCTGCCCAACGTCGACCCAGTAACCGGCATCAAAGACCGCGCCGAACCCTACAAGACCCTCAAACAAACACGAGGCTTTGTAGACAAAGGCGCCGGTGCTCATCCTGTACTGGGTATGCAAATGGTTCCTCTGCTGGAAGATGCAGCAGGAAAGGGCGAGATCAGAGTCGGTGAGGATATGGAAGTTGTAAAAACAGGAGAACACTTTTACATAAGGTTGTTTCAGGATTAATGTAATGGAAAAGTTTTTGTGGTTTTCTATTCATGGATTGACCTCATTATTCTGGATCCAAAGTATGCGTAAGACTGATATGTATGTTGTCTGGAAAGTTAATGAAGAAAATGTAATCCATTTGGGTCTTGAATTGGCTGCCGAAAGGCAAGAAGTTCATGATGACTCGGGGAGTTTCCACTGAGAGAGATACTCCAACGTGCTATCTCTGGACAGCGAGACACATCTGAAAGCATGTTGCATTGCAACAGTTAGATTTAATGATTGATGGATGTCCGAACGTAAGAACGAGTGTAATTCTTGAGCTATTTTCATGTCGTGTAAAAGTGACCACCAAAGATCGTCTCGCTTTCCGATTGAACAATATCCCGGAATGCTCGAACGGAGAGCTCCACCCTAGCAACAGTGATATCGTCAACCGGCCAGGTGTTATACAATCGCAAAAAACGCACACAAGAACTAGCAAGAGCGCCACGTTTCGGACCTGGGACTCCATTGTGCCATTCCATGACTAACCTGTAACAATCCCGTGGCCAAAACACCACCGTCGAACGAATGTTGCAGTCGTGATCTTCGATACAGGTGGCTTTGAAACCGCGAATCTATGGCGATAGCAGAGACTTTTTGAACTCGAGCCAAGACGTCCGAATGTGATGATCTCCAGGTAGGAAGATAGAGGGTTGTATCAACACTTGTCGTTCAAAGTAGCGGCTGCGTAGACATATGGTGAGGAACCTCTCATGCAGAATCATTAGAGTGACTTCGTCGTGCGTGGCTTTGGAAACATGGCGCAGAGGGTGGCGAAGTGACCGTTGTTTTGGGTCTGCGAATACGTATCCGTAGATCCTCTTTCGCAGTTCTGGCGGCAGGACGAGGAGAGGCAGTGGTGGATTGCTCATTGCTGGCGCGATTGTATGCTGGGATAGACGGATGGTGGCTATGATATTTGTTTATGGATATGGCTGATATCGTATGAATAGGATGTATCGTTGATCAAAAGAAGAGCGATGGCGAGTTGAGAGATCAGAAGCTACAGTGGAACGTCAACAATTCGAAGCTCACAACACGTGGCAGGAACGCGAGATGGACTGTCGCAACTGCCATGAATTTGGATGAATCATTCACTTCGTGGCTACTTGGTACATGAGGTAAGAGCCATCCCAGGATTAAGTGATTTGCCCCAATGGATAAACTACGCTCGATTAACCCTCCCAAGTCCCAAGTCGGAGTATGAATAGAATTCAAAGGTGGTGAGAAAATCTTGTTCCGCTTGGTCGCGCAGATGATGTGAAACAGGTGATGTTTTCCCTAGCCTGGCTTGAGCTTTTTGCTCTTGTGCCTCCTCCGATAGCATGACACGGATTGGCTGACGACTTTTGTCTGCTTGACCTCAGAGGTAGATAGTGTTGGGAGATATCAGCGCTGCCTCATGTGCCTCGTACATCTTTTGCCGCGCATTATACGCTGACCACAAAAACAATAATCATGCCAGCCCGAGGAAGAACTAGACTCTTTGGTCTCAATATTGGACCGTTCCAGTGGTGTGAGTGCAAACGAAAAGTTGGGGTTACGATTTCCCCATTGTTCCACGAGGGTTGGCCGCTTCCTCACAAGCGCGATTGTTGTGCTTGGCGCACGAGAAGAGGTGAACAGCTGCACGAATATATTTCTCAAGGGCGAGTATACCAGAAAGCGTAGGATTGTTGCAGACCAATGCTTGAAGGTGCCCCAGATCGGGATGCGACGTGTTACACTACCCCTGACTGGGTTCTCGGAGTCGTCAGTGTCGCTATCAGAATCCGTAGATGATTCTGAGTCGGAAGTTTCTGTAGGCGAATCTTGTACTGGGAGTTCGCGTTCTTTTCGATCTGGTACAGCCTTGCTTTGGTTCTGTGACGGGGAGAACACTGTCAGGTCCACATATTTGATCTGCCTAGTAGCGGGTATATGTGGCAAGAAATAGGAAGGAGGCTCGATGTACATGGCAGTTTCGACCATATGCATGTTTCTTAGACAAAACCAAGTACTCACATCAGGCTGTAGTGGTGTCGCGGCGCGATGATCAATGTTCTTTTCGCACTCTACGCTCAACTCGTCGTCGAAAACCAACCAGCTCGACTCTGTCATGCTTTCGCGTAATGCTTCGTCAAATTCCTGAACAGCTCTCAAGATTTGAGTCAGAAACGATAGTCCTGCCAGATGTATGAGTGGAAGTCTCAGGTCTGATGTCCCAGATCGTCAGTCCTATGGCAGACCTGCCGACTGTTAGAAGGCAGACCATCATGTCGAGCAGATGCGAGATGGACATAGGATGGAGCAAGGAGACAAGAGACACAAGACATATACTAAAATTCAATAGGAGAAGAAAATAAACAAAATCGATTCGACACAACAAAAGAAGGCAACGAAACAGCTGACGCGGCACGGTGGCTGATTGGACTCGAACCAGAAAGACGATGAACGATGATACGCACTCTTCCGACTGTCGCAGATTCAAGATCGAGACAGCAAAGACTGGCAGAGTTTTGTGAAGTGAGGATGAATATCCTAGCATGGACGAGCAAGAGAATGAAGGCCGTACTATATACGAGCTTGCGAGGTTGTGATAGTGATAGAGTTCAGGTGGGGCGGCGGTTAGCTGTCGACGGGAGGCGCCTTGTAGCGTGCCAAGGCCGAGGAATGTGGAAAGTCCTGACGATCGCGGATTGAGCCTCCGTAATTCGTATCGTGGAGAAATGGTGGAGGAAGGAGATCTGAACGACTTGAAGACTTCTCAAACACTCTGATGACACGCAACTCTACGAAGCGTCTGTTTTACCGCTCGTAGCCAGGCGGATCGGTAACACCGTCTGTCTGCCTGAATGCTTAAAGTGACATACTGAATGTGAAAAATATTGAGAGATCGACCAAATATATTTTAGATTTGATTAGGGACTGTCCTAGATGATCAACTGAGGATAAATTCCGTACGAAAACCCCCTGCCCGTACATCTACGCAGTGGTGACGCGGAGGTTTTCAACAGAGTTTGACGACGGCATCTCGAAATATTCAATCGATCAGGGTCTTTATATTCAGAAGAGCAGGCACCTCTTGTCAAACCTGTCAATCCCTATTAACGCATTCCTATCTTTATTCCTGTTTTTTCTGTGTTCCTACTGTCCCTAGTGTTTTGTGGTACCTTTGCATTGTTTGCGGTCATTCAATCGAATCCGGCATCCTTTGGCAAACAAAAATCCCTTGCATGCAGTCATTGACTGGAACACAATTCCTGATCACGCGACCCGCCGAGCCGACAACCTTAGTCGTCGAATTTGGCGAGACTGATCAGATCGTGCTTTCCAGCGAGTGACTCGCCATGGATCTTTTAGCCAAGAACTCGACGACACCCGAGGAACCGCGATGGAATAGCAAGCCAGCATGGAAGTTACCTGGCTGGGCAGAACCATTGGTATGAACCGCGCCAACGGAGACAAGTTGAAGAACAGCTGACAGCCGTTGTCTACAGATGGTAGTGACAATCCTGTTCGGAGCCATGGTCATGACGCGGAGAAGGGGATACCGGATCTTCGCGGCAAAGCCTGGTGTATACAAGTCAACTCTGGACGGCGACGACTCAGCCCGCTCATCAGATGAGCTTCTGGCTCACGACGAAGGCGGCGAAGACGATGCGCAGGAATACATTGCTGCGACCAAGAATATGCCTAAAACACGGAAGTTGCTAGGCATCACATTGAAGACGCCCAACACTTCCCAGTTCAAGAACAATATACACAGTCGCATCCTGCAGCGGTTCCCCTTCCTGATAGAGATGTTCTACTGGGTCATAAACTACGGCTTCTACCGCATGACAGCGATCTTGTCCAACAAAATCTTTGCTGGCAGAGGTATCTGGACAGTGGCGGAGAGCCATGGACTTGCTGTCCTGGATTTTGAGCAGCACGGGTTCCTGAGCCCTTTGATCCCTAGTGAGCAAGAAATACAGCAATGGTTCATGCATGGGCATCAAGATGCATTGACTGTATTGAACAAAGCATACGCGCTGATACACATACCTGGCACGGTAGGCTTCATCGCATGGTACTATTACATTGCACCATCCCACCCGACGTTCGCGACAGTCCGCCGCACCATGACTTTGACCAACTTCATGGCTTTCACGACGTTCATTTTCTATCCTTGCATGCCTCCTCGTCTTTTGCCGAAGAAACACGGATTCTTGGACACAGTCAGGCATGATGATGCGCAGTCTGTGTGGATGAGTGGAAAATATGTCAACAGTCTTGCAGCCATGCCGAGTATGCATTTTGGATATGCGTTTTGCATTGGTTGCACCATGATATACCACTCTGGAATATTCCGCCGGAAGTTGGAACACGGCGAGGCACGCAAGTCATGGGCGTGGAAGGTCTTTTATTTGTCTGTGGGTGTCGGATACCCAGCGATGATCCTGACGACCATTGTGGCCACGGCCAACCACTATTTTCTGGATGCATGGATTGCGACAATGTTCGTATTGCTCGCATTCATGAGTAACAAGGTGTTTTATGTCTTTATTCCCCTAGAGGACTGGTTCCTATGGGTGCTTCGAGTGGAATTGCCTGTACCCAGTACTGGCGAGAGGTTCAGAGAATTGGGCTACCGCTTGTAAATATGTCCTGATAGGCCAGTCGATCTGATAGTGGTGAATTGCAAGTCATAGTTTTTGTGGGTGTATTTCTCTTTGGTGGCTGTTGGACAAGTACCGTATCACGTTGATGCTCTCGAGCTTCGGAGGACCTTTTGAGCAGACGTGCAGAGCTCGGACGGGCACAGGCTTCCCAGCAAACGAGGGAATGGAGCGAACGAGGGAATGGAGCGCGAGTCTGCCGGGACTCGTTCTGCTTTGCTCTCCAGCTCGTCGTCGCGAATCGTTCCATTCACTTCCGTTGTCAGTCCAGTCAATTTACCTTCGCTCTTGTCGCCGACTCGTCCTCGTTTAGACCATCACATTTTTGACGCGTCGTTACCATCTTCTCGCGTACAGTTGACGCGACTCTTCGACTCCCAACCGCACTTTCACACTTCACACACTTTAGACCGTCGCAATGGCCGAACCCGAAGTTGTCATTGACGTCAGCGAGAATAACACTCCTGCACCCACCCAAAGCCAGGATGTCGACATGGGCGGCCAAGATGAGAGCACCCAGCCCGAGGGCAGTGCTGCTCCCAGCACCGAGCAGCAAGACGAGCCCACCGGTCTTGAGAACATCGAAGACATCCAGCCCGAGATTCCTGCCCGCGTCACTTTCCTAGAGTGAGTCATCACAGTCAAGACGCGCTTCGATTTGGCAATCCTGACCGAATGCCACAGCTACCTCAAGTCTCCCATCGTCGAGCTTTCCGTCGGCACCGGCGAGGACATTACCATCCTCCACGCACACCAGCTTCTACTCGAGAAGAGTCCTTACCTCGAGGAGAAGATCTCTGCTCTGGCAGAGGGTGAGAACGTGAGTCGCATCCGATCGTCAACTCACTTAAAGTCCTAACACAACCTCTAGCGCCGCATTGACCTTCCCGACGAGGACCTGCTCGCAACCGCCTGCTTCCTCGAGTTCCTCTACAAGGCCGACTACTTCCCCACCCTCAGTGGCTCATCCCTGGAATCAGACCCCGAGATCCCCGTCCCGGACACCGAAGGCATGGCCCTTCTCCGTCACGCCCGCGTCTACACCCTCGCCCAACGCTTCGGCGTCCCCACCCTCTCACAACTCGCCCACAAGAAGATCCACCTCACAAACAGCACCGCAAGGGGCGAGATCGAATACGCACGCTACGTCTACGGCCACACCCAAACCTCAGACGAGAGCATCCGCAAGCCCGTCGCTGCATTCTGGGCAACGAGATCGCATGTCCTGCGTCATGAGGCAGAGAAGGAGTTCCGCAGCATGTGTCTCGAGTTCCCTCAATTCGGTTTCGACGTGCTCAGCTTGGTGCTGGATAACCAGGAAAAGAGGACACAGAGATCCGAGACCACGATTGGTGGTGGTCGCAAGAGGCCGCGTGTCAGTGCTGTTTAGAATGCAGCCGCTTCCGACCATACTGCCTCTTCCCCTGAAGAGCGCCTGAGGCTTGAATATAAGCACTGATCTACGACCGTGCACGCCTGCTTATACGCTCGTTAGACCGATCCGAGATTTTTCACTCCCCAATTGCTTCGTTAGCTCGATTTGGATGGCTAAAGTTGCTGGATTCCATGAGACAGTAGATTTACTCTTGTGCTAGCAGTCACCACTACTGCCAGAGCATTCGCGGTTGGGACCGGGGAGAAACTTGTTATAGCAAAAAGGGAGGCCTTCACACACGACGCACATTTCGAGTCAATCCACTGCTGCATGAAAGGACTTCCCTTGAAGGAGCTGTCTCGCCATGCGTTGGCCAGCAAGCTCAAGGCAACGGACAAGGTCATCTTTTCTTGCTGATCAAAAGCGCATTTTCTTGTAGCTTATCAACCCTTCTCGCACACCCTTTCTTCCCCCACTTTCTCACATACCATATGCACAAAGGACGGCGACACATATCCGGATATGGATCGCCTGATGTATAAGCTCAAACTACAATTCCAAAATCTGTTCACAAAGTTCCCTCATGCTCAATGAAACACTCACATCGTCATCTGTGCTAACTGGAAGTGCCGAAATATCTCTCAATGTGATTATCAAAAGTCTAGTGTTACAGAATATATATATGCAATATGAATAATCTTACAAGAAGGAAAATAAAGCCTATCCTTCTATATACTTTTTGTGGTTCGTGAGATGAGAGTTGGAAAGATCATAGACACTATCGACCCATCAAGCGTCTGAGACGAACGCTTAATGGTTCTTCTTCTGGTGTCTGTTCTTCTTCCTTTTTGGCCTCTGCCTCTGGCTCGGGCGTTTGCTCAAGCGTCTGTTCGGAAGTCTGTTCAGCGGTCTTTGCCTCGATCGCTGGTTCTGATGTGCTCGTGGTGGGCTCTACAGTGTTGGATTTTTCGCCTCCTGCGGGCTTGGAAGTTTGATCTTGCTCTGTTGGACTGTCGGCGATCTCAGACTGAGTCGCTATTTTCAAGGAACTCTCCTCTGTACGATGTTCAACAGGCTGTAAGTCTTGCGCATCGGGAATGAGTCGATTCTCCGGTTCCCCAATCACGAGTGGCTCCTGAGAAGGCTGCTCATTCGTCGGTAACCCTTCGGCGTGAGGATCATTGTCGATATCTAGCTTGGAGCCTTGCTCTTGCTGTGCGTCCTTGCCCATCTCCAAGGCCTCAACAGGGTCGGAGACTTGCGATTGCGGAACCTCAACATCAGTGACGTCCTCTGACTGTGCTCCATGTTCCATATTATCCACTTGAATGTTTGACTGGGGCGTGACAGGCGAATGCTCTGACCACGAGCTATTTGTTTGGGCCGATTCAGCTTGAAATCTTCGAGATTCGCGCTTCGTCTTCTTCTCTTGTCGCATTTGATGGCCATCCTTTGCGAGTGCTGACCTGCGTGACGCGCTACCGTGATCACTTCGTTTTTCTATCTTTCCTAGAGAATTGACAAGGTCGACCGATGCGCTCGCGAACCCTTCGAGGTCGGAAAACTGTTGACCGTCGAACATATCTTTCATAGCACGGTAACTCAACAACATGCTGAGTTCGATACGCCGTCCACCAGTCACACCCGCTTCGACAGTTTGAACTCTCGTTCTGTATTTCGATGCGACACTTTTGGTTTCGAAGTCGCGCGGCTCGCGATACTCGAAACCAGCAAAGAGATATTTGACAGGAATCATCTGGTCCGCAGGCACTCTCTCAGAAAAGGCTTGAGATTTAAGGCTGCGTGCCGCATGCTGCAAATATTCGGGGTGGCTAGAGTTCATAGGACTAACAATCCATTGCGGGATAGGAATCTCAACAGCCGGAGGAGCACGAAGTGCTGTATCATTGACCATACTTTTGTGCACAGCTTCGATGAATGATTTGATTCGTGCGTCGTTGGCTGCGTGGCGGGACTTTAACGCCTGTGTGCGCTCGAATCGAATGTCAACAGGATGCGACGGGAGGTCTAATTGCACAACATCAGTACGAGCGATGGCCCGAATGTTATTGAACACGATCCGTTTGCCATTTGGGAGCATGGTGAAGATGGCCTTTTCATCTTCAATCGGATCAATAGATTCTTCGATAGTGAAACGAAGCTGGATGCTGGGAAAAGCGCTGGTAGCCAAGATACCTGTCTGCTCGAGAGGAGATGGAATCAGATGGGCTATGAGCTCAGTCCTGTCTACCCAACTTTGATCTTTTCTCGTTGAAACGGGACGGCTATCAGCTAGAAGGCCCTCAAGACCGGGAAACTTGGGACCAAAAACGGGCTTGGCGTAGCTCTCTTGCACTGTTGATCTTGTTGAAGTAATACCATCAACACCAGGGTAAGTATCTTCAAGTCCGGTATCGTGCAATGCTTGACCGAAGCGCGCCACCCAAAAATCGTGTCTAGGAGTATCAGGCCATATACTGGGGCGACGTGGGTTCGCAAGTGCATCCGGGATTAGCGGAGATGTTCTCATGATCTCGATAGCTTGAGTGATGATTGGACTATACTTCGAGAGGGGTTTACGAGATGCAGAGAGGTTGGCGAGGGGTCTGGATCTTGCGTTTCCCTCCTGGAGCCCCAGTAACATCGGATCATCGACAGCAGATGTCTTGGTCTCGATTGTTCTGGGCGAGGAGGTGACCCAGCGAGCAAGCCGTCTATGTCTGGTAGAAGAAGGCAGATTTGCGGTGGTCGATGTGGGTTCTAGATGACAGTCGCCAGACTTGTGAGGATCATGGAGCCGAGTGGTGGTACCGTGCGTATGCATTGGCAAGAGAGCGACAAGCAAGCGATGGGCATCATTAATGCCCACGTCGGCGAAGCTAGCAACCTGAAGGTGTTTGGCTTCGTGGTCGTAACGAATGTAGGTCTTTGTCAAATCCATGATATTGCTCAACTGGGTAGCGCTAAAAACATCAGGCAACCTGTAACCAGGTGGATTATGTTGCAAGACGGAGTGAAAGGTATCGAGGGCGATCTCAGCGCTTCTGGCTGGAGCAAAGGCTCCAGCCAGGACAAAGGCGATAGCTTCAGCCTCAGCTCTCGGACCAATGATGCGGATAACATGGTCGGGTTGGAACAATTGGAAGCGAGAGTTTTTGTAGAACTTGGAGCTCTCAAGTAAAGGCCGCAATGCTTCCGAATTCTTCGTGAGCAGCAAACCAAACTGCATGGGTGATAGTAAAAACTCCATTTCGCCCTTGGCTGCCTGCTCTTCCTCAATGCCGAGAGCCCAAGCCTCACGCAAGATTGACTCTATAACATATTCCTTGTTGTTCATCTTGCGGCCCTTTGCGAATTGACTGTCCATAGCGGAGCGCGTTATGGGCAATCGTTTTGTAGCAGCAGTGATGCCAGGATGCCAAGGAGTCCGCGTGAGGTCCTGTAGTTCGCCTCGGGCACTACTGATTTCGGTGGTGTCCAAATGATCTTGGGCATGACGTGACCTTTTGGCTTTTGACATGGCTAATTTCGCAGGAGCCGTCTGATGGTACAGGTAGCCTCTCAGCTGGCTAATGGTATAGCCCTTTGCCAAGGCGGTGAGCCTTGCGTCGAACTCGTTCTTTGTGACAACATGGATACCCCCGTCGGGCCTCAGGGCTTCGATAGATTCGAAGACTTCGCTGGGCGGCGGTCGCACGGCTCTTCTGCCCCCCGACATGGCTTGAATGTCGCTAGCTGTCAAGGCCAGTGGGGTTGGCTCATCGCTGTCGGCTTCCTGTTCCCGTAGCTGCTCATGAAGAGGCTTTCTCGGTGACTTGGGTTCGTGCAAGTCACGCAGGACAATGACTTCGGAGGATTGACCTAAGCTGGCGATGGACAAAGCCTCGGACGACTCGACACGTCTTTGGCCACCCTTCTTGCCACGGATCCTGCCATGGTTGGCATGGGTGCGAACGACTCGGAGGCGGCTTGTTTGATCGTTGTGTTGTTCCTCAAGGGCAGGCGTGGGAAATTGTGCATGTCGAAGTGGAAGAGGCAATTCGTCCGAGGATTGGTAACGGCGTTGTTGGATTTGACGAAGCACAAGGCGTAGATTGCATCGCAGACATGTCGATGCGTCCCAGACTGACGAAGTGCGCAACATCAGAGAAAAGGGACAATCTACATGCAAAGAAGGAGCATTCGCCCTGCCAAAGCACAAATCCAGAAAGAGCATCGGACCTACGAGCTTTGCAGCAAAACCTTATCTTATCTCCGGACCCTTGCTCCGGATCATCGTCATGCCGTTCATCTTCACATGCGATGCCGCGCCTTCCGTAGACATAATTTCATAAACTCGCTATCGACGCTGCCGGCATCCCGCAAGCCGTCGTATCGAGCCGCTGCTACTTAAGTCGTCCCTACAGCTGATGCCGATGAGATGCAGACCTTTGGTGAGGCCGGACGAGTGCCATGGCAGCCGCCTTGAAGGCCCAGACGCTGACCTTCACAGTCCCAAAGGCCCGTCGTGTATGTCCAGCATCCCTCTCCAGTACCAATGTGCTTGCCTGTTGATGCAACCTCGTACCTAGCCACGCTTTGATTTCAAGCTCAAGATATACGACTTGAACAACGTTCCCCTGGTTTCCGGCACATGTTTTGTCAAATGGCACCTCCCTTCGTCGAGTGCTGCCGAGCATCGCGGCCGAACAACCAAATGCAACATCAAGGATCACAAGGTCGTCTTCGACTATGAGAAACAGACTCCTGTGCGTCTCGTCATTGGCAAGGATCAGATGTTACAAGAGCTGTGGATTCATCTCGAGATCATACAAGAATACTCCAGCGGCGGCAAGGGGGAGAGGATCACTCTCGGAAATATCAAGCTCAACCTGGCCGAATATGTCGACACCAACGACCATGGCCATGACTCGGATGAAGGTGTCACGAGACGCTACCTCATGCAAGACAGCAAGATCAACAGTACCTTGAAGGTTTCTCTCCACCTGAAGCACTTGGAGGGTGATAGAAGCTACTATGCGTACGTCTGATTAGTCGTCGTCTCTGCCCGTCAACTAATCTTTAGAACAGCCCTCCCTTACGCACCGCCCCTGTCTTTGGTGGTATCGCAGGTATCATGTCTCAGGAGGTTGCAGAGGCTACCGAGGAAGGCAGCAACATGCCCTCACTATCAAACAAAAGCCGTGAGAACGGCGAACTACAAGACATGTACCGCCGAACTCTCGCTGCATCCTGGGTGGCCCAGCCAGGGGTAATATCAATCTTCCTAGCTGTTCATGACCAATAACTGACTCATTTGTAGGAATTACGAGCCGACGACTGTATCAAGGACATCTTTGCTGGCGGAGATGGTTGGGGCTCCCACCTCGACCACGTTCAGCACACTCGGCACCTCAATCCTAGTAGTGACGAGGACAAGTCTCGATCAGCCAACCTAACACCAACAGACAATTTCACCAGATCACCACGCTCCAAGAGCCCTCTCCTGGGCCATCAACGCAATGTCAGCAAAGAAAGTGTACAGTCAGACAGACGCAAAGGATTCGACGGCTGGGCCAAAGATGCTTCTTCTGCCATGGGTGGCAATCTCGGCAAACAAGGCGCCTTTGGAGGTCGAAGTAGTCTGCATCAGCAAGCCATGAAGTTCGAGTTGGAGTCTGCTAAACGCAAACCCAAGGCAGGACAGGGCGAGATTGATGAGTTCGACAACCCTTGGCGTGAGGACTTAAGGTCGTGGAAAATTGGAAACATGATTTGATGATGTTATTTGATACCCCCCAAGATGGATGGCTTTTCTGTATTAATATGTGTATGAGTAATGTTGACATATTTCTAGAGTTCCTACGTGAAAGTTGAGAACGGACCACCGTTCGAAGGGGAGATCGCCTGCTGCTTCCTTCTTGAATTTGAATTTCACGAGATTGGCTAAATCGCACCTTCCGTGTCTCCACCGCTCCTTGTGTCCCGCAATATACATTCCCAGTCCTCATCCGTCTCTCCTTGCCAATCTCACCAACCCTCATACACTATCATCGATCCAGTGGTCCCTGACTCATCGAATCTGATCCAACCAGCTAGTTGTGCTGAGCAGCGACGAATCACGCGGCATCCTTGACTTCCACTTGATGGCGGTACCCTCGACGTTATACAAGACCTCTGGCGAAAGTCCCATGCCTTTGTTGTCACATGGGGGCGATGTAGATGCGGGTTTGTCGGTTGTGGTGGCTGTCATTTTTGATTCGGGCGTTCTTGTTCTTTTTGCTTGTTGACATTTCGATCCTTCTACTTCTTTGGCGGTGCTATGAGATGGTGCTGTGGTACCGTGGTACCGTGGTGCCTTGGGACCGTGAGGCAAGGTGGCGATGTGAGTCAATGAAGTGAATGGCTGATGGATGTCGCTGGGGGCCCTTTGCAGCATGCTGATGTTGATTGCACAGGTTCTCGCGTCGTCAGACTATCGTCACCGTCGTCGTCGTCCGCAGTGACTGTCCGCCTGCCGATATTGGTCAAATCAGTGGCCTATCATGTCGTCTGTCCCTCGTCCATGATTGCATCGGAGTGTCTACTGGGCGAAATTGATGGGTGAAGAAGGCCTGGAAGAACAACGCGAGCACATTGCCGTCTGTATGGTCGGCGAGAGATAGGGGTTGGAAAAAGAAAGAGAGAAGATAGTGTGAGATACGCGAGGAAGCTGAAGAGGCAGCTGTAGCGGAGTTGCTGTGGGCGCCTCGTAGTACAATGTTGGCATTACGGCACTCTGTCGGAAATCCCGGAGTGACAGCGTTGGAGTGATCACATCGAGTGATAGCACAAGATATCGAGAGTGCTTTGATAAGGAGTTCATCGCGTCGAAGAGACGGGAGTTAAAGTGAAGCATTTGACAACTTCACTCCTATCTTCATATACCCCCAAACTTTGGCACCCATCAGCATTGCCATCGTCTTGTCAACAGGCGGTGGTGGCCCAGTGGTAGTGACCGCGAGTCCAACTCGTGCTTGTAATCCCCCGCACTGAAGGTCATCGGTTCGATTCACGTCGAGACAATGTTAGAGTCATGCCACTCCAATTCTAGCTTAGAAACGAAACTGGTACGCTAGTTTCTTTCCACCTCCGAAAGGGGGCGTTTGTTTTGCTGATTCTTCAGGCTGCAGTTTCTTTCGGTGGCCACATGTCCTGATATTGCTCGCTGCTTTTTGATAAGATGTAGCTACCATTCGAGTGCCTACTATGGCGAAACTCTGGAGGGGAGATCTTACGAACACCGACGCCAACGACAAATGCTCCTTGGACTTACGACCTTGCGCGTTTTGACCATTCACAAGGCATTCCAAGCAGCCATACAAAAAGGCGCAGTAGCCATGAGTATTCCTCCCTTACTCAACGTCAATTTCCCCAACCTCTGAACCTGACTCTTGATACCAGGCTTATACACTCTATCCCACATGAGTGCCGGGAAAGGGCCAAGCGATTGTACCACAACACCAGCAGCACCACAAAAAGCCAACGCCTTCCACCTCCAACCAGAACCATCAGCCTCCTCCGACCTTCTTGCCCGAAGCTCAGCAGTTCGATAATCCTTGTATGCGAGATAGAAGAACGCCATTGATGTGGCGCCCCTGAAGTATGATCTTGAGATAGTCTCGACCAGATAAGATGACTGTGGTAGTGCAATGGGCACACGTCTTGGAAGTGCTTTATCGAATGCGGATGGTTTGTCACCTAGCATTTGTGAACCTGCTTTGATGTCCAGAGATGCTAGGGATATTGTTGCGACGACTGCTGTGAAGGCTATCCATTTGTCCTGTTGTGGTGTCGTGAGGGCGATGATATTGTTTAGTAGTCTTGTGGTCTGGTCTGTGTTTGACATGATTGTGTTTGGTTGATGGTATTGAGCGATGTGGTTTAGTTGTCGCAGCTTTCCTTGTCATTTGGAGCTCGAAGATATAGAATTGCAGTAGTTGTTTTCAGCAGAATCTTTTCGGAAGATATGTGATCGATGGTAGGTACGTATGAAGAGATGGTGGAAACAAGGCAACAGTCAAGCCATGTAGTTGAAGTAACACAGCCGAGATATGACGATCATAAATATGCACAAGTATGGCACAAGTCGGACCGGTTGAGAACGATTGTGCAACAAAACTTGAATTGTCTTTGCGATAACTATATAAAAACGAAACCACAAACGCCACCATCATGAATAAGTACATGAATCAATTCACCGCGCGCGATCATTGATAGGAGCAGCGCGGATATCTCTCTTCGAAGAGGTACCCCTGGGCAACGCATTCGTGCAATCAACAAACCCGCTCTGCGACGACGACGGAATACCCAAAACACTCAAGCGGAACATGGCGTCAGCAAACGAGCTGGTCCATTTACCCTGGTTGCCGACAAAGCCCTGGAATTGTTTACCAACAGTGGTGTTCGCTTGGGACAGGTTGATGTCAGATTGGAAGCGGTAGGTGCCAGTAGGAGGGTTGTTGACTTGAGCATAGTAGTCAATATCCCATTTGCCGGGAGTGGAGTCTTGTTG
>ERZ794946.355-NODE-355-length-18967-cov-5.482075_pt1 | contig 18967 bp, 18 predicted proteins | sample MGYA00433072_ERZ794946 | MGnify/ENA primary metagenome ERZ794946 (study PRJEB30137, sample SAMN04331413) | food metagenome | isolation source: Y3 must sample point D1 replicate A | place: Australia: South Australia | collected 2014 ...
GGGGACAGGTCTTTGGAGAAGCGATCAAAGGCACAATGCTTATGATTTTGAAGGAATCGTCTTTAGAGAGCATAACTCTTTCATTCTCCCACTGGACATGGCCCCGTTTGCAGTACGATTTCTGCCCTTGTATCGGCTCTTAAGCAGCCTTAGCTAGGGCGTCGAGGTTATTCATTTTCGGATTCAAAAAGTAATGAGGAAGAATACTGGATGAAGAGTGAGTGACGACTCGAATTGAAGTGCGAACGGAAGGTACGTTTGTGAAGCCGAGCGTCAATAGTTCAATCACCAAAACAGACCACTTTCCCCAAACTTCCCTCGCTCTTTCCCCAACATCATGACTTTTCGCTCGCCATCATCTGGCTGCCTTGCATCTGACATGAAGACTAGCCCGAAGGATCGAGACTCGCGCACAGTGATTGTGGTTTCACCGGCGATCACTACCTCCTCACAAGTACGTGACAAGTAATGTTATGCAGGCTCCTCAACTAACTGTAATGTTACAGAACACAGGCGCGCTTCCACCGTCCTTCATACTCAACCTGCCTGGCGAAACACTTCTCGCCATCTTCAACAGTCCTGAGCTGTCTGAAGTTGATCTCGCCAATCTTCGCCGTGCCTGCAAGCAGATCAGTCCTTACGCCACGGAGGTCTTCGCAAAGCGTCGCTTTGGCACCGAGTTCCGCCTTGGTTTCTCGATTCCCAACTTGATCAGACTATCCCAGATCTGTCCATCAGCGCTCGGGCCGTTCACGACATGTATTCATCTAGAAGAAGTTGGAAAGGTACCCTGGGTCGCAAAACCGAGGGTGCAGCCGTCCTACTCGTCTCTGCGAGAAATCAAGATCGATCATCTCTACCACGCTGTGGTCCCTACATTCAAGGCGATCATTGCGAACGCTGACCAGCTTGAGGTATTCAGTCTGAAGGCTGAGTCAGAGTCTGTCTATATTCGCTGCGAGAGAGTTCGGGGACGTCACCAGTGGCCTGAGTCAGAAGAGTTCAGAACTGGCAACGGAAGCTTTCCTATTGGGTTTCGTGATGTTGATATGGTGATCGGCAAACTTCATTCTAGTCGTCTGCGCAAGCTGGAGATGCTCAATGCAGACTTCTCAAGAAATGTCTTTGTCGACTTCCTCAACAAACATAAATCGATCATCAAGGAACTTAAGCTGCAATACTGCCAGTTGGTCCAAGGTCGTTGGCATGAAGTACTTACCTGGATCAAGGCCAACTTCTCATCTCTCGAACACCTGCATATTGAAGGATTGTTCACAGCAAATGGGAAGAAACTCCCTGGTAGAGATTTGTCATTCGAGTGCAATTTCTGTCAGGTGGAGGTCGTACAAATGTCGACGGCATTGAAGTTCGAAGGAAGAGTGGACATCGAAGAAGGTCTCGACGCCTTGATTGCAAGCATCCATGGAAAATGATCTGGCATATTGTGCATCTGCTAGTGCAACACAAGGAAGTTGGAGGCGTGCCATCTCCAGCCTCCGACGGATGACAGAGGATGGTGGAAGATATTGAGGATGCACAACATGTCATCAAAGAAACAGATGAAAGTCGGGCTTCAAAAGAAAAGCCAACCTTCCGATTACATAAGAGGCATTAGCTTCGATATTTCTGCTCTCTTCAATTGGCAGGAGAATCAGACAGTGCGGGTGTGAACAGTCTAGTACTAAGAACTTTCAATGAGCGGAGTGCTGCAAATCCAATCTTCAAGCTCTTCCGATCACCGAACGACCAACGTACGTTCCTCGGCTAATCTCAGAGTATACGAGAGTAGGAGTAAGCAAGATGTATAGAAAGCCGAAGCGCGAGCATGTTCCAAAGTAATCGTAATCGTGTGAGAGGCAACGTGAATGTACTCAGTATACGTTGCGTTATTACTGATATCCCCGGACGCAGACCTGGACGTCAACCTGGCTATTAAAAGGCAAGATGTTGTTGGTCCACTGAAAGCGCTGATTCCTTCGTGCTCTTCGGACAGCGTACCTACTTGGAAACACAGCTTGCATTTCGACGGGAAGTTACAGAGACAGCTCAACAGGCTAAGAGAGCTCGGTGCTAGCGCGCCTCCACGTTCACTCTAGGAAATGTCATCATGGCATCGCAACGAACACCATGTGTTCAATCTTCTTCTCTGTTCATGGTCCGTCTATTTCACCTTCAGAAGTTCAACATCTACAGGAGAGCTTCTCTAGCTCTGTTTTCTGCACGCCTACTCGCCAGAGGGGCCATTGAGAGTGGTGCCGAGCTTGACAGCCTTGCCGAAGTTGGGGCTTCCATCAGAGTTCCAGTCGACTCTTTGAGCCTCAGTATATCTGTTTCCATCACATGCACCAGCAGAGTTGGCAGTAGCGTGGTAAACGTTCCACACCTCTTTTCCATCGGGGCTGTTGAAGAATCTGAAAGCCAGTCAGTTTTGTTAGAACCAAAGCTAGATTCTCTCTCGTAAACTCACCCGTTGTGTCCGGTACCATAGTTTCCGTTGGCAGAGCTGAATACAGGACCACTTTTGGTCCAGCTTGCTGACAAAGTGGGGTCTCCACTACCCTTGTAGGTCAAAAGACCGAGCTGGTAAGAGCTAGTCCAGCAGTAACTTGCCGAGTATGTCAAGAACGTCTTTCCCCCATGATAGAGCGCAGCAGGCCCTTCGTTGACAGGGAACTCGCCAATCTTCTCCCATGCAAGAGTGGGTTGTGACAAGGTCTTTGGGGTTCCGACGGAGGTTGGTGAGTTCATTGGAGCAATGCAGAGTGATTGGAGGTTGGTGCGCTGGCAGGAGTAGACAAAGTAGTTCTTATCAGAGAAGCGAAGAACGGTACCATCGATGCTCCATTCGTTGAAGAGTTGGCCAGCGTACGCGTATGTATCAAAGATGGCAGATCCGCCTAAGCGCCTGGTTAGTCTTTTGCTGTCGTATCTGTAATAGAGAGTTTCTCACCCTTAAGCACATGGATGCGCTGGGTACCGAGATCATCCTTGTTCGAAGCGCTGTAGTATATGTACCACGCGTTGTTAATCCAGTGTACCTCGGGTGCCCAGACTGCAGACGCATCAGTCAGTATGTTTTAAAAGTGGCTGCCTGCACCGTGGTAGTGCCCTTGGCTCACGTACCGTTGCAACAACGAGAGGCAGTGCTGTCTTGCCAAACAACCTTCGTCTCGCCAGTCTTGAGACCACCAAGAGTTTTGGATCTTGTGACTTGAATGTTGGTCCATTCAGTTGTCAAGAGGTAGTAGTATCCGTCGCCAGAGTACACGATGAAAGGGTCGGATCCATCTTTGGCTCTCAAAGGGTTGGTGAATGAAGCCGCGAGTGCAGTAGAAACAGCACTGAGGGCCAAAAGAACAGCTGAGGCAAACTTCATACTGAAAATCGGATCTGGATGCGTTTGCTAAAGGTCATCCACGGCGACCCATCGCCTTATATCTTAGACCAGGAGCCATCTGCCCTAATGAGAAGACAGCCATCATGTAAGTTCTTCCGTAGGTGAATTATCCGTGTATGATCTCGGCGTATGTACGAGTAGCAGGGAGACAGCACGTTCGACTAGACGTATAGGGCTCGCTAAGTATACTTTTTGGTGGAAGAGATCATGGACTAGGGCTTCCTACGGGTTTCTTTGCATTCCAAGCAGCCGAGAACGTCGCCGTCGGCGATTTGTGCCTTGTGATCTATGCGTGGTCGTGACAAGTGTGCCTTGGCGTTTGGTATATATGTTTAGCGAGGAGTAGGTCTCCCCGTGGGGTCGTGAAGTGGAGATGCGGAGGATAATTATGGAGAATTGGTGCATGTTGTTTCAAGGGTACTCCGGTGGGCTGGCTACTTTTGAAGGCTTGCAATACTTGGAAAGAAGGAGCGATCATCAAGCTGGACTATGTAAGTGTCTTCTAGCGCACCTTGGCGGGTTTCATGTCAAGGCATCTCGGTTAATATGATGACCTGTACGGAAAATGCTACTTTCAGTGGGCAAACACGTTGGAACGGAATGCATCTTGTCTTTTCACAAAACGATAATGCCGCCTGCTCGATCATGGAGATGCCGACAGGGGTCGATTTAGGGGTTACCAAAAACACAATGATATCGATCCCAGTCTACAAGTACACTCCCTTTGCTAGGCATCAAGATGCACAGTTGAATCGAAACACACGCCAAGAGCGGTCCGCAGCAGAGAATCATTCAGATAATTGATCAATCTCTAGGTAAAAAGACGATTGTATCCATGTACTCAAACTTGTTTGCCACCAAGATAAATTGTGCAGAACTCGTCCTCTAGTCGCGGTGGATATCAACAACCGGACCTTTGTACACATGTCTTCCCCTAACCACAAAGTAAACAACCGATATGATAGCTACGCCTCCGAACATGACACAACCATAGTTCATCGTCTTGACTGTGACGATAGCAAACATGGGGAAGAAGCTGATGATGGCTTGTTGAATCATGTACAAGACAGCAAAGGCGTTGATGGGTATGCCAAAGATACCGAGAGAGAATCTTCCTTGAGGCAGGGGCATGCCGCGAATCTTCCTCCAGAGCACGCATGCAATACTGACCGAATATGAGAAGCCACCAGATCCGGCGAGTAAGCCAACGATCGAGTTGAAAGCTGTGGTAGAGCCGAGATTGACGAGCGCGAGGACGACCGTGATGGACAGAGAGAAGAGAATAGCGTTGAGGGGAATCGGTGTGCCGATGGTAACAATCTTCGTTTGTCAGCAAGCCTCAACCTCACATTGGTCTGCGCAAAAAGCTCACCTGTCTGAACCATCCAGAGAAGGGTAGCCCTTTGTCGCGAGCGAAGGAGAAAATTTGACGTGAAGCGGCGGCCAAGACGCTTAAGCATGCACAGAAATTCAAGAGAATAAACAGAGTTGTCATGAGCGTAGCACCAACGTCGGAGCCGATCGCCTTCTGGAAGATCGAGATATATGGATAAAACGATGGGTTGTTTACAACCATCGCGTCGTAATCGGTGATGCAGAGGACAAAGGTAATGATGGAGATGAGGCCCATGGCACCATTGAGAAGGACAGTGGCAAGCATGACCCGAGGGACGACGTAGCTAGCGTTGGCTACCTCTTCAGCAAGATGAGCTGGAGCATCAGACCCTTGGCTCGTTAGTGAGGGGGGTTGTGGTTTATGTGTCCTGCTTACCTCCAAGCGATCCAACGGCAGTCAGCTGCCCAATCACCACAGCGGCTCCGACACTACTCCACCCACCAGTGTTGGCAAAAGAGGTGAAGGCTTCTTTGGCAGAGACTTTGGGAGCAATGACCCATAGAGGAATAAGGACAGCGAAAAACCCGAAGATGTGTAGGAATAGGATGGTCGCCTCAAGCAGAGGTAAACGTTTCGCGCCAACGGTGTTGACCAAAACCGCCAGGACGGCCATCAGTATTGTCATGAGAGTGCCATGCCAGAGTGCGGGTGTGTACGTAGGATGCATGATAGAGGCAAGTTCGAGTATCACGTTGCCGGCAGCAAAAGACGTAAGCGCAATTGATGCCTGCCAACCGAGTGCAGAAAGCCATCCAACAAAGTAGCTAAGGGACTTTTGATATTTCGCTGGAGCAAATTCGCTTGTCCCTGCCGCAACAATGATCAGCACGAATCGCAATCTGTGCTTGTTGAGCATTGCTTACAATGATATTGTCCTCCAGAAGTGGGCGCCATACTAGCCATCTCAGCAAGCGACAAAGTGACAGTGATTGTGCATATCCAGGTTGCGATGTAGGACCAGATTGAACCAGCAAGACCGCCGTTGACCAAACTGAAGCTGGCAGACCCTATTAAAGCTTGCCATGTTCCCATGCTCGAGTTGGGTTAGCTTTTCTCTGCGTGGTCGTCTGAGGTGGTCTTCAGCTTACAGTACACTTGACAAGCCGAGCATTGAGAATGCATGGAAATTTCTTCTGAACTCCTGTTTCTTGCCCAAACGCATCATATCAGCGGCATCTCGAGCAGTACCAGACTTGATTCCCTGTCCTGGCTTCATCTCATATCCTTTCTCGCTGATGGGAGTTTGGAGCTCGAAAGCTTCATCTTTGTGATCTGGCATGATGACTCGAGGTGTCTGAATATGCTAGAGCGATGGGCAACCTCAAACAGTGGACACCCTATTCGTAATATAGTGACTCTCTCAGATTTCGGCAGATTTTGATGAACTTTCTCTGTTTCTTGTACTCCATATCCGGCACTGCTTTCTCGATCGGTCGAGAAACGGCAGAGCGGCATTCAGATGGGATGCACACACCCGTACCTTTCTGGACGGTACGGGTTCGTTCATAATATGGCTTCTGTTGTATCTCATGAGAGATGTTGTACGATTAGCAGTGTGTATCAGTTCAGGGCAGTCATTCGAGCTTATAGTAACACAACGTGCTTCTAGCCGTAGAAGAATATGTAACACGAGGCTATCAGCGTGACGATCTACGAACATCGTTACTGTACAAGCGTGATCGAGGAAGCGAAGTCAGACTCGAGCTGCGGTAGCGAAGGTTAGACGGAATCTACACTTGCATTGCGCAACTCGAGAGCTGCACCTTGCCCGAGATAATCCACCATTGAGGAGCCCCTCACCTGCAAACCAAAGGCCACATACGACTCAACCAGCCGGGTCATAAACTGTGGGTTGAATTCACGCTCCCCATCTGAAAGTGACCACGAATGTTCCGGAAGTGGCACATTCGACCATGTATAACAATTCCAGCAAGCTGACGGTTGTGTGAGACAAAGCTGATGCTATGTGGTGGTACGCCTTGCTCTTGCCACAGCACCTCCATTTCCCGGAGATCCAGTTCACACCAGTTCCAGTAACTTTGCGCACACACATGCCACGTGCTAGTGGTACATGAGCGCAATGTGGCCGCCCTTGCGAAAGCACGCGACACGTAGTACGAGACCAGACATCTGGCGACAAGCTATAGTGTCCTAAGCAATTCAGGGCATGGCGTGCAGCTTCGGATTTGCAAAGGCACCGTTCAAACCAGGTAAGCTTCACCTTTCAGACGCCACCCGACATTACCACTTATGCATCAATAGCAAGCTCCGCTCGCCGCTAGACAGAACACACGACTCGGGATGCGGGATGCGGGTACCCGTCAAGGCGCGCTCACAAGAGGCCGGAAATAGACATCGGTTGCAAGCACTTGTTTCATGCTCTTAGGGTCGTACTTCCGATAGAGCCGTCCGACAACGTCTTTCAAAAGTACTAATCGCACAAGACAGCCACGTACTGCTCTGAAAGAACCCCAGTGACTAGTGGGCGACCTTGGCCTCGGTTTCTGCTGCCTTATGTGATAGGTGCTCGAGATGGTGCGCAGTGTTACGCTTATGTTGTGCTCGAATTTCTTCTCCTTAAACTATCGACTCCACGCGGGCAATCATGTCGGCGTATGCATCTGATTCTCGCTTTCTTGTTCTAACGACCATCGTAGTCAATGCCAACGGTTCCAGATGGAGGTAGCAAATGCAAACGCTCGACCTGCCATAACATCAGCAGATCATTCAGCATACATCTTCATCGCAACAGCTCTATGTCTTGTTTGTATGATGCTCTTTCTGAGTGTCCGGCTCGTCGTTCGATATCCATGGGCTCGGTCTTTTGGACTCGATGACTGGGCGACGCTGTCCGTCTCGGTCGGTTTGAACATCCAGTGTATAAGCAAAGGGGCTGACTGTCTAGGTATGTGCTTTGTGCCAGAGTATCGTTGTACTTTCGAGTGCAAAAATTGGGCTTGGAAGGGCCGAGTCAGAGCTGTCGTCTTACCAGATACGGACAGCTCTAAAAGTATTTAAGTGCCTTCAAACTTCGGTCAATGTACTGACCATGAGCAGCTTCTCTATGTGAGCGATCTGCTCTACGTTCCGACCATCTTTATGGCACAACTTGCGGTCAGTCTCTTCTTTCTGAGATTGTCAGGGCCCGAACGCAGTTTCTTCCATCGTCTCGCTCGCTTCATTGCAGGGACTTCAATGCTCCTCGCGGCGGTCTGTTCAGTCGTGGTAGCGATCCGCGCAGAACACGGACTACATGTGTGGGACATCCTGGTGGTAGGCCACAAATCGATAGTGAGTCGTTCAGAATCTCTCGTCTGATTGAAAGGAACACTGAATGCGGCACAGCTATATCGTTGGATCGCGATGGGTCTCCTGAGTATGTTGGTCGAAATTCTGTTGATCATCTGTCCGGCATACCTCCTGTGGGCTCTGCACATGCCACTGAGGACGAAGCTTGGCTGTGCGGTCTACTTCAGTCTCCGGTTCCCGTGAGTACTATGGCCTACTGGAAGGAACGACCACTGACTTGCCAGAACGGTGATATTGGCCACCTTCCGGTTGATCGTGTTGGTCAAGGCGAACAAGAAAGTCGATCGCACTTTCGACATGACGATGCCGACAGTCCTGACACAGCTTGAGATGCACTTCATGGTTCTGGCTGCCACGATACCGATTCTGCGGAACCCTCTCACAAAGCTCAATTCTGGCTATCTCAACACGACATTAGAGCAGATGGACCCGGCGGCAAGTGCAGCGTATGCCTCATCGAGGTCTGGAAGCAGTGGCAAAGGGCCGTCGATTGCCTTGTCACATGTTATGGCGAGCCGACGACATGAGGACAGCATCGTGGAGCAAAGAGTAGGAGAGGGGATCGAGACAATCGCCGAGGGTGGGTCGGACACGGTCGAAGAAGGTCAGAGTGTTTTGTCAGAAGGATCAGACAAGATCATGATCAAGCGGACAGTCATGATAGACTATGCGTGATGTATTTGACAATAATTGTTGTCATTGTCAGGCAAGAAATGTGGACTTTGATTCTTATCCTGTGCCAATGGCAATCTGAATGACTGGCATGTACAAGTGCATTGTTGACGGTTGCAGTGTTGAGGCAATGTTGCAGAGGATGGTGCTTGTCGCGAAGAGGGAAAAGTCGGGGAGATTTTAGACAAAGCGGAGATAAGCCGATGCGATCCGCGCGTGGCTGGTACCTACGTAACGGCGCGTTTTCTGCTGGATCACTCAGAACGTCGCGACTGGACTGCTAGATTATGACCTGAAGCATGGTTACAGGTCACTGGAGTGCATCAAGTCACTCGACTGTCTCCAAGTACTTCCTTCTCATGAGTAATTCCAGCAAGGAGATTGGATGATATCGAGGAGGGGTCTGGTCATGGACTGCTCATGGCAGCTACCCCACTGCCGGGGAGATGGAGGCCGAAGTCGGCGACAGCGATCCAGACGCTCGCCAAGGCATGCAGGTCGCACTCCCCGAAAACTAAGTGAGAGCAAGAGGCCGCTGGCGAATATTTTTGAGTCATCCAAGCCGGCCAAACTCCCTATAATCCCTCGAAACAGAGGCGTCGCTCTTGCACACTATCCTCACTCGCATATCGATTGATTGCGCCAGATTGTCCAAGATGCTCTCGTCACAAGCACCGAATCGGGCTCTCCGCTTGTCGCTCCGCGCTCGCCACTTTTCCACATCTCGCCCTGTCGCCGCCGTCTCACCATACAGATCGCCGAATCCCGCAACATCACAGTCAAAGGTCGAGAAGAGAACACAGAGCACAGCCGCCGCTGCTGCTTCGCAAACCTCGCCCGCACGCGCCGTGCCTAGCCCGGCCTTCAATCGCTCCGTCAAGGAAGATGTCCAGCCTCTCCAGGCCTTCAAGCAGCCCGAGATGGACCACTCGTTCGTCGGAATGAACGGTGGCCAGATCTTCCACGAGATGATGTTGAGACACAACGTCAAGCACGTCTGTGAGTAGCCACCATTGGCCCCGACACGCATCCACTGCACTCGCGACTAACACGTTCGACAGTCGGTTACCCCGGAGGTGCCATCTTGCCCGTCTTCGATGCCATCTACAACTCCGAGGCCTTTGACTTCATTCTCCCCCGCCACGAACAAGGAGCTGGCCACATGGCCGAGGGTTACGCTCGTGCTTGCGGCAAGCCCGGTGTCGTCCTCGTCACCTCTGGTCCCGGAGCCACCAACGTTATCACACCCATGCAAGATGCTCTGATGGACGGTACCCCCATGGTCGTCTTCTGCGGTCAGGTCCCCACCACCGCAATCGGCTCAGATGCTTTCCAGGAGGCCGATGTCATTGGCATCTCGAGAGCCTGCACAAAGTGGAACGTCATGGTTAAGAACATCGCCGAACTGCCGCGTAGAATCAACGAGGCCTTCGAGATTGCTACCTCTGGCCGCCCCGGTCCCGTCTTGGTCGACTTGCCCAAGGATGTCACTGGTGCCATGCTCAACCGCCCCATCCCCATGAGCAGCACTCTCCCCACCCACCCCAGTGCTGCCTCGCTCGCCGCAAAGGACTTGAGCAGAAAGCAGCTCGACACGGCCATCGCTCGCACTGCTGATCTCATCAACATGGCCAAGAAGCCCGTCATCTACTGCGGTGCTGGTATCCTCGGCCACGTTGACGGTCCCAAGCTCTTGAAGGAGCTCTCCGAGAAGGCCCAGATTCCTGTCACCACTACCCTCCAGGGTCTCGGTGCTTATGACGAGCTTGACCCCAAGGCTCTTCACATGCTCGGCATGCACGGTTCCGCCTTCGCCAACATGGCCATGCAAGAGGCCGATCTCATTCTCGCCCTCGGTGCCCGTTTCGACGATCGTATCACTGGTCACGTTCCTCGCTTCGCTCCCCAGGCCCGTCTTGCCGCTTCTGAAGGCCGCGGTGGTATCGTCCACTTCGACATCATGCCCAAGAACATCAACAAGGTCATTCAATGCACCGAGGCTGTTGAAGGTGACGTGACTGACAACCTCCGTCACCTCCTTCCTCAGGTCAACAACACCGCCGAGAGCGACCGCAAGGAGTGGTTCGGCCAGATTGCTGACTGGAAGAAGCGCTTCCCTTGGGCTTACGAGAAGGAGTCCGGTCCCGACTCGCTCATCAAGCCTCAGACCGTCATCAGCATGCTTTCTGACATGACCGACCACATCAAGGACAAGACCGTCATCACCACTGGTGTTGGTCAACATCAAATGTGGACCGCCCAGCACTTCCGCTGGCGTCACCCTCGCACCATGATCACCTCTGGTGGTCTCGGCACGATGGGTTACGGTCTCCCTGCCGCCATCGGTGCCAAGGTCGCCTGCCCTGAGAAGCTCGTCATCGACATTGACGGTGACAGCTCCTTCTCCATGACCTTGACTGAGCTCTCCACTGCTGCCGAGTTCAACATTGGTTGCAAGGTCCTCATCTTGAACAACGAGGAGCAGGGCATGGTTACACAGTGGCAATCTCTCTTCTACAACGATCGCTTCGCACACACCCACCAGCGTAACGCCGACTTCGTCAAGCTTGGTGACGCCATGGGTGTCCCTGCTCGTCGTTGCACCAAGATCGGTGACCTCAAGGACAGCCTCCAGTGGCTCATTGAGGGCTCTGGCGAGGGTCCCGCCCTTCTTGAGGTCGTTACCGACCAGAAGATCCCTGTCTTGCCTATGGTTCCCGGTGGCTCTGCCCTCCACGAGTTCCTCGTCTACGACGAAGCCAAGGAGAAGGAGCGTCGTCAGCAAACAAGAGACCGTTCCGGCAGGTAAACTCGCCTCTTGATTTGACGCAACAGTCCCTTTTTCCCCCTTCTGTAAATCTTTCCGGCCACTTGGCCTTTTCTTCCTTATGACTCTCCTGGGGTGTTTTCTTCAGCATTTTGGCAGCGGAAAAGAATTGTGTTTTTCTTTGCGGGCGTTCTATATCTACCTTTTTTTACGTTATGCTTTTCTTCACGGGAAGAGATGGGATCGCATCCAATGCAAAACTGGATCTTTGATCCTCAGGGTGAACAAAAGTCTATTATTCTGGTTACTTCTGTACAAGCGCCGGAGGGAGGGATGAAATATGAAACCTTTTTGATCCATGAAATTATCTCTTCCTTGTTCTTTAAAACTTCTTATGTGCTTAACTTCGTCACGTGTGGACTCAAGTTCAACTACAGACTCGCCTCCCGATACTGCTTTTCCATGCAACTGAAATGTCCACACTCGTGGTCGCTGCAATCCCCCTGAGGCTCCTGGTATCCATCGGACTAGGACATTGCAAGAATTGACTCCAGGATTTGGGCTGGAGATTCTCCTTTCTCGATTCATTGCTCGCATGAATTGACTTCGTGTTTCCTTGATCCGATGACTCAACCTGCAGTGTCGATTTCGAGCTGAGCGGGCTGTTGGTGATCAATTTTTGTTGCTTACAAGGCTCCGTTCGGGTCATGTGTTTCCAGAGATCCCTGTAAGATGGAGATTCTCAGACGCTGTTTTCCTGAGTGGCTCTCCCCGGTGTTCTTTTCATTCAGTGTGTCTGAGTCAAATAGCACGACATCGGTGTAGCTGACGATCCTGGTTGTCTTTATCGCTTATACCTCCCGAAGACACTCCTTGAAGCGACTTAGACATGTGCCTCGCTCTTTTCTGGCCCATGTTGGCCATTTGGTAATATTCGCTATCGATCCGTATCATAATGGCTTATGAGGACGGGGTCTTTTCGGAGATGGTGTATGTTGCTCAAGAAGCTTGAACATCCTCCAATCTAGGTCGTGCAGGCAAAAAGACTTGATTCAGCGAGATCACCAAAAACAAGAAGGCCGCAAGGAAGAGAGAGACTCTTGCACTGGCAAAACAAAACATACAGCAGCAGGGATTCCCACGTGGTCACCCACCGTAGTACTAATCTGCCGTTCAACTGCTTATGTATGGCAGAGCGGACGGGATGCCCAGTTTTCAGCTGACTGTGGCCGTATGTGCTTGTTCTTCGAAACCGTCCCCATATATCTAATGGCATTTGCCCAAAGGTCTAGATTTGAATCAGCGAATTGGAGTGCTCGAGTGGTGAAAGCTTCTCAAGGCCTGGCGTCGATTTGACTCCGGAGTCTGCACTGTGCGACAACAAGCCACGACAAGAGCTTCTAATTTTTGTAACGTTCAAGACTTGAGCTCACCAAGTCCATGATCTTGGGACAGTAACCAGATTGTTGCTTGCATGTCAAGGCTTCTTTTGACTGTTGTGGCAGTACAGAGGACTTATCTCACTCTGCCGCCCAACCCGCGTCTTTTGACTTCGTCTGGTCGGCGCAGTGTCATCGTGATGTTTCCTAACAAGGACCTATAAAAGGTCGACGATTCGTCATGGAGCGACAAGCGGAACGTCTGACTTGAGTCCGTTAGCTGCGATGGTTTCGTGGTCTCATCACTTCCCCACATTGAGACGTCTATGGTTCTGTATACCCGATTAGGAATGGCACCCCAGCTGGTCAGCCCCGCGTCGATCCCACCTGGTAGACACAACCCTTAGAGAAGTCACAGCATCCAGAACAAGAGCACAGCTAATCGAAGATGGTTGGTTCTATATCTACAGCATCTTCCCACAGTGGAGGTGATGGCACTCAAATCATCCTGTTTTATTCTCAATCCCTTTACTCCACTCCTGTACAAGACCACCTTCCCGTCTTTTGCAAGGACTGAGAGCAATCGGCTCTTCCGACTAGAGCTTCAGCAACTATATTCATCCAGGAGAAGATCACCAACGCATCACAACAATGCTTTCCAAGCTATATTCGCCACGTGTGGTCATCATTGGAGCTGGTATCGTCGGCACCAATGTTGCTGACGAGCTGGTTGCACGAGGATGGACCAACATCACAGTGGTTGACCAAGGACCTCTAGATATGCCTGGAGGCTCTACATCACATGCTCCTGGACTTGTTTTTCAAACCAACGTTTGCAAAACGATGACCTTATTCGCACGCTACACAGTTGAAAAGTTCATGGCTCTGGAGGAGGATGGTCAGAACTGTTTCAACCAGGTTGGCGGCCTTGAAATCGCCACCGATGCCGCACGCATGGCGGAATTGAAGCGCAAGCATGGTTATGCACAATCTTGGGGCATCGAAGCTCGTCTGATTACCCCTGAGGAGTGTTTGGAGAAGTACCCGCTGTTGAACAAGGAACAGGTTCATGGCGGTCTTCACATTCCTACCGACGGACTTGCATTGGCTGCTCGTGCTGTTCAACTCCTCATCAACCGTACCCGCAAGGCTGGCGTACAATATATCGACAAGACTCCGGTGACTGGTATCGCCCGCGCTGATGGCCATGTTACCGGTGTAGAGACACCAAACGGTACCATCCCAGCCGATATCGTCGTCTCTTGTGCCGGTTTCTGGGGCGTTGAGATTGGTGCCATGATTGGCCTACCTATTCCTCTGCTCCCTCTGGCTCACCAATACGTCAAGACTACCTCCGTACCGGCACTTGCTGGTCGCAATAACCCTGAAGGTGGTGCATCGTTGCCTATCCTGCGTTACCAAGATCGGGATCTATACTACCGCGAACACGGCGACAAGTACGGTATTGGATACTACGGCCACAAGCCCATGCCGATCGTAGCTTCAACTCTGGGTGTCACACCCGAGCACGTTGATCACAAGAACATGCCCTCTCGTCTTGAGTTTACTCGCGAAGATTTTGAGCCTGCATGGGAGCTGTCCAAGAAATTCTTGCCTTGCATGGACGAGGTCGAGATTGAGGACGGTTTCAATGGTATCTTCTCCTTCACACCTGATGGTGGCTCTCTCGTCGGCCAAGCACCAAACCTCGAAGGTTTCTTCGTTGCCGAAGCTGTCTGGGTTACACACTCCGCTGGTATTGCTCGTGCAGTAGCAGAGGTGTTGACTACTGGAAAGAGTCAGATTGACCTTGGAGCTGTCGAGTTGAACCGCTTCGAGGAGGTCCAGCTGAGCAGCTCCTATGTCAAGGAGACTTCAATGCAGAATTTTGTCGAGATTTACGACATCATGCATCCGCTCCAACCCCGAGAGTCACCTCGCAATCTTCGTGTCAGCCCTTTCCACGCTCGCCAGAAGGAGCTTGGCGCTTATTTCCTGGAGGGTGGTGCCTGGGAACGTCCCTACTGGTTTGAGGCTAACGAGAAGTTGGTCAAAGACTTGCCAGAAGAGTGGAAGCCAAAGGACCGCGATGCATGGTCTTCGAGGTACTACAGCCCGATCGCCGCTGCAGAGGCTTGGAAGACTAGGACAGCCGCGGCAATGTACGACATGACACCGCTGCGTCGCCTGGAAGTCTACGGACCCGGTGCTGTGGAGCTTCTGCAGCGTGTGAGCACTGGAGATGTCGGCAAGAAGCCTGGTGCCGTCACATACACACTTTTCCTTGACGGCAGAGGTGGTATTCGCAGTGATGTGACGGTTGCTCGCATCGAAGACCAGCTGTTCCAAGTCGGCTGCAACGGACCCGTCGATCTTGTATATCTCAACAAGGAGGCCGCAAAGCAGATGCAGCAAGATCCTACAAAGTGGGTCACAGTACGTGACATCACTTCTGGGACCTGCTGTATTGGCCTCTGGGGACCTAAGGTTAGAGAGATCATCAGCAAAGTCAGCTCAGACGACTTCTCAACAACAGCAAAGGGTCTTCGCTACTTCCGCACCAAGCGTGCCAGCATCTCCGGTATCCCAGTGACTATTATGCGCTTGTCGTATGTAGGAGAGCTGGGTTGGGAGATTTACACGACATCCGACCGCGGCCAAGCGCTCTGGGACGCACTCTGGGAGGCAGGTCAAGAACAAGGAGTCATTGCGGCTGGCCGCACTGCCTTCAACGCACTCAGACTGGAGAAGGGATACAGATCTTGGGGCTCAGACATGAACACCGAGCACGACCCTTACGAGGCTGGCGTTGGCTTTGCCGTCAAGGCAGGAAAGCTGGGCTACTACGGTCAAGCTGCTCTCGAGGGACGCTCAGTGGAGACATCCAAGAAGAGACTGCGCTGTCTTGTCGTCGATGATGGTTCGTCGGTGGTCCTTGGCAGAGAGCCGGTGTTTGTCGGCGGCAAGCCAAGCGGATATGTCACCAGCTCTGCGTTCGCATACACAATCGGCAAGCCCATAGCTTATGCATGGTTGCCAAGCTCGATCAATGAGGAGGACAAGGTTGAGATTGAGTATTTCGGCAAGAGGATCGAGGCTACGGTCACTGCCGAACCACTATTCGATCCTTCGATGTCACGTCTGCGTGGTTGATCGGGCTTCTAGAAGTAATGAGGTTTTATTTATAGCATAGACATCCCGGCGCACTTTAATGATCAAGCATACATTTAGCAATGTTATCCGAACCGTTTCCAGTCAAAGCATAAATCTTCACAAGTGCATATTTTCTGGAAGGTGTCGAAGCATGTTAAGCATCTCCAAAAACATGACAAAATGAGAGCACAATTGTTCTGGCGAGACACGCAAGATATCAAATCGTTATTTAACATTATTCGCTGTCTCGTGATACGTGTCACCTTACAATGGGACTTGACAAGATTGAGACTGTGTCTGTTGCTTTGTCAAGAGAGTGATCTCAGAGCAAACGCCAAATTTCAAGAAGATGCACCGCCGATGTCGCATGAGTCTATAGGAATGACAAGTAATTAGCAACTAGGTCGGGGAACACCATTCGACCAATCTCAGGCTCGTAGATGTGTTGTACACTGCTATCTCCAGGGTCAAAAGATAGGATGGATGTAGATGCCAGGGTCAGTCCCTTGGCGAAAAGTCTGATGACGTAGGACACAACTGGAGTAGGTGTAGTGTGAAGACTTATCGTGAGTGAGCCGCCAGATGTTGTTCAAAGGCCGCATTCCAGAGCCAGGCTTGGGTCATAGTATTCTTACTTCTGTATCTCCCGTGGATGTTCAAGAGAATGGCATGCACCCATTAGGGAAGGATTAGAGGTGGATGCGTGGGGTTGTGGCGGGGTCTGGTGCGAAACACGTGAGGACGATGGATGAGACTTCCGCAATCGGAAGTGGATATGATGACCATGTTGAGCATCGACCCTTGACCACGTAGGTGTTTTCGCCGGCCGATGTTATAATAGAAACAATCGGCAGCATGTAGCTGTTGTTCGTCATAAGCACCTTTTTGCATTCTCGAGCGACTTGCCTCTGTCAAGCATGGCGTCCAACAAGTCATACATCATCGTCGGCGCTGGCGTTTTTGGCGTTTCGACAGCTTTCCACCTGATCAAGAAGTACCCCAACGCAGACATCACTCTGGTCGACCGTGATGCTTTCGACCAGGATACCCGTGTGGCCGCCTCGTGGGACTGGAACAAGGTGGTCCGCGCCGACTACGACGACATCGTCTACTGCAAGATGGCTATCGAGTCACAGGATATGTTCAAGACAGACAATCTGTGGAAGCCATACTTCTACCAGACGGGCATCTACTGGATGTGCCGCAGCGACTACGCTCAGGACGTCGTCAACAACTACAAGAAGCTGGGCCGAACAGCCGACCTTGCAGCTGTGCCAATCGACGAGGCACGCAAGCTGTACGGTGGCTTGTTCGAGGATGCCGACTACACCGGTGTCAAGGAGGTCCTCGTCAACAAGTCCAGTGGCTGGGCTACTGCTGGCGAGTGCCTGATAGGCATCACTCGCGAAGCCTTGAGACTCGGTGTCAAGTACAAGCAAGCCGAAGTTGCCTCGCTGCAGTTCGACAATGGCCGTGTTACCGGCATCAAGACTGGTGATGGCGAGACCTTGACCGCTGCACATACCCTTCTCTGTACTGGCGCATACACACCAAAGCTGCTGGAATACTGTGCGCAAGCGAGCGGTAACAACGACCTCTGTGCTGGTGAGAGAATAGTCGCTGGTGGTATCACCACTGGTATGACAAAGCTCGACGAGGAATCATACCGCAGGTTTGCGTCCATGCCTGTTGGTGTGCAGGGCTACACCGCCGAAGATGGTAAGATCGCTTTTGTTTGTTTGCCATAGTCAGGAACTGATCAGAACAATAGGACCTTTCATCGGCAGTCTGCCACCCACAAGAGACAGAGAACTCAAGTGGTGGGGTGAGAAGATCTTCAAGAACGACACAGAAGTCTTGCCTGGACGCATCGTTTCTGCACCACCTGCCAAGCCGGACTATGGCCAGTGGGAGGTATCAGAAAGATTGAAGGAGGATATTCAACACGCCAACCATGTCTTTTACGGAAAGAAGTCTGCACACTGGAAACTGGAGAAGCATCGTATCTGCTGGTAGGTTGCTTTGCTCATTCCAGAATATTACAAATATTAACTTGTCAACAGGGACGCATTCACAACCAGCTCCGATTTCATCATCTCACCACACACGGCCGCCAAAGGTCTTTACGTTGCCACATGTGGCAACTTCCACGGCTGGAAGTTCTTCCCTGTGCTAGGCAAATACATCATCTCTATGCTCGAGGGTACTTTGGAACCCGAGTTGTCGGAGAAGTGGGGTTGGGACAGAGAGCGACCTGATCCCAAGTACTTCGCCGACTGGCCGAGACACGATATGAAGGACATGTTGGACCCTGTCAGAACATCCAAGCTATAATACATTACACCGACAGCTTGATATACATGAGGAAACGCATTTTGTCTTTTGAATTTGTGATGGCAAGAGATAGCAGATGGTGACAGATTCTTGTGACTCGGTAGTCCTCAAAGACCAGTACAGATCAGTACACGGAGCAACTCAAGCGACCAACGCAACCAACCGTCTAATCGAGCGCCACAATCCAAGCGACACAAGCGTTCAGAGTAACTCAGGTAGCGAGCCAACGCGAAATCACTCAAACACCACAGATGGCAGCTTCTAGTATGCACGCAACACAGTTCTGGCAATGGACGTAACATTTGTGGAGGCATGAACTCGAACGTTTTCGCTTCAAGACACAACACGCTTCGAGCTGCGGTGAGCAAGGCTTGTGACGAAGAGCAGGCCAGCATCAGTTAATCTGTCATCACAGGGAAGGCCTGGGCACAGGATGACCGCTCTCAATCAACGAGTTGCTACTTTGCGTGCTGGTATGCAGCATGTAGTTGGCAAGGCTCAATTGCAGCATACTCTCAAGCCGCAGAAGCTGAAAACGAGGATGTGAACGGAGTTTGCTT
>ERZ794946.356-NODE-356-length-18958-cov-3.871290_pt1 | contig 18958 bp, 15 predicted proteins | sample MGYA00433072_ERZ794946 | MGnify/ENA primary metagenome ERZ794946 (study PRJEB30137, sample SAMN04331413) | food metagenome | isolation source: Y3 must sample point D1 replicate A | place: Australia: South Australia | collected 2014 ...
CATAAACATCACGCTCTCTGGCCACATCAATTACTGCTGGCGCCGACGCTGCCGTCGCCATATTTGTCGCTTTGACTCCTTCTGGTTATGAATAAAGAAGAGAGAAAGCATTCTGCTGCAAGACAAGAGGTGACGCGTTGGGCTGATCGGCGATCTGCAGAGGCTGGCACGAAAATCACACGCTGACGACAGACACCCTGGCTGCAACTTCCAACTTGTAACCTCTCACAATTTTTGACACTCAACTTGATCATCAATCCATGTGGTATCATTGCTGTGGCATCTCGGCTCTGCTTAAATCTCATCACTGCTTGCTCGCATGCACATTCGCATTGAATTTCCAAGCTTTCAATCTCGACCGCATCGTTCAAGCCTTGACTCTGCCGCTTGAGCCTCTTCCTCCCGGCCCTCCTCCAGACTTCGAATCCTTGATCTTCTTGAGACGTGCGCGATACTTGCAATCCATGCAGTCGCCTGGTAGGGCCTTGGTGTATGGCGTTCCATCTCTAGTCTGACTCTGCATCTCCTTGTCATCGTCGTCCCATCCTTCGCAATGTGTATCTGTGTGGTTGGCTTCGATGCATGCGACGGGATCTCTGCTGTAGTGTTTGCAGTCTACGTAGTAGACATTGCGCCAGAAACACATTGTGAGTGATTGATAGTCTGAATGGGTATGGTATGTGAACTGGCTTTGGAGCTTCTTGGGTTTTTGGATGGATGTCCTTGTCAATGTCTTCATTTGGTTCACCTTTATGCATGGCGACAACTTTCAGATGCAAGATCGTGCTGATGGTAGAGTAGTTCTTGCTATAATGATGCGACTTGTGTCGTGCTACGTGGAAGTTGGCATGCATGTGCTTGTTGCACACGCTTACTCGTGTCAACCTTGACCTCCGGTTATTCATTTGCAGGTTTGATATTATCGGAATCGCTGGACTGGGAAGACCTCAAGTCTTGGGTCAAGATTATGCCTCGTAACCTATCAAGAACTCAACCCTGCTAACGCCCTTAATGAGCCGCGTTCCAACGAACAACTTTGGGCAGACTTGCTCACAACACTTCACTCTTTCGCTCCTTCCCTCTTATTCCCCAAAGCACCCTGCCTGGAATCACGTCTGATCGCCGCATCCTTCCCACGCTGAACATCCTCCTTGGCCAAATGCCGACAATCTGGGCACGAACTCTTCATAGCTGGCGTGTATGTTGCTCCATTACCAGTCACACTATCGCACTTATTTCCAGGCCTCCTCCAACCCTGGCAAAGTGCTTCGAGTTCCTTTGCCTTGATGCAAGGTATGGGATGTTCGTCGTAATGCTTGCAATCGATGTAGTAGAGTGTGCGCCATTGACACATTTTTGGAGGCCGGGGTTGATGGGGGCCTTTTGCTGTGGGTCTTGAAGTTTGGTGAGGAATGTGACTTGTTTTGATGTGATGTGTATGCAACTGCCTCGTTGTCTTTTAGTCTAATCTTCGATGCTACCGATGAACAATATGGTCTGCTGTTTATGTATCTGCGATTGCTTCGCTGGTGCCACGATTCTGACTTGATTCTTGCTATAGTGCTTCATTTTGTACCATGTTACACCTGACACGCTTGCGTTTACTGCAAGAAACCTCCACCTTCCTTACGGCCGTGAGCAATAGAGCCATACATTTTACTTGCAAGAAATCAAGTTCGAGAGCAGATACAACATCACGTTTGGAAGACACACACGAAACTATAGTGTAGATGCAACAATTTGTTGAATACTAGCAGTAGGGATTAGGTCCTACTGCATCCCTTGGCAATGAAACCATGCTTTTTGATCTAGTCGTTGAAGTCTTGTACAATCATGAATAAAAACAAATCGTTGAGTTGTGGTCGATATAGGAAAGCCCCGTCTGACCCATATCTAAGCCCATTTGCCCAGAAGAGCCATCAAACCAGCACCAAGGCACATGACAAAGAAAGCGGTGAGAACAGTCTTAATGTTGGCACGCTGCATGTATGTGGAGAACATGAACTCGTGAGCCATGAGCTCGACGAGACCGGTGTAGATCAGGATGCCTGCACTGATGCTGTCGAAGACACCATTGGCGATGAGGGTGGTCTGGCTTCCGGGGGCGAAGGATTGACGAACACCGAGACCAATGGCAATGGCAATGGGAGTGCTAATGGCGTAGCCGGCGCCGAGGAGATAAGGCGACCAGCGCTTGGATTTGGGCCACTGGACAGCTGCGAGACGGGTACCCAGACCGAGACCTTCGAATGACTGATGGAAGACCAACACGACGTAGAGGGTAGTAAACTCATCGCCGGAGACGGCCAGTGTCAAACCGATGAAAATAGAGTGGAAGATGACACCGAACTCGAGGATGAAGAGAGCGGTCATCTGAGCGGCGTAATCCTCGCCGAAGACACCGGCAGCCTGCTTTTGCACTTCGGTCCATCCAGCAGTCATCTCGTTGTCGATGTGAGAGCGAGCATGGCCGAGGTGGTCGTCACCACGGGCGTGAGGAGTCGTGGGGCAGTTGGCAGTACTCGTGCTGACACGAGGGGGCAACTCGAACGCAGGCTCGGACTCGTCGACAGTCTCGGGCTTCTTGCCATCAGTAAAAGGCTCAGGCTTGATACCCAAGTCATCGTGGTTCTCAAGCTCGTCATCGTGTCCGTGACTGTGGCTGTGGCCAAACTTGGCATATCGCATTGTCATAAGCTCGACAAAGAACAACACGAATATTGTCATCAAGACAATACCCTCGACCCAACTGTAGTCCTTGATGGGTCCAGTGAGACACTCATCGTCCAATGCTTCATGGGCAGGTGCGAGTAGCTGTGAACATCAGTACTTGTGTACATCATGTACGAGTGAAGTGAGATGAAGATTACATGAATAAAGGCGGTCGCTATAATAACTCCAGAGCCGAAGTATTTGGCGATGAAAAAGGCCCATTCAGGGACGCCGACGCCTCTGTGCCTAGCAGCGAAGACGGGGAACCACGTTGCTGATCATGCATGTTAGTATACAATACTGCAAGAGTTTATTTTTCGTTCGCACGCGACTTACCGAACAGTGAAGAAACACCGATGACGAAAATGGCTGAAATGCGGACGCCCATGCGACCATCGTAGTCATTATCAGCTTGACAGGTAGACATGGCGACTCGGGTGAATTGAGAAAAAAGCGTTGAGGCCTGCTTTTGTCGCGTGTTTCTGTATAGACGGAGCGCGAACCTGCGTCCAAAGAGGCAGACAAATTGTCAATGCGGACGAGCGGATGTAGAGATGACGAGCAAGGACAGGAGATGGCAAGGAGAGGATTCTTAAACGATATCATAGGAATAAGAGAGGAGCGGCGAGGGCGCCCGCGGCCATGTGCCAAAAACACCTTGATGGTCATTATAGACCGAGTTTTTGCTGCTGGGCCTAATGAACTTTAGCCGGCGGAACACTCAAATCTGGACGCTTTGATTGGCTGTTGCGGCCCGCTCGCGTGCGATAAGCCTCCAGGCGTGCGGTCGTTAGAGAAAGCAAAACCCACAATCGCCCGGCCCTAATCGACCAAGTTTTTCCGGTGCATTTAATTGACCTGTGATGACATCCTTCTTTGTCTGTTTCGTATGTGAAAACACCTTGGTGGTCCCCAACATACCACTCTGATCAAAGGATTTGATGAAAGAATAAATTGGAAATTCTTCGTGTCTCGACGTACGAGCCGTTAAAGTAAAAGGCCAAGGTGTTGAAATCCACATGCAGCTTTCCGAAACTCAATTGCTCCAATGCCGGCCAACTGGTCGCGATCATCAAGGTGAAGATGTGGGAAGTCAGCACACTCGGTACTCGGCAAATGTACATGTGAAATTGCTTAACCACCAACAAGGCATTGTAAGACTCACAAGGATTGCGAAGGATTGACAAGCTCACATCCAAGAACTTTTGTTGAGCGCCATTTGGCTTCGCTTTCAGGTCGCAAAGTTCGAACGTCGATCCCATCGCATAGGCTGACCAACGGCTTGTGTCCTGAGTCGTAAGGCATCTTTTGACTTGTCTCGTCACTGTTTGCACAGGCTCCATTGCGCTGCTCAACTTAAGCAAAGGTAGTTTCTTGATTGCGTGAGCACTAGATTTGTACGGATGATGGAATGCTGGCCGTCTTGTTCACTGCTTGTGCGGACTTGGGGATGTGACAGGAAGATCTGGAGCACTCTATCTCAGATTACCCAGCTCAGATTCGTATCGTCTTACCGAGAGGATTTTCGGGTGCTATTGCCGAGCAGCTCAAAATCAGAACACATGCCGACGAAGGGTTTCGATGCAGGGTCGACTGTCAAAACAGATCCACGCTCCCAGTTGTCTGTCACACCAAACCTAATAGTGCTGAGCAAGGTTGGGTAGCTGTACTGATCGACGATCTTGCGACCTTGCATGCAACTGCCCGCTGTCACCACCTTTGATCGTCGAGTGATGCCACCATTGGAGGACTCTTGGAAGACATTCTGAAGTGTGTGGTAATACCTCAATTGGTACAATGGACGTACGGTCCGAGATTAGACCCTACTGTATACAACACCACCTTGATGGAAAATGAGGATTTTAATTTCGGTCTCAAAATAGTTGCGATATCTTGTTGAGCTCTCTGTTCAGCAGACGGTAATGAGATGGCACTGAAAACTCCCGTGGCCGGTCCGACTACTTCCACGAAAGGATTCTGCTCAGTATCCGACCAGTCCGCTAGCAAGCGCGGTTCCGGCCCAAGTGTACTCGAGGTACTCAAGAATCTGCAGGAGCTCTCCAGTCTTCTGGATTGCCTCATTCTTTGAGAGCGTCAGTGTTTTGAATCTTCGAGGAGGGGAAGGAGTCTTTTCTTACGTAGCCATCAACAAAAGGCACCTTGGCCTTGCCCTTCCAGAAGTTGGACACGTGAGCACGAACAAACAAAGTAATCACCAGAGCAGCAGGGGAGATGCCAAACTTGACGAAAGTAGGTAGGGAATTGGGTGCCACGGTCAGCGTGACGGCTGCAACGAGGGAAGCCAGGATCTGAGATGAGCAGTCAGTATGGCATGGTCAGCAGCGCCTGAAGTCAGAGATTTGAACTTACGCAAACAGCACCGCTGGCTTGAGTGGTTCGTGTCTTGTGGAGTTGATGCTCTGCTTCGCCAGAGTACTTTGCTGCTTTCTTGCTTGTCTCTTCGTATTGCTGGAGGTTGCGGATGGCGATATAGGACACGTATGCCCCGTAAGCGCACAGCGCGATTTGGCCAGTGTGGAGGATTTGAGTGAAGAACATTGTTAACTGAATCTTCTGATGTTCCAATGGAAGAACCGAATGGACTGTCGACTTGTAAAAGGTGTTGGTCGAGGTTCAAGGGACGAACCAAGTTGGGTGAGGAGGCTGGGCGTGATGTCATCGAGGGGCAGGGTTACTCTGGAAAGCCTTGTATTTATACCACTGAACTCCCCATGAACAATACCATCAAGTTTCAGCAAAGTTGACCACGCCGTGCGCACCGCAGTATGAGCACAACATGTCCGTCAGAACGTGATTCATTATGTGCATCTATCTGTTCATCAAAGGGCCAGCCGCATGTCGGTTGATATACACCAGCGTATCGACAAGAAAATCTAAGGTTGAGGCAGTACTTAGGATCTAGACACCAGCAAGCTCGTAGAAGTCACGGATGCCTTGTCTGAAACCCTGCTCAAACTCCCACAACAGTTTACCTGCCTGGCCACTCTCGACAATTCTCTTCTTGGTCCAGATGTCCAGCATACCAATCTTGTCACCTCCAGTGCCAGGAATGCGTCCGTTGGCTCTTGCACCAAAGAAAGTCATTGCATCGTTGAAACCAAGCTTCCATCCACTCTCGAAACGCCAATGCTCGTACTCGCCCGGGTGGTTGCTGTCCCAGTACTGGCAATGACTGCCGAAGGTCTGTCCGAACTTTCCATCGGACTGAGACTGTGCGTGTGAGATACGAGACTGAACATCGTCGTTCGAGAGAGCAAGGTTGTGAGGAGCTGTAATCGCGCCGTTGTTGGTCTGCTGCTTGAAACCCCACTCTCCGCCGTCCATCCAGTCCTATTTTCGAAGTCAGTGACGATGTTTGTAAAGGTGAGGAATTGACGAACCATGCGGTATGTCCAGAAGAAGCTTCCACCAGCCCTCTGTTGGTATCTTTGTGTTTGGGCTTGGCCAAACTCGCGTACAAGGTTTTCCTTCTCGTGAGCAGCAGCTTTGCCCCAGGAATCTTCAGTCAAGACACAGCTGTATTCGCCAATGACAACTTGTGCGGCACCATGATCTATGACATTGCCATCGTGACCATCGAGCTCGCTCAACTTTGATCTTGCCTCATTTGCGATCTCACCAGGGTGCTTCTTCTTGTCATCGTCTGAAAACGCCCAGTACAAGTGGGTGTCGATGACAATAGGATTTGCCTGACCAGCATGAAGACTGTTCTTTCCATTGACATAACCAACTGCGGGACCAAGAGCCCAAGCATCCGAGATGTAGAGAGGAAGGGTATTGTCGATGCCGCCGATTTGACCAATGACAGAGTCGTACCAGCCGTACATGCCGTGAGCGTCCCACTCAGCTTCGTTGACCAGCTGGAGACCAACCACGCCATCCATTGACCGAGCTTCGTGAGCAATGAACAGCAGGCAGCGGGTAGCAAGATCCAGGTTCTTCTTTGACTTCCAAAGCTCGGCTTTTCCACTGTTGGTTCCTGAGTGGTCGCCTCCGTTTGCACCACCAGGCAGAGAGTGCAAGTCGAGAAGAGTACCAATGCCCTTGGCAGTAAGACGGCTAACGAGACGCTTTACAGCTGGCCATGCATTCTGGTATACTGCGGCAGAAGATTCGAAAGGTGTGTTTTCGCAGTAAGCCGGTCCCAGTGTGAAGTATCCGATGGGCAGACGGACCGAAGTACCTGCTCAATCATCAGAATATAGTCAATTGAGATCCATAGAAGGGACAACATACAATGGGCTTCGTTTGCGAGCCAATCCAGATCCGAATCGCTGATGTACGTCTCCCAGTGGTTCTCGAACTTTTGTTTCGCTGCATCAAATCCCATTGCTTTGATGTTGCCAGTCACAGCCGCGAGTTCGGCGGAGTCGGCCTTTTCTTGATACATGCTAGGAGTGAGCCATTTCTCAAGCACAAAGATAGAGCCGAAATTGGTGCCATGTTGGTAACGATAGCGAAGGACATCAAGTGGAGATGGTTCTTGGAGGCTGGCTGGTTGATCCGTCATGGGCATCTGTGACTGCTGTTGCTGCGCGGCTGGGTATGAGGGCGCGTCATCGCCAAAGGCCGACTTCATCTCACTCTTGAACTTCTTTAGGAATCCCATATTGTATAATTTTGATGTTTACGTTTGTGTGATTCTGGAATTGATGAGTTGTGGAGAGCACGCAAGAAGGGTCGGTCAAGTAGATAAATAACCGGAGATGTCCACGGGGTCCGGACTGTTCACGGCTTGTCAATTGTGGATCCTCACCTTCTTTTGGAGCAGCATGCAACATGCCACAACGAACAGGGAACAGAGTCATTCTGTCTGGGAAGTTGATTAGACATGACCAGACTAAAACGTTTGATGACGTGCGCATGTCTTGGCTGCCCTATACCAACCAACAAAAGATGGCACATGATTTTGATAAAGGATTTGAAAGTGCATGTGTTTCGATACTATTCATTTGTGACCTTAATCGTGTGTCCTGCTCGTTGCATAATGCCATGATTGATACCTCAATCCTCCACGTTAGACCCTTTCGAGCACGAAAAGCCAGTTTATCCACAATTTCCTCCTATGCCATGGTACCGTGTCATCAAGTCGTGACCCCATAACGCCGCGCTATGAACAAATCCACATCTAAGTATCCCGGAATGCATTGTCTCGTGCGAAAGCTGAGAACGAGAGTCGACCATTGGTTGCGTCTGGCTCATTGTTGGTTGCCGCCGACACCATCTTCTCGTCAATAGTGCGTGGGGGTAAAGACTCTTTGGTCTGTGGTGACTGAGCTCGACTGGCAGGCGCACTGGAACTCGTCTTTCCCAAGCTTAAGCTGCCCAGTCCAGCGGTAAGACGTGCTGCACCGTTGGTGAAAGCGCTTGCGCCTTGACCAGCGAAACTGCTGCCATTGGCAGCAGGCCCGATGGAGACCTCAGAGGTCTCTATGCCAGTAACGATTGGATCTCTGGGTTCCTTAGGCAAGCTGGCAGTAGGTGCATGAGCAGTTCCATTCATCTCGAGATCAGTACGGCCAAACAGCTCATGCCACCACTTGACTTTAGTGGTGTCAGGAAGGATGATACGCTCCTTGCCAGGAACCTTGTCATCAACGGTTGGGTCGTACTGTTCGTTCAACCACATTTCTCGACGAGAGAGGAAGTAGTCCCAGACACTCTTCGTTCTGTCGTAGGCATGTTCTTGCACTCTGTCCCGTTCGCTGTCCCAGAGGAAAGTGCCATACTGACATGAGTAGAGGTGGTAGAACAGACGGCGGAGGAATCGCTCGTTGAACTCGAATCTGTTTGGGTGTTGTCGAAGCATCTGATAAGTAGCGTCTAGAAACTGATGGAAGATGGGGCTCGTCTCCTTGACGTTAGTAACTGTGTGCTTTGCGCTTTTCGAGGTGGGAGCTGGAATAGCAGGAGCGCCATCACCCACATCGTTAACATCAACAGACTCCTTGCTGTCATTCTTCTTGGAGAAGAAACCTCGAGCTGAGGAAAGGACATTCTCAAAGGCGTTTCCGCTACCACTTTTTGATCCAAATGCAGCTGAATTATCAGCCTTGCGATTGCCTCCAACACGCTCATTCTCGATCTCGAACCATTTGTCGCTACTTAGGTATCCCGAACGATGACGGAACATGTGGCCAAACGACACCCAGTCCTTCTCCACCAGTACGATGAAGCCCTCGAGGGTGCGATAGTATGGATCCAGGCAAAGCTGACTCAAGGCGCTGATTTGACTGGTACGATCCCAACCATCCGAGCAGTGTATGAGAACATGAGAGTGGTTGATGCCGACTTGACGAGCGACCAGACTTGAGCCGCGCAAGACCAAAGAGATGTATTCGAGCCACTTGCTCTTTGTGAGAAGATCTTGGTTCGGGCCAATGTCGGTGTAGTCAGTATGAGCGAATGCTTCGAAGACTTTGTTGAGCGACTCCCTCATGCTGTGGATGTTTGCAATACCAAGGTATTCCTTGGTCGCATCTTTGTAGAACTCCATGTTCTCAGAGCCCATTCCCGAGGCCTGGTTGGCGACAGCATTGACTTGTGGGCGGGCGTCAACGATGAAGTTTCTCTGTTGAGCTCCATAGATCTTGTCAGAGGACTGACGAGAAGTACTCTCTGTGCTAGTCGGAGGAGTGGATTCTGCAGAACCTGTGCCTTGTTGCATGTCCGGATCAAATAGTTGGCCATCGGCATCAAGGAGGGGCATTCCGGCGCCAGATACTGGTCTGGATGTAGAGAAGATGGCTGCGACCAAGCGTTCATCTTGAGGATTTCTCTTGTCTTGGAACATGCCACACTTCGGCTGAGAGCTTCGGGTGATGGAGCAGTTGTTGACGGGATGCAAGTAAGTCAAGGCGGGGATGCGGTAGCGGGAACGGTATTCTTTTCCATGCTTGAGGACGTTGTCAGACACTGAGGACGGTACGACCAAGAGGGCAGGATATGTGGGTGAGTACTGCATAGAGTCAGTGGGAGGTCTCAGCGAAAGGATGGTGGAGTCGGCAGCGTACAGTGTAGTCGCTGTTGATATTGGACAAGCGCCAGCCTCGGTCAGCGCCTTTGGGAGAGATGCCCATGCGCTTGTATTCCTTGCGTGCATCGTAGATTTGCCAGCCATTGACAGCCTTCTCGATCTCAGGGGATTTGTAGTTGAAAGCGTATAGCTTGTTGAAGGAGCCGAGGCCACAGGTCAGAGCCTTGATGCTGTCGTAGACGCCGCGAGCCTGTGCTTCATCGGAAAAGTGAAAGGCCATGAAGGTAAAGTCTCTACAGCGGATACGGATGGCATGGTCTTGTCGGAGGATGGCGGGCATGGGTCTGTAGACACAGTATGCGATCATAGGGTATGTGATCCATATCTCTTTTGCGCGCCCTTTGGCCGGAGCTGGCGAGTCGGCAGATGCGGGTGGGTAGTGCGCGAAGATCAAGTGGTGGGTGGCGACATGGAGGGTTCCTGTGATACTGTTGTTCTTTTTGTGAAGTGTCACGTTGTCGACCTGTATGCGCCGCCGTCAGTCCCCATCTTGTGTTGGCGGCAAGCTCGTGTTGTTGTTCTGTTCTCGAAACGTGCCTTTGTGACTTTGATTTCATCCATGACACGCTACGGCATGAGCATCCGGGCACGGTCTGCTCGGAACTTGGTGTTGCGTCGTTTCTGTTATGTGAATGTTTGCGACCCTTGACGAGACTCGACCGCATGGCGAGGGGCAGCTCCGTCATGGTCGGTGCCCGGCGTTAGGAGCCCTCGGCCCGAGAAGAAGTATCCAGCACGTGACACTCGGTTGATGGAAAAGAGGCGGGGACTAAAAAAGCTAGACTGCCAAGCCCGCACTCCAGCGCACACTTCCAGCCGGCCTGTTCGAATTCACTGTGCGAGACGACGCGACTTCTGACTTGACACACCCAGCGAATTCGATCAATTAACACAGATCGCAAACATGGCCGCCGTTCAGCAAGCAGGTGCTATGTAAGTACTGTTGCTATCGTCAAATTGCGCCCTCGAACAAATGCTAATACTCTCGCAGCTCCAAGAGAAGAAAGTTCGTCGCCGGTATGCCTCCCCTCTGTTAAATTCGATGTTTTCGCAATTTCTATGCCTCGACCGACTCTACAACTCGCTCCCGATCGCTCTCTTCATCCGCCTACTTCACTTTCCAGAATGCGCACAAACACAGATATATTGGGACAATCACTAAAACATATGCGCAGACGGTGTCTTCTACGCCGAGCTCAACGAGTTCTTCCAACGCGAGCTTGCTGAGGAGGGTTACTCCGGTGTCGAGGTCCGCGTTACCCCTACCGTCACCGACATCATCATCCGCGCCACCCACACCCAGGATGTCCTCGGCGAGCAGGGCCGCCGCATCCGCGAGCTCACCTCGCTGATCCAGAAGCGCTTCAAGTTCCCCGAGAACTCTGTCTCGCTCTACGCCGCCAAGGTCCAGAACCGCGGTCTCTCCGCTGTCGCCCAGTGCGAGTCCCTCAGATACAAGCTCCTCAACGGTCTCGCCGTCCGCAGAGCATGCTACGGTGTCCTCCGTTTCATCATGGAGTCTGGTGCCAAGGGTTGCGAAGTTGTCGTCTCCGGCAAGCTGCGCGCTGCCCGTGCCAAGTCCATGAAGTTCACTGTACGTTGTTCCTGAGAGACAGTACTGCATTTCTAGATTCTAACACATCACTTCAGGACGGTTTCATGATCCACTCCGGTCAGCCCGCCAAGGACTTCATCGACTCTGCCACTCGCCACGTCCTCCTCCGCCAGGGTGTCCTTGGTATCAAGGTCAAGATCATGCGCGGTGCCGACCCCGAGGGCAAGGCTGGTCCCCAGAAGGCTCTCCCCGACTCAGTCACCATCATTGAGCCCAAGGAGGAGCAGAGCGTCGTCCAGCCCATGTCCCAGGACTACGGTGCCAAGGCCGCCGCTGCCCAGCAGGCCGCCGAGGCTCAGCGCGCTGCTGAGCAGGGTGAGCAGCAGACTGAGCAGCCCGCTGCCGAGCAGCAGGAGCAGCAATAAATGCGGTGATGCATGATTGGAGCAAATGATAGCCACGGTTAGGGTGTTTTTCAATGCACTTGTTATGGCGGCACGTACAGGAGTCGGCGCTATCGCCAGGGAGTCAAAAGCTCGTCGTCCAAAAACAAAGTAAATTTCTTCCAACTTCATCAAGCGTTTCATGAAGTATGTCCCCCAAACTCTTGCTCTATCATTTCTCATTCCTGATGCTGCGGTGATCAAACTACGTATGTCTGCATGTATGCATCGGGGAGCTTTACTAGCTCAACGGCATCCAGCCAAAGGATTGAGGAGGCGTTTTCTGTTGTCGAGGGTCTGAACGTGGTTCACCTCGTATCTAATCCCCAGGTTGTGTATCGGACTCGGCCGTGAAGGTGCGGAGAAGAGATATGCAGTCGCCTCACGTGGTACTGCAACAGATAGCAATGCGGCTCAGATACAGAAGAAGGGTGCGGAGAAAGGGTTGTAACTCAATTGACAGGAGCAAGCGGTGGTCTGGATAGGTTGCTTGTTCCGCAGTGCATGCGAGCATGGAAGATCGTTACTTGATGTCGTAAGTGGAGTGGAGATGCGGAGGAGGGTGACGGAGAGCGAACCGGGGCTTTGTCAAATGCAAGCGACCCTTTCCGCTTCGGCATCATAGCACCTCTTGCAATTTCCTTGATCTCTGAAGGTTATATTCCTAGCCCATACCGCACATGGTTTTTCCACTTTCATACCTTTTCACTTGCAAGTGACGAATTTCTGTGTGGGTGCGATAATAGCGAGCTGTATAAAGCGTTGTTTTGCTGAGCGTCGCCGTCTTCCTACTCCCCCTTCAACCCAACAAACCTTCGAAACCTCAATCGATTTTTACATTACTTTGATACAACTCTCTCACCATCAGTCAAGATGGTCGGTGGTACAGAAGATGTTTACTGCACGGTTAGTGTCACGATCGCTCCGCTTTTTTGTTACGATCTCTCCGGTTCCGAGCGATGCTAACGATCTCCGGCTTCTAGATGGTAATCACAGATTCTTATCTGGCAGGTATGTTGTTCTAGCAAACATGTACGACTACCCCGGCGCAACGATCTAACCAAAGAACAGGCGCAGCAGTACTTGCGCATTCCCTAAGAGACAACGGTACCAAGAAGAAGCTGGCCGTACTCGTCACACCCGATTCACTACGAGCAAGCACTCTCACCGAACTCAAGGTATCCTTCAGCAAGAGCACACTCAATGCTTAACGCTCCATGACTAACCCCTTCTCAGTCCTTGTACGACTATGTTATCCCCGTGGAGCGCATTAGCAGCCCGAATCTCGCAAACCTCCACCTCATGAACCGCGGTGACCTGCGCGATGCTTTCACCAAGATCAACCTTTGGCGCCAAACGCAATTCCGTAAGATCGTCTACCTTGACGCCGACACAGTCGCTCTACGCGCCCCAGACGAACTCTTCGACATTGAGGCATCCTTTGCCGGCGCACCAGATGTCGGCTGGCCCGATGCTTTCAACACCGGAGTCATGGTTCTCAAGCCACACATGGGAGATTACTGGGCATTGAAGACCCTGGCTGCTACGGGCGACAGCTTTGACGGTGCTGATCAAGGTCTGCTGAACCAGTACTTTGAGCACAAGAACTGGCACCGCCTGAGCTTCATCTACAATTGCACACCCAGTGCAAACTACCAGTATGAACCCGCATACCGTTACCACAAGTCGAGAATTGCCATGGTCCATTTCATTGGAAAGAACAAGCCTTGGACGGTAGCCAGATCGCAGGGTGCAGCACCCGGAGCCTACAACGAGCTTCTGTATCGCTGGTGGGCTGTCTACGACAGACACTTCAAAGAGCCAGTGAGTAATACTACTTGAGGGGGCTATGCGGGAACATCGCTGACAAGTTGCAGGTTGCTGAGTACACATCGGGCCGCTATTCGCCTGCATCCTCCCCCATCGCTGCCCCTGAGGCTTCCGTGCTTGCTGTAGAAGGTGATCCTGCTGAGCAGAGAGAGCTCGGAGAAGAGTTCGGCCAAGGTCGCGCAGAGCCGACCCCAACTGCGGAGCAAAGAAGATTCACGGCACCGCAGGCAGAGTGGGATGCTACTCGGTAAGCGAAGGCTGTCGTCATGCAGAAGTTCAGTTCTAACCACCCTGCAGTATGGAGCCGCCTACCGACTCAAAGCCAGAGGCAGCAAACTTCCCCACCACGACTTATGCCTTTAACCAAGACAAGGATTTCTTCCGCCCTCCCAAGGCCTATCCTGAGCCCCCCAAGGACATGTGGTATGAGGTACCCAAGACAAAGCCTGATCCGGCTGCCAGACCCAAGCCCATCTTCCCCTGGGAAGAGCGACAGGATACGAGACCCACCAGAAAGTTTGTCGAGGATGTCGACTCTCCCGACTCGGTGCCCCAGCCCGGAGTCACCATTCCATCTGCCGACTACACGTCTAGCCTCAACAACAGCCCGGCTACCCCTATCATCAAAATCACAACCGATGACCCATGGCAAGACTACACCTCGAACGCTAAGAACGCATGGGATGACATCGCCGGCATTGACGCATACATCCGGAAGTTCAATGACCAGCAATTCAAGTCTCGTACCAACTCGACTCAGATACAGTCTCCTTCGACAAACACTCAGTTCGAGCGCAGAGAAAGCCTGATACTGACTGATTTCCCCACCGAGCTGGAACGTCCAAGTCTGCCTGTCACTCCAGCCCCCATCCGCAGAACAAACTTCTGGGCAAATGAAAGAAACAACAACGGACAACTCCCCTCGGCTGAGGGTGTGCCCGAACAGGCTGACTGGGTATGTCCTCTTTTCCTTGGTTGTTCTTCCTCATTCTCGCATCTCGCTAACAATTCTTCAGGATCCAACTGAGAAGCTCGAGGAGCTGAGACGCGGCTCCGTTACCATGCCGCTTGATCTGAAGATGCCCGAGAAGAAGATCCCTAGCCGAGCAATGCCGTCGACCGCACCCGCTTTCTATGAGAAGAATACTGCCACTTCCAGCACCCAGGGCAGCAACACCCAAGCCGGTCCTTCGTCTTCGCCCTCCGCCCCTAGTACCACACCTCAGTTCAACAACCCCGGTTTCTCCAACTCCAGCTCAAACTCCAAGGCAGAGGATGTCCTGAGCCCTACCGAGCATGGTTCGCGTCAATTCTAGTCGCGTCGTCCGCGAACCAAGCAGAGAAGAAGAAACAGAAGCGTTTGAGACCTGATTCTTACACACATTGCCAACGTCGAGAAGGAGAGACCCTTTTTTTTTTTGTCGATACTCGTAGCGCGTTCCTTGAGCATAGCGCCTGACTTTTTTCTAAAAAGCGTAGCAAGACATTGGGATACAGATTAATAGCAGATCAATAGTAGACCTCGAATGTCAAGATATTGATCACGTTCTTGCTGTGTGTTTCGGCCGGTTCTTGCTCAGGCGTGTGCCGCATTGTATCCTCTCTCGCCGCCGTGTCCCATCAGCACCACGATGTAATAGTTCGGCATCAATCAGTGTTTCGCAATTGTGAATGGTTGGTTCTCACTGTATTTCTTCGCATCATCGTCGATGTTGCTGTTACTGGTTACCTCTTATGTGGTTGTGTTGCAGTGTGGTTTGGTTGAAATTCGTCGGGAGCGATCGAAGAAATTGACTACACTAATCAAGTTGTTATATTCGCCGCTTCCATGCACTTACTATAGCACTCGGATACTCAAAAAGGGGTGCAAGGATGCATCTATCAACATGGCTCAGTTCAGAGCTATACAGTGTCGACATCGATCGGTGTAGATGGTCGGTGATTGACACCAGGGTCATACCATTGACTAACTCCACATGGAGAAAAGATGGAGTCGCGGGGTCTTCGTGATTTCAATACGTCATGGCAGTTGTCATGCGACAAGTTTGCTGATAACGATCAATGATTCCTCTATTACAGTTCTAGCACAGCCTTGTTATCTTATCTACTCGGTACCGAGAAGCATCATCGCGACCAGTCGAATCCTTGAAGATTTGATCGCATCCAGAATATATTTGTTTCGAGTCCATCGAGCACGCGACAGGCTTCATTCGCATCCGCGATCCTCCCTACCTTCTGTCAACCTACCAACTTCAAGTACAAATACCTACAATATGCCAGCATTTGGACGTGGCGGAGCGGGCAACATTGAAGCCCTGCAAGCGACGAAAGCAACAAAAGCATCCAATGCGACCAACGAAAAAGTGTCCGCAGACCTCGAACGCAACCAACAAGACGCCGAAGACTACGCCGGCACAGCACACCCAGCCCTACACAATCAAGAATACGCCCACACAGGAAGAGGCGGTGCAGGAAACTACTACTCCCCTCGCGAACTCATTGCGACTGGCAAATTCGAGGGTGTAGACACAAGTCATGTTCTAGGAGACGGCACACCTGCTCCCAAGGGAGAAAAGGAAAAGGAGGAGCCGACTGTTGTGCGATACGGTAGAGGAGGAATGGGCAATTTCTTCGGTGTGGACGAGGAGATGGCGAACAAGTTGAGGAAGAAGCATGAGGATGAGGCGAGGAAGCAGGATGAGTTGAAGCAGCAGATTGAGAAGGGTGTTGATGGTATGCTGTCTCGTCCTGAGAAGGCTCGTTTGCCTGGTGGTGAGCCTTTCTAGCTGCTCTGAGTTTCGTCGTTCTTGTTCGCTGTTTCAAGGGGCGGTGTTGTGGTTTATGTCCTTCTCTTTTGTGTACATGTCCTTTGTTTGATTATCTGTTATGTTAATACACCAAGCCGACAGCTGCGAGACAGCTTAACTCTCGTACGCATCTTCATAGTTCCAAGTTCGTATGGCTGCTACTCATTTCGGTCCCGGTATCTTTGCTTGCCGGTGAGGCTCAAGAGACATCCGCTGTTGTGCGACCTGTCCTCACATGAATAGCAATACGTATGTTGGCAGCAAACTGGCACGGACACCGCATCCGTGTGTTTATTCTGATGTAATCTCACTCGCCCTCCTTGTTTCCATGGGCGACACAGCCCCTCCTGAGGGGGATTCGCAGCTAGATCGACACGAAGCTTTTGAGGAGCCTCGTCACGCAAGAAACCGGGTCGGGAAGGAACTGCTTCCCCTGCAGCAAAATACCACCATCTGGGGGTGTGGCTTCAGTCCTAATCTCAAACGTGTCCTTTTCCCTTGGACTTTGTTTCTCTCTATTGCTATGCGAAGCGTACACAGTTACGAGAATATCGTATGGCTTGCGCTGTCACCTCGGCGCAACCGTATTATTTCACATGCCAATCGAAGCTTTTGGATCGAGATAACATCTGCATCGAACGAGAAAGAAAGCAAAGGGCACGCTTATGATGTAGGTGGCTAGTAGCTACCGCAAACGGGAAAGATGTTCAGGGCAACCGCAGCTTTCAAGCTTCCCCCGCTTCTTAGGGTCTGGATCCAACCCCTGCTTCTCAAGGACCCCGCTGTCGTTGAAAAGTAAAGAGCAAAAGGAACCATGTTCTCAGCTGTAGGTACTTTGCTCAGGGGACTGTACAGTCGCTCAGTGTGATGCTACCTGGTCAAAAGCTGATGTTCTGTCCAGAGCAATTGCAATTTCCCTTTGTGTTGCTGCTGAGAACCGTTTCATTATAGAAGCTATGACGTAGGTCGATGAGGGGTGCGTGATCAAAATCGCAAGAGGGACTTTCGTGCGGGAGCAACAATTGGCGGGGCCTTCCGTCCATTCCAGAGTCTGGATTGGCTATTGAGTTGCTATAGCGTCAGACCATGGCTCGATGTCGTTAGCAAGGGACAACGCCTTGATGTCAGTTGGCGAGTGAATGAGGCTTGAGTGGATACACATTCGATCATTTGTGGAATGCCCTCTGTTTGCACGTGCTACAAGGACAACGAACCCAGGATGAGGACACAAGTATAAGTAGAACCCCTCAAGCCACCATCTCCTTTTGCTTCTTTCTCATCATCACACTCTCAAACCAATCTTCTACTTTCCCAAAACAAAACCAACCCCCACCACCTCAATCAAAATGCCTGCCCCCAACGTCGACGAGCCTAACCAGGGCATTGTTGGTCAGATCGGCAACTCCATCGCCAACGCCGCCAACTACGTCTCCGAGACCATCTCTGGCAACGCCGCCGAGGCTTCCAAGGAGGCCAACAAGCAGCAGGCCAAGGGCAACACCGCCGATGACTCCATCTCCGGCCGTGTCTCCGGTGCCATGGGCGCTGCCTCCGACAAGCTCGACCAGCACTCCCACGAGGCCCAGGCCAAGGCCAACAAGGAGTCCATCTAAGCGTATCCTCCCTTCGCTAAGATGACTTCCCAACTTCCTCACAACCTGCCATTATCATCGCCTCAATGCTCGGACACAAGCATAATACCCTCTTCGGTTTCACCTTTGGCGGCTTGACAGCCACCAGATCTTCTTACCCTGGAAGCTTCTTTTATACCACACCTATAATCACCCGACTTTGATGGTTGATTGATATTGTTCAAGTTGGAGGAACACCCCCCCTTTCAAGATCACTCGAATGGATCACGAATTTTATGAGAAACATTGGATCAGGGAAACATTTTCAGGAATGAAATGTTTGGATATCTGGATCGGATTGGATGGAAACATGTAGTCTCTTCACGAATACCAAAATCTTTGATCACAACCACTTTTGCTCCCTCTTTGTAAAAATCGTGACATGTTCGAATTCGATGCTATCTGAACTCAAAGCAACAAACTGACCCTTCAATAGCAGAGTGCCAGTGGCATCGATGCGATGAGAATAGGACTCGCAGTCCGACTGAGCTTTCAGCCTGCCGAGATGCCTGTAAAACACCATCAAGATGCAAGGTAGTTTCTCGTACAGGAACACCGCCCAGAGAAGAGCACGAGAGATGACACCCCATTTTCTCAAACACGCACACAATCGACGAAACCATCTTTCTTGCCTTCCAACAGGTACACGAAATTGATGTTCTGTCTGCGTTCGACACGGTGCAATTTCTCCTTGCCACGTCACTCAATTCAGCAACTCTTGACGGGCCCTTCCTTGCTAGCATTGTCTTTCGATAACCACTATGAGGAAGAACTCGATCTCACTACAACTTCAGCTGCAGTTACACTTATATCAGACACCCGCGTCGACTTGGAAGACCAACCCTAGCATTGAAGCATTATCAAGGCCAAATTTCTTGATGCCATTTTGGACCAGTCCTGGCAGGAGAGAGATACCCTGTCCT
>ERZ794946.357-NODE-357-length-18951-cov-4.587267_pt1 | contig 18951 bp, 11 predicted proteins | sample MGYA00433072_ERZ794946 | MGnify/ENA primary metagenome ERZ794946 (study PRJEB30137, sample SAMN04331413) | food metagenome | isolation source: Y3 must sample point D1 replicate A | place: Australia: South Australia | collected 2014 ...
AAACACCGACCATAACCACCGACCCCAACTTTACTTTGACCATTCACCGTACTTGACTTCAACCTTCTTCTCGCCAAAACCCTGGCTGATTTCAACAATACAGCCAGTTACTCCCTCGAGTTTACTCTACCAGACACCTATCCCGATACACAAAAGCCACATGTATGCCTTTCTTGCGGCGGTGACGTAGACACCTCGACGCGGAAACGTGCAAGAGCAAAGTTGGCAGAGATAGTGGAAGAGCAGGAACCAGGAATGGAGATGCTAGATCTGATTGTCACATTATTCACCGAATACTTGCCAGAGTTGACCGAAGTCGATGCCTCGACTGCGGATCACAGCCAAGAGAGTGGTCAAGGTCAGCACCAACACGCCTCGAAGATCAAGCGTGTGGTGATATGGTCGCATCATCTACTGGCAACCTCGAAGCGGAAGGACATACAGGCTTGGTCAAAAGAGCTGTCTCTAAGTGGCTATAGTCGACCGGGCCATCCAGGCAGTATATTCGTAGAAGGCGACGAGGACCAAGTAGACGAGTTCATTCGTCGATTGAAGCAACTGCGCTGGCAGGCATTGCAAGTCAGAGGCGAAGAGACGGCCGAGAAGCGCATATGTGGTCCTGGAGATGGTGTACTTGAAGTCGAAGGTTTGGGAGAAATTGCAGAAGCACTCAAGAAGATTGATACCGACACTGCTGATCTATTCCTTCAAGCCATGAAGATTGCAAAGACAGATTGATATCAGATTATGGAAACGATCAGATGACTTGAAAATGAGAATCTTCGATATGAAAAAGAGTACGAAAATGGACAAGACGCTATGCTGACTGTCTTGTGTGAGTGTGAGTCAGGTTGAGGGGGATGCGAGGATAAAAAAAAAACAAGAAACAAGAAAAAGAGGTCGTGTCCGCCTCTTCCAACCCTTCCCAAGAGAGAAATCAACCAGATACTCCATCATGAGAACAAAACTCCAAAGCAAGAAACAAGCGGACAAAAGATCCCGGAGGTGTTCGTAACTCCATCAATGCCCGTATTATGCCGCCAAATCCTGGTTCCAGACCCCCTTTGAACGGACAAATGAAACAATTGGTATCGCTGTTTTTTCTTCATCCACAATTTTGAAACAATACGAGAAGGTATTCCTGCTGGTGTGCCCATTTATCGAGGCATGATTCCGACTCTGCGAGTCTTGATCAGGAAAGGCGAGGGCATCTCATCACGTTCTGGGTCCCACAGAGGCTCTCTGTCCAGAGTGGCTTTTGAGGAGACCTTGGGCACTTCAATGCTAGAGGACGGGCTGGGGATACCTCTGGCCTGTGCGAGCTCCACCAGGGTGCGGCCCTGGATGCCTTGTTGAAGGTTGTTGCGGTGGACAGTCTTGATCATGTCTTCACTCTTGGCGCCCTTCTTTGTTGCCAGTGCGGTCTTAGAAGGCTGGGATGGTATGGCAGGTGCTCTTCTGCTCGGGCTGATTGGCAAACCCTTGTTCATGGGAGAGCGGCTGGGCGATGCTGCGGCTCGTCGCGTGCTGGGTGCGAGGTTAGGCACCGACTTTAAGCGCGACTGGAGCTGTGTTGGCATCGTCTTCTGTCTTGACACTGCAGGTCTCGAAGGCTGAGCAAGAACCTTGAAGGGGTCATTCTCTCTGCTGTTAGGTCTGGATCTGATGGGAGAACCGCCATCTGAGCCGAAAGCATCGTCGTCGTCGGCATCCTCGGGGAAAAGGGCAAGGTTGCTCTCACGAGTTGCGCGGTCAAACATGTTGGGTCCCTTGAAAGCAGGCTGTCTCAACTTGCTTCCCTCAAGAGGCGCGTTTCTACGCGGTGACAAGGAAAGCGAAGCAATGCTCATAGGGCTAGGATCAGCCATTTGGATGTCCATGGGGCTGGGAGCAACCTCGTTGGTGCCGGCAAATGTCTTTGCGCGGGTGAAGGGAGTGCGGTTGGATGACCTGGATGACTTGAGAGGCTTGTGTCTTTGCATAAGCGGCGAGTCCTCTAGAGAGAGGGCGTTGAGACTGGGACCGTCCTCGTCGGCCTCTCCTATGGTGACGAGCGAAGAAGAATCTTCCAGTGATTGCGTTGGTGTTGATGAGCGTTTTGGTGGCTCGACAGTGTCCGAAGTCGAGTTCATTGAGCTGGTACGTGATGAGGGCAGCGAGGCGAGTCTTCTCTCAACTTCTTCCTCGACCTGCTGCTCAAACATCAATTTGTAATGCTCTCGCAGCCTGTCTCCTACAACGTCCACCTGACGGTTGATCTCGAGGTGTGCCTTTGTCTCCCATTCCAGTCTGAGCTGTTTATCGAGTTGGTCATGCATTGCTTGTTGTTCGGCTTCCAATCGTGCAATCTTGTCCTGTGCCGACTTTAGGGCGGCAATTGCATTCTCCTTTGCGGTGATGTGTTGTTGCAGAACCATGACGCCTTCTTGTGTCTTTCGTACGAGCTTGACTCTGGGTAGGTTCAAAAGGCTGGCTGTGTCGGGTCTTGAGTTGGGGTTGACCTGAAGACATGCAGAAATTACATCCGAGAGCTCTTTCGAGTATGCACGTGGTAGCGGCGCGACCTTGCCGAGCTTGATCTTTTGAATGAGTTCAAGGTGAGTGCGGGCGTTGAATGGAGGTTCCCTCGAGCAAAGCTCGTAGACGATGCATCCGAGTGACCAGATGTCGGAGTACAGGGAGTAGCGTTCGGCAGCGCAGATTTCGGGCGACATGTAGAAGGGAGTGCCGACGTAGGTAGAAGCGAAGTCGTGAGAAAGGATGATCTTGGAAAGGCCAAAGTCGCCGAGCTTGACCGCGTTACCCTCACCAAGGAAGACTAAAAACCGTGTCAGTTGACTTGCAAATACAGAAGGAAAAGAAAAACACACCATTCTCAGGCTTCAAATCACGGTGGAGGATCATCTTGTGTGCTTGCTTGCTCTTGAGAGGTAGAGCATTCTTCGTCAGGCCCAGAGCGTTGCTGTTGACATCCGGTGGGTCCTCGCCGTAGTGGCAGCGATATAAAGCGCTGACGAGTTGTGCAAAGATGGTCCATACAAACTCTTCGTCGGCATATTCGTTGCGGGCCTTGAGATCCTTAATCATCATGCCCAAGTCTCCATTGCCGCAGTATTCCATGTATAGATGTAGGTCGTGCGAAGCCTTGAGGTGCTCCTTCTCGTAGTAGGCGACGATGTTGGGATGGCGGAGGCCTCGTAGAATGTCGAGTTCGGCCGAGAGCTGCTCGCGCTCCTTCTGTGACATGCGAGTGTAACATATTTCTTTGCGACAAAGAATCTGAGTCGAGTGTCAGTAAGGCGTGGGCGAGGACATGGTCGAGGAACATACAAGGCCGTCATTCTTTCTGCGAACCTTTCTGATGATGCCGAATGAACCTTGACCTGGAGTGTGTCAGCAAGCTGCATGAGTGCGGAGGATAGACAGAGTTCGATACCGATCTTGGTCAGGACCTCATACTTCTCGGCCTCAGTCTCGGCCATTGTAGATGCTGGATGGAGGATGTTGTGTAGGATGAAACAGAGCGAGATGGATGCCGGATTGTACTAGTAGCGACAGGGCGACAGAAGAGAAATGACGACGAAAACCTAGGCGCTAGACATGACCAGTCAGAGGGTAAGTGGGAACTTGGAAGCAATGTGGGAGAGCTGAGCTGAGGCTGGGAGCGGGAAGCATGAACAAAAGGCAGAGCGGACTTGGGTGTTTGCAAAAGTCAACACTAAGATCCACCGGGCAACCGCTGCCAAACTTGGCTTTGCGGCTCGTGCGCTGAGGCGTCAGGGTCCGGAATGACGATGTTCTGATTTGTACAGTGGGGCGACGCCACTCGAACTCGTATGCCGGCCATCAGATCGAGTCAAAAGAAAATATACATAATTTCCAAGGCACAGAGGCCATGGTCTGTGGTCGTGTCCGAGTCCGAGTCGCTAGAACATCCATATCGCCATGGTGATCAAGAAGTATGAACTCGAGGCCGCATTGCATGCTGAGAAGCAGCAAATCTCCAGCGGCCAGTTGAAAGAGGACAATCCACTTGATACGAGCGATGAGTTCCGTATCTTTTGTGAGGCTTGCAGAAGGTAAAACATCTGTTGCGCCGCGTTAGCTGTTCGCGTATGAACTAACAGTAGTTCAGGGGTGACTTGAAGGTGTGCCAGGAGCAGATCTCTGCTGGTGTCAACATCAACGCGAGAGACAGATATGATTACACTCCGCTCATCTTGGTAGGTGCAGCAAGGTGTTGGCACAGACTGGCCGCGACTAATCGACTTCCTGAATAGGCCAGCTTGTGTGGTCACTACGAGGTTTGCCAACACCTGCTCGAATCCGGAGCCCTTTGTGAGCGTGATACCTTCCAAGGTGAACGTTGTCTGTATAATGCTCTGAATGACCGCATTCGCAACTTGCTGCTGCAGTACGACTTCTCCAAGTCGACCGACCCTCTGCAGCCACTTGCTGCCCATACCACTTCACTACTCTCGAGACCGGATCCGAAGACGGCTGACATTACTGTCACGACTTACGACCAGGAGTTCGCTTTGCACAAGTTCATTCTTGCTGCTCGCTCGCCCTACTTCGCCGAGAAGCTCGCCCAACAACCAGATACTGCGTCGTGGAAGCTGCCACCGAAAATACCCTCGCAATCCTTCAACTCGGTTGTCCGCTATCTGTACTTGGGTGAAGCCTCAGCTGAGCTGAGTGAGGATGAGGAAGAGCAAAAGGCAATCCTGGCTGGCATCGACAAGCTAGGCAAGCAATTAGAGGTTCCTACTCTCTTCGAAAGCATCATCGATGCTGGAGACAGAAGATTGGCAAGACAGCGTAGGACAGAAGAGATGGCTCGTGGTCGAGACCAGTTCGCGACTTGGTTCCGAGCGAACGTGTTGCGACACAAGGTTCACACCGACACTGAGAAAGCCGACAAGGTCAAATGGGACAAGAACAATGCCATCTTCGCTGATGTCTTGCTCAGAGCCGATGAGCCTGAAGATGAGGAGAAAGATGACATCCCGTCGACTCAAAAACAGGTTCGTGATACCGAAGGACCCTTGAATGGTATTCCCATCGGAAATTTCTCCTCAGAACAGGCACAGGCGCCGGTCGCTCTGCGCAAGTCTGTCCTCTTTCCTGTACACCGCGCCATGTTGCTGCGATCCGAGTTCTTCAGTGCCATGTTCTCGTCGAGTTTCCGAGAGGCACAAGACTCGCCACACCTACACATCATCCCTATCGACTGTTCGCCCCAAGTCCTGGAGATTGTCTTGACTTATCTCTACACTGAAAAAGCCGACTTTTCGTTAGAGATAGCTGTCGATGTTCTTTTCGCTGCTGATCTCTTGTTCATCGAGAAGCTGAAACAACGGGCTGCCATTATCATATCCACCTTGGGTAATGGCGGTGCTTCTGTCGTTGAATCCGAGAATCCACGAGGCGAGACTGCTATTGAGGACGTAGTAGACATCTACGATGTTATTCGCGCCGGCTGGGACACCCGCGTCCACCGCCTCGAAGAGTTCGGTGCTCGATACATCGCCTACAGATTAGAACGTTTTATTGATGATCCAGAGTTTGCAGAGCTGGTCAAGGAGAGTGCTATGAGAATTCAGGGACGTCAAGAAACTGATACAGTCGAACTCATCGACGAGTAAGTGCTGGCAGCTGCATGATTTCCTACGACTATTTGCTAACATGGTCCACAGTATTCGATACTATCTATCCGATCGATTCCGTCTGAGAATGGAAGATTCTGGCATTGAGCAGATGACTGATGAGACTTTGGATCCCTCTCAGTTGCCGGGCAAGGACGTCTTCGACCCAAGCGAAGTCATGTTCGCGGAGGATGAGGGCGTTGATGTCCACTCGGGTACAGCACTACAAGACTCTCATGACCATGACAATCTTGTTATTCGTACGTTGGATGGTGAGATTGCTGGTGACGAGTTTGCGCAGGATGCCATCAATTACCAAATCCTTCTTGGTAAGATAGATAACTTGCTGGACACTCTGACATTAGACGCGTAAATATGGACGCCTACAATAAACAACGTAGACAATGGTTATGTTATGTCAACACAACATCTCAAAGTATTGTGACTTGTCTCTGTGGTGAATCAACAAACAAGCTTTAGGCCCGCCGAGGCAAACTACCCACGGTACGCCGGGTGGGTGAAGAGCCCGATCACAGATGGTCGTCATTAGTTTGAGGAACTACGTTTTAGATTTCTGAATGGCTCAACAGGCCTTCTCACGAGTTTGACGGGATTGCGAATGGTTGAAGGTGACGGGCAGGGTCATCTGGCTACCAACAGCGCGCTTGGCGATGTTTGCTTTGTTTGCAACCGCGGACTTCCACATTCGCACCTTCTAACCTGGATGACCATTCCATCATCAAGATAAGACATCGAGTCGACCAATTTATCCAACTCTACGAAGATGAAGTGACTCTTACTCAATTGACATGGGCCGATGATATGCGCCCAACCAATATTCGCCAAAAACTACAATAATGTCAGCTGCCGGACAGCATCACTTCTGCTTGCTCTGGATCCACGATGACAGCTTCTCTGAAGAGACCGTGGTCTTCAACTCGGATCGTGTGGCTTTGAACGAAGACTCGCTATGTAAACTTGCGGCTTTGAAGAACACAGTCTCAACGCATGACTTCTCTATCAGCACGCCAGCACTCTCAGCTACTAGACCCGAGAATACGCCAGGGAAGACATCTCTGCGCCATGGGAGTAGAAAATCTGCCAAACATGTCTCGGATATGGAGAAGCATGCGGACTCCTCCAGATCTCTGATCTTTGTGGCCCGCGACATGACTCCTGAGCAGAAGCGAAAACAGCCTAGGCTTCAAGTCTCCGTCCATACAAACGCGGCGGCCAAATTTGGCTTTCGCAACAACATGCAGGCTATAGTACTTCCGGTAAACACAGTATACTATTCGAATATACCTGACCATGACTGACTCTACTGCAGGCGCTTGAAGATGTACATTCTGCGTCTCACGTGGAGATAGTGTTCCGCGACCAGTATCTAGCACGCTCAGACATGTGGAGACTGACAGTAGCAGAGTTGAGTGAAAAGTCAGTCTACCAAGGGCAAAAGTTGCTATTCTTGGGTAGCATCAAAGCCACGGTGAAGAACATCTTTGTGGATGGACAGAAAGTAACTTCGGCCTTTTTCTCATCTTCGACGAAACCCATCTTCCGCAGCGAATCTGCAAAGTATGTCATTTTTGTGCAGATGTCTCGCGAGATGTGGGACTTCGATGCGGAAGGATCAGGCGAAATCATGTTCAACAAAGTCATCAACGGTTTTTTGCCCGATCTCTTCAAACGGTGGCAAAGACTCAACGTGCACCATCTGGTCAGCATTATCATGTTCACTCGACTCGAGTATGATCAAGGTGTGCTTGTACGACGTGAAGAGGATTCGGATCCACCGGGAAGCAACGGGCGGCCCTACAATCACGGGTCTGAGTTCAGAGACTATTATCGGGTCGTAACCACGGATGCAGCAAGTAGTCGATGGGTTGACATCCTGTACAAACTCAAAAAGGAGTTCAAGGTCTTCTTGAAGGATGTTTCTATCGTGGGTGGTAACGATGCTTACGGGCCACCTCCAGAGACACTAGCATCGGTGAAAGCCCGAACCGAAACCGAGTCTGTGATAGCCGGACAACCTACTACATCGGCAAGAGGCAACATATTGGAAGCGATCAATCTTGCTGCATCTCAATTTTCGAAGGACTACATCGACCGCGATCTGGTTCACACAGGAATCTCACTCTGCATTGTTACCGCTGGCACAGGTATATTCGAAGTCGATTACAACATACTGAAATTGACAACCGATGCTCTCGTTGCAAGCGGCATGGGTGTTGATCTTGTTTCCTTGGCGAGAATGCCCCTTCATTCTGTTCCTCTTTTCAGGTACAGAAGTCCTCACGTACTTCCAGGTCTTCCCGTCGTGTCTGATGTGTATACCTTTGAAGGGGGCAGCACACCGCGACAAGCAGGCTATCTGGAGAACCACATGTTTGGCACTCCTAGGAGTGGTGGCAGATTCATGCGCAGAGCCAGTAGTCATAACAGGGAACAAGTGCCGGGCACACTGATGGAATCTGGAGTTCAGTGGAGCTATGCTCTGCCGCACTGGATCGATGTTTCGTTTTGGACCGGTCACTCTGACGAGGAGCAGCTGCGCACTCAGTACGGCTTGAACTCGAAGAAGAAGAAAGGGTCGAAGAGAAAGGACCCTTTCACAACAAGCTGCCGAATGTACGAGTTGCAGATGATGGGTCTCATGGAGACTGAAATGAGCGATATTGCGATCCCTCTGCTGCCTGGGACTGCGAACACAGATAAGTCTCGCCAAGGAAGACACCATCTTGAGCCTGCACCTAGTGAGGACCTTCCAGGAAGCTATGGCTCGACACGGTCTTTTCATGGATACATCAGTGGCTCACCTCAGCACGTTGACGATGAATCGATCACCAAGATGGATATGCCTACGCGCAAAGAGCTGATTGACTGGATGGCTGCCTATGACAAGCAAGTGCCATTCAGAACGCAAGATTCTCCACCAGTCAAGACAATACTAGATCAGACGCCTATAGAGTCGTCCAGGGGTAGTCTAGACGCTACCGTGAGATTCAGTTCATCACCTACAAGACCAAGAAACAGCCTAGCTTCGAACCAGTTCAAGCCTGGAGAAAGCCCGCGGAGCACCGGATACCTTGGCAATAGGTCACCTCCGAAACGAGCCATGCCGCCAGCGAGGCTGGACAAGCCAAACCCACCTTCAATACGTACCACTAAAGCAACTCCTAAAAGAACTCCTATGCCACGTCAGATCAGTCTGGTTGGAGGATTGGGGACGGCGAAGTCCGCAGCCAGTATAAGTGTCAGTAATCATACAGCAGAGCTTAGTACACCTACGACAGAGTCTCCTCCAACACCGACTGCTCCCAAAGGAGGAGGTGGCCTGTTCTCCAGCCTGACACAACAACTTTTGAGCACGCTGCAGCGTAAACCATCACAAGCGAGCCTTACACGAACTGATGTCAGTGACCTTAGTGATCGAGCAGATTCGGACAGAGCAAGCCTGGTCCAACGTAGCAATCCAATCGCCATTAGGTCCAATTCAATAGTCTCGGGACCCGAAGAGGAGGAAGAGCCAGGCCAGCCAGGCACTTATCGTGGGTCGGTGTCGAAGATGTCCGAGGATATCGTCATTCGAGATGCTTCAGTAGTAGGTCGACAAGCCGCGACAGTGTCCGACTCTGCACCAGACACTATTGCGGACAAAGCCGACTACAACCGAGTGTTATCGCCGTTGACTGCGATCTCACCCTGGCTGACGATGCTCAATCCTTCGAACCCGAAGAAGCACAATATGAGTATAGCCAGTCAATTCCGCCGTTGGCAGCACATCTTTCCAAAGCCGGTACCTACCTCGGTGATGAAGTGGAAGTCTTTGTGTTCACCAGCGTCTCTACCTTTGACTGCTGAGTACTTCCCCACAGCCGAGCAACTGCGTAATGAGTACTCGGAATCACCTTATAGGATATTGCCTCTGGAAGATGAAGAGTCCTCCGAGGCCCCAAAGACACGAGAAGCATTGATCAGAGAACTCATTGCCTGTAGGCTGTCGCATGGCTTCCAGATAGTGGTCGGCCCAGCAGCTACAGAGTTTGCAGGTACAAAAGCCGCTTCTCTAGTCAAAGTGTTCGACAAGAATTACATGGCAGAAGATGGTGCCACGGTGCTGATGACTGTGGGGAATAACATTCACTTGCTCGTTTGTACCGAGAACGGCGAGATAGAAGTACGGAGGTACAACAGAAAGCCAGTGGCGGAAGTCGAATACACTGGTGCCGTGGATCCCACTGTGGCGTATCACCCATACATCCGTACATATCTTGCCAAGGGTTATGAGATGCGTCCTGTGATATTCAAGAACCCGCGACCGACATACAACTGGAACGCAATCGATCACCATCTTGCTGGTTACAAACAAGAGCACAACTCACAAGACCTCCGTTTCTGGAGAGCTCGATTTGTCCTAATTCCCGTCGACCATAAGATCAGAAGCGGGCAACTGGGCTTTGTCTCTGAAAACTCAGAGGAGGAGATTCGGTTGGAGGGAATCCAAAAGCTTACGCAAATATGGCAAAGACATCGCTACATTCCCCCAGAAGAGCGCCGCTTCCAGCAATCCCTGCAGCAAAGGCGTAAAGATCCGAATCCTCTGGCCATCGAATACCACACACATGATCCTTCGATGATTGTGCGAAACCATGCAACAGGATTGGCCGAAGCCTTATCTCAGGAAGAACCAGGCCATGAGCTCTTCGCAGAATCTGAACAATACCATACTAACGACTTCGATATGCAGAAGCTGGCGCAACATCTGCAGGCAGACCCGCCGAAAGGCATACCAGTGGCCGACCGTAGGTGGCATTTCAAGGTTCACTACAAATGCTTCCGAGGAGATCATCTTACGAGCTTTCTTCTTATCAACTTCAAGGACATTGAAACGAGAGAGGATGCGGTCAAGCTTGGAAATGCTCTGATGAAGAAAGGCTTGTTCACGCACGCTGTGCACAAACATCAGTTCCGAGATGGAAACTACTTTTACCAGATCGCTCCTGAGTACCGGACTACGCCTTATCCAGAAAATAAGTCAGGATGGTTTGGTATAGCTGGTAGATCAATCCCCACCACACCTATGCACGAAGGATCGAAAGCGTCACCCAAGTTTCTGCCAGTAGACAAGATACGTTCGCCAAGGATAGGACCTGTGGACAAAGCGCGTTCACCACTGATAGGACCAACCGATACCGCCCGTCCTCGATCAGGCACAGACGAGACGAAAGACTCTGCTAGAAGCACGCCGAAACCAGACTCGAACAACAGGCCAAGATTAGAGCTCAGTCGCAGTTTGCGTTATGATGTGGATCATCGCAAGAACTCTTATCGTCCCGAGATCATCACGCTGCATTATGATCGCATACACAATCCTGATAACTGCTACCACATCCGCCTAGAGTGGATCAATGTGACAGCCAAACTCATTGAAGATGCTCTGGTATCTTGGGCAACTAGTGTAGAGCGGTACGGCTTGAAGCTAGTTGAGTTGCCTATCGCCGAGGGTCACGCCATTATCACTCAACACCCCTTTAGAAGGCCCTACATCATCAAGCTTGCCTTACAACCTCCAAAGGGAACACCTAAGCAGTACCTGGAGGCAGGCACTAGTGCATACGAGGAGACTTACCCCTACCAAAGAGCGCTTGTCCGAAAATTCGATTTCGTATTAGACTACGAGGCGGCCAGTACCTTTGATCCCGGAGTCGACGTGAGCTACTCTTGGGGAAAGCCAGAGTACCAGTACACGCAATTCATACACAAGTCTGGCGGTTTACTCATACAAATCGACGGCGATGGCAATCTTATGCTCGTCGCGAACAGACTTTGCGTCAATCGCTCAGGAGGCGCTCGAGAAGCCTCCAAGTATGAGGTGCCTAGACGCGAGAAACGGAACTTCTCAGCACCAGCACCACCGCCACATGCCTCTCCTTTCTTGAGCGCCTTCAAAATTTCAGAGCCGCAAAGCATGCTCCAGAAAAACTCGTTTACTGAAGCTCCGGTTGAGCCTGAGATCGTAGCCGAGAAGCTAGAGGCATTCTGCTCCGATCCAGAGAAATTGAGAATGTTCTATGAAGATGCGCTAAGACCTACAGCGAGTCCTAGCCCGCACTTGACGCCCAGACAGACTCCTAGGCAGACACCGGTGCTGGGTGCGACTAGTGCCATACCACCCTTAGGACTGCCGCCGAGTATTAGCCTTAGGAATGCTAGTTTTGTGGAGAGCAGCCCGAGGATGGGGTTGTCGCAGTCGAGGAGGGCGAGTGTACAAGGACTCAAGTCCTTCTTGACGGAGTCAGGAAGTCACCGTGACTTGAACTGAGCTTGGCGATTGGTTGGTATTTGGCGCTTCGAAGTTGGATTGGAGGTTTATGGCTCGGTGGTGTTGAGTGAATCTTACTCATGCGCACAAGAAAGGCGCCCATCTATCTCGGTGAGGAGATCAGAGGCTTGTTTGGAGTAGATAGACATGTGAAGTCGAATGTTCTTGATTCACACCACCAATGCAACTCTCCCTAATTTCAGACGCTTTCACATGTCAGAGATACAAGCATTCAGGTTTGGAGCCTCCCGTCAGCCGAAGGTTCCTATCTTACGACCCCTCAGACTGCCGCGCTGGTCGGCTCCAGAAATTCGGTTAAGCAATATCGAGCCGTCTCGGCACTCCAAACTCGTCTCTCCTGAGTATTGGCCCGCCGAGTACCATGTATAGAGAGATGAAGTCGATCGCTTGCGGAGGAGCTGTACTCCGTCAACACCGGCAGCGCTTACTCTCTAGATAGCCTGATCGTGGGTTAACAGCCACCGTGATACCTCCCAACAAATCTGACCGTATTGAAATGGATGTAAGACGCCTTTTTGCAGCAGTCAATACCCAAAGTGCAAACAGAACAGCCTCCGGGTGTTGGCAAATTTGCTTCTAGGCAGATCAAACCGGCAATTTGCATGGGGCTGTCGTACAAGGGAGCCGCACAAGGAAGGCATCTCGAAAACAGGCGCCGAAGCCTGGAGGGCAGGTGACCCTTCCCTTGCAACGTGGCCGAGGAGATATGGATATGTTTGAAGCAAGATGGCGGGCGCGTGGAAGCGAGTCAATCAAAAAGAGATGCCAGCGATCTCATCTCATCCGTACGTACTGTGCCACTGTTGGCTGTTCGGTTCGTTGCGGCCATGCGACGGGATGTGTGCCCGTCACACGGCATGCGAGATGCCCTGCATTCTATTTGCTTTGAAGAGAAGAGGCAGGAGACTGATACCTTGCCTGATGGCGCGAGTGCAATGTAACATTGATTTGTCCGCTTCTGATCAGGAGAGATAAGAGAAGTGCTTGTAAGTCGGAAAGTTCTCCAAACTGTCATGCTTCTTTTTGCTCTGTCAGGAGAGTTTGGAGCTTTCAAGCCTCTTTCTCTGTTCCGCGAAAGTCAAACTCGCGACGTCACTCGGCCTGCGCTTCCCCGGAAACAGCGACATCGGAAGCTGCGAACGCGTAAAACAAGTGTCGGGATCGTTGGAATTTGGACATCCGGACAGCAAGATCGGCTTGAAATTCCACAAAGACGGTTAAACATCAGCCGCTAAATATCACCTCGTGTTTGCCAGAAGTTCAGGTGGTCGAAGTGGATCAATATCGATTCGCACAGGGCTGCATCTCTGCATTGAATGACAGCAGAAAGGAACAACCATTGAGCGGTTCGAACAAAAGGACGGCACACCGCAATCCTGCATCAAGCGTCATCCCTGTCAAGCCACGCCCAAGCAGTTGGGATGCGCAGCGCAGGAGAAGAGGTTAGGAAAAAAGAATAAACATCAAGTAACGCGACGCGAGCGATCTCCCTTTTAATCATCCCTCTCCACATATCGACAGGATCTGGCAGCAATCGTCGCATTGAATAAAGTCAATTCCAAGGCCTGGCTTGTTCTCCTGACAATCCTCTTATCTTTGCAAGTTGTTGTTTGCAGTGAAGGCTTGAGAGTTTCCCTTCTTCCATCCGAGAGTACATCACCCCCAACAACCCCAAATTTCTTCAAAGTTCAACCCGCGGTCTACAACGGTTGCCGGCTCGCCAGCGTTTTTTCCGGGGTATACCACTCTTTCTGGGCCTTTCTTTCCCCAACAACCATCACGCGACACCAAGGTACTGTCGCCTAGCATGTGCTTCTACGCCCGCCAGTTCCAGTCAATGATCAAGTTCTGGTTGGATCCTCAGACGCCCGTCTTCAATTGAAGCGTAGCAACTTGTCAATCAAACGATTGCCGTGACCAACAAGATGCATCGCTTCTCGCGCTCTCGTGGAGAATCCCAGGAGCCCGAACGCAACGAGGCTCCCATACCCTCAACCCGTAGTCTCTCACTTCTCTTCCCACCCCGAGAGTCTTTCGATCGTGCCAACAAGAATACAAAGACTTCTCCGAACACGCCCAACGAGCCCTTGTACGATCAAGCCACGACCACTACCTTCCCACTCTCGCCGGACGAGGAGCCGAGAATTATAATAGCCCAAGATGACACTGGTGTCTCGATCGACCGCCTTCTCTTCGACTCCAACTGGTCACGCAAGGCCAGCAGAGCCACCACCAACGACTTGAACGGCGAGTCGAAGAGTTTTTCTTTTAGGCCATCCTCGTCGGCTGGCCCGACATCTCCAACCAGCAGTGGCTTTCTGCGCACCCAGCCTTCTCGCGGTCACAGATCTACCATCTCGGTCGTGTCAGACCGCAATGCCTCCCCTCCGACTCGTCCGTCCATGCCGCGCCTGGACTCAACTTTCGTCCCGTCCACCCAATTCCGTCGCACGACCACGCCAGCCTCCCTCGCCGACACTCGCAAAGATCCCAATACTCCTGTTGAGAACACCGCTGAAGAGATGGATTCATGGTTAGACTGCATGTTTGGAAAGGCTCCAATGCGATACAAGGGTCCCGTCACAAAGCTCCATCATGTTCAACGTCAACCACCTGACGAGTCACACGACCTCCGCCCAAGGTCATCACCCCGAGGAGGATTTGGTTCATATTCAGCAAAGGACAGTTCTCCACTACGACCTAGCTCCAAAGGATCGAGCAAGCGGAAAAAAGACGCCTTGCTCGTGTGCACGACTTTTTGTGTCAACTTACACGATGAAGACCTCCCCGAACAGTTGCAACAATCTAGCTCTGTTCATGGAGGCCGTCAGTCATGTACAAGGAAGAAGCGCTTCAGCACACCCATGTTCGGCGTAGCCATTCTCCTCCCACTCGCAAGACCAAATCAATCCTCCGATGCAAACGGATCACAGGGTCAGCTTTTGGACGAGCGAAACCCTGTACATACTATCCTGGATGACTGGCATGTATACGCCAGAGCTCTAGATGCTCTGAGAACAACCGCTCTGGTACAAATTCAGCAGAGACTTCGCTTAAAGGTTGAGGCCCTGGCTCGCTCCAAAGTCGCCATGTCGCCCGCTGTTCCTCGCCTAGTCAAACTCGAACCGAGTGCTTTTGAGCATGCTCCGCAGATTGTTGAGATGTCTTGTGCAGTCATAGATCGCATCTCGCGTAGCTACCAAGTGCTACAAGCCGGGCCACAACGCGATTGGAGTATATGGCGGGACGAGTTGCGAGATTACACACGCGTTTCGCAGGACGCAGATTCAAAACGAGGCTTCTTCAATCTGCACAAGATCAACTTCATGCAAGCAGCACTGACGGCAGCCCTGAGTGTGGATCTCGGCTGGCTGAACATCTTTGCCCCTCCCCAACACCAAGCTCGTCTGCGTGAAGAACGCCAGAAGGCCCAAAAGACTTTTGACGCGGCTCAAAATCGCACCGTCATCGTGAGCATGGATCAGAACAAGGCTCGCAATCTTGTCTTCATTTTCTCAAAGTTGTTTCCTTGCCCGGCATCAGAAGCACACTTTGATGGCTTGAGACGCAATTCTTCGAACAGCCTGACTTCACCCAGCAGTCGTGTTTCTGCACTCACCCAAGGCTTAAAAGGTGCAGAGTATGCTCCGCAAGAAAGCAAGACTAACGGTCATGCCAATGGCCGCATGAATGGGCACAACATGGACGATGCACCTCGCACTCCCACGATCTTCGAGCCAGTCATTCAAGATTCACCAAGTACGTCTCCAGCGAAGACGCTGGCCATCAATAACTCGGCGTCGAAATCGACACGCAAGCCCAGTCTTGTAAACACTTCCGGCAAGATCGATATACCAAGCAAAGCTACTATGGCAGTGCCAATTAGTGCACCAGCGTCGAGTCGCAACACGCCTTCTGGCTCACCAGAAACGCGTCCGAGTAGTAGTCTGAATGCACAGGGAGATCTTATGCGCCATTTGCAACGCGCAAGCAGTACCACCACCAGCAACGGCAGTACTACCGATAACACCAGCTTGTGGAACAGCTTCAGAAGCAGCACGTGGAGTCTGAAGCCTCGTCGTGAATCGTTCCTGACCGAGAGAAGTGACAGCTTTGCCAGCAGCGGACAGCGTGAACAACCCGCAGGCATCCTGAAGACCAGTAAAAGCTTCGCAGCTCGTCAGAGTCAGAACAAGTTAGTGCGCATGGTAGAGGAAGTGCACGGCATGGAGGACTCGGACGAGAGCAACAGTCAACAAGCTTCAAGAAGAAGGAAAGCCCCCCCGCGCATTTCACCAATCACCATGGCTCATAAGACTTCTGCTCTGCAGTTTGACCCACCTGACTCTGACTATGCCGAAATAGCTTACACGTACAACCAGGATGAAGGTATTGTCGATGTTGACTTCCCTGGATGCACCCCCATGGTTGGTGCGATCCGCAGCAACTCTCCAAAAGTACCTAGATTCAAGGTCCCTAGCAGCAAACGCCAATTTCCCCTCCATCGGGCTCCCTTGCAAGAAAGCGGCAAGGATCAAGGATCGCACAACTCCCAAGGATTCGCTCGCTACGACAGAATTGCCGGGTATCTTGGAAAGTTCCATCCCGACTTTGCCTTGCAAGCCACAAGACCTTATGCGGAGCTGATCGATGAGATCAAATGTGCAATGCGAGCGGAGCCGTCGCCAATGGTCGAGCCTTCGGAAAATCTCAGGGTCTTCAGCCAAGAAACATTGATCGATGTTTGTTCGACAGTCATCATGGATGCCGAGGCTCTGACAGTGAAGAGGTTGACGTTGCGTAGACGTGTTCGGTACAAGCTGATCGTGCCTGACGAGTCGCCCAACCTTCCGAGACACCTCACCACTGCCAATGGAAGGAAACAGTCCATCAGTTCTTCTAATGGAAGTGGATCGGACCACGATAGTCAGATCAAAGTCATCAAGTCGGACGATATGGACTCGATCAAACGTACCTACAAGCGCAATGACGACGGAAAGAAGACTGGGTTCCGCGACCAGAGAATCCTCAAAACAGACCTTCCAAACGGTGGTGATCCCAACGGAGAAGTCAATAACCACGTCGCTGGCCGACATTCGATCGACGCTCTGGGCAACGCTTCGTCCGTGGTTCCGAATGGCTCAGAAACTCGATCTTCCAGCGCCCAGTCATCGCGTACTAACGGCAGCCGGGTTGACTCACCTATGATGGTGAAAGACCAGTCTACGCTGCTTGACCATCGTCCTAGCGGCTCTGTCGTTGTCGGGGAGGATCTGTCTGAGTTTATTGACCATCGCAAGACCAACAGCTGTCCGGATAAAGAAGCACCACCGGTGTTGACAGCCACAAAGCGAGTTCCTATCCACAACAAGGAAGGTAAAATCAGTGGCTGGAAAGAGGTTTGCACCAATGGGCCCGTCGAGCCCGGCGTGAATGACCTTCCAACCAGTTTTGTGGAAAAGCGCCGCGACAAAGCAGCAGCAGTCGTTGAATGCCAGACTCTTTCCGAGAAGTTCGATGAAGAAACCATCAGTAAGCCTGATTCTGCTGTGGTCGGTCTTTTGCAACAGATGCTCGCTACAAGTGAGACGCGTTCGCGTGGCCACTCTCGCGCAAATTCGGTCCACAGTCGTGCTCCTAGTCGCTCAAACTCCATCAGTGGATCAGGCCTTACTGAGCTCCAATACGAGAGCAAGAAGATCATCGAAGACGCGCTAGAGGGTCTTGTCAGTACTGTGGCTTCCGACAAATACACCTCGCACAACGCTTCTTCCGGCGGCATCTTCAGCTTTGCCCGAAGTGCTGTTTCTACGCCTGAACCTTCTGTTCTCCGTCAGAGCATCTCCAAGTGGATGTACGGAGAGGCTTGAGGCATGCACTATACCACCCCCTCCCACACCAACCCGACTTTGGTGTTCTATCTTTCCGCTATGCTGTGCGTAGCTCTATTACCTTCTTCGCATTCCGGGCAACATGTATTATATCGTTTTCTCTATCTTCCTTTATCTTTTCCGCATGTCTCCTGAGCGTATTTTGTTCTCGAATTATGTTGTACTACAGCTCAATCGGCTGGTCTCGAATTAGCTATCTATCACATCTTTGCATCCTTTTATTACACCAGTTTCCATTGTTCTTAGAATGTGACTCGAGGTTTCCAATAGCATTTGGATGTGCTCGGCTTGCCTGTCTGTTTTGTATCGTTCTTCGCTATACCTTCTATTTCTGTCCACAGAGATGGGTGCTCAGTCGGCGTGGTCCACATGGGGCAAGCGGCTCCGACGTATGTGCCTGCCTCTTCATGATCCTCCACCAAAATTGACGGATACACTTTTCCGTTGAGTGATAAAGCATGGGAAAATGAGAGCTCCACGCAGAACATGAGATCTGAGCGATGTATACGCCTGTGATTCGAGTATGACGAATGAGGTCGACTGCCGCGTACAGAGCTTCAGGAAACAGACACACCAACTTCGCTCCCCGCATCAAGAGCGTGAGGAAGTTGCGAAGTGAGCTTAGACACCGTTCGTAGAAGCAAAGCATGTTCATGTAGAGTAAGCTTCTGATAGAATCAGGCAGGAGTCAAAACGCCTCATGATGCTTTTCTCATCGCGTATTTTGCCTAATTCCGAAGATGGAAAGAATGCCCTTCGTGACGCTGGTGACTCAAAAACAATCGCATGTGCTTGTGTAATACAGAATTTGTAAGCTGTGCTTGTATACTGCAACATTTGTAAGCTGTGCTTGACATCTTTCTCTTCTTGTAGTCGTATACAAGCACACTCGCTCGCGCTGGTGAGCGCTCGATATCTCGCTGTTCGACACCATGTCAGCCTATACATTCGGCGCTGCATTGCAGCCCACCACCTCACCCATTATCACCTCTCCACCCGCGGTCAAGAAAAAGGGAACTTCAGCAGCACCATTGGAATCAGCAATTGAGCTTCAAGATTACAT
>ERZ794946.358-NODE-358-length-18943-cov-3.534678_pt1 | contig 18943 bp, 11 predicted proteins | sample MGYA00433072_ERZ794946 | MGnify/ENA primary metagenome ERZ794946 (study PRJEB30137, sample SAMN04331413) | food metagenome | isolation source: Y3 must sample point D1 replicate A | place: Australia: South Australia | collected 2014 ...
TTAGAAAATAATAATCTTATAATATATATGTCTTATTTTGTCGTTTCAATTATTTTTTGGTTTTTTGTTTCTTTTTTAATAAAACAACTTGACTACATTATCTTTGACCACATAAAAGAAATACGCGTTTTCTACGATTTTTACGTCGTTTGCATGCTTGCTAATATCAAAAGCACCACCTTTAGTGATGGTTAAAGTCCCGGATATGTCTTTAGCAAATCCAGTTTTCAAGGACTTCACAGTGAATATAACATCTGATTTATATTGCAAGCTTTGGAAAAATGTTGTGTATTGATATTGCAAAAAAGAATTAATGTAATGGTTGTAATAATCAATGTTTGAAATGATTATTATATGTTGAAACTTTTCATTTTGTAATTTATTGATGAAGTCGTTGTACAAAGATATAGAGGTCATGCCTTCCAAAGAAGATATCAACAATTCAGGTTGTTCTAAAATCAAAATTCTGCCCTCTTTAGAGCTAATGTGTTTATACTTTGCATCCACTAACTTTGGTAAAGATGTAGTTTGAAGCCCTAATGTCATATCAACATACTCGATGTCTATATTAGAAGTATTTCCAACGTTTTGTGTTATATTTTGCTTCATAAATTTGTTGTTGTTTATAAAAGACGACACGGTAAACTTGTATTCACTGCTGTTAGAATCCTCATTGATAAATTTGTTGATTAACCATAATGGATAAGTTCCGTTGTTGTAAAGAATAGAGTATATGGAAGAGTGGTTTTTATCACTCGTATTAGGTAATATTCTATGATTAGAATAAACATTTAAGTCCTGATTTTGTTGCATTTTTATTTTTTTTCCTGTTTGCCTCGGTATCTGCCTAATTCATATCTCATAACTCATGTCTAAAGACCAATTACGTATACTTTTACAGTCTTCATAATATTCAAATTATTCAAAATCTCACTTTTCGCTTTCCCTAAGTGATATTTCCACGTGATGAACGTTTCTTTTTTTTTTTGGCCTTTTAATATTTCTCCCCCAGTGTTAAAATATGCGTTGGCTGTATGAAAATTTTTATTTTCAATAATTTAAACTATATGTTATTTGAAACTTAGAGCAGGGTTGGAGTTGATTTCTACTAAGAGAATATTTGTATAAACAACCATAGATCTCATATAGAATACAATATGTCTACTGTTTCTTTCCCAGCTGTCTCTGACAACACTGTCAAAGTTTCCAACTTGAAATTATCTGTTTACAAGAAGAAAGTCGAACCAATCGGTGAAAACTTTGTCCACCATGCTCAAAGAGCCATCAGAAACCACACTTTCTCTGAATACGACGAAATTTTAGCTGAAAAGCAAAGAGCTTACGTTGCTGCCAACACCAAGGCTGTTGATCCAGATGAAGCTTTATTCGATGAAAAGATTGAAGACGAAAGTATGTTCAGCATTGAAGCCAAGGATTGGAAGACTGCTGATTTATACATGGCCATGGGTTTATCCAAATTGAGATACAGAGCCACTGCTGATCAAATCATTAAGGCCCACAGAAGACAAGTTTTGATGTACCATCCAGATAAGACCTCTGCTGCCACCAACGGTGCTTCTTTGAAACAAGACTCCATTTTCAAGATTATTCAAAAGGCCTTTGAAGTTTTGACCAATGATACCAAGAGAAAGCAATATGACTCTTGTGATCCAAAGTCTGATGTTTTACCACCAAAGGCTGGTTCCAAGTACGACTTCTACGAAACCTTTGCTGCTGTCTTTGATTCTGAAGCCAGATTCTCTAAGAAGCCATACAATGTTTCTTTAGGTGATGCCAACAGTTCCAAGGAAGATGTTGAAAAGTTCTATGCCTTCTGGAACAGATTTGATTCCTGGAGAACTTTCGAATTCTTAGATGAAGATGTTCCAGATGATTCTTCCAACAGAGACCACAAGAGATACATCGAAAAGAAGAACAAGGCTGCTAGAGACAAAAAGAAAACCGTTGATAACTCCAGATTAGCCAAGTTAGTTGAAAGAGCTTTCAATGAAGATCCAAGAGTCAAGAGCTTCAAGGAAGCTGAAAAGAAGGCTAAGGAACAAAAGAAGTGGGAAGCTGGTGCTGCTGCCAGAGCTGAAGCTGAAGCCAAAGCCAAGGCTGAAGAAGAAGCTAGAATCAAAGCTGAAGAAGAAGCCAAGAACGCTGCTGACTCTAAAGTCAATGCCAAGAAGGCCAAGGAAGCTGCTAAAAGTGCCAAGAAGAAAAACAAAAGAGCTGTTAGATCTGCTGGTAAGGACCAAGCCTACTTTGGTGATGCTGCTAAGGAAGAAGAAATCGACGCTCAATTGGGTAACATTGTTGAAGCCTTAAACGATGATCAATTAGTTGCTGTTGCTGCTAAGATGTCTGGTGATGCTGCTTCTGTTAAGGCTGCTTTACAAGAAATTGCCAAACAATTAGCTGCTGACAAGGCTGTTGCTGAAGCTTCCGTTTCTTACTTCTTATAAGTGTATATACACTCAGTATAACATCCCAACATTTATATAACATTTTTAAAACGTTTTGTTCAAATTATTACTTGCTTCTGTTTTTGGTATTTTTGCCTATTTCGTCGATCAATGGTTCTGATCCAGCATTGCATAGTATTCCTTGTGTTCGTTTTTCAGACGCATATTTTTTTTCGCCTTAAATTTTTTGGTAGAACACCCTTATTATGTATATACGGATTCGACAGCTAATAAGAGTTTAAATACACACCTTTTTGTAAGTGATCTATGAGTGTACTAAGAGATAAAACATTACTAAAACCCTAAATAAATACTATAAAAGAAGGCAAATACACTTAGAGAAATATTTGGAAACTAGTGCAAATAAATAAAAAAATGTCAAATTATAGAGGTAATAATAGTCAAATGAACTTTGGAACAGTTCCAAAACAAAAGTCATCCCCATATCCTTCAACAAAACAAAGCAAACCAAGCTTCCTGCAATCAGAAAACGAAACCTTTAATATCTACTTGAACAAGTTTGATCAATTCACAGATAACTTTGATTTTTTTTATGATTCACCATTAATTTCTAAAATTAGACCATATACACCAATCATAGCCAGATTCTTGATTGTTGCCACCTTCTTTGAAGATACCTTGAGAATCTTTTCCCAATGGGCAGATCAAGTATTTTACTTGTGGCATTATAGACACATCCCATATTTCTTAGCATATCTATTTTTGCTATTGGTTTCTTTTACTATGTTTGGTGCCTCCGTTTTGATGGTATTGAATAAAAAAGTCAGCTATGCTGCCATTGCATTGATAGCTACTGTTGGTTTACAAGCTTTAGTATATGGGTCTGCATCTGGATTCTCCTTTGTCTTAAGAAATATATCCGTTGTAGGTGGGTTATTAATAGCTATTGGTGATTCCATCGTTACAAATAAGAGCATATTTGGAATGTTGCCTGAACTAACCAATAAAAAAGAAGAGAAAAAAAATATCATCTTGTTGACAGGTAGAATATTGATTGTTGTCATGTTCTTGACATTCACTGTTCAAAAGAACTTCTTGACCATTATTTTAGTGTTGTTTGGTACTTTGTTGATTGCAATTGGCTACAAAACAAGATTTGCTTCTGCTTTGTTGTTAACCATATTGTTTGTTTACAACATTTCCATTAACAACTATTGGTTCTACAAAAGAGGTAAGAGAGATATGTTAAAGTACGAATTCTTCCAAAACTTATCTATTATGGGTGGTTTGTTACTAGCTGTTAACACAGGTGCTGGTCAGCATTCATTAGATGAAAAGAAGAAGATATACTAACTGTAATATACCAATATATATATATATATGTAATCCACTATTCTCAATAAGCTTGAAAACTATTCTTACAGCATAATACTAGTTTGTTATTAAATTGTTACCAAATTGGACATGTGGATATATGAATTAACTTTTAAGCGCCTTTCCTATTTGGGATTCATAATTTTTTATTTTTTTTTTTAGGGGAATAAATTTATTCTGTGCACACGAGTAACGCTTATAGCCATTACATTTAGTACATCTGGGGGGGTCAAAAGAAAGCTGTTTTAAAGGAAAGCAGAAATACTATAAAATTTTGATAAACCACTCAAAAAAAGTAAAACATAAACTAAGAATGGTAGTAGGAATATTAAAAAATAAAGGACAAGAAAACGTGAATAATCAGCAACCTGAGATCAACCACAACTCATCCAAAGAAGAACTTCAAAAGTTCAGAAAACAAGTGTATGAAAACACATTGTTGAATGCCAAACTTGCTGATAATCAAAATCACATGGATATTAAAAGACTTAGTGAAACTTCATTAAGCTCACCAGGTGAATTTGAAGGAGAAACTGAAGATGGACGCCACTTCAAAGTTCCTAAGGATGTATTGCAAATGAAATTAGACAAAAATGTCCTTGGAACCCCACCAAGCCAAGTTAGCAATGATAATATCATCTGGAATAAACAAAATTTGGATGAGAATGAAATACTTAAACAACAGTACCAAGACATCCATGTTGATGAGCCCAAAACACCTTACCAAGGTGCTGTTGATCTAGAAGGGGAGTATTATAAAGTTGATGATGATGAACTGGAAGACTTCTCCTTAGGTGATTCAGCCGTTGAAGTCGAGGAAGAAAAACCTAAGAAATCCTTTGCTGAAATGAGAAAGGAGCATTACAAGCTAGGGAATGCTTTGAAGAAGTAATAATGACTTATATACTTTTTAATGAATAGTATTTTTATGAGAGTGTTAAGTGCGCGGTCACGTGTTTGCTATTGCGCCAAAAAAATCAAACACAAACGTACCCAATAAAAAATCTCTTTTTCTCTCTTATGCCAATAAATAACCACATTATTAGATGGTAGATAAACAGACCTATAGTTCCATGTATAAAAATCCCGTTATATACAGTATAGAAACATATATATGAAGTGTTCATTTCCAGTATGTAAAACCCAAGTAGTCAAACCTCTTCTTCCAAAAACACGTGACCATTTTCGGATTTTAGCATATATATTCCGGGTATATTTATGTTTTGCGTGGGTTTTTTCCCCCTTTGTAAGGAGATCAGTGATTCCTCCCATTCATACACTGTTTTTCTTGCTTTTTTTTTTATTCACTTAATAACATGTGCTGTTGGGCTATAAATAACTAATATAGCAACAACCCCCACAAACAAGCACTTATTTTTCAATATAAAATGGGGTTAATTAAAAAGACAAAATCTACCAGCAATCGTAACAGATCAGGCTCTGGCTCTTCCCTTGAAGGCCATTTACCAAATGTGAAGCTAACCAAAGAAGATGTTCATAACTACAAAAGCAGTACAGCAGATGTCCATGATCCTATTCTTTCTGCTGTTCAAGATGCCCAACCATTTGAAGACAGTGGAGACTACGGCAATGCTACCAACAATGCTTACAGAAAATCATATTTATCTCAAATGAACCAATATGATCCAAATCAACAAGACCCAAATGGTGACAACTTTGACGCTCAATCACACAATTCCTCTGCCATTAAGAACGGTAAACTTGTAGATGTATTTGGTCAACCTATTAACATTCCAGATATTTCTAATCCAACAAGAGAAAGAGATGAAAGACCTTTGGATACCATCAAGTCATTTGAATATGCCATATCTGGTGATCCATTCTGGGGTTCTAACTTAGAAACCCAACAGTATGGTTTCAGAGTCAGACCTCAATTTTCCCATTTACTTCCTGGTAACGGCACTGTTCAACCTCAATATGATGCTGAAGGTAATTATTTGCCTCAAGAACATCCTTCTGCCTACAACCACATTGAAGAACAAGGTGTTTACGTGGCTCCTCAAAGACAACAAACTGAACAAAAGAAGAAGAGAGGATTCTTTGGTAAAAAGAAGAAACAAGCTACTGATTAAACACAGGAAACATGATTTTAAAACGAAACATTTTGTTTAAAAGACAGGCAATGTATCTTATATAAATAATAGATAAAGTAGGATAATTGGTGTTTTCTTACGTTGCTATTTTCACAATTAAATTTACCAATTTATATACCTGTATGCTCATTAGCATACAATGATTTGAGTATCATTGTCGGAGATTGCTGCTTAAAGCCGATTTCAAAATTTGAAATTCAAGATTTGTAGCGCTACCAAGTTGATCTGAAAATTGCTTTTTTTTTTCTCTCTCTTTTGCCTCTTCTCCGACAGCTTCTCTGCTCATGTTAAATTATTTTAAAAGAATTGAAATAATTGTAGTTTTGAAGCCTTAATTACTAGAGAATCTGTAAGTATAACACCCAAAATTAAGAAGATAGCATAACCATACTAATGTCTACAAAATCATTCAGATCTGGTAATAACAGACAGGACTTGGAATCCATCATTAACTCTGGTTCCAACAAAATTAAAAGAAAAATCAGAGACATAGAAAGATTGCTTGCCAAGAAGAAAGACAGTCTTCCAGATACCATTCTTATAGAAAAAGAAAGATACTTGAAAACTTTGAATTTAGAACTTAAACATAATGAACTTAAACAAAAAGCTCAAAAATATAGTAAGAAGTACCATATGATCCGTTTTTTTGAAAAGAAGAAATCTTTAAAGAATTATAAAAAAGCCTTGAAGGCTGGTAAAGAAGACATAAAAAAAGAACAACTGGAGTTATTATATGCCTACAACTTTCCAAAATGTGAGAAATATGTGTCTTTATATCCCTCCTCTGAAGAAAAAGAAGCAGCTGTTCCTAAAGATAGACAATTCTACTTGGCAGCTATTGAAAAACACTGGAAAAATAAAACACTACCATTATCTGTCAGTGATATAATGAATGGTAAGAAGAACAACCAAGATGATATTGGATTATTGATCAAAGAAGAAATTCCTGAAGATCTTGAAGAAGTTAAAGAATCAGAAGTCAAGAAAGCAGAAATTGTTGAAGATAATGAAAATAGTGATGAAGATGACTTCTTTGAATAAAAGTGATTATATATTTCAAGTTCTGTTTTTTGGCTTTAGAAACACAAAAAAAAATTATTATTATTGAACTAATGCAACTTTATAACTAATATCCAAGGCATCGTTTATCAATTCAAATTGGATTCTTTGAGTGTTTAAAACCGTTTCAGAATCCAATTCTATGGAAACACGTATTTCACCTTTTTTGTTTGGCATACATCTCTTCAGTATTTTTAACTCATCACCTATGGATCCCAGCAAGAACCAAGATTCTTTTTGTTTCTTTTTGTAAGCTGCACAGTACACATGATATCCATATTCATGGAACTTGTTCAAATGGTTTGCTACTAAAGTCAATTTCTTTTCGTTTGTATTTCTTTTAACAATCAAAGTTTTCTCGTCTAAAATTGGCAAGTTCTTAGCTGTATTAATAAACTCTTTTTTCTTATTAATATCAAAAATATCTTTAGAAAGTCTTTTGAAATCTTTTGAATACAGAATCTTATTTATTTCGGTAGATGAAGCAGCTTTTAAAGTGTTTAATGTAATTTTAGACTCAATAGCCTCATCACCATCTTTTTTGTTGCTTCTTCTTTTAGTAAAACCAGGTAAACAGCTGACAAAATCGTCTCCTGGCATACACCCTTGCTTTAAACACCACAATAATTGAATCAATTTTTTCACAACTTCTAAATAACCAAATTGAGCAGCAGTATCAATGTATGCTTGTGTCAGTCTTAAAGTTTGATCCAAAACAGTCAAAGTATCTTGGTAGTAATCAGCCACAGGTAATTCCATATTACTGAAATAAGCTTGTAATAGCAAAAAGACCTTGATATGTGGGTCCCACAAAGGCAAAGTCTTGTCAAAGGTATCTTCCGCTGGGAATCTTACATTTTTGGATATCTCAATATTCAAAAACTCTTCATTGTGTCTAACAGGTAGTTCATGATATTCAACAGCCATGGACAACCAGTACAAACAGTCTTTGAAACTAGCCTCTTTGGTAATGTTGTTTAATACAAATCTTAAAGTCTTGTGAGAAATGTAGTAATAAGAACTTATTTCCAAAAACAAAGTTCCGTATATGTCATTTCCTTGAACAACAATAGACTTGGATTCCTCTAGTTCTGCCAATGACTTATCAATCAATTGAGATAAATGCAAATTAATTTTTGATACATCAATATCTTCAGTGATACCATAAAAGGAAGGATTGTGGAATATTCTTCTGAATAAAAAGGTATATTTCAAAAAGTCCATGCATTGATCTTTTTTCGAAATTGTTCCATTAATTATCTCAGCACCCAAGTGATCATCCAATACTTTATCCAAAGATGATTCAACAGGGAACCCTATATGCAAAAAGTGTTTATAATAAGATTTTTTACCTTCCTTGCACATGACAATTGCTTTACCCTCAGTATCATGGTTCACTCTTCCAGATCTACCCATCATTTGCAAAACATCAACCAAGTTGTATTCTCTATACTTTTCAATTTTAGCATCAAAAAATTCTGTACCTTTGATAATAACTAAATGAGCAGGTGTATTAACACCCCAAGCAATAGTACTTGTAGCTATTAAGATCTGAATTTTTTTTTCTTCAAATAGCTTGAAACATGTATCTCTATCATTCATAGACAAACCTGCATGATGGCAACCTATACCAAATGATAAAGAAAGTTTTAAAGTTTCATCTTCAACCATGTCAACGTATTTCTGAGTTTCAGCATCATTGCTAAATCTGCAGAACCGCTTAGCATTAGATTCATTTCCAAGCATGTGAATCAATTCAACAGCGGTTATTCTAGTTTGTCTTCTAGAAGCAACAAAGATCACTACCGGTTTTTCAGGAGAATGTTGTTTGATAGCTGTGAAAATAGGCTTGTTCATTACCTTCATCAATGCAGAAAAGTTCAAAGTATCTGGGAAACCATCGATATAAGTGGTAATAGGAACAGGTCTAACACTCGATGGGAAATTAAATAACCCATTGGACTTACAGCCAAGCCAAGCTGCCATATCAAATGAATTGGCAACCGCAGTAGACATACCCAACAATCTTACTTTGTACCCAGTTTTTGCACTCATGTAATTCATTCTTGAAACAATCATTTCCAAAATTGGCCCTCTGTCAGAAGTCAGTAAATGCACTTCATCCATTATAACCAAAGAAACATCTTGCACAAATGATCTTGTTCTCCAATTTCTGGAAATACCATCAAACTTTTCTGGAGTTGTAATAATGATTGTAGCATCAATAACATCCTTGAAATCAGGATTATTGTCACCAGTAAGCTCAACAACTTTGTATCCAGTATGTGGTGTTATTCTTGCAGTCCAATCGTGTACTCTTTCCTTTACCAATGCCTTCATAGGCGCAATGTAAACAATTTTGGAACCTGGTCTTCTCTTAAGAGCTTCAAAAATTACTATTTCAGATATCAAAGTCTTACCTGAAGATGTAGGCGCACCCATAAATATGTTGTCTGATGAATGATACAATGAGTGGAATGCCATAGTTTGAATTGGATTGAAATACTTAAAATTGTAAATATCTTCCAAAATAGGATTATCGAAGGCCTTAATTGGTAATGGCCTCAACCCTAACAACCTTGTAGTCAAACTTTCGTTTTGTGGCTTTAACAAGTTTGTCAATGATACTACGTCTGTATATTGACAACCAACAAAGGTATCATTGACTATGGTAATAACAACTTGGTGTGGAACGGGGTCTGCTATAGGGATCATAAAATCCAAGTAATGATCGCTTCTGTAATTTTGGGAATTCAATATAAATCTTTCTGAATGTAATATTCTGGAATCACCAGATTCTTCAACTATAACCCAGAAGTACAAAGTTTGACCATACCTTTGTTTATCCCATTTGAAATTAGGGGTAATAGTTGTTTTTATTCTGATAATTTGTGAAGATATTGGATACATCTCACTATTCAATTGGAGCCTTGGAAATGTCTTTATTATCCCATAAATTTTTGGACCAGCAGATTTGTTTCTTAAAAAGTCACCTAGTTCACTGCTTGAAAACTCAAACAAATCATCAATAGAAACATCCTTTTTATTCAAAACTTTGATAAATTGTTGATTTTGTAGGAATTGAGACAATGGATGTGTAAATACCCATACTTTTTGCTCAATGCTTTTACATATTTCCAGCATGCTTTTGGTGAACACTCCCCATTTCTTGTTCAGCCCAATTAGAAACAAAGCTCTACATATTCTCACACTGTTTTGAGCAATGTAATTTGAGTCAGAATACAAAGCTGAATCATTAATGTTGGCACAAGATATAAATGCTTGTAATAAGATATTTGTTTTGTGCTGAGAAGATTCAGGATCTCCACCAATTTGGTATGGTGAGTTTTCAGCCAAAGCAGACAATTCCTTGGCTTCTTCAGCTCTAAATTTAATGGAATCAAATTCAGCAGACATAGAAATCATACTAAAAATATCAGCTTCAGTAGATAAGGGATTGATCATTTTGGAAAAAATCTCTACAGATTCATTTAGTAAATAAAAGTCGGATGCTATTCTACCTAAATTTTTAGCTAAAAAGATACCTGAAGTAGAATCATAAACAATCATATCCAATTGATGTAGTCTTGTAGCTGCTTCCATAATAATCCTTTTTCTAGCATCATACAAAATAGGATCGAGTTCAAAGTCCATCCAACTTAAACCGTATTTTAATGGATTTTTCATCATTCTTATGTATAAGTAAGTATAACCTAGCCAATCAACAGCTTCTTTAAGATTGGTGATTGTTCCCAAGGATATTTCAGCATTTAAATTATCAGTAACATTACTCAAAAACTTCGATTCTATAGGATGTTGCTGTGTTAATAAAGACAAATAATGATCCAATTTATCCTGTGTAGTTAACAAAATACCTATACCAAAATCTTCAAAACCAGGTCTTCCTGATCTACCAAAAATTTGGATAACATCAGAAATATTCATATCAGTCATACCACCTTTCTTGGAATCATAAATATTAGTACCCTTAATGATAACAGCTGCTGCAGGTAGATTGATACCCCAAGCTAATGTTGCTGTACAAACCAAGACTCTTATAGCACCTTTCAAAAACATTTGCTCCGTTAGATTTCTATCTGATCTTGACATACCAGCATGATGCACACCAAATCCCTTTTCATAAAGTTCCTTTAAGTCACGATCTCTAGATTGTGTCATTTTTCTTTTAAAATATCCTTCGTCTTCAGCAGACAATTCAGGAAGAAACACAACATCGTCAGCATAACTTTGTGCAAATCTTATAAATGTTCGAGCCGATTTGACTGTATCTTTTCTTGAATTTACAAAAACCATAACTTGTTTGCCTTGCTGAACAATGTCCACCAATTTGTCATAAGCTACGTTATCTATAGTCTCTCTACTTTGGGGGTTTGTGCTTGTTCCTTTTACACCAATAATTTGTTGTTCAAGTGGACATGGTCTAAAAGATTGATCAAAGAAAAAGATCCCATTTTTCCCAACACATAAAAAGTTCTTGACATCTAAATAGTTTGGTAAAGTTGCAGATAACCCTACAATTCTTACCATTTTTTGGTTTGCTTCAACATGCCTCAAAGTTCTTGCTACCAATGTTTCAATGACTGGACCTCTATCTTCATTCAATAAATGAACTTCATCAATAATCAACAACTGTACCTTGTTAATCATGTCTGTGTCACCTGTATTGGACTTTCTTGTAACAACATCCCACTTTTCCGGAGTTGTTACAATCACTTGAGTGTTGTTAATTTCTTCCTTTGTCAATTGCATATCTCCTGTTAACTCACGAACTTTCACACCTAACCAATTCAATCTTTTGTTAAATTTATCCACAATTTCAGCAGCCAGAGCCTTTAATGGGGCAACATAAATGATCTTGAAAGCATCCAGGTCTATGACAATTTTTTCATTTTCTTCATTTAATCTTAAATCTGACAACTCATCAGCATTGGAATGCTGCTTGATTGTATTTAAAATGGTTAATATAGCTATGTCAGATTTACCGGCACCTGTAGGTGCACATACTAATATGTTCTCATTAGAGTTGTATGCCGTTGGATAAATCACGGTTTGAACTTTATTAAAGTTTTTATAACTTGGAAAACATCCTCTGATGAACCTATCTTGTTTCTGTATTTCTAATAATTTTAAATCTGGCAATAGTTCATCTTTTTTAGTCTTTGCTGGAATCACAACTTCTTCAAAGTTGTTCTTTTGCTCACGAGTCGTTCCAATAGGTAAGGAGTACGTATCTCCTGATATGGATAAAATGTTGTTTGCTGCGTATTTTTGGTATACATGTGGATATTCGCTCATATCAACACCTACTGATTTTTTCAATACCTTGGAAGTTGATTGTGAATTAAAGGTTGTTTTGAATTTTCTAGTGGAATCTTCTATAGCCTCTGGTGTTGCCTCCTCTTGGTGTTGTGCTTCTTGGCTAGCAATTTCATTTTGAAATTCCTCTTGTTGCTTCAATAAAATCACATTTGAGTTCGTAATAATTTCAGAAATGATCTCTATGTTTTCAAATCCCAGCAAATCAAAAAGATCTGATTGTAGCTTGTTCTCATTCTCGGTGTTGTCAACAAGAATTCTGATAATTTCTGAAAATAATTGGTTAAAATCCAAGCCTGTTTTATTCGAGCTTTTGATATCTTTAATCAGTCTGTGATAAACCCTGTCGTATCCATCTACTTCCTCCATTGTATAAGAGCCTAAAAGTTCGATATTTTCTTGGTTTTACTACGTTGTTAACACTTCTAATAGATGCTTTCATTACTGAATATACAGCGCTTTTAAGCTTGTTCGTTGCATGTGACCAAAACAGGTATATTTTAAAAACAGTGAATAATTTTTTTTGGCTGTCGGAGATAAAACCTTATTTCCGCTGTGCAAGACACATTTACCAAGGGAAAAGGTGATTCATGGATTTAAAGAAACAAGAAGAGCCTACAAAACAGACCAAAGAAACACGGAACATATACACTATATACAACATGAGAGCATTAGGTAAGAGATTTTTAGTTCTTCTTGAGTACACAAAAATCCATTATGATTGGTTCCATTGCACACCAGTTTATGAGAACATAACAGCAGCTAACAATATACAAAAGTTGTTTGCGGTTGGGGGACCATCATGTGACAAAAGAGGACAATTGAAGACCATAGTCAAAAGAATTGGTAGAGATTACCCAGTCAACACGGAAAGAAAGTCATTCTGTATCGTTGAAGACAAGTCATTGGCATATAAACATTATCCCATCGAAAACGGTAACAAAGGCAATCCAGGTTATTTTGCGTACATTGCTTCTACCGAAAATATGTCAGATATGAATAAATTAACTAGTCTGTGTGATTCAGAGTCAATTTTCAACATTTAAATGAATTTGGTATATATGAAGAAACGAATCCTTTATATATATACATATATAGCTTACTTTGCTTGATACATTGGGCATATCTTACTTGTTTTGATGTGACCAACTTGACCACAAACCTTACATGTTCTAGTGGCTACTTTTCTCTCCTTTGTAGGAGTTCCTTCCACGTTAGTTGCATCACTATTGACGTTGACCTTTTTCTCTTTCTTGCTTTTTCTATTGGCTTGAGCTTGTGTTACAGCTATAGATCTTTTACTGACTTCACTCAGCTTCTTGGTCAGCATGGCATGTAGCTTGTCTGTTTTTTCTTGGTCGTTTTTACCCAAAATGTACTTTTTAGCATCATCTTTTAGTAATTGCTCAGTATCCAAAGAAGCTTCCAAGTTTTCGTAGTAAGCAATATATGAATGAATCAAAGATGGATCCTTAATGTATTGAGTTTCTCTATGAATAATACCATTAGCATCCTTCTTCTTACGCACAAATTTCATTACCTTGCCTTTAGGAACTTTAGAACTAAACTCTGGAGTTTTTTTAAAGTGAGTAATGTTACTTAGATTAGCATTGTGACCTAACTGCTTGAACGGATTTTCTATAGATAAAGAAAGCTGTTGTCTGTACCAAACTCTCTTCATTTCTTCCTCATAAGTTAACTTACCGGATTTGTCATCTTTCTTTTTGGTCATATAAACAGATTTTGGAACATTAACAGGCTTGGCAACCTTTTTCTGCTCTTCATAAGATAAACTGTTGTACAATTCTTCTTCTGGTGAATCCTTCTTTGCCACAGTTGTTGCTCTTAATAAATTAAAACCTTCTCCTAAACCAGTTGGGTCACCTTCACCTGTTATGGCTACAGTGGTTCTGAAATTAGTGGAATTGATAAAATTTTTAGAGGTGTTCCACGGAGCTAATTGTTCTTCCAAATTAACTTGTACTTCATCAATATTATACAATTTATTATCTTCTAAAAACTTTTCATGCTCCAAAACTTGGTCTTGTATAGCAACATCTTCAGGTGTAATCAACTTTTCAAGTTGTTCATCATCAGGCAGAACCTCATTGTCCTTTAATTTCCAATACCCAGTACCAGTTCTTTTTTGTTTTTTAAATTCAGGTTCTTTGTTTTCAGAGTATCTATAAAACTTCATGAATTCTTTTAGCTTTGTTTTTAAATGCAAATCAGAAGAATCTTTGAAATGAACTTTGATATCTTTCAAAGTCAAAGAATCAGTTGGTGAATTCTTTATCAACTTGTAAGCTAACAATTTCAATCTATTTTTCACTATAGAATTCATCTTTCTGGTATTTGGTCCAGGATATTCGTTAACAGGCATCGTTTGACCAACTGTATACAAATTGTCTATTTTTCTCAAAAAATACCTAGGCACACCTGCATTACCACCCCCTTGGGATTTCACTAACAAATAGTCTTTGTATCTCAGCTTGTGTGGCACAATAGGAGCACGAATCATATTATTGAACATGGATGTGGTTATTTCACCTTTAATGACTTGGCCGTAATTCCAGAAAGGTGATTTATCTTGTGTTCCCAAAACAATATTTTCACCAATGGCTTGTTTGGGTTTATATTGATCATCCTCATCTTTCTTTCTGTAGTAGTTAACAATTTTAGTGTTCATACCAAATTTTGATAACCCTGATGGGTTTTGTTCTGAATACTCAAGTAAAAATACAGGAGCTGAGTCACCTAAAGTCAAATCACTAGTCTTTTCAAAGATTTCAGAAACATCTTTTCCTTTATCTCTCTTTCTCTTTCTATTTTTAATTTTAGAAAAGCTGACTACAGAACCAGGTCTCATCTTTTCAAAGAATGGTGTTTGTTTATGAACAAATCTAACCTTCTCATCTGCATTGACACTCTTGTAGAATGGTGTTTGTAATTTACTAGCAGGCATTGAGTGCTGGATGTTCAAGGATCCAACATTCGTTCTGATTTGAGACTTATAATTCTTTCTTAATAAATCATATGCTGCATCATTTGATATATTAAATCTTTGCTTGATAGTTTTATCATTGACTTTGAAGGCATTATTCGATTTTTTTAGTATTTTGTAAGGTTTATAATTAGTCTTGTCTATAAGGTCAGAAGTGACTTGCTCTAAATGCATTCTATCATCTCTTGGTGTAATTATTGGTTTGGAGTAATTGGATAAATCACCAGCAATTAATGCATCATCATTCCATAAAGCAACTTCACTTTCATTATCGGACCCGTTGTACTCACTATTTGAATCTTTATCGCTTTCTTCAAATACTTCTTGTTCATGTAGAGTATCTATAGAAAAACTAGTTGGGGTTTTGTTTTCGATTTTCTCTTCTCCCAAGAGCTTGTCAACATTCCATTCATCTGTAGCTAAGCTATTCAATTGAAGATTTCCAGAGAAAAATTTTCTATCATTGTTGATGTCAGACTTGTCATCGTCTTCTCCGGTAGTACCAGAACTCTTACCATTTATTCCAAAACCATCTTCTTCTGTCTTGGATACTTTAGTAAGTTCAGGAAATCTCAACTCATCTTGAACTTTTATAATATTCTTCCTGGATTTGGTGATTTGTTTGGTGGATCTCTTTTTATTTGTACTAAAGAATCTATGAGAGTCAGGTTGTACAGTTATTGAGATTGTAGGTTTTAGAGGTTTCAAGATCCTTGTAGGTACTTGCCATTCATATTCAACAGTAGGAGCCTTTATAAGCTGTGATAGTCGAAAATTAGAGTTATTTGCCAGATTAGGAAAGTAAGTCTTTAACTGTAATTCTTTTAATTCTTGTTCGTTTTTGGGTTTTTTGAAAGTTGTTAATAGCTTCTTAAATTTGTTATGTATTTCTTCATTAGAGTTGTGTAAGAAACTTTTATGTTCTTCTTCGACAATTTTCAAAACTTCGTCATTGCTGTTTGAGTCCTTAACTTCAAACAAATTATCACCAAAATCTTTTTTCATGTCATCATCTCCCATCAAATTTTCATTATCTGAGCCATTCATGCTATCATCCTCAAAGTCCGATACCAATTCATCTTCATCCTCAAAATCTATGGCATCTGGTAAATGTTCAATTTCACCTTCATCATTGCCATCGTGCTTCTTTGACCCTTTATCCTTACTATTCTGATCAATGATACTCATAATGTTCATAGATCCAAAATCTCCTCCTAATAAAGCATCGTATGCTTCATCATCGTTTCTAAGAGCATCACTGTTGCCATGCCCACTCATCTTGTTAGGTGTAAAATAAAGTCTGTATCTTTTACAATTACCACTTATTTATAAGTTGAAATAACAATAATTTCAGTTTCAAAAGAAAGAAAACAGAAAAATAATCAATACTACAATAAATATGCTAAAGAAGTACCTCCAAATCCTCTCTTTGTCAATTGGTTTCTGGTTATAATCTATTCTCTGAATAACCTTAACGTCATGTATTCGTATCCATTTTTTAAAACAACATAAGGTGAACAAACCCAAAAGGCAAAAAAAAAAATAATCGGCCAAAATAGGAAATTAATATTGTTGCCCTGACAGATTGCTATTTTGCACGATATTGACCCAATGGAGAGCCAGTATGCAGCTCTGTGTAGTGCCAATATGCAGCTCTGTGTAGTAGCGCCGTGTAGCTCTGTGCAGTGCCAGTATGCAGCTCTCTGTGGTAGCTCTGTGTAGCAACTATGCAAGGGTTATTTACTTCTTTATATAAATGGTTACAACGGAATCCCTGGCTATATCAACAGCTTGTTTCAACTCGTCCTTCTTAAGGAGTGAGAAGGATTTTCTCTTTTCAGGCATTCTTATAGAATTAATTTCAGAAATGATCTTCTTGTAGTTTCGTAGATCTCCGGATCCAGAGAACAATATGACCATAGAATTCTTACTCAAACTTTCGGTTAGCTTACGCAACGTTTTTTTCAAGCTTTTTATTGCTTGTTGCTCCTTGATGGCATCTACATGGTCATCAGTTATAGACTCGCTTTTGTGCAAAGTATCCATATTATCGTCGAGCATACTAGAGAATGTGTTTGACGTCTTTCCAGCTAAGTATCTGGTGTTTTCTAGAGTGCTTAGCTTTCCAACGAAAAGTGAACATGTATCATAATTTTTTATGATCTTTTCTATTATATCTTCGTCATCTTTAAAGGAAACGACTTTCATGTTTGAGCCTTCATTTAAGTCGGTTATCGCTTCATCAGGAGCATATTTGTTGAATACTAGAGATTTCACATTGGAGGAGTCTTCCAGTTTCTTGAAAATAGTCTCCGAATTCAGGTTTAGTCCTGTTTGCAATCCTTTCTTCAACTTGAGTTGAACCAACTCTAAACATGTTCTAGCATCAACACAAGGATCATGACCCACAGCATCATTGTTTTGAATTTCTTTGCCCAAGTAGATAGAAGACAAGTTTCTTAGCGCAGGTTTGAAAGGCGGTCCTTTAACATGTTCATATATTACAGCAGTGTCTATAACCTTTGGATGTCTAATTTTCAAAGCTTTTAAATCAGATTGAAGAGAATGACCAATAAGAATGTCTCTTGAATCAACATAAGTTGTAATAAACTTTTGAATATCTGCTAATCTAAAATGGGCTTTTTGCATCATTTCTTCGGTTATCCCAGAGTATTTTGTTAAATAATCAATGATAGGATTATCTGGTACCACTAAATGATCAAACACTACTTGTCCTTTAAAGTTTACTATAGAAACTCTTGTCAATTCGTGACCAGCTTTGGTTAAACACATCTCACAATCTAACGAAAAAACTTGAGGTACATAGTTCATCGTTCCTTTGGAGGCTGTTTGTGCCCAAACTGAAGTATCTGGGAGACTCATGTTAATTTCATTGACTTTCTGTTTCATTGCATTATTGCCTATGAAGAAATCCGGATGTAATGGATATTGCAATTCAATCATATCATCGGCCTTTAGTAAAAGATCCTCAATCATTGGCTTCTTTTTTGATAACTCTTTTATTATAGCTTGTTGCTTTTGTTTTGGCAAAGGAACATTCGTAAATGCTGAAAAAGCTGAAAATACAAAGCTTCCGTTTCCAGGAGCCTTTGATGAAAGAGTAAGTGTATTATCTGTTTCAAAGAAAGACTCTGTTGTAAACATTATTTTGTCTTTGTCATTCAAAAGTTCGTCAAATGACTTCAAATTTTGGCCATTGTAACTCAAATCCTTTGGTTGTGCACCTGGAATTTGTAATACTACGATTTTTTCTATATTCATTCTGTTTTCAACTTTGCACCAAATAGGCTTATTTCTTTCGGTTTTGTCTAAACAATAAATCACCAAATCTCTTATATCCTTAATGGTTAAAGGTTTGTTGTAGTGAGGTTCGATTAAAAGCTTTGGTGGCTTCATATGTTTTCTTTTTACTTTTTTACTGTTTTGATTCATAGAGCCAACAAATGAGCCTTCAATAGCAAATTCGGTATTGCTATTTGTTATTTTAGTCTTTTTATTTTCCGGATATTCATTACTGTTTAGTGATGGTATAGAGCTTGATTTTGTAGAATCAGATTCTTCTCTTATAATATCTTCCTGCTTTGTGGTTGGTATAAAGTTTTGGA